>Ga0116181_1003180_pt1 | contig 12932 bp, 11 predicted proteins | sample AD_UKC075_MetaG_FD_89752 | JGI IMG/M metagenome (GOLD analysis project Ga0116181, IMG submission 89752) | Active sludge microbial communities of municipal wastewater-treating anaerobic digesters from USA - AD_UKC075_MetaG | ecosystem: Engineered > Bioreactor > Anaerobic > Digestate | place: USA...
CACCGAGGTCGCCGCAGGCGCGACGCTGGGCACGCTGACCGGTCCGGTGTGGCTGCAGTGCCGGCGACACCCCGACCCGGACAAAGACACCCCGGCGTTCGTGCGCCCCGAGTACGCCGCAGGCTGGCTGAGCAGGGTCAGTGACCCCGCCGTGCTGCTGGGCCTGCCGCACACCGCCACGACGGCCGAGGACAGCCTGGCCCTGCGGCAGCGACGTGCCCGCGCCTACGCCGCCGTCCAGGAGCACTACTACCGGCACCCGCCGCGCATCGAGCGGGGCTGGCGCGAGCACCTGATCGGCACCGACGGCCGGACCTACCTCGACATGGTCAACAACGTCGCCATCCTGGGCCACGGCCACCCGCAACTGGCCGACGCGGTGGCCCGCCAGTGGCGGCGGCTGAACACCAACTCCCGGTTCAACTACGGAGTGGTGGTGGAACTCTCCGAACGTCTGGCGGCCACGCTGCCCGACCCGCTGGACACCGTGTTCCTGGTGAACTCCGGTTCGGAGGCCGATGATCTGGCGCTGCGGCTGGCGATGGCGGCCACCGGCCGGCATGACATCGTCGCGGTGGCCGAGGCCTACCACGGCTGGACCTACGCGACCGATGCGATCTCCACGTCGATCGCCGACAATCCCAACGCGCTGTCCACCCGGCCGTCCTGGGTGCACACCGTGCCCTCCCCCAACCCCTACCGCGGCGAGCACCGCGGACCGGACGCGTCCCGCTACGCGCCGGAGGCCGTCGAGATCATCAACAACCTTGCCGCACAGGGCACACCGCCCGCGGCCTTCATCTGCGAGCCGTTCTACGGCAACGCTGGCGGCATGGCCCTGCCCGACGGTTACCTCAAGGCCGTCTACGGCGCGGTACGCGCCGCCGGCGGTCTCGCCATCGCCGATGAGGTTCAGGTCGGCTACGGCCGCACCGGCCGGTGGTTCTGGGCGTTCGAGCAGCAGGACGTCGTCCCCGACATCGTGTGCGTCGCCAAGGCGATGGGCAACGGCCAGCCGCTGGGTGCGGTGATCACCACCAAAGCCATCGCCGATGCCTACCGCACCCAGGGGTACTTCTTCTCCTCCGCCGGCGGCAGCCCGGTGTCCTGCGTGGTGGGCCTGACCGTGCTCGACGTTCTGGAAAGCGAAGGCCTGCAGGAGAACGCGCTCACCGTCGGTGACCACCTCAAGGCCCGGATCAACGAGTTGGCCACCCGTCACCCGATCATCGGCACCGTGCACGGCAGCGGGCTGTACATGGGCGTCGAACTGGTCCGCGACCGCGACAGCCTCGAACCCGCCGTCGCCGAGACCGAGGCCATCTGCGAACGGATGCGCGAACTCGGGGTGATCGTGCAGCCGACCGGCGACCGGCAGAACGTGCTGAAGATGAAGCCGCCGATGTGCATCACCCGGGAGTCCGCCGACTTCTTCGTCGACATGCTCGACCGGGTCCTCAGCACCGGCTGGTAGCCGAGCCGCCGGGCTGCCCCGCCACCGAGATCGCGTGTCGGGCCTGTCACCGACCCAGCCCCCAGCGGGGTCGATCGCGGTAGATTGACCGGACACCGAACTCTCGCGGAGGAGACAGCGATGACGGGCCCATTCGACCCCCAGGGGAATCCCAATATCCCGGGACAACCCAACCCCTACGGACAGCCCGGCTTCCCCCCGCCGGGTGCGGGCTATCCCCCGCCGCCACCCAACCCCTACGGCCCACCCGGTCAGCCGGCCTGGGGCGCCCCGTTTGGCGGGCAGCCCGGCGGGCTGGGCATTCGCTGGGGAGCCCGGATCATCGACGGAATCCTGGTCAGCATCGTGGCCTACGTTCTGGCCGCGGTGTTCGGCGCCAGCAGCAACATCATGGTGACCGGACTGTTCTCCGGTGTGCTGATGTTCGGCTACTTCGTCGCCATGGAGGTATCGCAGGGCCGCACGCTGGGCAAGATGATGCTCGGTCTGAGCGTGCACGGTCCCGGCGGGGCGCCCAAGCCGGACCTCAAGCAGTCGGCGATCCGCAACGCGTTCACGCTGCTGACGATCGTGCCGTACGTGGGCGGTCTGCTGGCCGTCATCGCCTACGTCGTCATCGCGGTGACCATCAACAACAGCCCGACCAAGCAGGGCAAGCACGACGAGCTGGCCGGCGGCACGCAGGTCGTCAAGAAGTAGGCGCCGCTACGGGGCGGGCTGGTTGCGATTCCACTCCAGCCAGCCCACCCCGCGCCGACCGTCGTTGGTGGACACCGTCGCCCACGCCCGAGGGAAGAAGCTGACCCGCCCGTCGGGGGCTTCCAGCCGGACCGGCGCGTTGCCCTGCACGTCGATCGTGGCTTCCAGCCCGCCGGGTTCGAAGTGCAGTGTCGTGGCCAACGGCAGCCCGCTGTCGGCCAGTTCCGCTGTGGCCGTCACCGATGTGGTCTCGACCAGCGGTTCACCGGGCGACTGCAGGTAGCCCACGGTGACCGGCGGCAGGGTTGGAATCCGCAGGTCGACACCGTGCAGGCGGGTGCCGTCATCGAGGTGCAGGGCACTCCAGACCCAATCCATAGTCCACCAGTCCCGTACCCCGTGGGAATGGTCGCGCTGTCCGGGGACTGCGGTGATGGTGTAGTCCGTTCCGTTGATCGTGACGGTTCCCGTGACGGTGCACGGGATTTCGTAGCGGGTGGTGATCCGGTAGGCGTAGGGATCTCCGCTGGTGTTCCAGGTCAGGTCCATCGCCAACCGGGCGGGCTCACCGCCGTGCCCGTGCAGCAGCCCGACCGGGTCGGCGAAGGAGAGCGCCTCGCCGCGAACCGCGACCCGGTACTCCTGCAACGCGACGGTGGCGCTGTGGCTCATCTCGATGCCCTTGCCGCGCAGCCGGTTCGGATCGTCCGGTAGCGGTGCGTGAAAGTCCAGCAGTGCCACGGTGGGGATGTCGGGCCCGCAGACCAGCGCGTTGATCCAGGCGACGTTCTGGTTGGGGATCAGACCCAGCCGGATCCATCCGCCGATGCCCTGCTTCTCGTCGATGAAGTCCCAGTACCAACTCTCGTTCCACAGCGGCTCGTCCCCCGGCGGGTGCGCCGCCTCGTCGGCCGGATCGGGTTGCGGGGCGTCGGCGCCGGCGGTGGGCAGGATGTCGAGGGCGCCCGTATCGAGGACGTGGCTGCTGTGCCGTTCCAGCATGGTCAGGAACATCCGGTCGCCGCGGTCGGTGCGCTCGACCAGCATCGAGGACACGATCGCCATCATCACCCCGAAGAAACTCTGCCGGCGCACGCCTTCGCGGATCTGCTCGAGGGACAGCGGCGGGTTGGGCCCCATGCCGGCGTGGTAAGCGGCGAGCAGTTCGTCGTAATGGGCGCGACGGGATTCGACGGGCAGCGCACAGCCGAGGAAGTAGGCCAGGTCGGTCATGGCCGGACCCCAGGTGACCGTCTGCCAATCCACCACGGTGAGGTCGCGCAGCGATCCCGGGCGACCGAACAGCATGTTGTCCAGGCGGTAGTCGCCGTGCACCAGACCGTGCACCCGGTCGGGGGCGGTCTCGGCGGCGGTGTGGGCGTCGAAGCTGTCGACCAGACGCTCGCCGACCAGGCGCTGCTCGGGCGTGATGGACTGCCCGTAACGGTCGACGAAACCGGCGTACAGCGTCGCGATGACCGCCTGGTTCATCGGGGCCTCCCGATTGAGCCATTCCGCCTCCGCCAGCGCCGTGCTGCCGATCAGCGGCGCGTGCAGCCGACCCAGCTGGGTCAGCGCCAGTACGGCGTCTTCGATTGCGGCGCCACGGATTTCGTCGCCCACCTCAGCGGGGGCGGCGTCATCGAGCAGCAACGTGAAGATTCCGGTGTCGGGGTCGTAGGACGCGTGAAAGCACTGCGCGATCGGCCCGCCCAGTCGGGGCGCGACCTCCCGGTAGAACCGCACCTCGCGTTCGTAGAGTCCCAGCGCCTTGCCGGTGCCCCGGCTGACCGGATCGCTCGCCGCTACCTTGAGCACCACCGAGGCGGGACCCGCCCCGTCGGCATAACTGAGGCTGACGCGGTAGCACTCGCTCATCTGCCCGGTGCCGATCCGCTCGACGCTGAAGGATTCGACCGTTCCCGCGCCGAGGGCGGTGGTCAGCCACTCTGCGGTGAGGTCCTCGGGGCGTTCGATCGGGGCGTCAGTCATCCTCCCAAACTATCGGTTGATCACCTCGAGGCGAGGGTGAAGCCCGCCCAGGCTTCGCGGCGGTGCGGGTGCGGGTCGTACTCGATGTGGGTGTGCCGGTCGAAAACCAGGACTGGACGCTGGTCGCGGTTGTAGGCGGGCCAGTCGTCCCCGGGCAGCCCGGTGCGGGCGAACTCGTGCCAGCGGGTCTGTACCAGGTGGCTGACCTTGACCGCGGTGCGTTGATCCACCCCCGCGGTCAGCACGGCACCGACCCGGGATCGGTAGATTCCGAACACGGCCAGCAGTTCGGTGGCGTGGGTCGCCCCGAAGCCGGCCCAGTGCAGCGTCCGGGGCGCGTAGTCGTAGCGGTAGACGTAGGTGGGCGCCAGCTTGGCGTGGGCTTCGGCGATCTGCCAGGCCGCGGTGGAGAAGATCATGTCGCCGCCGAACTCGACGCAGGCCTTCGGGTGCGGGTAGTGCGGGTAGGCGGCGAGGATCCGCTCCCGGACCTCCGGCGGGGTGTGGGCCAGGATGCGTTCGATGGCGTGTTCGGTGGTGGGCAGCAGTTTGAGGAACCTGGTGAACAACCGTCCCTCGTCGGCGTTGGTGCCGACGATCAGCGGAACCTTGTGCGCGGTGCCCTTGCGCATCGCCTCGAACGGGTCCAGGGGCAGGTACTCCTCGCCGCAGGTGGGTCCGACGGCGGCGGCCCCGACCATGCTGGTGAGGCTGTGCCGCATCACCCAGTCCATGGTGTGCACCAACTCCGCCGGCGTGGCCGTCATCAGCCGCCGCGCGGCGTCACCGGGGCGGGCACCGAGGCGTTCGGCGAAACGCTCGGCGATCTCGGCGGCGACCTCCGGGGTGCTGACCATCCCCGATGCCGGGCTCTGCGAAATAGCCTGGCGGAAAAGACCTTCGGCGTCGGGAACGGCCAGCAGCGTGGCCACCGCGTGCGCCCCGGCGCTTTCCCCGAAGATCGTGACGTTGCCGGGGTCCCCGCCGAAGGCGGCGATGTTGTCCCGCACCCAGCGCAATGCCGCGACGATGTCGCGCAGGAAGAGGTTGTCCTCCAGCGGAGTGTCCGGCGTGGACAGCGATGAGAAGTCCACGCAACCGAGGGCGCCCAGCCGGTAGTTGACCGACACGTACACGCACCCCCGCCGGGCCAGCGCGGCGCCGTCGTACAGCGGGGTCGCCGAGCTGCCGAGGATGTAGCCGCCGCCGTGGATGAAGAACATCACCGGCAGCGGATCGTGCGCCGGCGCCGGCCCGGACCAGCGCGGGGTGACGACGTTGAGCGTCAGGCAGTCCTCGCTCATCGGCTGGTACTTACCCGGCGCGATCATGGTGTAGCGGCGCTGCTGCGGCGCGCAGTTGGCGTAGCTGAAGCTCGGGCGCACCCCGGACCACGGCTCGGGGGGCTGCGGCGCTCGGAACCGCAGTGGGCCCACCGGCGGTTGCGCGTAGGGGATGGAACGCCAGCGGTTGACGCCGTCACGGGCGAATCCTTCGACCACGCCGCTGGTGGTGGTGGCGCGGACGGTGTGTTGGGCCATGGCACGACCGTAGCGCGGCTAACCTGGCCTGATGCGGAGCACGGGGATGTTCGCTGCCCTGACGGCGGTCGGACTGCTGGTGGCGGGTTGTTCCCCGTCGACCGAGACACCGGGAACCGGCAAGCTCACCCCCATCTCGCCGTCCCGACCGGCCGGCCAGGCCGCACCCTCGACCACCGGAACGACGACGTCCACGACGTCCACCTCCCCGACGGCTGCCCCCGCGCCAGGGGCCACGGTCGGCGAGGCGATCGCCTGGGTGCAGGCCGCCGGCCCGGTCGACGCGGCCGAGTTCCAGGTGGCGATGCGGGGCGGCGCCAGCACACCACTGGGCGAGGACGTCGCCTTCACCACTCCGGCCGGGACGAGTTGTATGACCGACCTCCGGCGCGGTTCGGGCGATCTGGCCTGCCTGGTCAACCTGACCGACCCGCCGCCCGCCCCGCCGGACATCTACGGCGTCTGGAAGGGCGGCTGGGTGGATTTCGACGGCACCGCGGTCCGGATCGGCTCCGCTCACGGCGATCCGGGCCGGTTCGCCGCCGGCCAGGGCGTGACCCTGCCGACGGACCGGTCGCTGTCCTTCGGCGACTTCCGCTGCCGGACCGACGAGTCGGCGCTGGTGTGCGTGAACTACGCCCGCCAGACGGCGGTGCGCTACAGCGATGACGGTATCGACGCCTATGGGTGCACGCGGCAGACACCACCGGCCCAGGGCGTGGGGATCGAGTACACCTGCTGAGCGGACGGTTCCCGCTCAGCGCCACCCGTCCGCCGCTTTGGCGGCACTGAGCAGCACCTCGCACAGTTGGCGAAGTTCGGCGCCGTCGGCACCCTCCTCGACCGCGGTGACCACATCCTCGGCCGCGCATCGCACCTGGTAGACCCGGTCGGACAGTTGGGCGGCCTCGGCGGCCGAGAGCACCACGGCGTCCTCGGGGATCGACGATCCGTTCGCCGCACCGCTGAGCTGGGCGCGCTGTTCGTAAGCCCGCTGCCGGCACGATTGCCGGCAGTATTGGTGGCGTCGCCCCAACCCGGCGTCACCGACGTCGCGGCCGCACCAGCGGCACGGTTGCGGTCGGGAGCGGCGCGTCACGGCACGAGAGTAAACCGGGTGGGCCGCCCACGGGCACATCAACCCGCGCTGTCCCGCAGGCGACCCGTCCGCGGGAGCCTGTCCGGCCTCGGCAGCGGTATCATGGCAGTTAGACACGGGAACGACTCCATCGAGTTTCGCGTTCCCGATGGTGGTCTTAACACTCATTACACAAGGAGAGTCTGATGGCTGATCGCGTGCTCAGGGGCAGCCGGCTCGGAGCGGTGAGCTACGAAACCGATCGCAACCACGACCTGGCGCCGCGCCAGGTCGCCAAGTACCGGACGGACAACGGCGAGGAGTTCGAGGTTCCGTTCGCCGATGACGCCGAGATTCCCGGCACCTGGCTGTGCCGCAACGGCCTCGAGGGAACCCTGATCGAGGGCGAGGTGCCCGAGCCCAAGAAGGTCAAGCCCCCGCGGACTCACTGGGACATGCTGCTGGAACGCCGTTCGGTCGAGGAACTCGAGGAACTGCTCAAGGAGCGCCTCGACCTGCTGAAGGCCAAGCGCCGCGGCTAGACCCGGCTCCCCCGGTTCAACCGGCCGCCGATACCCCATCGGGCGGTCTTGAGCATCGCCTCGCGGATGTTGGAACCGCTCATCTTCGACACACCGAGTTCACGCTCGGTGAAGGTGATCGGCACTTCCGCCACGGCGAACCCCAGATTGATGCTTCGCCAGGTCAGATCCACCTGGAAGCAGTAGCCCTTGGAGTCGACGGCGGTGAGGTCGATCTTCTCCAGCACCTCGCGCCGGTAGGCGCGGTAGCCGGCGGTGATGTCCTGGATTCCCACCCCGAGCAGCACTCGGGCGTAGGTGTTCGCCGTCCTCGACAGCACCAGTCGCCGCTTGGGCCAGTTGCGTACCGTGCCGCCGTCGACGTAGCGGGACCCGATCGCCAGGTCGGCCCCGCTGTCGATGGCGTCCAGCAGCCGATACAGCTGCTCGGGGGCATGGCTGCCGTCGGCGTCCATCTCGACCAGCACCGTGTAGCCGCGCTCCAGCCCCCACTCGAACGCCGCGAGATAGGCCGCCCCGAGGCCGTCCTTGGCCGTGCGGTGCATGACGTGCAGTCGCTCGGGATCCTTCGCGGCCAATTCGTCAGCCAAGTCGCCGGTACCGTCGGGACTTCCATCGTCGACCACCAGCACGTGCACGTCCGGCAGGACCTTCTCGATCCGGCTCAGAATGAGCGGCAGATTCTCGATCTCGTTGTAGGTCGGGACGATCACCAACGTGCGGGTGCTCGGCGGCTCCGGGATCTCGGCGGGCGAGACCGCGGCGGCCTTCTGTGCCTTGGCGGGCGCCTTCGCGGTCGTTGCCTTGACGGGTGATGCCTTGGCGGGTGATGCCTTGGCAGGCGCCTTCGCGGTTGCCTTGCGGGGCCTTCCGGCGCCGGGACCGGCCTTACGGGTGCTCATGAGACTCCTCCGACGTGGCCCTTGGTTCTGCGCCACACGCGGCCACTATTGTGCAGGATCGTCGCCGCCAGCGTGGCAACCGCGGCGGCGACCAGCACCCACTGCAGCGGTTCGGCCCATCGGGTGGCCGGGCTGGCGGTGGTGCGCAGGGGCACCTCGACGTCGAGATAGGCGGGTGTGAAGAACTCCGTACGCGCCAGTTCACGGCCGTCGGGTGCGATGGCGGCGCTGATCCCGGTCGTGCCGGCCACGATCACCCAGCGGTCATGTTCGACCGCACGCAGCCTGGCGAAGGCCAGTTGCTGTTCGCTCATGGCTTGATCGAACGTGGCGTTGTTGGTGGGCACGGCCAGCAGCTGGGCGCCGTTGCGCACCGACTGGCGCAGCGCGCGGTCGAAGATCACCTCCCAGCAGGTGGCCACCCCCACCGGGATACCACTCGGGTGCAGAACGGCGGATCCGTCACCCGGCACGAAGTATCCGGCGCGGTCGGCGTAGGACGACAGCCGCGAGAAGAACGACCGCCACGGCAGGTACTCGCCGAACGGTTGGACGATCCGCTTGTCGTGCCGTTCGCCGGGGCCGGCCGCCGGGTCCCAGACCAGGACGGTGTTGGTCGCGGTGGGGTTGTCCGGTGTCCGGTCCGGCCGGACCAACACGGTCCCGACCAGGATCGGGACACCGATCGCCTGGGCCGCGGTTTCGATCTGCACTGCCGCGTCCTGGTTGAGCAGCGGGTCGATATCGGAGGAGTTCTCCGGCCAGAGGACGAACTGCGGTTGCGGGGCCCGGCCCGCCTCGACGTCCTCGGCGAGTTTCAGCGTCTGCTGGACGTGGTTGTCCAGGACGGCGCGACGCTGGCTGGCGAAGTCGAGCCCCAGTCGGGGCACGTTGCCCTGAACGGCGGCCACCGTGACGGTGGGTTCGTCACCGCCGGGGATCCCGGAACGACGCAATCCCGGTGCCGCGAGGGCAGTGAGCGCGAACACGGCGACGATCAGCGCCGCCGGCACGATGAGTTCCGAGATCACCCTGCCACCCGGACGGGTGTCGTGCTGCCGGAGCCGCTGGACGATCTCCATCAGCAGCGCGCACAGCGAGGTGCCGAGCAGAGCCACGGCGAACGACAGCAGCGGAGCGCCACCGATCCGCGCCAGCCCCAGCAGCGGGCCGTCGGTCTGACTGAAGGCCGCCACCCCCCACGGGAACCCTCCGAACGGCAGATTGGATTTCAGCCATTCGTAGAGGGACCACACCAGGGCGAGCGCCAGCGGCCAGCCGGGCAGCCGGACGACGAGCGCCCCCAGCATGCCGAACAGCGCGGTGAATACCGACTGCAGGACGGCCAGCAGGATCCAGGGCGGCACACCGACCAGACCGCTGATCCACGGAATCAGCGGAAGGTAGAAGGCCATCCCGAACAGGAACCCGTAGCCCAGGCCGCCGATCGGGGTGGTGTCGCGGTGGGCCAGCACCCAGCTGAGCAGGCCGATGCCCAGCACCGCCGACCACCACCAGCCGGTCGGCGGGAAGCTGACGCACATCAGCAGACCGGCCAGGACGCTGACGCCCAGCCGGATCAGGCGCGGCACCACAGCGGCGCCGGCCCGGTGGGCAAGGGCCGCGGCGCGCTCAGCCATACAGCACGTTTCCGCGGTGCACCGTCTGCCGGCAGCGCGGCAGCGGGTCGTCCGCGTCCAGTCGCGGCAGCGCGGGCACCCGCGACCGGGGGTCGGTCGACCAGCGCTGGACCGAGTCGATGGGTGCGCTGACGGCGAGCTCGTCGGTGTCCCACACCGCGTAGGAAGCCGGCGCCCCCGGAACCAGGGTGCCGCTCAGACCGTCGCGCACCCCGCCGGCCCGCCAGGCGCCGCGGGTGGCCGCAGCAAATGCGGCCCGTGGCGAGATGGCACTGCCCGGGGTCTGATGCTGAGCGGCCGCGCGTACCCATTCCCAGGGATTCATGCTGGTCACGGGGGTGTCGGAGCCGAAGGCCAAGGGCACGCCTGCCGATGCTAACAGCGCCAGGGGGTTCATCGCGGCGGCCCGATCGACACCCAGTCGGCGGGCGTACATCCCGTGTGGGCCGCCCCAGAGCGCATCGAATACGGGTTGCATGCTGGCCGTGATCCCCCAGGCTCCGAGGTTCGCGGCCTGTTCGGGGGACACCATCTCCAGGTGTTCCAGTCGGTGCCCGCAGCGAGCGACGGCCGGCGCCCCGAACCTCTCGACGGTGCGCGCCAGGGCATCGACGACGATCGCCACGGCGGCGTCTCCGATGACGTGGAAGCCCGCCGTCACCCCGGCGGCGGTGCAGGCGAACAGGTGCTCGGCGACGACATCGGCGTCGAGGTGGCCGGTACCGCAGGTGTGCGGCGCGTCGGCGTAGGGCTCGCTCAGCCAGGCGGTGCGCGACCCCAGCGCCCCGTCGACGAAGAGGTCGCCGGCCAGTCCGTGCGCCCCGGTCGCCTCGATCAGGGCGTGTGCCTGCGCCGCGGTCGACACCGCCTCGCCCCAGTAGCCGATGACCTCGACCGGATGGCTGGTATCCCGAAGCTCCTGCCAGTCCTCCGCGCCGCCGATCTCGGGACCGGCGCATTCGTGGACGGCGACGATGCCGGCCGCGGCGGCGGCATCCAGGGCGGCCCGGCGGGCCTGGTCCCGTTGGGTCCAGGTCAGCAGCTGCCGGGCTTCGGCCCGGACCAGGTGGTGGGCGGCTCCCGTCAGCGGGCGCTGGGGATCGAAGCCGGTCGCCGCCGGCAGTCCCGAAACACGCTCCCGCAGAGCCGTGGACGCGACGGCGGAGTGCACGTCGACCCGGGCGAGGTAGGCCGGCACGATGCCGGTGATCGCATCGAGTTCGGCGGTCGTCGGCGGTGCCGGCCAGTGGGTGTCATCCCAGCCGTGGCCCCACACCGGCTGGCCCGGATGGGCGGCGATGTGGTCGGCGACCAGGCGCAGGCAGTGCTCGGCGCCGGTGGCGCTCGACAGGTCCAGCCCGGTGATCCGCAACCCGGTGGCGGTCAGGTGGACATGGCTGTCGACGAACGCCGGGGAGACGAACGCCCCGTCGAGGTCGATGCGCTCGGCGTCGGGGAACTGCGCCAGTCCGACGTCATCGCTGCCCAGCCAGGCCACCACACCCGAGCGCACGGCCATGGCGGTGGCATCAGGGTGCGTCGGGCTGTGGACGCGACCCCCGTACAGCAGCGTGGTCACCCGGACAGTGTGCCGGGTCAGCGCACCGCGGGAAGATTGGGTGTCACACCGCGGCCGAAGCGGTCGGCACCGATCACCTCGGCGTCGATCACCTCGGCGTCGATCACCTCGCCGTCGACGACGTCTGCGCGCGTTGATCGGACCGTCAGGTCGACGGCCGCGAATCTGCGGGCCAGGCCGCGGGTGAGCAGCATCTGGGCCAGCGGACGCATCGCGCCGCGGGTGGGTGGGGCCAGCATCAGACCGCCCAGGGCGGTGCTGACGAGACCGGGAACCAGGATCAGCGTGCTCCCGACTCCGACCAGCAGTCCATCGGTGACGGCCTGATCGGGTCTGCGGGTGGCACGCCGCAGACCGGCCAGTTGTTTGCGCACCTGGGAACCGACCAGCAGTGGGCCCAGGAGGACCGAACCGGCCACGATCGCGATCGTCCACCACGGGCCGACTGCCCAGACCAGCGCGATGACCGCGATGAGTTCGACGGTCAGATAGGTCAGCAGGACGCGCATCACCATGTGACGGGAACGCCCGAGCGGACCGGGAGGTTCCCCGCGCGCACGGTCACGCCGGCCGGATCTCCAGCCCGACGGTCCGGTTGGCCCCGCCACGCAGCTTGGAGAAGAAGGTGAACACCCGGCCGACGATGCCGTACCTCTTGGTGATGGCGCGGTAGACGTCCTCGGTGTGCGAGTCGTCCAGCACCGCGGCCACGGCCTCGACCGGCTCGCTCTTGGGGTTGCCCCGCATATCGCAGATCGCCAGCGTCACCCGAGGGGTGTTGCGGATGCGCTTGACCTTCCAGGCGTTCTTCTCGGTGATGACCAGGGCGCGATCCCCGTCCGGTGCGATCCAGATCGGTGTCGGCTTGGGCCGGCCGTCCTTGGTGAACGTGGTGAGCAGGACGTACTGGGCCTTGGAAACCTCGTCGAACGTGACAGCCATGGAATAAATCTAGTCTTATCGGCCCTCGAGATCGCCCTCGGTCTCCAGCAGAACCTGGCGCAGCCCGGCGAGGGTGTCCGGATCGGGGTTCTCCCACATTCCGCGACCGGCCGCCTCCAGCAGGCGCTCGGACATGCCGTGCAACGCCCACGGGTTGGACTCCGACAGGAACTTGCGGTTCTCCCGGTCCAGGACGTACTGGGCGGTGAGCTCCTCGTACATCCAGTCGGCCATCACCCCCGCAGTGGCGTCGTAGCCGAACAGGTAGTCCACGGTGGCCGCCATCTCGAAGGCGCCCTTGTAGCCGTGCCGCCGCATCGCCGCCATCCAGCGCGGGTTGACCACCCGGGACCGGAACACCCGGCGGGTCTCCTCGGACAGGGTGCGGGTGCGCACCGCGTCCGGGCGGGTGTTGTCGCCGATGTAGGCCGCCGGGGCCGTGCCGGTCAGCGCGCGGACGGTGGCGACCATGCCGCCGTGGTACTGGAAGTAGTCGTCGGAGTCGGCGATGTCGTGTTCGCGGCAGTCGGTGTTCTTGGCCGC
>Ga0116181_1003181_pt1 | contig 12930 bp, 14 predicted proteins | sample AD_UKC075_MetaG_FD_89752 | JGI IMG/M metagenome (GOLD analysis project Ga0116181, IMG submission 89752) | Active sludge microbial communities of municipal wastewater-treating anaerobic digesters from USA - AD_UKC075_MetaG | ecosystem: Engineered > Bioreactor > Anaerobic > Digestate | place: USA...
GCGCGCCTCGACCAGGAGCTGATCGGCAACGTGTCGATCCGCGTGCTGCCCACCGAGCGCCCCGACACCTGGGAGGTGCAGGGCCGCGGCGAGCTGCAGCTGGCGATCCTGGTCGAGATGATGCGCCGCGAGAGCTTCGAGCTCACCGTCGGCAAGCCGCAGGTGGTCACGCGCACCATCGACGGCAAGCTGCACGAGCCCGTCGAGCGGCTCACCGTCGACATCCCCGAGGAGTACGTCGGCACCGTCACACAGCTCATGGGCCTTCGCCGCGGCCAGATGGAGCAGATGGTCAACCACGGCACCGGCTGGGTGCGCCTCGAGTTCATCGTGCCCGCGCGCGGCCTGATCGGGTTCCGCACCGAGTTCCTCACCGAGACCCGCGGCACCGGCATCATGAACCACGTCTCGGAGGGCTATGCCCCGTGGGCCGGCGCCTTCCGCACCCGCCCGACCGGCTCGTTGGTCGCCGACCGCACCGGCGTGGTCACCGGCTACGCGCTGTTCAACCTGCAGGAGCGCGGCACGCTATTCGTCTCCCCCGGCGACGAGGTCTACGAGGGCATGATCGTCGGCGAGAACCCGCGCGCCGAGGACATGGACGTCAACCCGTCGAAGGAGAAGAAGCTCACCAACGTGCGCTCCTCGACCGGCGACGAGCTGGAGCGCCTCATCCCGGCGAAGAAGATGTCGATGGAGCAGCAGCTCGAGTTCTGCGCCGGCGACGAGTGCCTCGAGGTGACGCCCGCCGTCGTCCGCATCCGCAAGGTGCTGCTGAACGCCAACGATCGCTCGAAGGAGCGCAACCGCAACAAGAAGGGGTAGGTCCGTCACCCGATCCGGTGACGGGCCGCTCCGCGTCATGGCCTAAGTTGTTCCGCGTCAGCCCCGTCGACGAGGAGCGCCCATGACCGCATCACCCACCCGCCGCATCGCGATCCTCGCCAGCTCCGGGGGCAACCTCCGCAGCCACGGCGGCGACGACCCCGCGAAGCTCATCCTCGACGCCAAGCGCCAGATCGAGGCCGCGGGCTTCGAGCTGGTCCTCACCCAGTTCGTCGCCGCGGGCGCGTCGATGGACACCGCCGACGACCGCACCCCCGCGCAGCTGTGGACGCTCGAGGACGGGCAGCCGACGCTGTCTGCGGAGGGCTCGCTGGCGGAGGTGAACGCCGCGGCGCGCGTCCTCGACGCGGAGATCGCGGCCGCCATCGAGGAGGGCGGGGTCGACGGCCTGATCCTGATGAGCGCCGATCCCACCGACACCAACTCGGCGGCGGTCGCCGCGGCCGTGGCCGCCGACGTCCCCGCCGCGGGCACCGGCGGCACCTCCATCGCGAAGGCCCAGCAGCTCGGGCTGCGCCTCGTCGGCGCCTCCGGCACGACGGGGACGACAAGCGTGACCCGGTCTGTCGCCTACGTCTCGGCGCTCGCGAAGCTGTGGGGCGTCGCGTACCGGCCGGCCCTCGGCGGCGCGTCGGCGAGCACCGCCTCGGGCAGCGAGCCCGCCTGGCGGCGGATCAGCATCCGCGGGATCATGGTCGGCTCGATCCCGGCCTTCATCGCGCTGGCCCTGGTTCTCGCCTTCAGCAAGATCCCCGGCCTCTCCGGCCTGACCGATGTCTTCGACCTCCTGATCAAGGCACTGCCCGTCGTCGTGGCCGCCGTCGCGGCGCGGCGGGTCTCCGGGCTCGACGAGGTGGGTCTCGTCGCGGGCGCCGTCGCGGGCATCCTCTCCGCGCCCGGCGGCCTGCTCGGCGGCCTCGTCGGCGGCATCCTCGCGGGCCTCCTCGCGTCGTGGCTGATCCGCTGGACGCTCGCGCACCGCTTCCCTGCCACGACGGCCAACATCGTCACGGGCGCGCTCGCGGGGCTGCTTCCCGGCCTGCTCGTCTACTACGTGCTTGCCCCGCTCACCGTGTTGCTCGGCGACGGGGTGAAGTTCTCCATCGAGTGGGCCCAGGACGTGAGCCCGCTGCTGGCCGGTGCCCTCGCGGGGCTGGCCATGTGGCCCGCCATCATCGGCGGCGTCTACCACGGCGTGATCCTGCCGCTGGTGGTGCTGGAGATGAGCCAGAAGGGGCACAGCTTCTTCGGCGCCGTCGACATGGTCTCGCTCGTGATGGTCGCGCTCGGCATCACGCTGGCCAACCTGGTCAAACCGCGCACCTCGGGCGAGCGCGCGCTCGCCGCCTCGGGTGCCCCAATCAACTTCTTCTTCGGCACGTTCGTCGAGGCCGCGTACCCGTTCATGTTCGCCGACAAGAAGGTCTTCGCCGTCGCGATCTTCTCCGCGACGCTCGGCGGCCTCACCGTCGGCGCCTTCGGGGCGGAGGCCACCGCCTACCTGCCCGCGTTCATCGCGCCGTTCGTGTCGACGACGGCCGTCGGCATGACCGTCGCGATGCTCGTCGCGCTCTCCTCGTCGTTCCTGCTGACGCTGGCCGTCAACGTTCTGCACCTGCGCAAGGCGGAGCCCGCGACCACCTGAGTCACCCTTCCAACACACCTATCGCGATATATCTTTGACATATCGCGATACGTCGCGCATACTGGTTGTCGACGGCGCCACAGGGGCGCCGCACAACCACAAGGAGGAGCCATGGATTACGCCATGCACCACCCCTTCGCCGGGCCTCGGATGCGCGACATCGCCCGGCAGATGTTTCCCGGGACGGACGGCCGTTCGCCCCGCGACCGCCGACTCTTCACCGAGGCCGACGGCGGCGAGCCCCGCGGCAGGCGCGGAGGCCCGCGCGGCCACCGCGGACACGGCAGGCCGGGATTCGGCGGCCCGGGATTCGACGGCCCGGGTGCCGGAGGGCCCGGCTTCGGCGCCCCCGGGTTCGGCGGCCCGCTGGGCTTCGGCCCCGGCCGCGGAGGTCGTCGCCGCCGCGGCGACGTCCGGCTCGCGGCGCTGCTGCTGATCGCCGAGACCCCGCGCAACGGCTACCAGATCATCCAGGAGCTGGCCGCCCGCACCGACGGCCACTGGAAGCCCAGCCCGGGCGCGATCTACCCCGCGCTCAACCAGCTGGAGGACGAGGGCCTGATCCGCCCGCTCGACGGCGGCAAGGTCTTCGAGGTCACCGACGCCGGGCGCGCCGAGGCGGAGGCCGCGGCCGCGCAGCCCGCACCGTGGGAGCACGCGGGCGGCGAGCAGGATCCGGCCCGCGCGCTGGCCCACAGCATGCGCCAGGCCGCCCAGGCCGTCGGCGCGATCGCGCAGTCGGGCGACGCCGACCTCATCTCCAAGGCGACGGCCCAGCTCGACGAGCTCAAGCGGAAGCTGTACCAGCTGCTCGCCGAGTCGTGAGCTACACCACCCTCCACCCCAGCAAGGCCACGCCCGCGAAGGCGGCAGCCCACAGCATCGAGGCGAACGTCCCGATGATGAACAGCTCGCCCTTGCGCGACGTCGGGCTCGCCAGCTCGGCGTAGCGCCCGAGACCCTTCACCCCCAAGACGACGGCGATCCCCGCGGGGAAGCCCGCGACGATGCAGACGAACACCGCCAGGCGCTCGAGCATCCCGACCCAGCGCCCTCCGGGAAGCTCCTGCTGCAGCAGGCCGAGATTCTCGCGGGCACGCCGGACGTCCGGATCGCCGTCGGCCCGGGCCGGGTCGATCCGGCGCAGCACCGCCCGGATCACGGGGTTGCCGAGCATGGCCCCCACCGCGCAGGCCGCCACGATCACACCCCTCAGCAGCATCTCCATTCCTCAACGCTATCCGCGACCTCCGACATTTTCGGCGCGCCGCCGAGCCACTGAAGAAACTATCTACATCTACAACTTCTTTAGGTAGTCTCTTCACATGACTGGACGCGGGAACGGAGCGGTCGTGGCGCTGCTCGCCGACGTCGTGGGGTCGCGAACCCACGAAAGGGCCGCGCTGCACCGGGCGCTGCTCGCCGCCGTCGACGACGCCAACGAGCGCGTTCCCGCGCTCGACCCGCTGCGGCCCACCGTCGGCGACGAGCTCCAGGGCGTCTACGCCACGCTGGGCGGGGCGCTCACGGCGTCGATCCGGCTCAGGCTACGCCTCGCGGGAGCCGCGACATCGGCGGGCGCTGCCCCGATCGAGCTGCGCTTCGGGATCGGGGTCGGCGAGGTGACAACCGTCGACAGCGAGCTGGGAATCCAGGACGGCACCGCGTGGTGGCGGGCGCGCGACGCCGTCGACTGGGTGCACGCGCACTCGGCCCGCGCGGGCTACGAGTCCGTGCGGACCGCCGTCCGCGACGCCGGCGGCGCCCCGCCCGTCGACGGCCTGCTCCGGCTACTCGACGCCACCCTCGCCCGCCTCCGCCCAGGGGCGCTGCGCACCCTCTCCGGGCTGCTGGAGGGGCTGGACAACCAGGAGATGGCCGACCGCGAATCGATCAGCGCCTCGGCCAACTCGCAGCGCGTCCGTAACAACGACCTGCGCCCGCTCGCCGACGCGATCCGGGCCTTGGGAGAGATGAGCTGACGGTCAGTCGTCGGCCCCGATCTCGCTCAGCTTCTCGACGTCGGGACTGCTCGGGCGGTTCTTGCGGCCCCGCTGCACGAGCAGCGGGTCGGTCGGCTTGATCACCGACGGGTCCTTGCCGTCGTAGTCGTGCAGGTCGAGGAACAACCGCATGGCGTTCAGGCGGGCGCGCTTCTTGTCGTTGCTCTTGATCCGGTACCAGGGCGCGAGTTCGGTGTCGGTGTACTTGAGCATCGCGTTCTTCGCCGCGGTGTAGTCCTCCCAGCGCCCCAGCGACTCGAGGTCCATCGGCGACAGCTTCCACTGCCGCACGGGGTCGATCTGGCGGATGGCGAAGCGCGTGCGCTGTTCGCGCTGGGTGACGGAGAACCAGAACTTGGTGACGGTGATGCCGGACTCGATCAGCATCTCCTCGAACCGCGGCGCCTCGCGGATGAAGATCTCGTACTCCTCGTCCGTGCAGAACCCCATCACCCGCTCGACGCCGGCGCGGTTGTACCAGGAGCGGTCGAACAGCACCGTCTCGCCCTTGGTGGGGAGGTGCTGGATGTAGCGCTGGAAATACCACTGCCCGCGCTCGCGCTCGGTCGGCGCGGCGAGGGCGACGACGCGCGCCGTGCGCGGGTTGAGGTGCTCGGTGAAGCGCTTGATGGCGCCGCCCTTACCCGCGGCGTCGCGGCCCTCGAAGATGATGATGTGCTTCTCGCCGTTGTCCTGGGTCGAGTACTGGAACTTCAACAGCTCGATCTGCAGCTGCCGCTTCTCGGCCTCGTACTCCTCGCGGCTCAGCAGGTCGTCGTAGGGGTATTTGTCGCGCCAGGTCTCGACGGCCTTGCCCATCGGGTCGAGGAGGAACGGGTCCTCGCCGTGGACGTCGGTCACGGTGAATCCGTCCGCGACCAGTTGGTCGATGTACTCGCGAAGGCCCTGGTTCATGCGCACATTCCAGCACGCTTTCGTGAACGCCATCCGAACAACGCGAGAATCCCCGGCACCCGGTGCGCGATCGCGCCTTCGCCGACGGCGAAACAGACGAGGGCGGCGCCCGCCGCGGACCCCTCCCGGACTGTCACCGGGGGCATGTAGGGTCGCGATATGACTGAAATCACCTTCCGAGGCACCCCTGTCACCACCGTCGGCCAGCTGCCCGAGGTCGGCAGCGCGGCCCCTGCCTTCGAGGTCACCGGCGGCGACCTGAAGCCCCTGACCAACGAGGCCTTCGCGGGCAAGAAGCTCGTCCTCAACATCTTCCCCTCCGTCGACACCGGCATCTGCGCCATGTCGGTGCGCCGCTTCAACGAGATCGCCGCGGGCCTCGACGGCGTCGCCGTCCTCTGCGTCTCGCGCGACCTGCCCATGGCGCTCGGCCGCTTCTGCGGTGCCGAGGGCATCGAGAACGTGACCGTCGCGTCGGACTTCCGCACCAACTTCGGCGAGGCCTACGGCGTGACCATGGCCGACGGCCCGCTCGAGCACCTGCTGAGCCGCGCCGTCGTGGTCGTCGACGCCGACGGCACCGTCGTCTACACCGAGCAGGTCCCGGAGATCGGCCAGGAGCCCGACTACGACGCGGCCCTGGCTGCGCTGAGCTGACCTATCCCAACCGCGGGCGCACGTGGAGGCCGACGTCGGGGTCGACGAGCACCTCCTGCGCCGCGGCGATGCCGGAGACGACGAGGTCGGCCTCCACCGGGACGCCGCGCTTGACGAGGCCCAGCGCGATCGGGCCGAGTTCGTGGTGCCGGGCCGCGGAGCCGACGAAGCCGACGGCTCGGCCGCCGTGCTCCAGCGCGGCGCCGGGCTCGGGCAGCTCCGAGCGGGAGCCGTCGAGGTGCAGCTGCACCAGCCTGCGCGGCGGGCGGCCGAGCGTGTGGACGCGGGCGACGGTCTCCTGCCCGCGGTAGCAGCCCTTGCTGAGGTGCGTGCCCACCAACCCGATCTCGTTCGGGATGGTCTTGAAGTCGGTGTCGACGAAGACGCGCGGCACGCCGGCGGCGATCCGCATGGCCTCGAACGCCCAGGTGCCGACGTTGTCCTCCAGCTCGGCGTCCACGGGAAGGAAGGCCTCGACGCCGCCGAGGTCGGAGTCACGGACGCGCCACGCCTCGTCCAGCGGGACGCGGTGGCCCGCCCACACCAGGCGCAGGTCGTCGCGGCGGGCTACCTCGACCCGCATCGCGAACCGCATCCGGTCGAGGAACGCCACCAGCTCGTCGGCGTGGCCGGGCTCGGTCCACGCGAGAAAGGACGCGCCGTCGTCGACCCCGTGCAGGACGTGCTCGATGTGCCCCGTCGGCGAGAGGATCAACGCGGTGGTCGCCTCGCCGGGCGCCAGCGCCTCCATGTGCTGCGTGGTGAGCGAGTGCAGCCAGCTCAGCCTGTCGGCGCCGCTGACCTCGACGACCTCGCGGTTGCGGAGGTCGACGACGCCGTCGCCCGCCTCGAGACGGCGCGCCTCGGCGACGGGGTTGCCGAAGTGCCAGGCCAGCCCCGCGTCGACCCCGGCCTCGACCCGGACCGGCATCAGACGCGCTTCAGTCGCGCCCACATGTGTGGCCGCAGCTCGTGCTCGGTGGTGGCGCGGTCGAGCGCGTACATCAGGTCGCCCTCCACCTTGCCGTAGAGCCGCTGGCCCGCGGAGTGGGTGACCTCGGCCGACTCGGCCCGCACCACGGCGTCGCTCAGCAGGTCGATCCGCGTGACCTGGATCTTCCCGACGAGCAGCTCGGTCCACCCGTCGGCGTTGGTCAGCGTCACCTCGAGCGACGCGTCGGCCTTGGGGCGCCAAAAGCCGGCCTCCATGCCGAGCGGGGCCGGGTCCGCGCCGTCCTCGCCGAGCAGGAAGGTCTGCGACGCGTAGAACAGGTAGTCGCCGCCGTTGTGGCTGAACTCGATGCGCTGCTCGAACTCGAAGTCCGCGCCCTCGTGGTCCGTGCCGTTGCCCGTGCCCTCCCAGCGGCCGACGAGCCAGCCGAGCGCGGTCAGGCTCGGGTTCAAGCCCTCGGGCACCTCGATGTCAATGTTCACGGTTCTCCTTCTCCCGGAGCTGGTGGCGCAGGCCCCAGAGGACGGCGGCCAGCGCCACGAGCGCAATCGCGCTCGTGATCACCGCGGCAGCGATCAGCACCCACACCAAGACGGCGTTCATGGCCCCGAGTATAGGCACCGGCCGAGTACCCGCCTCCGTGCGAGAACCCCCACAATGGGGCCATGCGCGTTGTCCTGACCCGGGTGTCATCCGCCTCCGTCACCGTCGACGGCGAGGTGATCGCCGAACTCCCGCGCCCCGGGCTGCTCGCTCTCCTCGGCGTCGGCCACGACGACACCGCCGCCGACGGCGCGGCCCTTGCCCGCAAGATCTGGGGCCTTCGCATCCTCGAGGGCGAGCTGAGCGCGAGCGATGTCGACGCCCCCGTGCTGGTCGTCAGCCAGTTCACGCTGTTCGCCTCGACGCGAAAGGGCCGCCGCCCCTCCTGGAGCCGCGCCGCACCCGGGCCCGTGTCCGAGCCGCTGGTCGAGGAGTTCTGCGCGGCCCTCGAGGGGTTGGGCGCGACCGTCCTGCGCGGCCGCTTCGGCGCCGACATGCAGGTGTCCTCGGTCAACGACGGCCCGATCACGATCACCATCGACACCGCCGACTGGGAATAGCCTCAGGCCGGCGCGAGGAACTCCAGCGAGCTGATCGACACCGAGTCCGACGCCGTCCCCTCGTCGACGCCCGGCGTGGTGGAGAGGATCTCCATCCGCGCCAGCGCCGTCGTCGTCTCCGGGAAGCGCACCTCCTGCGGGGAGCTCTCGCTGGGGGCCAGCCCTTGGTCGAAGAACGACCCGTCGGCGAAGGTCCACCTGATGGCGGTGATCCGCCGCTCCTTCAGGAAGCGATCGGCGACGGCGGTGTTGCCGTTGACCACCCTGATGCCGACGAGGGTGACGGGCTGGTCGAAGGAGAAGTCGATCACCTCGCCGACGCCGTCGCCGTCGCAGCGCCACACCGTGCGGGGGTTGTTGTCCAGGAGCGTGGCGGGGGCACCCCAGGGCCCCGCGCGGCACTCGCCGTGGGCCTGCCGCGCCGCGACGACGGCGGCCGGGCCGTCGAAGGGGACCACGACGTCGCCGATCGGGGCCACCGGGGACACCGTTCCCCCGGGCGGTTCGGGGTCCCCGAGCGGGGTCGGCAGCAGCCGGCCGATGAGGAAGCCGACGATGACGGCGAGGACCAGCGGGACGATCAGCAGGCTGGGCGCGATCCCCTTCTTTCGGCGATCGGACCTGTCCGGCCGCGGTCCCGCGACCGCGCGGGAAGAGCGCGGCCGACGGGGCCGCTCGGCAGCCGGGGCGGAGACGTCGTCGCGCACGTCCTCGGACTCGGCCGCCCGCTTCCGGAAGTACTCGTCCGGCACGCGCTGAACCATGGCCGCCATGCTAACAAGGCCGCGGGGCCGCGAAACCCGAGTCACGCTGTTACACGGCGTAACACGACGGCGATACGATTACGCCGTCCCACGCGGCTAAGGAGGGATGCGGCCATGAGCGCAGTGTTGTTCGTCTCCGGGGGTGAGCCCCCCGATGAGCTCCGTCTCCTCAGCCATCAGCTCCGGGTCGCCCCGTCGGCGTCCGACGCGCTGCTGGCCGCCGAGTCCGTCGACGTCATCGTGGTCGACGCCAGGACGGATCTGGCCAGCGCGCGCGCCACGTGTCAGACGCTCTCCAAGACCGCGGGCACGCCCGTCCTGCTGCTGGCCCCGCTGACCGCGCTGGCCGTGCTCTCGCCGGACTGGGGCTTCACCGACTTCGTCGCGGCCGGCTCCGAGCCCGCGGAGCTGGACGCGCGCCTGCGCATCCTGACCCGCGCCGGCTCCGACCCCGACGTGTTCGCCGCGGGGCCGCTGCGGGTCGACGGCGCGGCCTACACCGCGACGCTCGACGGCGAACCGCTCGACCTCACCTACACCGAGTTCGAGCTGCTGCGCTACCTCATGCAGCACCCGGGCCGCGTTCTCTCGCGCGAGACGCTCGTCAGCCAGGTGTGGGGCTACGACTATTACGGCGGCACCCGCACCGTCGACGTGCACGTCCGGCGCCTGCGTGCGAAGCTGGGTCAGTACGACCACTACATCGGTACCGTCCGCAATGTCGGTTACCGCTTCGCAAGCACCCGGGAGGGGAACCGTGCTGGTTAACCTGGCGACGCTGACCCCGACGATGCAGGGCGCCCTGCGCGGGCTCGTCGCCGAGATCACCGAACACGACGGGATCTCCCCCATCAACGAGTCGGCATCACTCGGCATCGACGGCCTCCGCGACGCGGACTTCTTCTTCATGGGTCGTCGCTCGGACCCGCACGGCTTCGTGGTCTGCGACGAGCGCGAGTCGACGCTGCAGGTGGGTGTGCACCCGCAGCACCGGCGGCGGGGCTACGCCACCGAGCTGCTCACCGAGGCCCTCCGCTCCTACCCCGCCTTCTCCGCCTGGGCGTTCGGCACGCTCCCCGGCGCGCCAGAGCTGGCCCGCCGGGTCGGCCTGGTGCCCACCCGCGAGCTGCTGCGGATGGAGCGCGACCTCCCGGTTCCTGGCGACGACGCCGCGACCGGCTACGAGATCGGCCCCTTCATGACCGCCGACCGGGAGCAGGTCGTCGCCGTGAACGCCGCCGCGTTCGCGCACCACCCCGAGCAGGGCCGGCTGACGGTCGAGGAGTTCGACCAGCTCGCCGCGCAGGACTGGTTCGACCCCGACGGGCTGTTCGTGGCGCACGCCGCCGACGGCGAGGTCGCGGGCTTCCACTGGACGAAGCGCCACGGCGGCGGGCTCGGCGAGGTGTATGTGCTCGCCGTCGCCCCCGCGCACGAGGGCAAGGGCCTCGGCCGGGCGCTGCTGAGCAGGGGTTTGCGGCACCTCGCCGCCGTCGGCGACGCCCGGGTCCAGCTGTATGTGGAGGCGGCGGAGCAACGGGTGGTTAGGCTGTACCGGAACGCGGGCTTCGAGATCGCGCAGACCGACACCGCCTACCGGGCCTAGGAGATAGTGAAGTGACCGAGACGCCGCTGCCGGCGGACCGCTACCTCGACCGCGAGCTGAGCTGGCTCGCCTTCAACGACCGCGTGTTGGACCAGGCCCGCGACGCCCGGCGCATCCCGCTGATCGAGCGCGCGAAGTTCCTCGCGATCTTCTCGTCGAACCTCGACGAGTTCTTCATGGTGCGCGTCGCCGGCCTGAAGCGCCGCATCGCGGCGGGCGTCGCCGTGCCCACCGTCGCGGGCAAGATGCCGGGAGAGCTGCACACCGAGCTCCTCGACCGCGTCCGCGAGCTGGTCACGGAGCAGTCCCGGATCTTCCAGGAGGACGTGCGTCCGGCGCTGGCCGCGGAGGGCATCGAGATCCTCGGCTGGGACGAGTTGACGGCGGCCGAGAAGGACGCGATGCGCGCGCTGTTCGCGGAGCGGATCTTCCCCGTGCTCACGCCGCTCGCCGTCGACCCCTCGCACCCGTTCCCCTACATCTCCGGCCTGTCGATCAGCCTCGCGGTGCAGCTCCGCAACCCGGCCACCGGCGCGCGGCAGTTCGCCCGCGTGAAGGTGCCCGCCGTCCTCGACCGGCTCGTCCGCCTGGCCGAGGGCCGCTTCATCCCGCTCGAGGAGATCATCGCCCGGCACCTCGGGCAGCTGTTCACCGGCATGCAGGTGGTGGCGCACACCACGTTCCGGGTGACCCGCAACGAGGACATCGAGGTCGAGGAGGACGACGCCGAGAACCTCCTCTTCGCGCTGGAGAAGGAGCTGCTGCGCAGCAAGGTCGGCAGGCCGCCGGTGCGCCTCGAGGTCGAGGAGAACATCGACGACGCCATCCTCGACATGCTCATGGCGGAGCTCGACGTCACCGACGACGAGGTCTTCCGTCTGGCCGCGCCGCTCGACCTGACCAGCCTCTTCGCGCTCGGCGGCTCGCGCCGCGAGGACCTCAAGTACCCGAACTTCCTCCCGATCACGCATCCCGACCTCGCGCAGGTCGAGTCGGCCCGGCCCGCGGACCTCTTCAAGGCGCTGAAGCTGCGCGACGTGCTCGTGCAGCACCCCTACGACTCCTTCGCGACGTCCGTCCAGCGCTTCATCGAGCAGGCCGCTGCCGATCCTTCGGTGCTCGCCATCAAGCAGACGCTGTACCGGACGTCGGGCGACTCCCCCATCGTCGACGCGCTGATCGAGGCGGCGCAGGCGGGCAAGCAGGTGCTGGCGATCGTCGAGATCAAGGCCCGCTTCGACGAGCAGAACAACATCGGCTGGGCGCGGAAGCTGGAGCAGTACGGCGTCCACGTCGTCTACGGCATGCTCGGCCTGAAGACGCACTGCAAGCTGTCGCTCGTCGTCCGGGCGGAGGCCGACGGCGGGCTGCGCCGCTACGCGCACATCGGCACGGGCAACTACAACCCGAAGACCGCGCGCATGTACGAGGACATGGGCCTCCTGACGTCGAATCCGATCATCACCGACGACGTCGCGCGCCTGTTCAACCACCTGTCCGGCATGACGCAGGAGACGAACTACCGGCGCCTGCTCGTCGCCCCGCACGGCATCCGGCGGGGTCTGCTCGACAGGATCGAGGGCGAGATCGCCAACCACGAGGCCGGGCTGCCGTCGGGCGTCAAGATCAAGGTGAACTCGGTCGTCGACGAGGCGCTGATCGACGCGCTGTACCGCGCGTCCCAGGCCGGCGTCCCCGTCGACATGCTGGTGCGCGGCATCTGCACCATCCGCCCGGGCGTGCCCGGGCTCAGCGAGAACGTGCGCGTCCGTTCCATCCTCGGCCGCTTCCTCGAGCACTCGCGGGTGTTCTGGTTCGCGGGCGGCGGGCGGCCGACCGTCGGGATCGGGTCGTCGGACCTGATGCACCGCAACCTCGACCGGCGCGTCGAGGCCATCGTCTCGCTCACGCATCCCGAACACATCCAGCAGGTGGAGAACCTGTTCGAGCAGGCGTTCTCGCCCGGGGTCGTCCACTGGGAGCTCGAGGATTCCGAGTGGATCACCCACACCACCGACGAGGAAGGCACTCCCCTGACCGACCTGCAAGAGTCCCTCATCCAGCAGGCCAAGGCCAGGCGCGCCACCCGATGACGAAACGGGCGAAGGTGCGTGCCGCGGGCGCCGTCGTGCTGCGCGGGGAGGGCGACGACCAGGAGGTCCTGCTCATCCACCGGCAGCGCTACGACGACTGGTCCCTGCCGAAGGGCAAGGGCAAGGTCGACGAGTTGTCCCCGTCCACCGCGGTGCGCGAGGTGCTCGAGGAGACCGGCTACGTCGTCCGCCTCGGCCTGCGGCTGCCGACGATCCGCTACAACGTGTCGAGAGGCCCGAAGTCGGTCGAGTACTGGCGCGCGGTCGTCGTCGAGGAGCGCGAGTTCGTGCCCAACGACGAGGTCGACAGGACCAAGTGGATGAAGGTCGCCAAGGCGATGCAGAA
>Ga0116181_1003189_pt1 | contig 12921 bp, 9 predicted proteins | sample AD_UKC075_MetaG_FD_89752 | JGI IMG/M metagenome (GOLD analysis project Ga0116181, IMG submission 89752) | Active sludge microbial communities of municipal wastewater-treating anaerobic digesters from USA - AD_UKC075_MetaG | ecosystem: Engineered > Bioreactor > Anaerobic > Digestate | place: USA...
AAAGACTCCTTCAACACTAGTGTACGTCCGGAAAGGCCGGGTCAGCTTGATATAACCCTTTTCTGTCAGTTCCAACTGTCCTTTCAAGAAAGCCGTGTTTGGCGTGTGTCCAATGGCCAGAAACATGCCCGCCACGTCGATCGTCAAATCGGGCTCCCCAACAGTACTCTTGAGGCGAATTCCTGTAACGCCGTTCTCGTCGTCTCCTAGCACTTCATCGACGACGCGGTTCCAGAGGACTTCGATCTTGGGATTGCTTAAGGCCCGCTCGGCCATCACCTTCGACGCCCGCAGTTGATCGCGGCGATGGACGAGATAAACTTTCGATGCCCAGTGCGATAAATAGGTAGCCTCTTCCACCGCGGTATCACCGCCGCCGATTACGGCCACGGGACGATTCCGAAAACGCGGTAGCGCCCCGTCACAGACGGCACACGCACTCACACCATGATTCTTGAAACGTTCCTCCGAGGGAATTCCCAAATAATTCGCCCGCGCACCGGTCGCCACTATCACGGCCTCGGCCTGATATTCCTTCCCGTCGGACGCCTTGAGGTGAAAAGGCCGACGGGAGAAATCCACCTCAACAATATCCTCGGTAATCACCCTCGTCCCAAAATGGATCGCTTGTTGCCGCATCAGTTCCATAAGGGCCGGCCCTGTGATGCCCGCTTTATTGCCCGGGGGCAGATAAGAGCGTCGGTCCTCTGGCAGTGCCGTTTCAAGAAAATGGGAAACATCGCCCGGAGGAAATCCGGGAAAGTTCTCCACTTCTGTGGTCAGCGCCAGTTGCCCGAGCGGGAGAGTCCCATTCCTTGCATTCTCCTCGCTGATTGCACCCTCAAAAAGGAGGGGGTTAAGAGCCGCTCGTGCTGCATAAATCGCGGCTGTCCAGCCCGCCGGGCCACTGCCGATAATGATTACCTTTTCTGGCATTTTTACCTCGCTTCAAATCAGGTCCTTTAAGCGTAACGTGCAAAACGAATTTAACATTATATGTCCTCCGGCTAACACTGCGGGAGTTGGAGACCCCGTGGCGGGGCTTTTTCGCTCATCTCCGACGTTGGTAGCGAAATTTTGGAAAACGGATCCTAATACTGGATAGACTTCGACGAACAAGGATGATAGGCTTTCCACGAATAATCTCAGAGCCTACGGCGCCTGACTGGACAGCCCAAAGCCGACCGTTCGCCTCGTGCTGGATTTCCGATTGTAGGCGTGCAACCGCGAGATCAAAGGAGCCTTGCCGTGCAAAGCCATGAGATTGACTACCAGATTGTCGGGGATGACATGCAGTTCGTTGAGATCGAACTCGATCCCGGGGAAACCGTGGTTGCCGAAGCCGGGACCATGATGTACATGGAGGAGGGCATCACGTTCGAGGCCCGCATGGGCGACGGGTCCGAGCCGAATCAGGGCGTCTTCAAGAAACTTCTCAGCGCCGCCGGACGAAAGCTTTCCGGTGAGACAATCTTCATGACCCACTTCACCAACACCGCCAACGGGAAACGCCACGTGGCCTTTGCCGCCCCCTATCCGGGCAAGATCGTCGCCCTGGACCTGGCAAAGATTGGCGGAACACCGATCTGCCAAAAAGACGCCTTCCTTTGCGCCGCGCTGGGAACAAAGCTTTCGATCGAATTTCAACGGCGTCTCGGCGTCGGATTCTTCGGCGGTGAGGGTTTCATCCTCCAGCGACTGACAGGCGACGGCAAGGCCTTCATCCACGCCTGTGGCACCATCGTCAAGAAAAAGCTCGAGGGAGAAACACTGCGAGTTGATACGGGCTGCCTCGTCGCATTCACCTCTGGTATCAACTACGATATTACCCTCGCGGGCAATCTCAAGTCGATGTTCTTCGGTGGTGAGGGTCTATTCCTGGCCACCTTGAGCGGACATGGCCACGTGTTGCTGCAGAGTTTACCCTTCTCACGCTTAGCCGACAGGATCCTCCAGCACGCTCCTTCGGCCGGCGGCAGTAGAAAGGGCGAAGGCTCGGTTCTCGGCGGTTTGGGCAACCTTTTTGGCGACTGAGGTATCTATGAATCGTTCCATAGGTTGTGGGCCGCTCGGTGGTCTTGTTTTCGGTGCGATCTTCGCGATCATCGGCTATGTCGTGGCGTTTTATTTCGGCAAGCCGATTCTCGACGACGCCAAGGCGAGCCGGTCATGGCCAAGTGTTTCCGGCGTCATCGAACGCTCTGAGGTCGTTACCAGTACATCGAATGGCAAAACGATGTACGGCTTCGACGTGGTTTATCGCTACCAGGTCGAAGGCCGGGACTTGACCTCTAACAATGTGTTTTTCGGTGGAAACACAACAAGCTCGCTCTCCAGCTTTGCGCACAATGTGGTCGCCCGCTATCCGAAGGGCGCCAATGTCAAGGTCTTTTACGATCCTAACGAGCCGTCCAAAGCAGTGCTTGAACCCGGAACCACGTGGCAAAGCTACCTGGTTTTTGGGATCGGGTTGGCCTTTTTGATCGTCGGCGTCCTGGTCTTCATAAGCTCAGTTTTCTACGTCGCCATAGCGGGATTGATTATTGGCAGCGCGGTGGCGGGTTGGATTGGTAGCTCCGCTCGCCGTTCACAAGTGGCAGACCGCTTCAACCTTGATGGTGCCCCCGCCGGCCCGCAAGCTCCAGCGGACCGTCGTACCGAGACCACGCCATCGAGCGACGACGGTATTGATATTGGCTAGATAGCCGCGAGAAGGTGCGGCCTCGGTCCGCCTCTCGATGGAAGCCGCCCAAAATGGGAATCCGTTTGCGCCCTAAAACGACCTTAGCGTTTTGCGTCACGGCGATAACTGGCTTGGCGTAGCGTGAAGAGTTGAAAAGCTCGTCACCCCCCCAAACAGCCTATGTCCAAGCTTCACATTCGTGACGTAGCAAACCGGTCTTGACGTGAAGGAAACAATTCGGCTACTCTCAGGACGCCTTGTAGGAATGGGGTATTGGGTATCGTATTTTGCAACCCACCAGTGAAACGCCAACCGATGGGCACCGGACTCAAACGAGCGACGAAATCAATACCCGCAACCGTGGGACAGGGGCTGCCTTCCCACTGGCGGACGCTCTACATTTGCGATCGCTCCCGCACGGGCGCCTGGCTGGTGGAAAGCTTCGCTGCGGAGTCCCCCGCAGAAGTTGAGGTCCACGAAGCGCCAGGGCGAACGGCAGGCCTGGCCCGTCTTCGCGATGAGATCTTCGACGTAATTTTCATCGTCCATGATCCCCCTGAGCTGGACGCGATCGACCTGACCGTCGCTTATCGGACAGGCGGAACCGACGAGGCCCTGATCGTCCTTGGGCGGCAAAGTGAGCAAGAATTGGCCGTCCCCTGTTACGAAGCCGGGGCTGACGGCTATGTCTGCGTCAGTACAGCAACCAGCCACGTCCTTAAGTGGACGGCACTGCGGGCAGTCCAACGTTGTCATCTCACTCGCCAAAATCGTCGATTCCAGCAAAGTGAATTGCAACGTCTGCAGCGCGAGCGTGAAGAGGCCCTACGGGTCCTCCTTCATCAAAAACATTTAATCTCTGACCCATCCTCCGAGCCATCGACGCGGCGTTGCGAGCCACTTCGAACCACGTCCCAGCGGCCGTCAGATGATTCGTCTTGCGATCATCTCTCCCAATTTGAGTTACCAGAACCTCCCGACTTGCCCGCCAAATTGATCGCCCACTATAGGGAACTTTTGCGGGCATACATCATCATGGGTTCAGGACATCTCGGCATCGAACTGCGGGAACTGGCCGATGTCTTTGCAACAGCGGGGCTGTCCCCCAAGGAAGTGCTCCACCTTCATCTCTATGTGGCTGCCGAATTGATCCGAGGGCTTGGGTCGCGGAGCACCCGCCATGTGATCACCCGGACGAACCTCCTGATTATGGAAGTCCTCCTCCAGTTGGCAGAGGCCTACCGGTCACGTTATCGGGACGCCTCGCGACCGCCCATACAACTCTTCTTTCCGCAATTCGAGCAGTGCATGCGAGACATTACGGCATCACGGCCAACCATCCCCGATGAGTCCTGCTAGCGCCAGGTCGCACGCGCCACCAACGTCCAAACTAACGTCCAAAGAACCACCATCCCCGCGGCCTAGCGCCTTGCGCCGTGTGGCTGGAAACGTTTTGAGAAGATGACAACCTGCCGAGGGACTGAAAGACACTTCCCGCCGGACCACCGCGTCGGGACGAGTCATCGTTTGTGTCTGCTCCTGAATCTAACAAGATCGGCGAGGAAGCGTTGTCTGCCGGCTTTTGGACAACCGTGAACGGGGGTGGCGCATCCGCCCAGGGTGTCTTCTCACCCTTCGGCTTCTGGTCCCCTTGCCTCGTCTCCCCCTGATACGGGCCATGCGTGTTGATCGAGCAATTCCGCTCGGTTTTCTCGCCTGAGGCCGCTTCCTCCGATGATTCCTCACTGTGATCGCCATCACCCTGGATCACTTGTTGCCACGCCCTCGCATCTGGCATGGCACCATCGGGTGGAGCGATTCCCCCTTCGAGTGGCTCACGCCCATCGGCTGACTCGTGGATAACGACCGGCGTCTCTGGAAAATGGCTGGGAAGAGGCTCCGTGGCCGGTTCGGCACTCCCGCCGGAGACCCCCGCTTGGACCGGCGTGGGGAACCCACCCGTTTGTCGGGAATCACTTCCCACCGTATGGGATTCCTCCATGACAAGCATCTCGTCGGAGGGCGCAGCCGGATGGCTATCAACCACGGACGGTTCTCGGCTGATCGCTGCCGGGGAAACTTCGTACTCCACGCGAAAGACGAGTGGTCCAATGGTCAGGACACTCCCCGGGGGGAGAAACGCCTCCTGAATCTGCTCACCACCCAAATAAGTACCATTCAAAGAGCCCAAATCCCGAACTTTCACCAGGCCTTCGGATTCAAAGAGTTGGCAATGGCGGCGGCTGATCATGGGGTGAACGATCGTCAAATCGGCATCGCGGCTGCGACCGATCACCGCTGGTAACCTTATGACCACCGCACCCTTATTGGCTTTGCCGCGGACAACGAAAAGCCGAACAAGCATTGGGGAGGCTTCTCTTTTTTATTGGGGACGTCGCTGGGCAGGTAATTAAAGGCAACCGAATTTATTCTACCCACCGCCGTCAAATCCCTCAATGGGATTTTTCCGCCGCCATCCCGTTTCTCAGGACACAATCCCTACGGCAAAAGCCAGAGAAGCAAGTAACTTGCTGGGAGTAGGCACTTAGAGCCTATCCCAAAGACTGCCTCTCCCTCCGGGAGAGGGTTGGGGTGAGGGCAAGCGAACGTCGGAGTCGATCGAGAACACCGGCAGCGATTCGAGCCACCCTCACCCCAGGCCCCTCTCCGGCTGAACCCACGAGGGGAGATTATGGGATAGGCAATTGGGTTGACAAGGCGGCGTGGAGAGGTGCGCACCTCAGGCCAAGGCCCACATCCCAGGAAATTTTACCTGGCAAGAAAATGCCGCCGGCGGAGTCCTTGGTCCTATAGCATGGGCTGGAAGACCATGCCGCTGACCGTCTTGCCGTTAGGCCCTAGCGTCTGAATCAAGTCTCACAAGGAAGTGACAAGCACATAACTAAGTTCTTACGAATCAGTGCATCTTGACGCACCTTTGAGTGGGGACGGATTTGGTTTATGACTGTGCGATGCTTGACGGGAGCAAGGGGGAGCGTTACACATAGGCCAACCGGACGTAACTGTTTTCAGAAAACATGCTCGTGTTCTATGTGAGGCACTACCATGAGCAGCTTCGTGAATTGCAGGATCGATCATCGCGTCCGCCTTTGGGCGCTATGTGCAGTATTCGCCGGTGTGGTTATCGCCTCTTTTGGATGGCAAAATGAAGTTTCCGGGGAAAAGGCAGGCCGGTGGCACGTCGGCAAACCGATCGTCACCTACTGGGCAGGTCCCCCGTTGACCGAGGCCGTGGCGGCACAGCTTGCCGAAGGTGGTTGGAATGTTGTCTGGGGCACGGAAAAAGACTTGGAGACGGCGGCCAAGCACGGACTACGCTTGCAACTTCAGGACCCGCTTCTCTCGCCGGCGTCACTCGACGATCCGGAACGGCGGGCGAAACTCGACGCGTTGATCGAGCGCGTTCGCAGTCATCCCGCCCTTTACAGCTATTTCTTGCGGGACGAACCAAGCGCAGGCGATTTTCCCGCCTTAGGGCGCCTGGTGGAATACCTTCGCCAACGCGATCCAATGCATCTCGCCTACATTAACCTTTTCCCGACGTATGCCACAAACGAACAACTTGGCACAAAGGGAGACGTCGTCACCGCCTACCGCGAGCATCTCCGTCTTTACCTTGAGATCGTCAAACCGGACCTCATCAGCTACGATCATTACCAATTTCGCGCGAACAGTGACGGCGATCAGTACTTTCTTAATCTTTCGCTAATCCGCGAATTTGCGTTGGCCTCGAAACTCCCCTTCCTTAACATTGTTCAGGCGTGCAGTTGGACACCCTCCATGCGAGTACCTAACGGTGATGAACTGCGATACCTCGTTTACACAACCTTGGCGTATGGTGCGCAAGGGATTTCTTACTATGTGTACTGCTGGCCCAACCACGTGGGCGGCATGGCCAATCCCGACGGCACGCCGACCCCACTGTACCACGCGGCCAAGGTTCTCAATCGCGAATTTGCCGCCATTGCAGAAGAATTGCAGCCGTTGACATCGCTGGCCGTCTATCACGTTGGGAGTCTTCCGCCAGGAGCCGTAGCCCTTCCCGCGGAAGCGCCGTTCCGGATTACCTCTAAGAGCGATGCCGCGGCCGGTTTCCTCTTGGGGTATTTTGGCCAGGCAGACCGGAGCCCGACGCACGTTGTGGTCGTCAATCTGAACTATCGCTCGCCGGTCGTGGGGGAACTCACAGGACCAGCCCCCCTTGAGCGATTCGATCCCCACGAGAGACGGTGGGAGCCTTTGTCGGCCTCCACGGTATCGCTGGATTTTCTGCCGGGCGGAGGTTTTCTCCTTCGAACCCGATAGTCGTTTTGTTGGGTTTCCTATCTAATAGCGTTATGAACCGCTGGTAAAGTTATCCCTTCGTCGGTTGACAATGACCGGTGCTCAAGCCACACTATCCGGTAACAACGTTAGGGTGATTTCGGAACGGATTGAGTGAGTCATCGACAAGACTTTGATCGCTTTTGGGGAGGTGAATTATGCGCCTTGGTTTTCTTGTACCTCTTGGGTTGGCCGTTGTTGGCTTCGTTGTGCAAGCGGCCTCGGTAGCGACGTCAGCCGAACAAGGGCAGCGTCCTAACATCCTTTTCATCATGGCGGACGATCATGCCTATCAGGCGTTGAGCTGTTATGGCTATGGACTTAATCAAACGCCCAACCTCGATCGCTTGGCAAAAGAAGGGATGCGCTTCCAGAATTGTTTTGTGACCAATTCGATTTGTGGTCCAAGTCGGGCCGTCATTCTGACAGGAAAGTATTCTCACCTCAATGGGTTTGCACGAAACGGCGATGTCTTCGATGGCACCCAGCAGACGGTATCCAAGCTGCTGCAACAGCGCGGCTATCAGACGGCGGTCATTGGGAAATGGCATTTGACCAGTGATCCTACGGGCTTTAATTTTTGGGAAATCCTCTTTGGTCAGGGGCCGTATTACAACCCACCGATGAAGACGCCGGAAGGCCGCGTCCAACATGAAGGCTACACGACGGACGTGATCACCGATTTGGTTCTGGACTTCCTCAAGAACAAGCGGGACCCAAATCGCCCGTTTTTTGTCATGTATCATCACAAGGCCCCGCATCGGAATTGGTGTCCCGGCCCAGAGGAGCTTGATCTTTTCAAGGACGTGACGATTCCGGAGCCCCCGACCCTCTTTGATGATTACGCCACACGGGGTCGTGCCGCGCGGGAACAAGAAATGACTATTGCCAAGCACATGACGCCTCACGACTTGAAGCTCGTGCCCCAGAATGAGAAATTCACCCAGGAACAGGCGGAGCGTTTTTATCAGGCCTACGCGGCGGAGAACGAGGCCTTTCAAAAAGCCAATCTTCAAGGCGAGGACCTTGTCCGCTGGAAGTATCAGCGCTATATGAAGGACTATCTCCGTTGTATTGCCGGTGTTGATCGCAACGTGGGGCGTGTCCTCGACTACCTCGATGAATCGGGTCTGGCCAAGAACACAATTGTCATTTACACCTCTGACCAAGGCTTCTACCTCGGCGAACACGGCTGGTTTGACAAGCGATTCATGTACGAGGAATCACTGCGAACGCCGCTCTTGGTCCGCTGGCCAGGGCACACGCCGCCGGGAAGTGTCTGCAAGAAGATGGTCATGAATCTAGACTTCCCGGAAACGTTCCTCGACGTGGCCGGGCTCCCCATTCCCGAAGACATGCAGGGGCGGAGCCTGAAGCCGCTCCTGGAGGGGCAGGACCCGCCTGACTGGCGCAAGTCAATCTATTATCGGTACTATGAATACCCGGCTGTTCACATGGTCCATAAACACTACGGCGTACGAACAGAGCGCTACAAGCTCATCTACTTCCACGAGATTGACGAGTGGGAATTGTACGACCTAGAAAAGGATCCCCACGAACTTAGGAACGAATACAACAATCCCGCTTATGCCGAGATCGTGAAGGAGTTGAAGGCCGAACTTGCTCGATTGAAGGCCTTTTATAAAGACGACGACACCATCCGGGGAAAGCCGATTCAGCCGGCGCCCGCCGCGGCCAAGAAACCCTAGTACCCGCGGCTAAGCGAGCATTTCGCGTGGTGTCTTAGGTCACTTGATGCGTTCTTCTAGAACCGTGGCTGCATAAAGAGCTGTTTGACGGCGTCGAGAAACTCCGTTGTTTCTCTTGGCGCCGTTTTACCAGAACACAAAAAAGCCTGCCGCCAGGAATGGGGCGGCCAGGAGAATCACTGCTGCTGTCCGCAACCGCCAGCGATAACGGCCTTGGGTTCGCAAATCGAGTCGTAAATAACCCCACGCAACGGCCATAATCCAAACAGTGGTCAGAAGCCCCAGGCCAATGTTCTTTAATCGTTGCAGCCCGACAACCTGCCGCCAAAGCTGCCTGATAAGGGCATTTGTCTCTTGATTGAAACTTAGGAGCAGGTGGAGGGTTACCATCTCGCTTTGTTGCGAAGATGTAAGCTGGAAAAGTCGCGTCTCCTGAAATCGCTCCCGAATGACGTTTTGCTCAACGTAGGACCAGGGGAGTCGGACGTGCCCGCGGGCTTTTGGGCCAATAAGCTGTTCAACGTAATCGTCAATGGTCGCTTGGACGATCGGATGGAGATTACTTTCGCACTCGATGACGGTCGCGTAAGGCCCAACATGAATGGGGATTTGATACTCGCCGTTCACTCGCTGAGGGCGGGCATCCACCCACGACGGCGGCTCGGCTACCAACACTCGGCTAGCGAGGGCACACATGATAAGCAAAACCCAGAGGTTAACTCTCAACATCATGACGGCGTCTCCTATGGATGAGCCCGCTGCGGGAGTGACCGCCGTTTCCGCCGTATCGAAAACCACGGGGCAGCCAGTTGCACTGTGATCCCCATAGCCACGGCTGGCCATAGGAGCCATTGCCCGGGAAATACCCAAATAGCACTCACCAGGATCGCGGCAATGGCCGGTCCGAGGACTCCCCACAGGCAGAAACGACTTCGCCGCAACGGATCGGCCAACCGCCACCACCGCACGAGCAGAAAATGGGTCCCAAACGCGGCCATCAGGGCAGGCAACATCGGCTGACCGTCTCGGTAAAATGACGCGGGAGGTTGCCAATCGTGGAAATTCGGCCAGCGGGCGTCAAATGTTAAGTCCACCTGGAGGTATTGCGTCAAGCCAAAGCCCACAATCCCCAGCGCCAAACCGAGGACCATCATCACAAAACGCCGTACGATGGCATCGCTTTCCCACACTTGCCACACTTTGCTGACCAGCAAGATGGTCCAGCTTCCCAGGATCGTGATCAAAAAAACCCAGGATGCCTGTGTCAGCGTCATCGTCTTCCCATAGAAACTCTGCACCAGGTAACCGACGACAGCTAGGACACCCGCGATGAGAAAGGCCGCGAGAAACGACCCCAGTGTTTCCGCAAGGTGGGCACGGAAGGACATTTGGCTCATATACTGACGGAACGCCTCAGCCCGAGAAGGCTCGGGAACGGGTGGCGGCGCACCGGCAGCAACTCGCTGGGGCCACGTCGGTTGCGCCGGGGCAGCGACCAATTCCGCAGGAATAGCCGTACCACGAACCACATGCTCCTGGCCCATAGTCGCAATCAGGATAGCCCGAACGGTCCAATACACCGCATAAGCCATCAAAAGCCCGAAAATGACCGGCCCGAGGATTCCCACATGGGAGATTACCAGGAAAGCGACACCGATGAGAATTGCCACCCTTAGTGGCGTAGCCAAGCGCGAATTATTCCAGGCCGTACGCAAATCCCGAAAGGCTTGAGTCACCGCGTGCCAAATAGGTTCGGGACGATTCGATTCCTCCGCCAGTTCGGCCATGACCGGTTCTTCTCCGTGACCCATCTTGGCTGAGCCAGGCGACTGGAACTGCTCCTTCTCCTCCTCGGTCGAGCCACTTGCCACTTTCGCAGTACCCATCTCAACGTAAGGCGACTGTTCCATTCCTGGCAAAAAAGCCACCATCTCTCGGACATCCTGAAATCGACGTGCGGGGTCCTTTTCCAGTGCCCGGCCGACCACGCGACGGACTTCCGGCGGAAGCGGCGTGAGGTCCGGCAACTTCGTCAGATGTTTCATCAAAACTTCGGCGACACTCTCTCCCTCAAACGGAACATGGCCGGTCAGCATCTCGTAAAGCATGACCCCCATCGCGTAGATGTCGATCTCTTTGCCATATCGGCCATGGGCGATCTCAGGCGCCATGTAATGGACAGTACCCACACTTTCTGTCTGTCCACTGCGGCGACTGCAAGAAATGAACTTGGCCAGGCCATAATCCCCTACTTTGACCACGCCCTCTTCCCAAAAGATATTGCCCGGCTTCAAATCGCGATGGACAATCCCATGTTCGTGCAAATAAGCCACGGCAGCGGCCATTCCACGGAACCAAACCAGAGCCGTGTCAAGCGGAAGGCCTTGGGGATGATCGGCGAGAACCTGTTCCAGCGACGGTCCCCGAATATACTCCATAATGACCCAGGTGTCCCCGCGATCATCCCGTCGCACATCGTAGATCGTCAGGAGGTTCGGGTGTTTGAGGTTCAAACAGTGGTTGATTCCGCGGAGTTCCACATCCCAATTTCGACAAAGGAGCTTGAGCGCCACGTCCTTCCCGGAGTCGCTGACGGCATAATAGACTTCCCCGAACCCTCCTCGCCCGATCCCCCGCTTGATCGTGTAGCCGGAAAGGGGCCGCGAACCGCTGGCGTAAACGAAACGGCTCACGTTCTCCGAGGGTGAGTCCCCCCGTGGTGAAGCATGCGTCTCTTCAGGGATGTTGTTGAGTTTAGGTTTCTCAACCACGGCTATCACCGTATTCACTAGAGGACTCTCCTGACTTACTGGCACCGACCTTGGATCAGTGCGACGGTCATCATTCATTCTAACGGACACACCCGTTATGTGCGTCCGTGTGAGTGAATCACCCGGTCTTCCGCATCATACTTCTGAAGGAGGAATCTCCTCCAAACGGAGGGCGAAGTCTTCTCCCTCAACCAATGATGACCATGTCAATCGTGCGGCCCTCTCTTGAGGAACACCATCCACACGAAACGGTCTTCCGGCCCGACACCACACCTCATCCCGTTCTCGAAAGAGAATGACATTGTGCCGCCAATCTCGGCAACAAACATGGGCCGCGGGGCCAGGCCCCAGGATCAGATTGTGGGCCATGAGCAATACGCCGTCCGTAGTAGGATGCGTCCTATGACCACTTTCGAAATCCAACCGGGCCGAAAGACTCAACGGTGTGCTGCGAACAAAGCGTAGGATGACATGTTTTCCCAGTTGTAAGCGACAACGATCGTGCATCACGGCCTGCCGTACGGGGTTGCCATCCAACCACGTGGGCGCATAGCTCTCCAGAAAATAGCCCTCTCCGTCGCGACGAATCTCCGCATGATGCTGCGCTACGTCGGCGACCAGGGGGACATCCACGGCCCCCGCACCAGCCCGGCCTATCCGGATGGTCTCTCCCAGACAGACCAGGTACCCTCCCACGCCGTCGATCCAGAGAAGAAACCGTCGCATGGAATGACCTTCCCGCGGTGCACTAGCCATTGCGACCTCACAGGCATCATCCGATGTCATCCCGGGGCAGGCATTCGGCTGCATGATCGCACCCCCGAAATCAATCGACCTGCGTGATCGCCGCATCCTTGGAGTCGTCTTCCCTGTCCGCGGAGCTGGCCTCGAAGTATTGCGTTACCTCATCCACAATGTCTTTTTGGTTGGGATCCTCAACAGGAATCTCTCCTTGGTAGAATCCCTGCGACTGGACTAACCGCTCCGCGACATCCAATTTTGCCTTAAGGTCGGCAATCAAATCTTTGACTCGTCCGAGCGCGCTTTCATCGAATTGATAGGCGCTCGTAGTTTGGGCCGCTTGGACCATCTGCAACCGGGCCTGAAGGTTCTCCACCTCCACTTCGAGTTGTCGTTTAGCGGCCAGCATGCCTTCCATTTTATCCCGAGCCGCTTGAAGACTCTTTAACCTCGCCGCACGAATTTGCTCTAGATTGGCCAAAGTTGCTTCGTTGGTCTTGAATCGTTCAAAACGATTGGCCAAATCGATGCGCACCTGCTGGGCAGTGTACTCCCGTCCGGAATACACCAGTGTGGGCCTCCCACCGGCGAGATCATCCTTCATCCGCAGGATCACTTGCTTTTCCTTTTCCAATTGCTCACGGGCCTGGGCAATTTGCCGCTCCAGCCGTTC
>Ga0116181_1003190_pt1 | contig 12911 bp, 13 predicted proteins | sample AD_UKC075_MetaG_FD_89752 | JGI IMG/M metagenome (GOLD analysis project Ga0116181, IMG submission 89752) | Active sludge microbial communities of municipal wastewater-treating anaerobic digesters from USA - AD_UKC075_MetaG | ecosystem: Engineered > Bioreactor > Anaerobic > Digestate | place: USA...
AGCGCCGAGAACAGGCCGCGGCGGGTGCGGGCGGTCATGCCTCGTCCTCCTTGAGCAGGCTGCGGATGTAGAACCAGCTCAGCGCGATCGTGATGGCGAGCACGAGAATCGAGACGGCCGACGCCATGCCGAAGTCCTGCGAGCTCGTGCCGAGCTTGTAGATGTAAGTGCCCAGCAGGTCGTAGTCGCCCGACTTCGAGCCGGCATCCTGGAGCATCGTGATCTGGGTGAAGACGCGCAGATCCCAGATCAGCTGCAGCAGCAGCACGATCGCGATGACGGGGCGGATGAGCGGCGCGATGATGTGCCGGAACCTCTGGAAGCCCGTCGCGCCGTCGAGCTGGGCGGCCTCGAGCACCTCGTCGGAGACCTGGGTGAGCCCGGCGTAGATGGAGAAGGCGACGAAGGGCACGCTCATCCAGATCACGATGATGCTCGCCACGGCGAAGAAGGTCAGGGGCGTCGAGAGCCAGTCGAAGCGATTCATCTCGACACCGGGGATCATGTCGAGCAGATAGTTGACGACACCGCGTCGGCGGTCGAAGAGCCAGATCCAGACGGTCATGGCGGCGACGACCGGCATCGACCATGCCAGCAGGAGGGCGATCTGCAGGCTGAGCCTGGCCGTCTTCGTGACGACCGTCATGAGAAGTGCGAGCAGGGTTCCCACCGCGAGCGTGACGGCCGCCGTCAGCACGCAGAACGCGAGTGAGCGGGCGACGACGGTCCAGAGCACCGGGTCGGTGGCCAGGGTGACGAAGTTGTCGAACCCGACGAAGGGGGCCGGCTTGCCGAACTGCTGGGCGAGCCCGTACTCCTGCATCGAGGTGACGAACTGCCAGATCAGCGGGTAGCCCATGCCGGCGAGGAGGATCACGACGGCGGGAACGATGAGCACATACGGGGCGCGGATGCCGCGGCGCGGGGCGATCGTGGACATGGGGGATCCTCCTTCCGGGGGTGAGTGGGTGGGTGTGAGGTGGGGTGACGCTGGTTGAGTAGCGGGGGCGCGAGCCCCCGCGTATCGAAACCTCGGCCTGGCAGCAGGGTTTCGATACGGCCCATCGGGCCTACTCAACCAGCGTTGCTGTTTCGATACGGCCCATCGGGCCTACTCAACCAGCGTTGCTGTTTCGATACGGCCCTTCGGGCCTACTCAACCAGCGGTAGTGCTAACCGTTGATCAGTGCGTCGATCTTGGTGTCGTACTCAGCGGCGAGCGCCTTGATGTCGCCACCGCCGTTGACCTTGCCGAAGAACTCCTCGAGCAGGCCCGAACCCTCGACTGCAGCCCAGCCGGGAGCGGCGGGGGTCAGCTTCGAGTCGGCTGCCGAGGCAACCAGTGCCTTGGCGAACTGGTCGTCACCGAGCGAGTCGGCGTAGTCCAGGTTGGCCGGGCCGAGGCCGTTCTGGCCGAGCATCTTCTGGTAGTCGGCGCTGAAGATGATCTTCATCAGCTCACGCGACGCCGACTGGTTCTTGCTGGCGGCCGAGATGGCGATGTTGGATCCGCCGGCGAAGACCGGAGCGGCACCACCATCGACGCCGGGCAGAACGAACGTGCCGAACACGTCGTCGTTCCAGGTGGCGACCGTCTTGGTGTCATCCTTCGGGTCGGGAGCGAGGTCACCGATCGACCAGTGCGCCCATCCGGGTGCGATGATCGTCGCGGCCTCGGGCGCGCCCGTTGCTGCGTTGTTGTTGATGTTCACCCACGGGGTGCTGTCCGCCTCGGTGACCGGGGCGAGCGAGGCATCCGCGTAGAGGGCCTGAAGCTGCTCGAGACCCGCGATCGTCTTCGGGTCGGAGAGCGTGGACTTCCACGTGTCGCCGTCCTTCTTGGCCAGGTCGCCGCCGTTGGCGAAGATCCACGAGATGCCGTTGCGCCAGTCCTCGCCACCGATGTAGAAGCCGGACTGGGTGTCGGTCTTGAGCTTCGCCGCCGCTGCGCTGAACTCGCTCAGCGTGGTGGGAACCTCAAGGCCAGCCGCGGCCCAGACGTCCTTGCGGTAGAACATGTAGCGCGAACCGAAGTAGTAGGGCAGTGCGTAGTTGGCGCCGTCCACCTTGCCGATCTCGACGAACGAGGGCAGCAGCTTGTCACCGCCGAGCTCGGGAACGAGATCGGTGATGTCGGAGAAGGCGCCGACGCTCGTGAACGTGGGCGACCACGTGTTGCCGATCTCCACCACGTCCGGAGTATTCTCGGGATCGGGTAGCGCGGTGGTCAGCTTCGAAAGGGCATCCGACCAGTCCTGCTGCTCGATGGTAAGGGTGCCCCCGGTTGCACTTGCGTACTCTGTCTTAAGGTAGTCGCGCAGGGCATCCGGGGTGTCACCTCCCATGACCCAGAGGGTGATGTCCTTGCCACCCTCGTCAGCCGGGGGTGTAGCGGAGCACCCGGCGAGAACGACGAGTGCGGCGGTTGCGGCTGCAACCAGTCCGAGCTTTCGCTTCATCATGTGTCTTTCCTTTGTTGGGGGCTGCGGGGTGCCCGGGTGGGAACTCCGCTGGTGCAGGGGTGAAAGGGTCAGGAGACCCCGAGTTGCGCGGAGAGCACCATGACGGCAGCGCCGCGCATGACGATGTCCTCCCCGAGCGTGGTCATCCGCAACGTCAGATCGCCGTGGAATTCGGCCATCGTGCGATTGCGGAGCGTGTCGATGGTCGCCTGAGCCAGCGGGCCATCAAGTAGTGAGGTGGGTCCGCTCAGGACCACTTCGGCGAGGTTGAGTGCGCCGACCACGGGAGCAAGCGCGATGCCGAGACGCTGCCCGGCCTGCTGCAGGATGCTCGTGCGCTCGTCAGGCGCGGCCGCGATCGCCTTCTCGAGCCGGGGCACGGCGAGCCAGGTTTCGAGGCAGCCGTGCTTGCCACACACGCACTCGGCTCCGCCGTCGGTGCCGACGACGACGTGGCCGATCTCGCCCGCGGCGAACCTGCTGCCGAACAGCGGGGTTCCGTCGAGGAGCAGGCCGGCGCCGACGCCGTGGCCGACCTTGATGAGCATCATGTCGCTGTCTGCGCCGCCGAAGCTGTGCTCGGCGAGGGCCGCGACGTTGGCGTCGTTGGCGACGACGACGGGAACGCCGAATCGCGCCGACATCGCCTGCTGCAGGGGCTCGTCCACCCAGCCGAGGTTGGGGGCGCTCAGCACGACGCCCGCGAGATCGACGACACCGGGTGATCCCACCCCCATGCCGAGCACCGGCAGGGTGGCGGCGGCCACGAGAGTGTCGGCGAGCGCGGTGACGAGGGCCGTTGCATCCGCCCCGGTTGCCCCGGCGAGCGGAAGTTCTGCACGGTGCAGGATCTGGCCGTCAAGGTCGAGCACGGCGCCGCGGAAGGTGGCGTACTCGCTGAGGTCGATGCCGATGATCTGGAAGGCGCCACGGTTGAGGTCGAGCAGGGTCGCTGGCTTGCCGGGGCGCACGTCCTCGCGCTGGCCCGTCTCGATGATGAGGCCCTCGACGATGAGTTCGGCCACGAGGTCGGAGACCGTGACCCGGGTCAGCCCGGTCTCGCGGGCGATGTCAGCACGGGACTGCTGGCCGGCACGGTACAGCGTCTGCAGCACGAGCGAGCGGTTGTGTCCGCGCGCGTGCTCCGGCAGCACTTTCGTCGTCGGGCGCAGTGCGCGACCCGTGCTGAACCCCGTCGTCATGTTTGTTAGTACACCTTACGAACAAACTAATCGCAAGTCCTTCGTCCACTGTTTACCGTGTTGTTACATTCAAGCGAGTCCCTGCGTTCAGACGTCGTGCTGGGAATTCCCTGCGATCTCCCACGATGCGTTCAGCGCCCGCACGCACCATGCGGCATGCTGGTGACACGTCACCGACAGGAGAAACCATGCTCGCAGCACCCCCCAGCAAGGTATCCATCGCCGTCCTCGCGGGGCTGGCCCTCACGGGCGCACTCGCGGGCTGTTCCGCGGCGGAAGACGCGGGAACCGACGCCGGCGCCGGCACGAGCGACAGCGGCACCTCTGGCAGCGGCACCGCCGACACCAGCGCTGTCTACACCGACGGCACCTACGCCGCCGAGGGCAGCTACCAGGCGCCGAGCGGCACGGAGAGCGTCGACGTGACGATCACGCTCAAGGGTGACGTGATCAGCTCTGTCGAGGTCGTGGGAAATGCCACCGACCCCCAGGCCAAGCAGCACCAGGGCGAGTTCATCGCGGGCATCTCCGATGTGGTCGTCGGCAAGGACATCGACACGATCAAGGTCGACAAGGTGGGCGGGTCGTCGCTGACCAGCGGCGGATTCAACAAGGCAGTCGAGGAGATCAAGGCTGACGCGGCCACATAGCCTCACTTTCGAGGCCATCGGCACCGGCTGGCAGATCGACACGGCCGAGCCCATCTCGACCGACCTTCGGGCAGCGATCGCGGCGCGCATCGAGACCTTCGATCGAGCATGGTCGCGCTTCCGCGACGACTCCCTGGTCTCGCGCATCGCGCGCACACCCGGCAGCTACCGACTCCCCGACGAGGCCGACGAGCTTCTCAGCCTCTACCGGGACCTGTACGAGGCGACGGATGCCGCGGTCAGCCCCCTCGTCGGCCGCGCCCTCGAGGCGCTCGGCTACGACCGCGCCTACTCACTGCGCCCGAGCGGACCTCCCGCACCGCCGCCCGCGTGGGAGGACGCCATCGCGTGGGACGGCTCGACTCTCACGACCGTGAGACCCGTGCTGCTCGACGTCGGTGCGGCGGGCAAGGGTCTGCTCGTCGATATCGTGACCGAGCTGCTGGTCGTTGCCGGGCACACCGATCTGATCGTCGACGGCAGCGGTGACATCCGGCAGGTGGGTCCCGAGCCGATCAGGGTGGGGCTCGAGCATCCGCTGGATGCAACGAAGGCGATCGGCATCGCGAACGTGCACAACCAGGCGATCTGCTCGTCGGCGACCAACCGGCGCGCGTGGGGAGCCGGGCTGCACCACGTGATCGACGCGACAACGGGGCTTCCCACGAGCTCGGTCATCGCGACGTGGGCGATCGCAGCCACAGCCATGCTCGCCGACGGGCTGTCGACGGCACTGTTCTTCGCCGACCCGGCACGCCTGAATGAGCGATACGATTTCACCTTCGCGAGAGTGTTCTCGACCGGTCGGGTCGAGTTCTCGCCACACCTCGACGGGGAGCTGTTCACATGAAGCAGTGGTTGGATCGGGTCACAGGCATCGTGACGATGTACAAGCTCGTGATCGTCGCACTCGCCGGCATCGGAGTCGTCGCCCTGGTGCTGTCGCTGTTCGGCATCGGTACCTACTCGCCGCTCGCCCTGCTGGCATCCGCGGCCGTCTCGATCGTCGCGACCTGCAGCACCAGCGTGCTGATCGCCAGGATCATGCGGGTCAAGCCGCATCTGGACTCGGCGATGATCACAGCGCTCCTGATCTTCTTCATCATGGCGCCGACGCTCGATCCGCTGGGACTCGTCGGCATCGCCATCGCGGGCCCGATAGCGAACATCTCGAAGTACCTGATCGCGGTGCGCGGCCGTCACGTGCTCAACCCCGCTGCCGTGGGCGTCTTCGTGGTGGCGCTCATCGCGTACACCGGGTTCCTCGGCTTCGGATTCGCCGTGTGGTGGCTCGGCAGCTCGACCTACCTGATCCCCGTGGTGATCGGAGCCTTCCTGGTGCTGTATCGCACCCAGCGGCTCACGATCGCGGCCATCTTCGTCGCGCTCACCACGGTGGGCACTGTGCTCTACTTCCTCACCGTCGGCGAGACCGCACTGTCGGCGCTGCAGTACGTGTTCCTGTCATCACCGGTGCTGTTCTTCGCGGGCTTCATGTTCAGCGAGCCGCTCACGCTGCCGCCCCGCCGCTGGCAGCAGATCGTCGAAGCGGTCGTGGTCGCGCTGCTGTTCAGCGTGCCGTTCTCGTTCGGCCCGATATCCCGCACCCCGCAGTTGGCACTACTGGTAGGCAATCTGATCGGCTTCGCGTTCGGCCAGCGCCGCGGCATCCGGCTGACGTATCTCGGCAAGACCCAGCTCGGGCCCACGACGTGGGAGCTGTCGTTCCAGCCGCACCGACCGGTGCGATTCGTGCCCGGCCAGTACATGGAGCTGACGATCCCCCATCGCAAGGCGGACTTCCGCGGCAGTCGCCGGTACTTCAGCATCTCGTCGGCACCCGCTCTCGACGCACCGATCACCTTCGCGATCACGACACCGTCGAAGTCGTCGAGTTTCAAGCAGGCGCTGCTCGACCTGGAGCCCGGCGCCGCAGTGACGGGCACCGGGGTCGGGGGCGACTTCGCCCTACCGACGGATGTCACCGAGCCACTGCTGCTCGTGGCCGGCGGCATCGGCATCACCCCGTTCGCCAGCCAGCTCGCCCACGCCACCGAGCGTGGGGAGAAGCGCGACGTCGTGGTGCTGTACTCGACGAGCTCCCCCGGCCCGCTGCCCTACGGCGACCTGCTCGCGAGGTCGGGCGCGCGCGTCGTGCTCTACGCGCCTGAAGCACCCGCGAGCCTGCCGCCCGGGTGGGAGTACGCGGGGGCTGGTCGCGTCACCGGCGAGCGTGTCGCCTCAGCGGTTCCGGATGCCGCGAAGCGCCGGGCGTTCGTCTCCGGTCCCCCGGCACTCGTCAACGATCTCCGTCGCGCGCTGCGTTCGCAGGGAGCGAAGCGGGTGCACTCGGACTACTTCTCGGGCTACTGATCGCCCGGGCCATGCGAGCCTCTCCCCGACCGCCGCTGAGCGCCCGCAGGGCCCCGAGAATCGTGATGAGGTCGACGACCTCCTGCAGCGCCGCGCCCAGCACGGCGGGGATGAACCCGAACGCCGCGACAACCATGAGCGCCACGCTGATCGCGATGCCGAACCAGATGCTCTGAAGGGCGATGTTCACGGTGCGGTGACCGATGGCCACCGCGTCGGCGACTCGGCTCAGGTCATCCACGAGAATGACGACGTCTGCTGACTCGCTGGCCGCCGTCGATCCGCGAGCTCCGAGGGCGATGCCCACGTCGGCCGCCGCGAGCACCGGTGCGTCGTTGACACCGTCGCCGACCATGATCACGGGCCGGGGTGTGGCGTCGTGAACCAGGTTGACCTTGTCCTCGGGGAGGCACTCGGCGTGCATCTGGGTGATGCCGAGGCCGTCGGCGATGGGTCGCGCTGTCTGCTCGACGTCGCCGGTGATGAGCATCGTGTTCGTGATGCCGAGGCGGGTGAGCCGGGCGAGCGTCTCGGCCGACTCGGGCCGCACCTCGTCGCGCAGCACGATGACCCCGGCGAACGCGTCGCCCACCCCGACATACACGGCGGCTTCACCGCTCGCGCCCTCGTGCCGCACCAGCCCGCTGACCCGCTCGCCGACGAACGCCGGCTTGCCCACGATGACCCGCTGGCCCCCGATCGTCGCCTCGATTCCGTGGGTCGCCACCTCGTGTGCGTCGACGGCCTCCTGCAGCGCGATTCCGCGGTCGCTCGCGGCATCCTGCAGGGACTGAGCGAGCACGTGCGACGAGTAGCGCTCGGCCGACGCGACGAGCCCCAGCAGGGTCGACTCGGTCATCGGCGCGACCGGGAGCACCGCGACCACGGCGGGCATCCCGTGCGTGAGGGTGCCCGTCTTGTCGAAGGCGATGGTGCGGGCGCGCGCGAGCTGCTCGAGCGACTTGGAGCCCTTCATGACGATTCCGCTCTTGGCCGCGCGGCTCATTCCGGCCATGAACGCCACCGGTGCCGCGAGCAGCAGTGGGCACGGGGTCGCCACGACCAGCACCTCGGCGAAGCGGATCGGATTGCCCGAGACCGCCCAGGCGATGCCCGCGATGAGGAAGGCCACGGCGGTGAACGGCAGGGCGTACCGGTCGGCGAGACGCACCATCGGCGACTTCGATGCGGATGCTTCGCGCACCAGCTCGATGATCCGCTGGTACTGGCTGTCTTTGGCGAGCGCTGTCACACGCACGTCGACGGCCGCGGGACCGTTCACTGAGCCGCTGAGCAGGGCATCCCCCTGAATCTTGTCGACGGGCATGCTCTCGCCGGTCAGAGACGATTCGTCGAGGGATGTCGCGGGGCTCAGCAGTTCGCAGTCGACGGGCACGATCTCCGCGGGCTTCACGAGCAGCCGGTCGCCGAGGGCGACCTGGTCGATCGGGATGTCCTCGATCGAGCCATCGGCCGCGTAGCGGTGGGCGAGCTGCGGCACCCGGTCGAGCAGCGCCTTGAGGTCGCGCTCGGCACGCCCCGCCGCGTAGTCCTCGAGGGCTTCGCCGCCGGCGAGCATGAGCACGATGATCAGGCTCGCCCAGTACTCGCCCACCACCACGGTGCTGACGATGGCCGTGACGGCCAACACGTCGAGCCCGACCTCGCCCTTGATGAGGCGGCGCACCATGGTGAAGCCCTCGCGAGCCGCAATGAGCAGCGCGAAGATCGAGATGATCCACCCGACCAGCCACGAGGCGGGAGTGAGCAGGAGAACGAGCCCGACCAGGCCGACGGCGACGGCCGCGACCACGAGGGGGTATCGGCGCAGGAGCATATTCCCATAGGTAGTCCTGTGCGGGGCGAAAGGCTAGCAAGGGGCACCTTAGCTCGCGGTGTCAGCCGTCGGCGAACAGGGGGCGGGCGGGCATCCGGGTATGCCTACAATCGTCGTAAGTTGAGTCACCCCGACTCAAGTTTGAGACACTACCGTCCCGCCGCACCCCGGCCCGACGTGAAGGAGTTGGACCCCATGGCAGTCGCATACAGCCCGTTCCGTGACGTGCGTCGCGTCGCTTTCGCCCCCGAGTTCCGCCCGGCATCGCGCCTCGCGCCGATCGACCTCTACCGCTCCGAGGACACCTATGTGCTCTCGGTCGACCTGCCCGGCGTTGACGCCGGATCCATCGATGTGGATGTCGACGGCCGCGTGCTCACCGTGCGCGCCCAGCGCACCGCCCCAGCCGTGGAGGGTGCGACCTGGATCAGCCGCGAGCGCTCCAGCGGCGCGTACGTGCGCAAGCTCAACCTCGGCGACTCGATCGACACCGAGGGCATCGCCGCCGACTACGCCAATGGCGTGCTCACCGTCACCCTGCCGGTCTCCGAGAAGGCCAAGCCCCGCAAGGTCGCCGTGGGCGGCACTGCCGCTGTCGTGGAGTCCGACGCGCAGTAGCCCCACGAGACGACGGGCCCGGGAGACAGTTCTCCCGGGCCCGTCGTCGTAGGCGCGTTCTACCCTTGGTGCATGACCTCGTTCGCGGAGAAGCCGATCCTGCACTTCACCAGCGCCGACGACTGGGAGCGCTGGATCCTCGAGGTGGGCGACCCCGCCGGCGTGCGGTTGCAGCTGCGCAAGAGGCTCTCCTCCGAGCCCGGCATCACCTACGATGAAGCGCTCGACGTCGCCCTGTGTCACGGCTGGATCGACGGCCAGGTCGGGCGCTTCGACGAGCACTACACGCTGCAGGCCTTCACGCCGCGGCGCTCGCGCAGCCCGTGGTCGCAGCGCAATCGCGACCACATCGAGCGCCTGACCGCCGAGGGCCGGATGCGTGAGGGCGGCGTCGCCGAGGTCGAGCGCGCCAAGGCCGATGGTCGGTGGGATGCCGCCTACCGCCAGAAGGATGCGCCGGTGCCCGATGACCTGCGCGCCGCGCTCGACGCCAACCCCGCGGCATCCGCTCGATTCGACACACTGACGGCGCAGAACCGCTGGGCGATCCTGTTCCGCCTGATGTCGATCAAGGCCGCGGCAACCCGAGCAACGCGGATTGCGTCCTACGTCGAGATGCTCGACCGGGGCGAGACGATCTACCCACAGTAGGCTTCTTTCCACAGAATTGGACTCGTCCAATTTCTGAACCTGTCCGGGCGCAACCCTTGAAGCATGACCGACACAACTAGCCCCGGCCCGCCCGCTACAACTCCGCAGCGTGTCGCACGGGGGCCGGCTGGTCTGCCACCCGCCCCTCCGACGACGGGCAGGGGCTTTGGCATCGCCTCGCTAGCAACCGGGATCGTATCCGTCGTTTTCGCGGTCGTAGTTGGCTTCATCGCTGGAGCGCTTGCGATCATTCTCGGCATTGTTGGCCTCAAGCGCCGAGCCGGACGAAGCCTGAGCATTGCTGGCATCGTTACCGGCGCCATCGGAATGTCCCTGAGCGTCGTGCTCGTGATCGCTCTCGTCGCGTACTTCGCCTCGACGCGAAACGGCTCCACTGATGCACAGTCCCCATCCCGTGACACTGTGGAGTTCCAGAACATGTCGACGCCTTGCTACGAGTTCGACGGGCCGAGCAACTTCATCAACAACCTGTCTGACGACAGGATCGCCGCCTGCTTCACCAAACTCCAGCTCTGGGGAGAGAAGACCGAGGATGGCCAGATCCTACCGACCGGCGCGGGTGAGGTCTTTGGCACGGTGAATGTCGAAGCGGTGAGCACCGAATTCGTTGATGAGAGCGCGCCCGATGGTGATCTAGCTGACTTCCAGGCCTTCCTCGAATCCGACTACCTACTCGAGTCCGGACAATCGATAACTGACACGATGGCCACCACGCTCGACGGCACCCCGGCCATCGTGACGTACCTGGTGCCGAACTCCGACCTAACTCAGTTGCGTGTCGTCATCACGGTAATGCCGCAACGGTCGCACTCGGCTGGCGACCAAGAGATTGGGGCATTCCTCATCACGGTGTCGACCGAGGAGAGCAATGGCGAGCAGATTCTTGATCGTCTCGTTGAGAGCTGGACTTGGAAGTAAGGAGCGCTTAGCCGAGGCGGGCGGCGAGGTTCTTGTCGAGGGTGTCGAGGAACTCCTCGGTGGTCTCCCACTTCTGGTCGGGTCCCACGAGGGCCGCAAGGTCCTTGGTCATGTGACCGGCCTCGACCGACTTGATGACGACATCCTCAAGGGTCTCGGCGAAGGTCGCCAACTCGGGGTTGTTGTCGAGCTTGGCGCGGTGGGCGAGTCCCCGGGTCCAGGCGTAGATCGAGGCGATCGGGTTGGTCGACGTGGGCTTGCCCGCCTGGTGCTGGCGGTAGTGACGGGTCACGGTGCCGTGGGCGGCCTCCGCCTCGACGATCGAGCCATCCGGAACCGAGAGCACGCTGGTCATCAGGCCGAGCGATCCGAAGCCCTGAGCAACGGTGTCGGACTGCACGTCGCCGTCGTAGTTCTTGCAGGCCCAGACGTAGCCGCCCTCCCACTTCATGGCCGAGGCGACCATGTCGTCGATGAGCCGGTGCTCGTAGGTGAGGCCCGCCGCCTCGAACTTGGCCTTGAACTCGGCCTCGAAGATCTCCTCGAAGATGTCCTTGAACCGGCCGTCGTAGGCCTTGAGGATCGTGTTCTTCGTCGAGAGGTACACCGGGTAGTTGCGGGCGAGGCCGTAGTTGAGCGAGGCGCGAGCGAAGTCGCGGATCGAGTCGTCGAGGTTGTACTGCACCTGCGCGACACCGTCGCCCGGGGAGTGGTAGACCTCGAACTTGAGCGGCTCGGAGCCGTCGTCCGGCGTGAACTCGACCGTGAGCTTGCCCTTGCCCGCGAAGCGGAAGTCGGTGGCCTTGTACTGGTCGCCGAAGGCGTGGCGGCCGATGATGATCGGCTTGTTCCATCCCGGCACCAGGCGCGGGATGTTGGAGATGATGATCGGCTCGCGGAAGATCACGCCGCCGAGGATGTTGCGGATCGTGCCGTTCGGGCTCTTCCACATCTGCTTGAGGCCGAACTCCTCGACGCGCGCCTCGTCGGGCGTGATGGTGGCGCACTTGACGCCGACACCGTGCTTCTGGATGGCGTGGGCCGCGTCGATCGTGACCTGGTCGTTGGTCTCGTCACGGTGTTCGATCCCGAGGTCGTAGTACTCGAGGTTGATGTCGAGGTACGGGTGGATCAGGGTGTCCTTGATCTTCTGCCAGATGATGCGCGTCATCTCGTCGCCGTCGAGCTCGACAACGGTGCCTTCTACATGGATCTTGGACAAGCGATGCTCCTTCAGTGGGTGACCGTGGAACAGCATACCCGCTCGGGGAAGTATCTTGATATCAAGATATCTTCGCGCCCGTCAGGCGTGCGGGTTAGCCTGTCTCCATGGGCGAACTGAGGCTTGAAGAGCTGAGCGCGAAGACCATTGTGGCCGCCAACAACCTCACTCTGCGGCGAGGTCAGGAGCAGTTCGTCACGCCACCCAGTTATGCGATCGCCGACAGCTTCCTCAATCCGGCGACCTCGTGGCCGCGCGTCGTGCTCGATGGTGATGCCGTGGTGGGGTTCATCCGTGGCAACTTCGATGCGGACGCGGTGCAGGAGGAATTCCGCAGTTGCGTCTGGCGGGTGACCGTTGCCGGGCCGTCTCAGGGCACCGGTGTAGGCAAGTTCGCCGTGCTGGCATTGGCCGAGGAGGCCAAGAGCCGCGGGTTCGGCCGGTTGACCGCGCTGTGGGAACCCGGCGAGGAGGGCCCTGAGGAGTTCTTCCTGCGGGTCGGCTTCACGATCGTCGGTCAGACCCAGTACGGCGAGAACATCGGCGCGCTCGAGCTGTAGTGTCCCAGCAGCCCGGCGCCGACTTCATCAGTCGAGTTCTCGACGTCGTCGCGTCGATCCCACCGGGTCGGGTGATGACCTACGGGGATGTCGCGGCAGCCCTCGGATCCCGGGCCGCCCGCGCGGTGGGGCAGGTCATGTCGCACTACGGCTCGGATGTGCCCTGGTGGCGCGTGGTGCGTGCGAGCGGGCATCCGGCGATCGATCACGAGGCCCGGGCGCTGGAGTGCTTCCGGGCGGAGGGAACCCCGCTGGTGCACGGACGACAGGGGTACCGCGTCGCTCTGGCCAGCGCCCGCTATCAGCCATGGCGGGACACCTAGCCAACGACCCGCCGTCGAGCTGGGCTATGACGACGAGATCGTCACGACGGCACCGCGCTGCGGGCGCGCCACAC
>Ga0116181_1003195_pt1 | contig 12905 bp, 8 predicted proteins | sample AD_UKC075_MetaG_FD_89752 | JGI IMG/M metagenome (GOLD analysis project Ga0116181, IMG submission 89752) | Active sludge microbial communities of municipal wastewater-treating anaerobic digesters from USA - AD_UKC075_MetaG | ecosystem: Engineered > Bioreactor > Anaerobic > Digestate | place: USA...
GAGTGGATGCTCCTATTGCTGTCAAGCGGTCTGTGGCGGGCTGATCGCGTCGAGAGCGATGGTGGCGCGGCGTTCGAGTTCTGGATCGGCGCGGGTGCCGATCTCGAGGCGGCGGAGGCGCTGGTAGGGGACGCCGAGGCTGGCGGCGAGGACGCTGATCGGGATACCGATCGCTTGTCGATGTGCTCGCAGCTCGCGTCCGGCCGGGTTGTCGGCGGCGGGGTTGAGTAGCGCGGCGTAGACCTCGTTCGCGACGTGGCGCTTGAGGCATCGCATGATGTCGCGGTCGGTGAGTTGCTCCGCGCGGCGCCGTTCGAAGTAGGCCATTGTGCGGGGCTCACGGTGCCGTATGCGCAGCAGCACGATCCGGTGAAGGGCGGCGTTCGCGTGCCGATTCCCGCCGCGGGAGAGCCGGTGCCGGGTGCGTTGCCCGGAGGAGGCGGGGATCGGAGCGACGCCTGCGAGAGCGGCGAAGCTCGCCCGGGAGCCCAGCCGATCGGGGTTGTCGCCGGCTGCGACCAGCAGCGTCGCCGCGGTGACCGGGCCGACGCCGCTCAGCGACAGCAGCGTGGGGTTGACCTGCCGGACGAGCAGGTCCAGCTGTTGTTCGATGAGGTCGATCTCGGCTTGCATCGTGAGCTGGCGGACGGCGAACCGCCGCAGCGTCTGCCGGGCGACGACCGCGGGATCGGCGGACGCCTCGCTGCCGGGTCGGGTCCGTGCGAGCGTGTTCACCAGTCGCTGCCCGCTGAGGGCGCGGAACGCTTGGCGCACCAGTTCGGGCGCGGTGATAAGCAGCGCGTGGATCTGGTTCATCACCTGCGCCCTGGCTTTGGCCGCGGAGCGGCGCTCGGCGAGGAGGATGCGCATCGACTCGACCGCACCGTCACCGGACTTCGGGATCGCGGTGTCCGTTCCGGCGAGGACAGCGACGGCTGCCTGGTGGGCGTCGAGAGGGTCGGACTTGCCCCGACGACGCCGAGCCTGCCGATCCTGACGGGCGACCTCGACGACGGTCAGCCCCGCAGCGTTGAGCGCACGGGAGAGCCCGGCACCATAGGACCCCGTGCCCTCCACTCCGACGCGGGTGACATCGCCGTGCTCGTGAAGGAACCTGATGACCTGCGCGTAGCCGCGACCGTCTGCGCGGAACTCACGGTCCGCGACGGGTCTGCCGACGAGATCGAGGATCGCGACGTGATGCGTGTTCTTGTGCGTGTCGACCCCAGCAACCAGCTCAGCCGCTGGCGACAACAGGTTGGTGAGCGGCGGGTCGAGTGTCATGCTCGTCATTGACGGGATTCCCTTCCAACGGTGATGAACGTCACCGCGGGTCGGGTGAGTGCAGACAGCACAAAGGTGAGACGACTTCCCGGTCAGGCTCCTATCAAGTCATGTGCCCGCCCGGCCCGCAGCGACCCCGGCGTCGACGGACAGATCCACAAAAAGACAGCCGCGAACGGCGTCCGTGTAATTTCGGGTCACGCCGGCGCCGGAGCCGAATCCATCATCTCTGTGTAGCGCACGGTGGCCAGCACGTCCTAGAACATGGACGCGGTCACCGTGTGATCCTTCGAGGAATCTCCTACAACCCACTCGAAAGGCATCAACACGATGACCGCTCCTACTATTGTCGACCCTGCCGGCCTGCTCAGCGAAGCTCTCACCGACGCGTCCCCGGATCTGATGCGCAGTCTGTTGCAGACCATGATCAACGCGCTCTTGTCCGCGGACGCGGACGCCGTGGTCGGCGCTGAATGGGGCAAGCCCTCATCCGACCGGATCACGCAGCGCACCCTCGTGAGTTTCATACACACCGGTCGAGGTCATCCGACGAGCACGGGAGGATCCGGCTGAGCCGGGCCGGGTGCGGGATCGGGGTCGGGCCCGCGGCGCTTCTTGCGGGGCGGCGCGAACAGGAACCACCCGACGGCACCCGACCCGGCGACGAACCACACCGCCCACCAGGGGAACCCGAGAGCCATGCCGTCGCCGGCGATCGCCTGCCGTCCTTCGGCCTCCGGCCCGGGGATGCGCACGGCGTGCACCAGGAAGCGATGGCTGTTGACCCCGATGGGGGCGCATGTGAAGAGCGTCACCCAGTCCTCGCCCTCGACGATCTCGAACGAGGCGTCTTCGGGCAGCACCGTCTCGACGCTCTCGACGCGATAGTAGTGATCCTCGCCGAGCACCGAGATCCAGAACTCGTCGCCCACCCTCGCCTTGAGCAGGTCGGTGAAGAGACGGGACTGCGGGAGACCTGAATGCGAGGTGAGCACGGAATGCGTCGAGGGCCCGCCGACCGGCATCGAGGTGCCGAACATGTGCCCGACACCCCTGGAGATGGTCTCGTCGGCGGTGCCGTGGAAGATGGGCAGGCCGATGTCGAGCCGAGGGTAGCTGAGGGTGCCGATCGCGTTCGTGCCGCTGACACGCAGCAGTTGCTCGTAGGCCCGGTAGACGATCGATCTCGCCGCCTCGTCGGGATTCTGCGAGATATAGGGATCGGTGAGAGAGCCCGGCTCGAGCGTGTCGTTGTAGGCGTAGGCGGCGTCGAGGATCGCCTGGCGCTCGGCATCCGGGGTCTGCGCGACGCGGTCGACGTAGCCCGATATCTCGGAGTTGTGACCGATGCGCGCGACCCAGCTGGCCGCCTGCGGGTAGACGAGCAGGCCGATCGCCAGCATGGCGAGCACCTGCAGGACGACGTTCCAGGCGAGGCGCTTCTTCTGCTTCGGCGTGCGTCTGCTGCGGCCCGGACCTCCGGAGCCGGCGGGTCGGGCGGAGGGGGCATCGCCGATCCCGGTCACGCTCCCGTTCGCTCTCCGGCGCGCTCTTCCTCGTCGCGATCGCGGCGTCTCAGCAGCACCATCGCACCGCCGCCGACCAGCAGGATGCCGAGCATGACGATGCCCGTGATCTGCGCACCGGTGATCGGCAGGCCTCCACCACCACCGCCGCCGCCGCGCACGAGGAACACCTCGGCGACGGTGGGATGGAGGATCGAGGTCGAGAGCACCTGCACCGGGAAACCCGCGGTCGAGCCCGTCCAGCCGGCGGGCAGCTGCGTCATGGCGGCCCAGTAGTGGCGGATCCGGGGGCTGTCGGGAGCGAGCTGCGCCCCGTTCTCGAAGTTCGAGAGGCGCAGGCACGGGATGAGCACCTCGCCGTTCGAGCCGCTGACCCATGAGGTCTCGCCGGCGCACTCGATGGGGTTGGCCCTCGCGGCGGCGTCGGCTTCGGTGCGGAACAGCTGGATCGTGGCGCCGGGGATACGGTTTCCGGAGTTGCCCTGCTCTTCGACGATGACGAGCAGCGCGCCGAACTTGACGGTGGCGGTGCTCGTCAGCGCCCCGCCCGGCTGGGGTGCGGCGAGGTATGCCACGTTGACGACGCCGGCGCCGTCGATGGCCGCGGCGCTCGGCAGCAGACGCATCTCGTTGGTGAACTCGCCCGGCTGGTCGCTCAGCACGATCGTCCGATAGCCGAGGGTGACGCGGGCATCGGGGTCGGCGGCGCGGGCGTCGACGAGCTTCTGGCGGCCGGTCGCGGTGAACGCGACCTCGAAGGCCTCGCGACCGTCGATCGTGGCGGAGCGCACGATGTAGTCGGTGCCGGGGTCGACGGCGACGCCGGTGACCTGCACGGTGACGTCGGCGAGCGTGCCGACCAGGGCGAGGCCGGGGTCGAGCAGGTTCTGGACGATGTAGCCGCTGATGGTCGGGGTGCCCGGGATCGAGGAGACGGGGGTCCAGGTGACGGGGTCGTGGCAGGCCCAGACGTCCTCGTCGCTGACCTGCAGGACCGTGCCGGCCCCGACGTTGTCGTTCTTCGGGTAGACGTGCACGGTGCTGAGCCAGGAGTCGCGCGTATCGGGGTCGGTGAGCGGCAGCATCACCAGGAAGTCCGCAGCGCCGACGAAGCCGTCGGGGGTGACGGTCTCCTCGACGAAGTAGAGCCCTGCCACGAGCGTGCCGAGCGCAGGATCGCCGAGCGTGGCGCTGCCCAGCGCGTCGGTGGTGTCCGTCGCATCGGGGCCGAGCCCGGCGACGGCGGCCCTGGCCGCCGCGACGGTGAGCGCCTGCGCGGCCTGCTGGCCGGAGTTGGTGGTGACGTCGATGCCCGGCACGCGAGTCGCGGTGAAGGTGGCGCCTTCGACGGGAGCGGTGGAGGGCAGAGCGCCCGGGTCGAGGGGCAGGCCGTTGCCGGGCTGACCGAGCTGGTCGGGCTGCTCGTACTTGTGGATCTCGATGGAGAACGGACCGGCCGGGATGGGCACGGCGTGCGCTGCGGTCGAGCCGAGGACGCTGCCGAGTCCGGTGAGGGCGGTGAGGGCGACCGCGAGCGCCGCGACGAGACCGAGCACCCGTGGTGCGACGCGCCGGGCGAGCGGGCGGGGATGCGAACGGGTCATGATCCTTCCCCCGTGTTCTTGCGACGGGGCGGGGCGAAGAGCAGGTAGGCGACGCCTGCGGATCCGGCGACGAAGCCGACTGCCCACCACGGGAAGCCCGCGGATCGGCCGTCGCCATCGACCGCCTGGCGGGTTCCGTCGCCCGGGCCCGCCACGCGGACGCCGCGCACGAGCAGCCGGTGCGAGTTGATGCCGACCGGGGTGCAGGTGATGAGCGTGACGTAGTCCTCGCCGTCAACGATGCGCAGCCCCTCGGTCTGCTCGGGCAGCACGGTCTCGATCCGGTCGACCCGGTAGTGGTGGGTCTCGCCGAGGACCTGCACCGAGAAGGTGTCGCCGATCCTCGCGCCGGGCAGTGGCGTGAAGAGCGAGGCGCCCAGCAGCCCCGAGTGCGAGGTGAGCACGGAGTGGGCGCTCGGACCGCCGACGGGCAGCGACGAGCCGTAGAGATGCCCGACGCCCTTCTTGAGCACCGAGTCTGCGGTGCCGTGGTAGACGGGCAGCCCGATGCCGAGCCGAGGGTAGCTGAGGCTGCCGATCACCCCGTTGTCGCTGACGCGCAGCACCTGCTCGTACGCCTCGTAGGCGGCGTCGCGCTCTCCGGCATCGGCCTGGCCGGTATAGGGATCGCGCAGCATGCCCTGCGGCATGAACGCGTTGTATTCGCGGGCGACGGCGAGCTCGGCCTCGCGCTCGGGCCCGTCGAGCCGGTCGACGGCTTCGGTGTAGCCGCTGACCTCGGAGTTGTGGCCCAGGGTCGAGAACCAGTCTGCCGCGCTCGAGTAGAGCAGGGCGCCGATGCCGATCATCGCGAGCACCTGCAGGGTGATCGGCATGGTGAGACTGCGCCTGGGCCGTGACGGGGTCGACCGGGGCCGGCCGGGGCCGGGCGCGACGGGCGCAGGATCGGAGGAGCCCGCCTGCTCGCGGACGAGTGTCTGCGTCATACCGGGCCCCTCCTTTCCTTCGATTCTTCGATCTGTGGGATTCTGCGACCGGTGCGCTGAACCGTGCGCCGGTGGGATCCCGCGGCCCGCCCGGATCGACGGGCCGCAGGATCCCCTCTCGGCTACTCCGCGGCTTCGGCGCTGCGACGACGACGTGCCACGACGAGCACGACGGCGAGGATGCCGACACCGAGGACGGTGAGGATCGCGGTGCCCATGCCACCCGTGAGGGGCAGCTGGAACCCGGCGTTGTGCGGCACGTTCACGACGTTGCCGATGGGGCTCTGAGCGGTGGGGCTTCCCGAGCCGTCCAGAGTCACGCGCTGCACGCTGCCGTCGCTGAGCAGCACCACCGGGATCGGCTCAGCGAGCAGCTCATAGCCCTCGGGAGCCACGGTCTCCGCGAGCCAGTACACGCGGTAGTCGGCCAGCAGGGCGACGGTCGCACCGTTCTGGAAGTCCGAGACTCGCACATTGTTCAGAGCGACGTTATTCGCAACAGCCGCGGAGGGATCGCTCGTGACCAACGCCGAGGTACCGGCCTTCGCATTCGCCTCAGAGGCGTACAGCGCGAAGACAGCATCCTCGAGAGGCACTGCGGTGGTGGCGTTGCTCACCTTCGAGAAAACGACGTTCTGCCACTTCGACTCCACCGAAGCGGTGTAGAGGGTGGTGGTGTCGCCGTTGACCGTGGTTACGAGGCTCGTCTCGGTCCGGTGACCGGAGCCACCGCCATTGCTGACAACGCCGCCGTTGGTGTCGGCGACCGTGCCGCTCACAGGCGCCTGGACCTGCGAGGTGATCGTGACGACGACCTTCGCGTTCGGCGTTGCCGCTGCGGCCTGCAGCTTGGCGAAGCCGTCATTGGCGCCGATGAACGTCACGGTGACCACCTGAGGTGTCCCGGTGATGCCGAGAGTGTAATCGGTGCCCGACACCGGCTGGGTACCGATGTTGTTGCCGGCACTGTCGGTGATGTTGACCGTCACGGCGGCGGGCAGCACGGTCGCGAGCTGCTCGTCGAGCTTGTCGGTGATCGTGAATGCGGTCGGCTTCGCCCAGGCGGGAATCGCCGGGTTGCTGGAGGTGTTCACGCGCGGCACCGAGGCGTTCAGCGTCCATACAACATCATTCGTTCCGCCGGGCACGAAGGCCGCGGTGTCGACGACGGTCTTCGTGAACGCCTGCTGCGAGTTCTTCGGGTACACGTGGACCGTGTACAGCCATGCGTTCAGATCGACGGGGTCGGTCATCGGCAGCGCGACGACGAAGGGTACTGCGGGCGTTACTCCCGGCGGGGTGTCGGTCTCCTCGACGAAGTAGAGGCCGATGTCCATGTTCTGGTAAGCCGCCGCACCGGTACCGTGGCCGTTCCCGTCGACTGGACCCGTACGCGGAACGCCGTTCGCATCGGTGACGGAGACCTGAGCCGTGCCGAAGGCCGGAGTGAATGCCGCCCCGCCCTTGGTCCAGGTACCGGTCACAGCGTCGTAGACGACCGTCGCGGCCTCCTGCCAGCCGGCGTTCGTGGTGAGATCGCCGGCGTTCGTGATCCTCTTCACGGTGAACTCGACGCCGCCGATGGGAGTCGAGCCTGCCGGGACGGCCTGCACCTTGCCCGTCGGCGTGAGCGGCGCACCGTCGGGTGTGCTCAGCTTGACGATGTTCAGGTTGACCTTGGCATCGGGGTCGATGGTGGTGGGGGCGGCGAAGGCCGCCGACGCACCGCCGAGGGCGAATGCAAGGGCCGCAGCCGCCGCTCCGAGACTCGTGAGGAGTCCTCTTTTCTTGTTCTTCACGGTTCCCTTTCTGAAGGAAGGTAGGTGAGGTCGAGGATTGTCTGAAAATGTCGTAAGCGAGTCCGGTGGTGTCAGGAAGCACCACCCCCGTCGTCATGGTTGCGAGTCGGACGCGGTGCAGCGCCGAGGGCATCATGATGGTGCAGTCGCCGGCGCCGCCACCAGACGCCGCCGAAGACGGCGAGGAGCAGAGCGAGCCCGCCTGCGGTGAGCAGAATGGTGCCGGCTCCACCGGTGAACGGCAGCGGCCGCAACGGCACATCGAATACGGGCATCGTCCAACCGGTCGGCATGACGCAGTTCGGCTGGTGGTTCTCAGGCAGCACCCCATAGGGGCTCACGCATTGCTTGCGGATGTCGCTGCCGGCCATGCCACCTCCGGGGAGCGTGATCTCACCCTCGCCGACCACCGGAAGGGAGAGCCGCCCCTGGTAGTCGTACCAGGCCGGCACGCCGGGGGCGAGGCCGGAACCCTCCGGCGTCGGCGAGTTGGGGGCGACCCACAGCTTCATCGGCTTCGCCAGCAGTTCGTGTTCAACCGGCGAGACGGTTTCTACGAGCCAATAGGTGCCGTGAAGGCCACTGCTGGTGTCTCCTGACACGTTCAGGGCGCTGTCGGTGCGCCAGTTCGGCAGAGGGTCGGAGCTGCCGCCGCCGACCGTGTCGCCCCCGCGGATGTCGAGGGCGCGCCAGGATCCTGCGGCCTGCCCCTCGGAAGCGGTCGCGAGCATGAAGAAGCGACCGCACTGCTCCCTCTGATCACCGGGATTCGCAAGGTTCCATGCCGCGATCGCACCATAGGTGGTCGAGCTCGCCCCCCAGTCAGGGCTTCCGCTGACCAGAGGATCAGATCCGGGCGGCACGTAGCTCCCACCGGCGTTCGGGTTGTTGTTGGTGCGGCAGAGCCAACGCGACGGAATACCAGCGACTGCGTCGTCATAGGTATCGGCGAGCACGAAGGTGCTGCCCAGCAGGTTGTTGTCAGTGCCGGTGGAGGTGTCGGCGGTCTTCTTCCAGATGTGGAAGTAGCTCTCCCCCAAGGAGTGCCAGACCTTGCAGTCGTAATCCTGACCCGTGTCGCCGGGGGCGATGCCGGCCCCCGCCGCACTGCAGCGGTTGGGGTACAGCGAGTTCCCGCCAACACTCGCCTGTCCCGCCTGCACAGTGTTCACCCAGGCAGCGTTGGGAAGCGCTTTGAGCGAGGATCCCCCGGTCACATACACCGACTCGGGGTCGGCGGGGTCGGCCACGAAGCCGCCCTGAACGGCGTAGCCCACGATCGCATATGCGACCTTTTGACCGCTGATCGTCGCCGGGATGTCGAAGGCCGGCGTCTCGAAGGTCCAATTGCCGCCCGGGAACGGCAGCCCTCCGGGAAAGGCAGGATCGAAGGCGTCGCTTCCGCTGAACTCGGGCTTGGGCTGGCCGGACGCAGGCAGCAGCGTCCAGTCGATGGTGCCTGCTGGGATCAGTACGTCGTCGGGCGTATAGAAGCTGATCCCGAAGGGCACGCTCACAGCCGGAGGGGCGGCGGGATCCCAGGTGGCCGCGGAGAGGGTCTGGGTCATGTCGTCGTCGATCTGGACGCCGGTGATCGCCTCGCCGCTGAAGTTGGTCACCTTCACCCGGTAGTAGATGTTGCCGCCGGAGTGGATCATCGCGCCGTCTTCGGGCTGAGAGTCCTTGCGCACGCTCCACGCCCGGATCGGGTTGGTGGTGCACAGCGGCTGCGCGCCCGGCGCCGGTGCGGCGCAGTCGGCGGTCGGGAGCGGATCGCCCGCCTTGACCAGGTAGTTGTTGAGGCGATAGCCCTTGACCACCGGCGTCGCTGAGGGGCCCGAACCCGCCGCACGCGCGACCGCGTTCGTCGCGTTCGCCTTGACGGTGACGGAGAACGTCACCGTACGGGTCTGCCCGGCGGCAACGCTGCCGGTGAGCCGGTAGTCATCACCGACGTTCGCGACCGAGATGCCACCCGCCGGCGTCACGGCCGGGGCGGTCGTGACCGTCGCATCGTCGAGAATGTCGGCCAGGTAGTCGGTGTAGTCGATGCCGGTGGCGGCAGCGGTCCCGGTGAAGTTGTCGAAGGTCAACCGGTACTGGATCACCGTGCCGGGGGCCACCACAGCATCGCGGGCGAGCTCGGTCGCCCCGACATACGCCTTCTTGGAGACGACGAGCGCGGGTGCGGAGCGTGTCAGGGTGACGGTGCATTCCATCCTCGGGTTGCCGAGGACGGCGACGCTCACCGTTCCCGCTGCAGCGCTCGTACCGCTCCCCGCCGCCGCGCCGCTGGTCGTCTCGACGCAGCTCCAGGCCTGCGCGTAGTCTCCCATCACCGTGCCGGTGCCCGGCATGGCCGCCACGCTGAAGGGGAAGGCCGTGGTGGTCAGGTTAATGGCGCTCAGTGCCTGGGTCACCGTGATCCAGTCGTCGGCGAGCAGGTAGTCGGTAGCGCTCACGGGGGTGTCGCGCGTGAAGGTCGCACCAGGCGACGCGCTCAGGCGGAAGCGGTCGCTGGGTTTCTGCAGACCGCCGGAGACGACGAGCCTGAGCTGGAACCGCGGTGCCTGGATGATGGAGGCGAGATCGCGCTGGCCCGGGAAACCGCTGTAGGTCTGCGTCGAAGTGACGGTGTTCAGCGTCGTCATGCTGCGGAGGTAGTGGGTGTTCGCACCCTGCCACACGGTGGAGGTGGCGAAGGGGAAAGCGATGCCTGCAGGCTCTGCCCCGGAGGCAGGAGTGGTCTGGGCGACGCTCGTCACGGCGATGCCGGTCGGGTTCGCATTCCCCGTGGGAGGTACCTGCGCCGCGGTCAGCCTCGCCATGCGGGAGGAGGTCGAGGTGCCGCCGACGAGCACGTGCAGGTTGTTGTAGCCGTCGAACGCGATGTCGCCGATGAAGCCGGTCGCGCTGTTCGGCTGCGAGTTCGCAACGGTCGTCGCAGTGCTCGCCGCTTCCAGCACCGTGCCGGTGAACCGCAGGATGAAGAATCGCATCGAGTTCGCGGGGCTCGTGAAGCTCGTGATGTAGCTGACGTGGTAGACGCCCGCGGTGTTCACCGCGCCACCGGTGAAGTCGGTGGCGTAGCTCGTGGAACGCGTCATCAGCTGCGCCACAGCGCCGTCCTCTAGGTTCACCTTCCAGACCGATGTGTAGCGGGTGCTCTGCGCGGACCAGGTGCTCCAGGAACCCCAGTACCAGCCGCTCCAGCAGATGAGGAAGAACGTGTCGCACACAGAGGCCTGGGAACGACGTTCCTCGGTGAACTGCGTCGTGAAGTAGGCGTCGCCGTTCGCGGCGATGCCGAGTGAATTCGCGTTGAAGCCGGTCTGACTCACCCTGTACTGATAGCGGGTCACACCACTCGCTGCTGTCGCGGGCATGCTGTCGGCCTGCCGGTCCCCCTCCAGCGGCACTGAGACGCTCTGCGTAGGATGACTCCCCGACTGCGGCATCAGGGCCGGCCCAGTCGGGTTCACCACGTACTTGTCGATGATCGCAGAGAAGATCCCCCGGTCGTCCCCGCTGCCCCCGGGGGTGCCGACCTGGCGCAGGGCGAAATAGGCGTGCGGGGTGGTCGTGTCGCCGAGGGCGAAAGGAGTGACCGAACGCGCTTGGGGGGATTGGAGGGTTTCGGCTTCCTCGCTTTCTGCGCTCAGGCCCGACTCGGCGGGCTCGCTCCGCTCCGGCTCTGTCTCTATCGGGTCCATGGGCACAGGCTCCGCGGGTACCGGATCCTCGGGCAGGGGATCTGTGGGCGCGGGTTCGGCCGGATCGGTAGGCGCTTCCGGAGATGTCGCCTCAGGGGTCTCGGGGATCTCCTCGGTCATCCGGACGGCGAGCGCGGGCGTCGCCTCACCGAGGGGCGTCAGGAAACCGAGGATCAGGCTCACGCCCAGCGCGGTCGCCGCGAACAGCCGGGAAGCGGCCGGCCTGGAGGAGGACCGCAGGGATCCAGCGGGCGCCGATGCGGCAGACCTCGGAGCAGCGAACCTATGACCCCCCACGATTGGCAAACCTACCCCCAGGTGCTCGGAAACCCGCGACCGACCGACCCTGGCGTGCGGCGTTGACTGACCGGGATGCAACGCGGCCCATGCGCGCGATGCCGTTCATCTGCACTCGCACTGCCAGCGGATCCCTGATTAATTCCGACGCTACGCCCATAGATAGAATAATAGTAGTGCCCCGTAGAGTGGTGTAACGATCCCGGCCAGTAAACGTCAGCGTGGCCACCGGGATCTTCCTTCGAGGAAACTCTCACATCCCACTCGAAAGGTGTCACACCGATGACCACTCCCTCTATTGTCGACCCTGCCACTGTCCTCGCCAACGCTCTGGGCGACGCATCACCGGATCTGATGCGCACCCTGCTGCAAACCATGATCAACACCCTCCTCTCAGCCGAAGCAGATGCGATCTGCGGCGCCGAGTACGGGAAGCCCTCTGCTGACCGAGTGAATTCCCGCAACGGATACCGCACCCGTGAACTCGATACGCGTGTCGGAACCATAGACGTCGCGATCCCGAAGCTCCGCTCAGGCACGTATTTCCCCGAGTGGCTCCTCGAACGTCGCAAACGCTCAGAAGTGGCGATGATCACCGTCGTCGCTGACGCCTACCTCGCTGGCGTCTCAACGAGGCGGATGGACAAGCTCGTGAAGACCCTTGGCATCCATTCCCTGTCGAAGTCGCAGGTCTCCCGAATGGCCGCCGATATGGACGAGCATGTGCGTGAGTTTCGCACGAGGCCGTTAGGTGAGGCCGGCCCGTTCACGTTCGTCGCGTGCGACGCACTCACGATGAAAGTGCGTGAGGGCGGGCGGGTGACCAACACCATGGTGCTCGTCGCGACCGGGGTGAACGCTGACGGGCATCGGGAAGTCCTGGGGATGCAAGTCGCGACCGCAGAGACCACGATGGCATGGAACACGTTCTTCGCAGACCTCGTCGCTCGCGGCCTCACCGGCGTGAAGCTGATCACGTCTGACGCGCACGCAGGCCTCGTGGAAGCGATGCGGGCGAACTTCCCTGGGACGTCGTGGCAGAGGTGCCGCACACACTACGCCGCGAACCTGATGGCAGTGACCCCGAAGAGCATGTGGCCGGCGGTGAAAGCGATGCTGCATTCCGTGTACGACCAACCCGACCAGAAAAGTGTTGAGGCCCAATTCGACCGGCTCCTGGACTACGTCGAGGACAAACTCCCCGAAGTGCACGACCACCTCGATGCTGCCCGGGCTGACATTCTCGCGTTCACCACGTTCCCGAAAGATGTGTGGCAGCAGATCTGGTCGAATAACCCGAACGAGCGCCTGAACCGTGAGATCCGCCGCAGGACCGATGTGGTGGGGATCTTCCCGAACCGGGCCGCGATCACCCGCCTCGTCGGGGCCGTCCTTGCGGAGCAGTCTGACGAATGGGCCGAGGGTCGCCGTTACCTCGGCCTTGACGTTCTCGCGAGGTGCCGCCTCACGCTCGTGGACACCGACACGATCGGCCAGCACCATGAGCTCCCCGAGCTCGGGGCCGCAGCATGAGCGCCCCCACTCCTGGGCTGCACTCCGACACCGTGAGTGAGCTCGTCGCGAGCATCTGCAATCACAACGAAAACTAGCCCCCACATCCTTGAAGGATCACGAAACGGTTACACAGAGATGATGGATTCGGCTCCGGCGCCGGCGTGACCCGAAATTACACGGACGCCGTTCGCGGCTGTCTTTTTGTGGATCTGTCCGTCGA
>Ga0116181_1003210_pt1 | contig 12871 bp, 11 predicted proteins | sample AD_UKC075_MetaG_FD_89752 | JGI IMG/M metagenome (GOLD analysis project Ga0116181, IMG submission 89752) | Active sludge microbial communities of municipal wastewater-treating anaerobic digesters from USA - AD_UKC075_MetaG | ecosystem: Engineered > Bioreactor > Anaerobic > Digestate | place: USA...
TGACGTTCGGATTGTGATGTTCAATCAAAAACTCGTGAGGATTCTCGGCCAAATTGAAAAGTTGCGTGACGTGGACTCCCAATTCGGGGGCGTCATATTTGATGAGTTTCCAATCCCCTTTTTTCACGCAGCGAATGCCCGGCTTTGCCCCGCCGCAATATACGCCATAAAGCACTTCGCGGATCTTGTCCGTCTTGCCTTCTAGAACGGGTCGAAAACTGATTCCCTCATAGGTCGCCGGGGGTTCGATGCCGGCCAAATCGCACAGCGTTGCTAAGACGTCGAGGAGATAAACGTTTCCCTCCACGCGACGGCCACCCGGAATACCGGGACCTTTGACGATGAGAGGCACACGCCAGGTATGCTGATAAAGGTTTTGCTTTCCCTGCAAGCCATGAGACCCAAGGGCCATCCCATTATCTGCCGTATAAAAGATATAGGTGTTCTCTAGCTCCCCCATTTCTTCCAGACGTCGCAGCACACGGCCAATCTGGATGTCGATATTCTCGGCGCAAGCAAATTCTCGCCCCAATTCGTTACGAATGATTCTCTCGTCGCGGCGATCCCAAACACCACTGACGGCAACCTCGTCCCGAACATCCATGTGTGTGGTGTCAAACGGGTGGGCCGGCAGGTAATTAACCGGCAATAGGGGCTGATTGGGATGGGCGGGCGGTAATGTGTTGCGATCAGTATGGTTAACGGCGCCGTAGCGGGCAAGGAGTTCCGGCTTTCCATCGCGTGGGTCATGCGGATGCGAGAATCCAAAATAGATGAGAAACGGGGCCTTATCACCACGAGATTCCCGTTCGGCCAGATATTCGAGGACCTGCTCGGCGTGCCAGGCACTGCCCGTTTCGTCGGTGGGACCCCGCTTTGTTGCGTCCCGCCTTACGGTAAACAGTTTATTCGCTGCCTCGTAGCTGTTGCCGATCTTACAGGTCCGCATCGTAGCGTAGCCCGCTCGGTTGAACACGGCCGGCAAGGTGTGGTCCGGAAGGTCTGGCGGGACGAGCTTAGGGTTATTTGTATGAGGATTGGCGGGATTCTTCCCCGGCGCCGGAATATGCCACACTGTCCGGCCCATCATGATCATCGTTCGCGATGGCAAACAAACGGCTCCGACCCACGAGCCCATAATGTAGGCGCCGTCGAAGACCACCCCTTCCGCGGCCAGTCGTTCAATGTTCGGCGTGTTGAGGATCGATCGGGGGTTATAGATTTTCAGGTCATTGGGCGATTGGTCATCGACAATGATGAATAAAAAATTGGGACGGCGTTCGGCTGCGAGGCATGATAGTCCGCAACATTCAAATAGGAGAAGCCCGAGCAGGATTGCACCGATTGTCCCAACGCGCCTGCCAAAACCGCGCTTGATGCTGAAATGCATGGAAAACCACCTCGCCGGACAACACGTGACTGCCAAAACACCCAAACCATCGCCCGATCCGGCTGATAATCTTTCAGCCAGCTGCCCAGTCATAACAGCGGTTATGCCAGTGGCAAAACGTTTTCGACAAAGTCATTGCTAAATGGAACGGTTGCAAACCCGTTTGCCCCGTCGTGCCCCGCTGTCAGGGAATTAACAATGATTCCTCGTCAGTCGGTGGAATCGTTCCATCAAGTCACGAGTGATCGGACCGGGCTTTCCATCGCCAATGGGCCGACTATCGACCTTGACCACGGGCACGATTTCCGCCGCTGTTCCTGTCAGGAAACATTCATCGGCAATGTAAATATCGTGTTTTGTCAGGGGGACTTCAAGGACACGGATATTGGCTTGTTGGGCTAGCTCAATGACGGCTGCCCGTGTGATCCCCTCTAGAATTCCCGCCTCGCGCGGCGGTGTCAGCAATTCACCACGCCGGACGATGAAGATATTATCGCCCGTGCACTCGGCCACCTCACCCTTGTGGTTGAGCATCAAGGCCTCGATGCAGCCCGCCTGAAGCCCTTCAATCTTGGCCAAGATGTTATTGAGGTAATTGAGGGATTTGATCCGTGGGCTGACGGCGGCCGGGTGGTTGCGGATCGTGCTAACCGTGATAATCTCCAAGCCGTTCTCGTAGTATTCCTTGGGATACAAAGAGATGTGATCCGTGATGATGATTACCTGCGGCTGATGGCAGCGATTAGGATCGAGGCCCAGGGTCCCAACGCCGCGGGTCACCACCACGCGAATGTAGCCGTCCTCGATTCCGTTGATACGAAGGGTCTCTTCGATGGCCGCTGCCATCTCCTCTTTTGTCATGGGAATCGTTAACCAAATGGCCTTGGCGGAGTCCCACAAGCGATCGAGGTGCTCGCGAAGCCGAAAGACCTTTCCCCCGTAGCTGCGGATTCCTTCAAAGACGCCATCCCCGTAAAGTAGGCCGTGATCGTAAACGCTGATCTTGGCCTCCTCTTTGTCGTAATACTTTCCGTTGATGTAAACCTTCAGCGACATGGCGTGATCTTAGACCTCTAGTTTTGCCAAGAAATTAAGCCGTTGGAACGTTATGCAGACAAACTATTAGCGTACCATGCCAGAGATCGCTTGGCGAGACGCCGGGGGCACTTTTAGCGGTAAGATGTCCGCATGAACGTAGCACTACGGTGGAGTTGAAATAAAGCGATCCGCCGTGCCTTGCACTACGGAGCTATTCAGAACTTACCGCATAACCTCCCCTCTCCCGTTCGGCGAAGAGGGGCCGGGGGTGAGGGTGGCTGGAATCGCTAGCGCTTTCTCGATCGACCCCGACGATCGCTTGCCCTCACCCCAACCCTCTCCCAGAAGGAGAGGGAACTTTGCGATAGTCTCTAGGCGGATTTCGGCATTGCCAGACAGTTCGGCCTATCAAACATTGCAGTTTGCACCTCCATATTGCGAGGCGTGAAAAGGGAGCGCGACTTTGCTGTACAAGCTAACTCTTTTGCCGCCGGACGCTTTGCAACACCCCTCAAGCAGCACCTTGGACGGGGCCTCCGGCCGGCGAATTGCAAGAGTTCAGCTATTCAGGGCATCCTGAAGACCTTTAAGTAGTCTGGATCAAGCCAGTCAAAATCCTTATCGCATGTCAAAAGCACGGCTCCAGTCGCCTTGGCTGTGGCAGCAATCCAAAGGTCATTTTGTCCCCGCGGGGCTCCTCTGCGTCTTGCTTCTGCGTCAAGCTTTGCGTACCACTCAACCACCGGTGCCAGCCCCGCATCCACACGAACGAAATTTTCGAGCATTTTGCGCAGCGCTTCAAGCTTCTTCGGGCTCCACTGCCTGGAGTAAGCCAAAGCCAGCAACTCGCCTTCTGTAACGGTAGAGATGAGCGGCCGGTCTCGCCGCGATGTAAGTCTGAAACGAGACTCGATGGCCCGGCCCGTCGTATCGTTTCGGGCAAGGTGGAGCACGACAGAGGTGTCCAGGAGGACAAGCGTTTCCTGCCCGATGGTCACGAGATCTCCTCCAACCAAGCCTCGATCTCGTGATCGCTTTCATCTCCCGGCCAGCGCCCGATCACGGCCGCCAAACCAGACCTCGGGCCTTGGGGGCGGCGGAGCGTGCTAGCGTTAATCGGCTGACCTCTCGCCGGTGGAATCCGAGACCAGAGGGAAACGTCCCCGTGGGCTGGCTTCACCTCCTCTGCATCGATCCGCAATGCCCGCCCTGACGGTTTATATTGTACCCGCCCGAGCACAAGAACCTGTTTGCCCAATAATGGGGCTATTTTATGAATATCTTCTTCGAGAAGCACGCCGCGCAACTCCTCACCTTGTTCCAACCGAATACCAAAGGTGCGCGTGCTAGCGCGGACCATATCGAGCGTCCCTGCCAGGCGAACCCGTTCGGGCGGCGGCGTGGCCGCGCAAAATCTCTCCGCGATCTCCAACACGCTCCTATCCAGCCGCGACGGTTGCCCCGTCGGACGACGCTGCGGCAGTACTTCGATGGCCTCAAAGCCATGCTCCAGCGCCCCCTCAAAGCGCGTCAACTGTCGCAACAACGGCTGGTCGAAGCGCTCGCTGTCCAAGTTACCCGCTGCCAAATCTGCCAGCACGTCGGCTAAAAGGTCAATCCCGGTGTCTTGGGGGGCTGGAAGAGTCGGCCAGAACTGCTTTTGCTCGTAAAGCTCCGGCGCAACATCTCCAAGTCGGGGCGATTCGAGCTTCAGGATTGTGTCATCCTTGCTGGCATAATCCACGAGTCGCACATCACTTGCCGCCGATAGCCAGGTGGGAGAAGTGCCCCGCGCAATGCTCCTTCCCTGAACCGCCATGAGCACAGTCCGCCGCACCGCGGCCGGAAGGACTTGCAGTACTGTACCTAGAGGTCCTGGCGGCACCTTGCCACCGAAATGTGCAGAGCTTCTCAGCCGAATCGTGTGGATTGTAGTGCTCACGGCGTCCCTCCTTCCACGCTAAAGTTTACCCGCGCGGGTTTTACCCCATCCGCCCCAACCCAGTATTCTGCGACTTTAGATTGATGCCGGCAAGCGACTTCGGATGCCGGGGCGAGATCCGCCTCTATTAATGGCTATGTCGCCTCGTTGCGGATTTTTCCCCCGGAAAGGCACACAATCCGGTCGGCCAAGGCGGCAATCGAATGATCGTGGGTAACCATCACGATCGTAAGATGCTCTTCATCCCTTAAGGTTCGCAAAAGGTTGAGGATTTCCGCCCCTGTTTCGGGGTCGAGATTCCCCGTAGGTTCGTCCGCAAGGAGAATCTGGGGACGGTTGATGAGTGCTCGGGCGATGGCCGCCCGCTGCAATTCTCCGCCGGAGAGTTCGTGGGGGCGGTGTTTCAGCCGATGCCCCAAGCCTATCAGCTCAAGGAGTTCGATGGCCCGACGCCGATATTCCTTCCGCTGGCGCCAGTAGCTCCAAAAAGATCGGCCAATCATGACCGGAACAAGGATGTTCTCCAATGTCGTCAATTCCGGGAGGAGGTGATAAAACTGGAAGACCATGCCGAAGGTCCGATTGCGCAATTGATCGCGGATCCGTACCGGCACATTGTCGATGCGGTCTCCGCCGAGGAAAACGGCGCCTTGGTCCGGATGGTCGAGCAGGCCGATCAGGTGAAGAAGCGTGCTCTTCCCCGAGCCACTCTGGCCAACGATGGCCAGGAACTCGCCCGGTCGTACATCGAGATCAACACCTTTAAGCACCGGGATTTCCACGTTTGCCTTCCGGTAGCTTTTGACGAGCCCTCGTACAGAAAGCAGGCACTCGGTCGCCTCGGCTGGTTCGTCCACACACTCAAGGTCTTGAGATTGGCGAAGCGTCTCGGAACTCCCATCGTGCTTCCTGAGGGAAAAATGCGGTCGTGCGACCAAAGGATGGGCGTCTGAGGGTTCTCCATTGGGAGACCGCGGAAGATGGCCGGTCTCTTGAGAGGCAGAGGAAAGCCCATCGGTTGTGCTCGTGAGTTTATTCATAGCGGAGGGCCTCCACAGGGTGCAGCCGAGCTGCTCGCAGTGCCGGTAACACGCTTGCCAAGACCGCAATCAGCATTGCCCCAGCCATGATCCAGCCCACGGTCCATGGATCAACGATCGTAGGAATCTTGTAAAAGTAGTAAATGTCGGGATCAAAGACCCGATGGCCTGTGATCCGCCCCAACAGGTCGGCAATCTCATTGATATGCCGGACGAAAAGAAGGCCCAAGGTCAGTCCGGCACCGGCTCCCACAACACCGAGAAGTAAACCGTAGCCCAGGAAAATGCTCATCACACCCGCTGCGGATGCCCCCAGGGCTTTGAGGATGCCGATATCTCGGGTCTTTTCCACAACGATCATGAAAAAGATCGCCAAAATCCCGAATCCTGCCACACAAATGATGAGGAAGAGCAACACATTAAGGATGGCCGTTTCCATATTGACGGCGGCCAAGAGAGGCCCTTGACTATCGCGCCATGTGTCGATGGCGTAATACTGCGGGGCAAACGCATTTCGTAAACGGTCCCTCACCTCGTTCATATCCGCGCCGGGCTTCAATTTGATACTAATCGCATTGACGTAACCTTTGCCTGTCGAGGGGTCGATCATTCCCCGCAATTGTTGCAGCACCCGAATGGGCACAAAAACAAAGTTGGCGTCGTATTCGCTCATTTTGCTCTCATAGAAGTCCACCACCGTAAAGGTGTCGCTGACAATTCGGGGAGGTGTGCCGACTGTGGGAAGGGTCAGTTTGACGTCGTCTCCCGGCAGAAGCAAAAAATGATACTGACCGTTTCGGCGGAAGCTTGCCAATCCTATCCCCAAAATGGCGCCGGTGTACTGAGAGGTTTCGGGATCGAAGGCGGCGACAGGCTCATTGGTCTGGGCCCGCTCAAAAGGGTTAGTGAAGGGCGACGCCTCCGCGCCCTGCGATGGGGATTGCTGTTCCGGTTCCTGTTGAACTTGTTCGATCATCTTTCGCAGGCGGGCGGCGCGGCGGCGGTGTTCCCAACCCGCCAAGGCCATTTCATCTCGGGGCAAACTCGGCCCATCCGCCTGGTGGTCGATCACGTCGTACCCACCTTCCCGAAGGTTGAAGCTCAAATTTTTGCGGTTCTCCGGGTGCTGAAGGTACTTACTGAAATCGCTGACCTGGGCTTGGGTTCTTTCATCCACCCCAATGATCTGGACCGGTCGCGTCATCCAGGCGTCGCCCACCTGATAATTAAGCATCCCCGGCACTACCACTGTCGGTGTCATGGCCTCGATGGCATCTCCGGCCACGCGCCGGATTTGCTCCATGTGCCAGTCGGGGTCAGGAAAGCCTTCGAGGCTCCGCGATTGAAAGATGAGGTCCGAGAGGATTCCATGTAGGCGGTTCTGCATTTCGTGGGTAAAACCCAGCATCACACTGTTCACCACAATCATCGTGGCCACGCCAAGTGTGACGCTGATGATTGAAGCCAGTGCGATGTAGCGCGTCTTCAGATACCGCCAACACAGAAGCCATCGATACATGGCGGGCGTCCTCCATGACGACCCGAAAGGGCGTCAATCGACCTCCGGCCGATACAGTGGAAACAAAATCACCTCACGGATGCTCTGACAGTTTGTCAGTAACATAACCAATCGGTCAATACCAATTCCCAATCCTCCCGCCGGTGGCATACCGTGCCGCAGCGCGCGAATGAAATCGCGGTCCATCCGGGCCATCGACTCCTCTTCCGGGAGGCCTTCCAACTGGCGGCTGAATAGTTCTTCCTGCAAATCGGGGTCGTTGAGCTCTGTGTAGGCGTTGGCCAACTCCATCCCTTGGACAAAGAGCTCAAACCGCTCGGCGATTTGAGGATTGTTTCTGCTCCTCTTGGTTAGAGGGCAAATCGAAGCCGGATAATCGAGAACAAAAATCGGTCCTGTCAATTTCGGCTGAACAAATTCTTCGAAGATCTCATTCTTGATCACGTCCGGGTGGCGACCTACCACTTCAATTCCGCGGGAGGAGGCGAAATAGGAGATTGAGGCAGGATCGGTAGGATTAACCCCCGTGTGCTCAGCAAACAACTCATCGTATGTTTTCCGTGCAAAGGGTGGTGTAAAATCGATGACATTCTCTCCCCACGGAAGTTGCAACGGCTGTCCCGTGGCCCTGATCGCCTGGACGATCAGCTTCTCGGTCAAATCCATCATCGTGTGGTAATCGCCGTACGCCTGGTAGGCCTCAAGCATGGTGAACTCGGGGTTGTGACGCGGGCTGATCCCCTCATTGCGATAGACTCGACCCAACTCATAGACCTTCTCCATGCCCCCGACGAGGAGCCGTTTGAGATGGAGCTCCAAGGCGATGCGGAGGTAAAGGTCCATATCCAAGGCGTTATGGTGGGTAACAAAGGGACGCGCCGCTGCCCCCCCGGCGATCACGTGCAGGGTGGGGCCTTCCACTTCGACAAAGCCTTCCTCGGCCAACGTCGCGCGGATGGAATGAACAATCTGCGTCCGTCGCAAAAAGCGCTCCATGACCCCTTCGGTGTAAGCCAAGTCCAGGTATCGCATGCGGTTACGGAGTTCCGGGTCGGCCAACCCATGCCATTTCTCCGGCGGCGTTTCGATCGACTTTGTCAAAAAGTGGAGATTGTCGGCGAAAATGGTTAGCTCACCGGTCTTTGTCCGTTTCAGTTCGCCATCGACACCGATAATGTCTCCCAGGTCAAAGCATTGGGCCAGTTCCCAGTTCCGCTCCCCGACCTGCGCCTTGCCGACGAGCACCTGAATCTTTCCAGTCCAATCGCGGATATCGATGAACATGATCTTGCCAGCACGACGCAGGAGCATAATCCGCCCGGCAGCGCGGACCCGGGGCCCCCGCAGTTCCGGCGCAGATCGACCATCGCCGCCGTCAACCACGACGATCTCATTTTCCCGCGCGCGAATTTCCCTGATTGGCCGATGACCATCGAACCGCCCTCCCCATGGGTCGATCCCCATCTCGGCAATACGGCGGAGCTTCTCCCGGCGGGCCGCCTCAAGATGACTCTTGGGCCGCTGACCCTGTTCTGAAGACGACGATGGATGATCCTGGTTCATATGTTTGATTTTCTCCGTGGACTTAATCTCCCGTGGATTTGATCTCGCCATGGGTGACGCCAGAAATCAAACCGCGTCACTGGTGTGGGTAAATGTCACAAACATGCCGGAAAGCATCTGTTACTCCAACACAAGACACCGTTGACCAAATGGCGGTTCTGCTTAACGATCCCACCCGTTGGGTGTCAAGTGTAACCTTTTCAGTTTACCCGGTTATCAGCAATCGCCAACGGGGAAGCTTCCACGATGGCGCGGGACCCTCCGTCAGGAGGTCATCGGTTGGTGGGGGGCAATCCCCGGTGGTTGGCCCGGCATACACATTTGGTGGCCGACTTTTCGCGCTCTACTATTCGGCGTAAAATAACGCTTTTCCTGTCAAGCAAAGAAGGGTGAAGAGAATATGAGCGGTATCAATCCCCTGCGTGTGGCCGTCATTGGTGGCGATGGCACTGGTCCGGAGGTGATCGCCGAGGCCGTCAAGGTCCTCAAGGCCGTAGCCCAGATGGAAGGAATCACGCTCCAGCTCCAAGAGTTCGACTTGGGTGGCGAGCGCTATCTGCGGACGAAAGAGATCCTGCCGGAAAACGTCTTCGAACAACTGAAGACCTTTCCCGCCATCTTACTAGGGGCAATTGGGCATCCTGATGTGCCGCCGGGTATTCTGGAACGTGGGCTCCTGCTGGAACTGCGATTCCGCTTCGATCAATACATCAACCTTCGACCGGTGAAGCTCTATCCCGGTGTGGAAACACCTTTGGCAGGTAAAGGTCCTGAGGATATTGACTTCGTGGTTGTCCGCGAAAACACGGAAGACCTCTATGGGGGCATCGGAGGCTTCTTAAAAAAGGGTACCCCGGACGAGGTTGCCATTCAGACGGCCATTTACACCCGCAAAGGCTGCGAACGGTGTATCCGCTGGGCCTTTGAATACACCCGTAAACGGAACAAGAAAAAGCGGCTGACTCTCGTGGCTAAGACGAACGTCTTGACCTATGGTCACGACCTCTGGTGGCGAACATTCCAGGAAGTGGCCAAGGAGTATCCCGACATTCAGACGGATTATAACCACGTCGATGCCTGCTGCATGTGGATGGTGAAAAACCCCGAGTTCTACGACGTGATTGTGACGACCAACATGTTCGGGGACATCATCACCGATTTGGCGGCGATCATCCAAGGCGGCATGGGCGTGGCTGCGGGGGCGAATATCAATCCCGAACCCGGGGGGGTTAGCATGTTTGAGCCAATGGGCGGAAGTGCTCCCAAATACACGGGGAAAGGGATGATCAACCCCATCGCGGCGATTGCCGCGGCGGGTATGCTCCTGGAACACACGGGCCATGAGCGGGCGGCGGAACGTGTGCACCAGGCCATCCAGGTGGTCACCGGGACCAAGATGAAAAGCCAGGCCGCCGGAAAAATGGGCTACACAACCTCCCAGGTGGGCGACCTTGTGGTGGAAGCCCTCTCGCAGGTGAATGTCTGACCAAAAGCGGGTGGCTAAACCGGTCATAAGATCACTGAGGACGTGCCTAGCGTCTGGTTCGTGCTCATCGAAGGCGAATGGTCCGGATTTATCACCGTTGGGGTAAACCATCGCGATGAAACAATTTAGTTAATGTGCGTAAGAGAGTAAAAGATGAGTGGCTGCGACCCAAAGGTTTTCTGGCATGAACACGCGGTCTCCCGGGAAGAGCGGGAGAGGCTGAATGGGCATAAAGGGTGTGTCTTGTGGTTCACGGGGCTAAGCGGCTCCGGCAAGAGTACGCTCGCCAATCTGGTGGATCATCGGCTGCACGCGATGGGAGTTCATAGTTTTGTCCTCGATGGGGACAACATCCGCCATGGCTTGAACGCCTCGCCTGCCATGTTGAAGGAACGTCATGGGGAAGAGTTCGCAAAACGTTTCGGCTTAGGCTTTTCTGCCCAAGATCGGGAGGAAAATATCCGGCGGATTGGGGCCGTCGCCAAGCTTTTCTGCGAGGCCGGAATCATTGCCATCACAGCCTTTATTAGCCCCTACCGGATTGATCGAGATCGGGTTCGGGCCACGATGAAACCGGGCGATTTCATCGAAATCTTTGTGGATGCCCCCCTAGAGGTGTGCGAAGCTCGCGACCCGAAGGGCCTTTACAAAAAGGCTCGGGCAGGCGAGCTTAAGGGCTTCACCGGGATTGACGATCCCTATGAACCGCCGCTCCGGCCGGAAATCCACCTCGATGCGGCAAACCATAGCCCAGAAGAGCTGGCAGACGTTGTTATCAATTATCTCCGAGAAAAGGGCATCATCGGCGCCACGCCTGGCGGCAAGTAAGGTTTCCAAAGCTGATCACCCTACTCGCCAATCAAGGAATATAAGCCCTTTGGAGGGGGTGAAGTAACAAGAAGGAGTTATCCATCCCCGCTTGATTGCCCAATTCGTTTGGGCGAAGTGTCCCTTGGGAACCTGGGAACGGGCGAGCATCATGCTGGGGTGCGGGTGGGGCGTGAAAGCTGTGGCGGGGCCACAACTAAGGCTAAGAATCGCCGACTCTGGGGTTGACTCTTGCGTGTCGCCTGATATAAATGATCTTGGTCGTCGCCCAGTAAATCGAGATGGAAACGCCTGGGTGCGACCGCAATTTGATCCGCATTTTAGCCCCTGTGACGAGCGGTGGGTTCCGATTTTAGATGATAAGCCCGCTGCCAGCATCTTGGTTGATAATGGCTTCTCTGGGTTTGCAGCGAAAGCTGACCGGCGCGGGCCGGTGTGAGGTTTGGTTCATTGGTCATGGCACCAGGGATGGAAGCAGCTATGGTGGTTGATGTGCTTTCCGGCAACCTTCAGGCGCGCGCAGAGTCGGCGTTGAGAGCTAGCCCCATTCATGAACTGCGCGACGTCAACGTCGAGCAACAGGGCGATACGATCATTCTGACTGGAGTTGTCTCCAGTTATTATTACAAACAGTTAGCGCAGGAGGCGGTCCGGTCGGTTTTGCGAAACCACAATGTGGAGGTTCTCAATCAGATCGAAGTGCGGCCGTATAGCTTCGATCGTGATTGAAGGTGTGGGGTTTCCTACCGACCGGTGAAACGTTTCTGGGGAATGAGGGAACAGGGATGGCCCTCGGTGTTTTGTGGTGTGGGGTGTGAAAGGATCGCATTTCCGCGCCCGTGGAGGGAACCATGTCCTTCTATTCGCCGTTTGACGAGGACGTCGTTGTTCGCGAGGGGCATCTGGATGAATATCCATTGTCTCCCGCGCAGGCAGAAGCCGAACGGCTGGCAACGCAGATCCTGCGAGCGGTGGAAGCCGCCACGGCCGGTGCGGTGGCCGATCTGCGGGTCACCATCGATGGTGACTGCGTAATTCTTTCGGGCCGTTGCCCAAGTTATCACATCAAGCAGAAGGCCCAACATGCAGCCATGCCGTTTGCCCCAGGTATTTTGCAGAACGATATTTGTGTGACGTGGCGCCGCTAAGCTTCCGTGAAGTAACTTCTTGTCCAGTCCGAATCAAACACGTCACTGCGGGGACGTTGTAGGTTTTTGGGGAGAGCTGTTGAGTAGCTACGGGCTCTCCTGTGGCTTATGACCGAGGTCGGGACGAGGGGGCCCGCCATATTTCTTTTCTGTTAGCTACCCACTGGTCGCCCAGAGTTTACCCCTTTTTGGAATCGCAACCGGAGGGAAAAACAGAGACTTGTCAAGGAATTAGGTAACGGCGGCTAGAACTTGATGATCCCACGGGCACGGAGCTCAAGGGCCACTTTGCACATTTCAATCATCTCCGGCGTGTAGCGGCAGCCGATGTCCCCACCATCCGATGCTTTGCCGATGCATGGGCTATCGGGGATCAAGCGATAGTCCAGAATGGCCGGATCGCGAAACCTTGGATTTGCGACGAAACTGTTCTTCGCTCCACCCGGAATCCCTGGTTTAACAAAGGCACAGTTCTCAATCTGGTATGGGATACCAGCATCGATCGTTACTTCTAAAACAATCGTATCGCGTATCAAATGACCCTTCCGGCCCCCAAGGTGGATAACACCCTGGACTACACATCCTTCAACTTCGCACCTACGTAACAGGTCCATACCATTTAAAACGAGACAGTTTCGCAATGAAGCCTTCCACCAGAGTGCACGAAATGAAGATAGAATGAGACTGTCGATAATCTGACCGGTAACAGATCCCTCACCTCGAAGCGCTGGAACGTTGGCTCCCGAAAGAATGAGCGATTTAATGCTGGCGGGAGTTCGAAAGTAGACGCAAGCGGGCGTGTGTTCTGAAGGATCATAGGTGACGATTGCGATCCGGCGGACCATCACTCCCTCCGCGCGGATATCTACCATCGAACCCTCTGGAGTTGAGCGGCCCTGGCTAAGTAGAATGGGCCA
>Ga0116181_1003219_pt1 | contig 12850 bp, 19 predicted proteins | sample AD_UKC075_MetaG_FD_89752 | JGI IMG/M metagenome (GOLD analysis project Ga0116181, IMG submission 89752) | Active sludge microbial communities of municipal wastewater-treating anaerobic digesters from USA - AD_UKC075_MetaG | ecosystem: Engineered > Bioreactor > Anaerobic > Digestate | place: USA...
AGAACGAACGAACAGCGTTGAGCTCCTGAAGGCCAGCCTGAACAAGCGAGAGCCCGTCACCATCACACTCGGAGGACCTCCCTCCTCAAAGGGCGGGCAAAACGCATCATATTCCGACCTCGAAAACTCCAAAACCGCCACATGGGACCTGATACAGGAACGCTACCTCTATCCCAACGGGTCCGTCATCGGTTTCGGCTATGACGTTGACGGGTATCTCCGGGTAGGTCTCTGAAACGGCCCGCCTCCACCGAAAAACGTCTCTTCCGTGGATTCACTGCACATGATGCTTGATGAGCGGGCAAAGAGCATGGGTATTGAGAGTATCCCGGTGAAGTTCACGGAATTCATCTCTCCGCCGGAGTTGGTCCTTGATTGCGACCGGTTGAACCCCCCGGATCGTACCGGCTCCTACGCACAGTCGCCGGAGAACAGCCCGACAGAAGTCACTTCCCTCGATGCATTGACCGCAGCGCTTCACGATCCGGAGGTCATCAGGTTGCTTGAGAACGAGAGTATCGAGCTGATCACGTTCTCAAAAGGAACCTATCAGAAGGGGGTAATTACACCCAGATGGTCTTCCGCCCAGAGGACCCGGACCCCGATGACTGCATAACCGCTCCGATGATCGTGGTCCGGGTTAACGATTCGTGCAGGGTTTATGCCGCCTGCAAGACCTATCCTTCGTATATCCCCGGGCTTACTGAAGGAGAAAAAGCCGGATAATCACCAGCAGAACGTCTCCATATCGTACCCCGAATGCGGCATCCCCTGCGGGACCATATGGCTCATGTGGACGCACCGGTAGTCCCGCGCCCCGACACCGCGGGCGAACCTGACCGCCTCGGCATAGTTCATGTGCTTGCTGATGTTGTAGCCCCGGGGGGCTATCCCATCGACAAAGAGGAGATCGATATCGCTGCCGCAGAGGAGTTCCCAACTGCTATCCGGGATATCTTCCCTGGTGTCGGCGGTGTAGGCCACCGTCACGTCGTCATGCTCGACCATAATCCCGCAGGTGTAGACCGGGGGGTGGTTCACCTCAAAGAACGTGAAGGTCACGCCAAAGAGGTCGAACGGCTCATACGCCGGGACCGGATGCTTCTCGAGCGGCAAAAAGTGAAGGAAGCGAGAACAGTAGGCCACCACCGGCGGCGCCGCATAGACCGGTGGCACCTTCTGGACACGGTAGAACTCACCAAAACCAATGAAATGGTCGTAGTGGCCGTGTGACCAGAGAACCGCATCGATATGGGGTGAGCCAGCCCGGAGGAGCTGTTGCCGCAGGTCCGGCGACGACTCGACAAGAACGTGTCTCCCCTCATTCTCGATGAGGAGGGACGTCCGGAGTCGCGACCTCCCCGCCATCATCATCGTCTGGCAGGTCTCGCAGTCGCACCCCACCTTGGGCGTCCCTATAGCGTCGCCGGTCCCAAGCAGCGTTATCTGCATGTTAGTATCCGGTATCGCGGATAAGATTGCGCTCCTCGACCCTGAGAAGCCCCTGTTCGATATCCGCCGGGTTGAGGTGATGCCTGCCCTCCATCAGCGCCGAGAGCACTGCCTCCTTTATCATCATCCGGAGATCGGAGCCCGAGAATCCCTCCGTCCGTGCAGCGAGGTCCGCGAAGTCGCAGTCGCAGTCGATTGTAGCGGCGATCTTCTCAAGGATCGCCCGCCGCATCGCCTGGTCGGGAAGCGGGAACTCCACCACCTCATCGAACCGACGCCAGGCCGCCTCGTCGAGGATGCGGGGGTGGTTCGTCGCCCCGATGAGGAGAACACCGTTCTTCACGAAACTGATCTGGTCGATGTTCTTTAAGAGCATGTTCACCGCGCGTTTCATCGCGCCATGGTCATCGCTGACCCTGGTCTTCGCGACAAAGTCGAACTCGTCGATGAAGAGGATGCAGGGAGCCAGTTTCTTCGCGAGATCAAAGATCCGATCGATGTTCTTTGACGTCTCGCCCAGGTACTGGGAGGTGACCATCGCGAGACGGACCTCGAGAACCGGCATGTGAAGTTCCCGGGACATTGCAAGCGCAAGCGATGTCTTCCCGGTGCCGGGAGGGCCGACGAAGAGGAACCGCCCGAACTCGTAGATCCGTCGCTGCTTCAAGAATTCCCGGTGCTCGAGGGCGACACCGATCTTTCTTATGACCTCTTCCTGCCGCGGGGTGCAGACCAGGCTCTCGAGTGTAGGCTCGACCTCATTCGGCGCGCTGATGATGATCAGATCACGGGCTTCCCGCATCTCCTCGCTCTCCCCGACGATCCGGGAAACCTTCGCTTCTATATACTCCTTCGTATCCTCAAACCGGGGGTTCTTCGCCAGGACGTCCTGGTACCTGACCTGGACGCCATCCTTCCCCTCAAAAAAATAGGCCAGGGCAGGATTCTCCTCGACCAGCGGGCCGCCGCCCTTCTTGAGGAACCACCCCGCCGCTGCATCGAGCGAGGGCAGGCTCAGACGCTGCCCGAACTCGTCATAGCCGACGAACGGGTTTTGGCGGACGGTCTGGCAGACGGTGTCTGGGATGCCAAGCACCTTCTTGATCGCTCCCTCGCTCACGATCAGCGGGCGCTTAACCTCAGGGTTCCCGCCGCTCCCGGCACCAAAGAACTCGCGGTAGTGCGGGCGGAGGTCGTTGATGCCAAGATCCTGGTTCCGGTTGAATATCTCCGCGGTGAGCAGGATTTCCATGACGGCGAGGACGTCACGCCTACCCGTATCGGTGGTCATATCCGTGAGCAGACATATTGGCGCGTAATATCAATAAGCGTAACTCACCGCGTGGTGACCTCGCAACCATCGGCCGTGACGATCAGGGTATGCTCCGCCTGCGAGACAAACGACCCCGGAACCTCGTGCAGCACCGGGAAGGGGTGAAGGATCCCGGATTGCACAAGGTTCATAAGCCCGATATCGACCTTGTCACCCGGGACCCAGCGGCGGGCGAACGGGAGCCCCCGCCGCGGTCGCGCCGTCTCGAGCACCCGCTTTGCCGACGGCAGGCGGGCGGGACGGGCCGCGATCTGCTGGTAAATCTCCACGCGCGCTGCCTCAGTGACCCTCCCCGAGCCTGTGGTGGCGAATGGCTCGATTGCAAAGACCATTCCTTCCTCGATGACGGCCCCGCCGGCCATGGCGATGTTTGGGATGGTGGGTTTTGAGTGGAGGTTATAACGGTCGAGACCGTGCCCGGTGAGGTTCGCTACCGGTTTGTAGTTATGTTCTTCGATGGTTGCCTGGATGACCGCTCCAATCTCTCCGACGGTTATTCCGGGGCAGACAGCGGCGATCGCCGCCTCGAGGGCCGCCCGGGATGCCTCCACAAGTCTCGCGTGGTCGCCGAGGTCGACAGTCAGGGCGGTGTCTGCGATGTAGCCGTCGATCTGCACCCCGAGATCAATTTTGACAAGGTCACCCCTGGAAAACGTCCGCTCATCCCCGGGCATGGCGGTGTCGTGAGCTGCAGCCTCGTTTAAGGAGACATTGAGAGGAAAGGCAAGAAGCGCTCCTTCTTCCTCCACCATCGCTTCCGTTTCTTCAACCATGTCCAGGAGGCTTGCTCCCTCCTTCACAAGCGCTGCACCCCGGTGGAGCACTTTCTGTGCCAGCGCCCCTGCCTCGAGGTAGGCGTCGTAGACTTCATCATCCATGTTCATATTATTAGTTCCTCTGTGTATTGGGTGAACCGGTCAAAACCGGTCTCTGTCACTGCGCCCATATCCTCGAGACGGACACCGCCGATTCCGGGGTAGTAGAGCCCGGGCTCGATGGTGACGACGTTCCCGGCGGCGAGCGCCCCTCCCCGGGGACCGAGTGACGGTTCTTCATGCACCTCGAGACCGACGCCGTGACCGAGACTGTGGATAAACCCCCGCGTGTTGCTCTCGTAACCACGCTCGCGGAAAAACTCCACCACAGCCTGGTAGATGTCAGCCCCAACGGCCCCGGCGCGGACCATCGAGGTGCCGAGGGCTTTTGCGTCCTGGACGGCCTCGTACATCTCCCGGACCTCGGTAGAGGGCTCGCCCTTCACCACCGTCCGGGTCATATCGGCATGGTAGCCTGAGAGTTCATCCTGTGGGAAGACGTCGATGACGATCGGCTCGCTCTCCAGGAGCGGCCCGGCACCGAGATTGTGCGGGAGAGCGGTGTCAGGGCCGCAGGAGACAATGGTGTCGATTCCCCGGCAGCCCCGGGTAAGGAGAAAGATGTGCATCTCTGTCCTGACGGCTTCGGCAGTGAGGGGCTGGCCGTCCCGGTGGAGGATGCCACCCTTCGGAACGGAGCCGCGGATAAGCGCGACCCCGTGCTCCATCGCCGCCTCAGTGGCCCGCTGCACTGAGCGCATCTGCTCGATCTCCTCCGGCGTCTTGACCGCCCGCATCTCCCCGACTGTTCCTGCGGCGTCAAGGATGACCGGGTGGAACGACTCGAGTTCCCGGGCGAGGGCCAGGGGAAAGGTCGCGGGAACGAGGACGGGACCGGCGGCGAGGTCCGCGATCATGTGGGCGGTTGCGCGCCAGCGCGGTTCCCCGGCCTTGATATGTTCTAGATAACCTGCGTCTGCGCGGGTGATGACCGCGGCGCTCGACTCCCGGACTGCCCGCTCGTGCTCCATCTGTGGGATGATCAGTATTCCGCGTTCGCCCGGCCTCTTTACGTAGACCACGGGGTCGTTGGTGCGGAACCGCGTCAGGTAGCGCACGTCGGCATCCGCAGATGAGCCGTAGGCCACGTATGCTGCTGCCCCGGCATTCTGGATGGCAGAATCCAATCCATTCATTCCATCAACTCTTCTGTTAAAACCACAAGTACTTTTACCACCATGTTCAAGTATGAATAATGGATGAGGCAGCCAAAAAGGCATTCAAGAGCAAGTTCGCCATGCTGACGGTTATGTTAAACATCATCATCCTCTGTTTCGCCATGGGGGTCTTCATCCTCTTCCGGTTCGCGCCCTCAAGCACCCTCGGCCTCTGGATCGGCATCTTCCTCTTAGCTGTCGGGGCGATCATCTCAGTGCTGTTCCGGAAGTTGTATTACCAGACGAAGGTCTGGCTGCATGAACAACCATAATAACGTGCGCATACCATGCTGACAAAGCTGAAGTCCGAGATCGAACTTGCATCAAGACACCTTGAGGTGATACGGGCGGTCATGAAGTACCAGCCTATCGGGATCATGAAGCTCTCCGACATCCTGGATCTCCCCTACCATAGAGTCCGCTATTCGCTGCGGATCCTTGAACAGGAGGGCTACATCCGCGCCTCCCCGGCAGGCGCGGTGGCTACAGACCTTGCGGCCGACCTTCTCGGCGGCCTGGAGGCGCGGGTCGATGAACTGATCGATCTCCTGGAGACCATCAAGAAGGAGAATTCCCGTAATCTTTAATATGATTCAGGAAAGAAATTGTAGAGCACTTATCCTTGTGCCGCCATAACTCAGTTGGTAGAGTGGCTGGCTGTTAACCAGCATGTCACAGGTTCGAGTCCTGTTGGCGGCGCTTTCTTTTTGTGATTGTGTGAGAATTATGGGTTCACTGTGGCTCGAGCGCTCAATACTGGAGGCACTCGTGGCATATTCGCGCAAAAATTCGATGACTCCATCTGAGAACGTGAACGTGCACTTTCTCCTCTTTTGTTCGTAACGCTTTTCGTTCTGCTTGTGTGCCGTTATCTCACCCTGGAGAACGATAGAGCGTCGAAGAAAAGTTGGTTGGCCCCGCAAGGGCTGTACCCGGGAGCGCGATCGTTGAACCCGCGAGTCTCTCGGGGGCGCAAGGTAGAGAGCGGTGCCAAAACCAAACCTTCGTAAACTACAGGGATATATCTTCATTCACCAACGGGGATGATTTGAGTGTCCAGACTGGTACTGGTTGATACAGTGACCGGGATACGGATCCGGCACCGTATCAGGAGCATGAAGCAGGCCCTCAAGCAGCAGGAGTGGTACGAGGCGGTGCTCGGACGGCGCGTGCGGATTGAGAAGGTGTTTGATCGATAATCCTCCTGTGGGCCGGGCGATACTGGTTTTGCAACCAGACAAAAGCCCGGCGGGTGCCCACATGACCTGCCCGGGATCGTGAGGGCATGTCGTCCCGGGTTACGGATCTTAAGAGATTTTCACAACTCGTGACCGGATAGCCCGGGTTGCCCATCCCCCGCCTCAAGCTCATGTTCCAGAGCAGCAAATATTCCATGCATCGCGGTCCGCCTCCTGCATCGCCGCGAAGTCCGTGTAACCCCCCCACCGTCACCCTTCGCGGGCAACGCGCACTTCTGCGTGCGGCTGGCGGTCACCCCAGGCACCGTCCCTAAAACTCTCCCGCCACCACCACAAAGAGGTCCCCCCGGACTCCCGGGGGTTCTGCCCCCGTCCCGACCGCGATCCGCTCCTCCGGGTAGCCAAGGTCCTCGCAGACGGCGACCCTAGTCTCAGGAGGAAGGGCGGTTGCGAGCGCCCTGACATCGAAGGCCGGGTCGGCAATGAGAAAGACCACCCGACCCGCGAGGACCGCCTCCCGGGCATCGGCGACTGCGCGGGCATGGTCCTTCCCGTGGGCCGAGACGACCGCAACCCGCGCAAGCGGGACCTTCAGCCGGGCAAAGGCAACCTGGAGGGAGGATATCCCGGGAACCACCTCTCCCGGAAGGTGGCCAAGCCCCGCAAGCATCGGGTCCCCCGTCGAGAGGATGACCGCGTGGGCCGGGAGGGACCGCAAGTCCCCGTAATCCTCGATCTCGTGCACCTCGCACCCCGGCTGGATGGCGTCCCGGGCAAGCGCGATCGCCCGGGGCGAGCCATAGATGAGGGATGCACCGGCGACGGCCGCGGCCGCCTCTGCGGTCAGCATACCTGGACCACAGCCCACGCCCACGATCTTCACGGCGACCCCCCGATGACCTTTCCGTCGCGGTTCACGATCACGACCCGGACGCGCGGGTAGCGTTCCTGGAACGCCGCAATCTCCCGGCGGGCCACCTCCTCCCACTGCGGGGTCATCGAGAGCTCCTCGACCGTCGCACACCCGGTCCCTTCGAGAACGTCCGGGTTCATGAACTTCAGGATCAGGCCGGGGAGCCCGCAGATCACGGCATCGCCACCCGCCATCTGGAGTGCCTCTGAGAGATGACTCCCCACAAGAACCACCTCTCGCTCAGGGAAGAGGAGGCGGGAGTAGCGAAGCCCGAGCCGCCCGGTCGTCAGCACGACCCCGTTGGGAGCCTGAGCGATCCGATCCAGCACCCCCTCCACCAGGTGGTCGTCCCAGGGCTCCACAAGCCCGGTCGTCCCGAGGACCGATATCCCGCCGTGCACCCCGACCTTCGGGTTCAGCGTCTTCTGTGCAACCTCCGCACCCCGGGGAACCGTCAGGATGACCGTCACGCCGGGGAGGCCAGCCTCCTCCATCCCCTCCGCGATCGACCGCCTGATGCAGTCGAGCGCCGGGGCGCTGATCGCCGGCGTCCCCTGGCGATGGCGGGGGGTGTCACGGGCAAAACTCCCGATCCCCTCGCCGGGAACGAACTGGACCGTCCCTGAGATCGAAGGGGCGGCGGTCGCGACGAACTCAAGCCCCGCTGTCACGTCCGAAGGATAATCTCCTGCGTCCTTCCAGCACGACGCGGTCCCCCGATAGGCGTCCACCGGGATCCTGACCGCAATACCGCAGGGAAGGGTGATCCCCACCCCCGTGACTTCCTCATCCTCTACAAGCGAGAGGATCGCCGCCTTACAGGCCGCAGCCGCCGTCGTCCCGGTTGTAAACCCGCGGCGGAGGACCGTCCCCGACGCCGTCAAGACCGCAAGGCCCCGCCGGACCTGAGGGAGGAGGACGGGCGACCGACACGCCGCCACCCACTCGTCAGGATACTCAAAACCAGTGACCGGATCCCTCATAGCCAGCACGCTCGGCAAGAATCGTGATGATCTCGTTTATCGCTGCCACCGCCACCGGCGTGCCACCCCGGGTGCCGGCGTTGGAGACCGATGGCACATCAAGAGCGCGGAGCGCCTCCTTCGACTCCGCCGCGTTCACAAACCCGACCGGGGTCCCGACGACCAGCGCCGGGCAGACTCCCTCCCCGATCATATCGCAGACAACAAGGAGCGCCGAGGGAGCGTTCCCGATGACCACAATCGCACCCTCGATCTGGTCCCGCAGTGCAACAAACCCGGCGGACGTCCGGGTTATCCCACGCTCGCGGGCGATATCCTCCCCATAGTCAAGGGCGCAGAGAACCTTGCTTCCATGGCCGCGTTTCAGAATACCGGCCTGCACCATCCTGATGTCGGTGATGATCGGCGCCTGTCGCGCAAGCGCGGAGAGACCTGCCGCGACCGGGTCGCCGCAGAATCGCATCAGATCCGCCATCGCGAAGTCACCGACCGCTATCGAGCACCGCTGCCTGATCCGGTCTTCGGGGGTGGCGTTCCCCACCCGTTCCCGGGCAAGGTTCCGGCTCGTGCTTGCTATTGCATAAGCCTCCGGCGTGACCGCCGCAAGGTCAGTATACGTACTTCCTGTGGTATCCCCGGGGCGTGATGATTCCTCTGGCACCAACCTCATCCCTCCAGATCCTAGTCTCTTCTCCACCGATGAACACGGTTGCGTGCATATCCACGAAACCAAAGTAGTCTTCAAACTCACCAAGCGTCGTGATCAACCGCTCCTCTCCCTCGCGGTAGGCGTTCCTGACCACACCGACCGGTGTCTCGTCGGGAAGATGACGGCGGGCGATCGTGACCGCCGCACCCAGGTTATGCGGTCTCCCCCGGCTCCTGGGGTTGTAGAGAACAACCGGTACTCGCATCTGGAACGCGAGGTCGAGTCTCCGCTCGATCTCCTCCCAGGGTGTCAGGAGATCTGAGAGGCTCATCGTGACATAGTCTCCTGAGAGCGGGGATCCCAGTCGTGAGGCCGCAGAGACCGCGGCCGTGATGCCAGGGACGACCTCGATCGCGACCGCCGTTCCCGAGCGTTCCGCCACCTCGAGCACAATGCTCGCCATCCCATAAATCCCGGCGTCGCCGCCGCTCACCATCGCGACGATCCGGTCCTCCGCAAGCGCAAGGGCCTTCTTCGCCCGGTCGACCTCCCGCCCCATGCTACTCCTGATGACTTCTTTTCCGGCCAGCATCGGCATGACCAGGTCGAGGTAAAATCCATTACCGATGACGCATTCGGCCTCGCCGAGGGCTTTTAACGCCCGTGGCGTCATGTGCAACAGATTGCCAGGGCCGGTACTGACAATGTACAGTCTTCCTCCATTATTGCGCGATTGCAACAGTAACACTCCCATAGGCCTGCTTGGCAAGCACCAGTTCTTTCCGCTTCGAGACCGCCAGTGCCGCTGGTTCCGCGACCCCGGCAAGCCCGATCATGGAGGCCCTTGAGGGTGTCTTGACCTCCCAGGCGTTAATCGTATCGTTGTCCAGGAAGACAAGGTTGCTCCCCAGATCCGCGATCGCCTGGATGAGCCCTGCCTCCCGTCGTTTCTTCGCGGTCGTTGCGTAGACGAGAACCTCGTCCGGGGTGATCCCGGCCTCATGGAGCCCCTGTTCAATGGCCGCGGTCACCTCTGCCGCTGAAACACCCTTCCGGCACCCAACGCCGACGGTGTAGTCACCCTTCCTGAGAAGGATCGAGACCCCCGGGCCAGCGACGACGATCCCGGGGCCCGCGATGGCATAGAGGGGCACCTCAGCGTCCAGGATCGCTGTGTTCACCACCCTGGTGGAGTCGCGGTTCACGATATCGCACCCCCTGCGGGCAGCGATCCCCTCCACTGACTCCAGCCCCCTGGTCTCGGTCGCGGTCGTGATCACCGGTTCGATCCCGAGTGCGGCAAGGTCCCGGGCAAGGTCGTTTCCGCCGTGGTGACCGCCGACGATCGGGACGGCGTGGCTGAGGTCAGGGCTGACCACCACGACCGCCGGATCCCGCCACTTGTCGACGAGCAGGGGGGCGATCCCCCGAACCGCGATCCCGGCTGACATCAGGGCGACGACCCGGCGGTAGTTGGCGAACGCTATCTGGAACGCGTCCGGGCTGTAGGGGATGACCTCAGCGCCAAGGGCGTCCGCGATCCTGCGGGCGTCGGGGAGGAACCGGTCGAGGGCGACCACAGCTGTCCGGGTCATGAGTAGAGGATCGACCTCCCGAACCCTGAGGTCGCCGGATCGACCACCTTCCCGATGATGATCAGGGCCGTCCGCTCGATCCCGGCCGCCCGGGCCTTCGCCGCGACATCGGCCACCGTCCCCCGGATGACCTTCTGGTCAGGCCAGGAGGCGCGGTAGACGACCGCCGCCGGTGTGTCAGGGGGGCACTCCACCCGGGCGAGGACCTCTTCCATGTGCTCGGTCCCGAGGAAGACCACCATCGTCTGCCCGAGCCTGGAAAACTCAGGGATCAGGTCCTCTTCAAGCGTCGCTCCTGCCGGGCGAGTGATGATCAGGCTCTCTGAGACGTCGCGGAGGGTGAACTGAGTCTTGAGGGCCGCTGCGGCCGCAAGAGCGACGAGACACCGGGGACGATCTCGGCCTCGATCCCGCGCCGCTCCAGTTCTGCCATCTGCTCAACGATCGCCCCGTAGAGCGCCGGGTCGCCAGAGTGGAGCCTGACCACGAGTTCCCCGGCCCTAACATGCTCCTCGATGGCGTCGACGATCTCCTCGAGCCGCATCCCCCAGCTGTCAAGTTTCAGCCTGGCAGGAGACTCCTCCACAAGCGCCGGGTTCACGAGCGAGCCTGCGTAGATGAGAACGTCAGCACGCCGGAGGAGGTCCATCCCCCTGACCGTGATGAGGTCCGGTGCCCCCGGGCCCGCGCCTACGATGTAGACCTTATGCATCTGACCGCCTCGCAAAGAGGATCGAGAAGTAGTTGCTCTCCTCGGGGAGGTCGTCACCCCGGTAGACCTGCTGCTCAGGCATGTACATCCGTTCAACGAGGACAAACTCAGAGTAGCCCTCTGCCTTCAGGCTGGCTGCAAGCGCTGCTGGCTTCCTGACCTTCATAAAGATCCCGGATTCAGGTCCGTCTCCGTCAGAGACGAAGAACCCGCCGCTCACCGGACGTTTGCCACCGAGGCGAACGCGGTGATAGAGCTGATCCCGGGCTCGGTCGCAACCGCGATCTCGGGGTAATGCTCGCTGATCACCTCGCAGAGCCGGGAGAAGGTCGAGAAGAAGTTTGGGTCGCCGATGATCCCGAAGACCACAAGCCCGTCTCTTGCCAGCGGGGCAATTTGGGCAGCGTTCTCCTCGAGGCACGCCCTGATATGGTCCTCATTGTTCGTCATCGGGAACTTGAGGATGGTGGCATCGGGGCGGTAGGGTCTGACCAGGTCGTAGGCAAGATTCCCGGGGACAAAGACCGCTGCTGCCTCACGGAGGAGCCTGACTGCCCGCAGGGTCAGGAGTTCAGGGTCGCCGGGTCCAAGCCCTACCCCTACGAGCATCCGACACCCCCGACGATGACATAGACCGGATTCTGGGGTTTGAACATCACCCCGTCGGCGATGGCAGCCGACCGCGAGACCTGGAGGTGGAGGGCCTCGATGAAGATACCAAGGCGCTGCATGCTCGTTATCGCCTCATACAGCGTCCCGACCATGACCGCGTTGACGACGATCCGCCCCCGCACCTTCCTGGCGAGGAGGTCGAGCACCTCAGGGAGGCGACGGGACCCTCCCACGAAAGCGGCGTCGAGGTGGTCGATCCCGGCGAGGACGTCCACCGCATCCCCCTCGAAGAATTCGATGTTCTCAGAACCGGCAGCCGCCGCCTCCCGTCGGGCGTAGGCGACCGCTTCAGGTCTCCGGTCAATCGCGTAGACATGTTCTGCCACCCGTGAGGCGGCGATCGAGACCTTCCCGGTCCCGCACCCGACATCAGCCACCCTGTCGCCCGGGCGGATGCCAAGTTTCGCGAGCGAGACGGCCATGACTTCATCCTGCGTAGGACCTCCCTTCAGTCTCATAAGATCCCTGTTAACAAGATAAATTTGTGCTAACTCCTAATAAATAACCCAGTGAAGCCTCGCGCCCCCGTGATGAGGGAGGAGAAACTGCCCCGGGAGGGGGCAACATAAAAGTTTTTGCGAGAACAACAACAACATGGGTATGATGCTCACAATAAACCGAGATAAGTGTGGATACTGCGGCACCTGCGTTGCAGTCTGTCCCGAGGATGCGCTCGAGCTGATTGATGCCTATCTCAGCCTGGAGCGGGAGTGCATCGCCTGCGGCATCTGTGCACGGGCATGTCCCCTCGGAGCACTGGAGGTTGTGCATGAAGAACAAGTATGATATGCTTATCGTCGGTGGCGGGCCCGCCGGCGCTATCGCAGCCAGGACAGCAGCCGAGGCCGGGAACTCGGTCTGCCTCATCGAGAAACTGCCCGCCATCGGGACACCGATCCGGTGTGCGGAGGGAATCAGCAAAGATATCCTGGAGGAGTTCGTTAAGCCTGACCGGCGCTGGATATCTGCTGATATCGAGCGAGCCAGGATCATCGCGCCGAACGGCACCACCGTCCGCCTTGAGCAGAATGAGCTCGGGAACGCGGTCGGCTACATCCTCGACCGGAAGGTGTTTGACCGGGAACTCGTCTGGCAGGCGGCTGAGGCCGGGGCTGACGTGCTGGTCAAGACCAGGGCGACCGCGCCCATCATGAAGAACGGGGTGGTCCAGGGCGCGAAGGTGGTATCTGTCGGGACGCCGGCAGAGATCAGGGCCGACGTGGTCCTGGCGGCAGACGGTACCGAGGCGCAGTTCGCCCGGTGGGCCGGGCTTGACACCACCGTCCCCCTCCGGGAGATGATGAGCTGCA
>Ga0116181_1003221_pt1 | contig 12849 bp, 9 predicted proteins | sample AD_UKC075_MetaG_FD_89752 | JGI IMG/M metagenome (GOLD analysis project Ga0116181, IMG submission 89752) | Active sludge microbial communities of municipal wastewater-treating anaerobic digesters from USA - AD_UKC075_MetaG | ecosystem: Engineered > Bioreactor > Anaerobic > Digestate | place: USA...
GCTCCACCGTATCCCCAGCGCACACCTCAATGTCGTTCCACTTGATATATTTCCGCTCAATTAGCCCGTAGGCATTCTTCTTGTAAGCGCGAAAGCCTTTGAGGGGGTTGTTAATCGCGCCTTGGAACTCGTGAGGGATCACGGTGACCCAACCGTCTTGAACATGGCATTCCTGAGAGGACCCAGCGGAAGCCCATGAAATGATCACCCATGCTATCCCAAGATAAGAGAGCGATCGCATCTTCGTATTCTGTTTTCGATTGAATTTACAGACTGAACCTCGGTTGCCAATTCGCACTGTACGCCTTACGGGCATTGCCTGAATCACGGTTTCTTTTCGCCACGGTCCGACTGCAACGCCTTCCGAATGAGACCCGGTCGGTTTGTCGTAATCGAATCGGCCCCCAAATCCCGAAAGACTTTTGCTAGCTCAGGATCGTCGATGGTCCAGACGTGGAACTCATAGCCCTCACGGCGCAAGCGTTCCACAAACGCCCGATTGACGACTTCCGGGTTGCCCTCAGTGTCCAACCCGTGAGGCTTGATCCGGGCCAACGTTTGGAAGACTTCTTCGACGGTGGGACTCCAGCGACCCGTGGCCTTATCCCGCTTGTATGAGACCAACCAGTAAACCTTAAGCTCCGGGAGTCGCTTGCGAACTTCTAGAACGGTGTCCTGATCAAACGCGATGATGACAACCTGCTTGAGATCGACCCCGGAAGATCGCAAAACCCGCTGAATTGGCTCCACAAGCTCCGGGCCGCCTTTAATCTCGAGGAAGAATTTTTTCCCAGGCGGAATAATCGTGAGGACCTCCGCCAGCGTGGGGATCCGCTCACCGGCGAAGGCTTCGCCCTTCCAGCGGCCGACGTCCAGTGTCCGAAGCTGTTCCAGTGTGACTTGCGACACTTTCCAGTTGACCTGGTCGTTTGTCACGCGCTTCGTATCGGCATCGTGCAGGCATACGACGTGTCCGTCCGCCGTTAGCCGAAAATCACCCTCAATCGCGTCCGCCCCCTGTTCCCAAGCCAGTCGAAAAGCCGCCAAAGTATTCTCGGGCGCATCCGCAGAAGCCCCGCGATGGGCGACAATCTCTTGCCCACACGCTATGCCCGTCAAGAGAACCGCAATCACAATCGTTCCAATTCCCAAGCAACGAGACATCTCGCAGTTAACCCTTTTTTGCTGTTGTCTTTCCCACAAGAAGACAGTCTCACTGGTCTTATTCCTACAAGTCCCTAGTATGTTCCAACCAGAAGAGGATCGCCATATGTGCCTGCAAAGATTTTCGATTGAACCTGAGCACTCCCCATTTTGCCCCATTTAGGTCTGCTTGCCGTCCTTTGCGGGAAGTAAGTCTTTTTCTGGTCAAACCTGTATGTTCGCGTGATCTTATGCCACTCGTAAGCCTTTCGGGAGGCTTTCGCCGAAAAGTTGTGTCTGCTCGTCGGTCTCCAAATGTCCCCCTTCGCGGACCAGTCGCAATAAATGATCTGAGGCGTTGTGCTCTGCCAAATACTTGAGGGCACGATCGCGGGCTTTTTGGGGCAAATCTCGGTATCGATCCTGCGTCAAGCGTGCCAACTGCATGACGACAAAGGGCATGAGAGGCGATGGCGGGTCAATCTTGACGAGGTGGTCCAGCCATCGGACGGCCACATCTGCCGGGACAAGGCAATTGAGTGGTCCATACATGGGAACTCTTGCACCAAGCCTTGCGAGCAACCAAAGCATGGCCTCGTGGAGATGTTCCAGTTTTTTCTTGGGTAACAAGTCCAAGACCATGTCGCCAAGTTCAACCTTCCAGTGTGGAGCGATCAATTCGAGCGACCCAAGGAGACGGAGGATTTCGGTCGCCTCATGGCTGGAATACGGGAAATCTGAATTTCCGGTCCCGGTGGTCTGCTGTTTGTGGAAGGATCGGAAAGAGGCCAAGAGTGGGTTCGCCAGGGCCTGTTGATGGCCCGCGGTTAACCCACCGGCGATGCGGCGCCAAAGGACCCACCACTCGGCCCGGCACGCGGGGGTAGGGTGGAACAACTTGCCGTGAAGGATGCGCCAGGTCTCGGACACCCGCCAGTCATCCGCCGCCAGGCCGAACCCGGGCCGAAGAGCAAAACCCGTGAGATTGAGCCACCGTGCCTCGTGGGCGGCACTTCGCCGCCGTCCCACCTCATTCTCGATGAGCCTTTGCCAAATGCGACGAAGGAAGGTTGGCGGCCAATCCTTGCGGTTCATTTCCGTCACCTGGCTCATCCGCTTGAGCAGGTTCTCTGGCGGATCGCGTCCTTCCGCAGAAAAGACGTGGTCAATCAAAGCTAAGCAACGAGATGCCGTCTCCTCATCCAGCACACCCTCGCTTTCTCCCAGTCCTTCGTGCGGTCGGAGATCCGTCTGTACCGCCGAACGGACGTCGAACTCCAGCCGCCAGGTTCCTCGTCCTTCAACTTGGGCGCACCACAATTCCAGCGTTCCGATTTCTGAAAGCTGGGCGTGGATTGTTACGTCGAGCTCACTGGCAGAGGACCGTTTTCCGGTTTTCAGGACGGTCCTGATAGGCGGCAGTGGTGTTAGCTCTTCCCGGTACACGGGAATAAGATCGCCCGGCTGATCGGTGAGGCGCGTGCCCGAATAATACACGGGAAACTCCACCGGCTCGCCAACACGGAGGCGAAATGTCTTTTCTTTGAGAGAAACTTCTTGACCCGGCTCAACGCCCGACGGAATGACACACATCCCAAAGCCGAGACATTCACGAGTGGAGGCTTCCTCAATCTGCGCAGCCGATAGCGATGCTCCGGACACGTTGGCCTCTTCTTCCGTCGTCCACGAGAAACGTGCCTTTCCCTGCCGGGCGACCGATGCCGCCACGACGTTCGGATGGGGGACATCGACTCCGAGATAATAGCTGCGGGCCAAACCAGCCGAAATCCGCACGCCTTCGCCGCGACGGACCATGCCATAGTAGGCGGCTCCCTCGGCCACCGCGAGGTCAAGCCGCGGGTTCTCAATCGCAATCGGCTGCCACGACTTGTCCTCCTTCGCGAACCAATACGTTACCACGTCCAGGACCCGTTGGCGAATTACTTCGGAGAAGAACAGGCCCCCATTGAACAAGATCAAATCTGGGCGGGCGGGATCATAGGCGGGGTTTGTCTCATCCAAAGCGACGTAGCGATGAGCGGTCAAAAATGCCGCTAGATAACGTGTTACGGCTGGAGCGGGTGCATAAGGAAGGCCAAACTCTTGAAAACCAATACGGCGAACGTTGGGCTTGTCATTCAACTCGACGATAGGGAAAAATCCATCAACCAACAATCTGACAACTTCCGCGCGTTCCAGTTCCACACGCCTGGCGCCACCGATCAGACGCGTTCCCCGACCGGGGATACTGACACTTAATCGCTCCGGAGCCTGCGGACCTAGTAACTCCTCTTTGAGCCGCTGACACTTCCGCACCAGGACCGACCATGTCTGGGGATCGAGCTTTTCGTCTTCCCCGAGTTTGCTCTCGATGTGGTGCGCCAAAGCCAGATCGAGGTTGTCACCACCAAGGATCAAGTGTTCACCCACCGCCACACGATGAAACCGAAATGTGCCATCCTCCGCGCGACGTACCCGAATGAGCGTCAGGTCCGTTGTTCCACCGCCGATATCACACACCAGAATCTTTTGGCCGGGCTTAATGACTTGCGGCCAACTCTGGGCGTGGCGGTAAATCCACGAATAGAAGGCTGCCTGAGGTTCTTCGATGAGTGTGATCCGATTCAAACCAGCCAGTGCCGCCGCCTTGACGGTTAGCTGTCGCGCGATCTCGTCAAATGAGGCTGGAATGGTAAGGACAAAATCTTGCTCCGCCAACGGATAGTTCGGAAATTGGTGGTTCCAGACCTGCACAATGTGTCCGAGGTAGCGTGCCGAGACCTCCACAGGGGACAAACGTGTGACATCCGGGGCGCCGTGCCAGGGAAGAAGCGGTGCCGTGCGATCCACTCCGGAATGGCACAACCACGATTTAGCGGAGGAAATGAGCCGCCCCGGTACGTTGGCGCCGTGGTCCCGTGCCAGGACACCGACGATATATTGGGGCTGGGCCGGCCCAAAAGGGAGACGGAGCAGAGCGTGATCGAATTCGCCAGGTGCCGGTTCATAGTGAAACGATGGCAGGATTTCCCGCGATTCCACCACGCCCGGTGCAACTAATTGTGGGATGGATAAGGTCCGAATTTGCCAAGGAGATTCCGCGGTATCGACGTAGCAAACGGCGAAATTGGTCGTTCCGAGGTCCATCCCCACAACGAAGCGCGGGGGTTTTGCTTCGATCTCATCTATGTTTGCCATGGCATCTTCTGATCGACCCCATCGAGAGTGGAAGACTATTAGGTTGGGGAGACTTCAGCGTCTGCGTCTTCCCGCACGCTGAATTCGAGTTTCCACTTCTTGTCGTCCGTCGTGCTTAAGCACCACAACTCAAGCATTCCCAACTCGTTAACTCGGCTTTCCAACCGCACGGGGACGTAATCTCCCTGGACACCTTCATCGGCGGGCAGACAACCCTCAAGCGAATCCGTCTCTTCAATCTCGTCCGGAGACCACGATTCGTGGACGTCTCCCGGCCGATCATCTTTTCGTGTGGAAGAACTAAAGAATCGAAAGATGACTTTTTCACCGACAATAAGGCCGATTTCATCCGAGGGAACATCCGTCGCGGTGCCTTCCTCCATGCCCCGCGGGACCACACAGAGCAAACGTAAGGGGCGCGGAATACCGGGAACTGCCGGGCCGGCCGTTTCGATGCCCACGTAGTAGGCACGTGCCGTTCCACCGCGAATGCGGACGCCCCCATGATCCTTGGCCCAACCGTAATAAGCGGCCCCTTTGGCCACACCGTGATCCAAATCATGCACTCCGCTAAGCAATTGTGGCGATGGGCTTTCCGAAAACCAGTGAGTGAGGACTTGTAGCAAACGTTCCTGGAAGGGTTTGGCCTTGAAGACCCCTCCATTCAGTAAGACGTGCGTTGGTCGTGCCGGCTGGCCTTTGGACGAGCCATGCGACTGGAGAAACGCCGCCAAATGGCGCGTCACAGCGGTATCCGATTCAAAGGGAAGACCGATCTCGCGGAAGCCGGAGGCCCGCTTCCGTTCCGGGCGCTCCGTCACATCACAGATGGGGAAGAAACCATTGAGTAGAAATTGGGCGATACTCTCCCGGTCCACCTCGACGGAAACGGTCCCGCCAATCAATCGGCTGCCCCGGCCGAGGATCGTGACAGGGTATTTCTCCGGGGGATTCTCGCCCAGTAAAGTCTCCTTAGCGACACGGCAGGCATGCCACAACGAAACCGTTTGCCAGGGGTTGAGTTGTATCCCCTTCTCGGCAAAGTACTGGCTGACCAGATGGGACATCGCCAGGTCCATGTTGTCACCACCGACGAGAAGATGATTGCCAACAGCCAGCCTTTCCAGTGCTAATTCACCATCCCGTTCGGCCACGGCCACGAGCGTGAAATCTGTTGTCCCTCCACCCACGTCACACACTAAAACTTGATCGCCCACCTTAAGCAGTTTCCGCCATCGCGGACCTGTATCGGCAAGCCAGGCGTAAAGGGCTGCTTGCGGTTCTTCCAAGAGGATCAAGTCCTCTGGCAATCCCGCGGCGAGGGCTGCTTCGCGGGTCAGCTCTCTGGCTGCGGCGTCAAAAGATGCCGGAACTGTCAACACAACTCGCTGCTGTCGAATGGGAGCATCCGGAAACTGATGGTGCCAAGCCGCTATGAGGTGCTCCAGATACCGCTGAGCGGCCGTTACGGGCGAGATGCGGGGGACCTCCGGTGGTGCCCCCCAGGGAAGGATGGGCTGCCGTCGATCCACGCGACTGTAGCACAACCATGATTTCGCCGCACTGATGGTCCGTTCAGGAGACTCCGCCGCTTGTCGCCGAGCAAATTCCCCCACGGCGAACGTCTGATCGGACGCCCAGGGCAGGTCGAGACTCCGCGACGCAATCTCATGGTCCCGCGCCAAATAGAGAAACGACGGCAGCGTTGTCCGCCGTTCGATGGTACCCGGCGCCACAAGCTGAGGTATCTCCAGAATCTGTGGGTGAGCCTCATCCGCATCGTACGGAGTGAAGCTCAACACCAAGTTAGTTGTTCCCAGGTCAATCCCAATGACAAACGTTGGTTTCATTCTTCGTAACTCCCCCTCTTGAGACGTTGTTCGCTTGCAAGCGGCACAGCTCTTCGGTTAGGCCGAACCAAACCTCACACACGGTCGTGGCGGAGGCACGGTTACCTAACGTGGACCAGCCACAGAGCTACTGGCCGACGACTTCCACCTCGGCGGGTGCAATGATCCTGACGGCAGATTCGCTACCTTGCCAAAGAGGCAACTGACAAGTTGTGGCCTCCCAGCCGTGATGAACCAGTTTTCCGTGGTAGGGTCCAGAGCCGACAACATTTCCCACGATGCGAAAACGGCCCGAGTCGAAATCGTGTGGCAGTTCAAAATCAGCCCCTTCCGTGGCCGTTACTACGGGGCGAATGGCAAACAACCGTTCCAACACAGCGGCACAATCTCGGTGGATATCCCGGACAGCGGCACCAATCTGGGCATCCGAGTATCCACTGAGGTCCTCCTTAATGAAGTCCACAAAGCGGGCTTCCCGTTGCAGGGTTTCCAGGAGGATCAGCGCTTCGCTCTTGGTCAGTTTTTCACGGGGCTTTGCCAACGGCGGTTTTGGTGGTGCAACGGTGACAGGGCGATCTGGCTCCACACTGGGGCGTTGCGGCTCCGCAACTTGTCCACCACGAAGGAGGGAGCGGACGCCTTCAGCCACCCGTTTATCCCACAACGTCGCGAAAAATATTCGGACGGCATCCCACAAAACCATCGGAGGCTCCTGTACTTACTAGCGGAAATTTGCCCATGTAAGGGGTTGCCGGACGGTTTTTCCCAACGCAACACCTCGCTACGGCAAGCCCTCATTGGCCAGCGGTTCTTCGGCCAACCTTTGACGCTACCGTCAATTCTACCGAAAGACCGGAGTCGTGGGACACTCGGGCCTTTTGGGAAAGCCACTTGGCCCGGCGAATCTGTTTTTTGTCCTCTCGTGGGCATCATAGTTCGGTTTGCCCAGCGGAGGGGATCACACGATCCCCCGGGCCTTTTCATAAGCGAGGATTTTGTCCTCATGCTGTAACGTCAGGGCAATATCGTCCAGGCCCTCGAGCAGACATTTCCGCCGAAAAGGATCGATATCGAAGCTCGCGCGGAAACCAAAGTCGTCCGTTACCAGGCAGGCTTCCAAGTCAATCGTCAACTGATAATGCGGCTTTTCTCGGCAGCGTCGAAACAAATCATCGACAAGATTTTCGTCCAGCCGCACGGGCAATAGCCCGTTCTTGAGGCAATTGTTGTAGAAAATGTCGGCAAAACTGGGCGCAATCAGTGCCCGAAAGCCATAGTCCGCCAGGGCCCAGGGGGCGTGTTCACGACTGGACCCGCAGCCAAAATTCCGCCGCGCCAACAAGATGGTGGCACCTTGATACTGTGGGGCATTAAGGATGAATTCCGGATTGGGGGTTCCATCCTCCCGGAAGCGCCAGTCGTAGAACAAGAACTGTCCGAACCCAGTTCGCTCAATTCGCTTGAGGAACTGCTTGGGAATAATTTGGTCCGTATCAACGTCTGACCGATCGAGGGGCACTACCAATCCCGTATGCCGTACGAATGGTTTCATGTGAGTTAACTCCCACAAAAAATGCGACCCGAGCGCCGGGGGACCTCACCGGTAATCCCAATTGCGGACATCGACAAAATGCCCAACCACGGCAGCCGCCGCGGCCATGGCGGGAGACACAAGATGCGTCCGCCCACCGCGTCCTTGTCGGCCTTCGAAATTGCGATTGGTTGTGGCCGCACACCACTCGCCCGGTTCAAGACGGTCTGGATTCATGGCCAGACACATGCTACATCCGGGCTCGCGCCATTCAAAACCCGCGTTCTTGAAAATGACATCCAATCCCTCTTGCTCCGCTTGGCGCTTCACTAGGCCACTGCCTGGGACAACGAGGGCCTGGACACCGTCGGCCACCCGATAACCTTTGACCACAGCCGCCGCTGCCCGCAAATCCTCAATGCGTCCGTTCGTGCATGAGCCGATGAAGACCTTGTCAATACGGATTGCGGTGATCGGCGTCCCAGGTTCTAGCCCCATATACTGGAGGGCATTCTCCGCGGCCTTGCGTTCCACCGCGTCCAAAAACTGGGCCGGATCGGGCACAACACCCGTGACTCCCGTCACTTGGGCAGGATTGGTGCCCCAAGTGACCTGTGGTTCGACGACCCCTGCGTCGAAGACTTCTACACGGTCATAGCGGGCGCCAGGATCGGTCGCCAATTGACGCCACTCAGCCACGGCTTTTTCGAAGGCCTCGCCCTGCGGAGCGAAGGGACGCCCCCGAAGATAGGAAAACGTCGTCTCATCCGGGGCGATAAGGCCAGCCCGAGCCCCAGCCTCGATCGTCATATTGCAAACCGTCATCCGCTCTTCCATGCTAAGGCGACGAATCGCTTCCCCAGTGTATTCGATGCAATAGCCCACGCCGCCGCGGGTCGTGAGTTGACCGATCAAATAGAGGATCAGATCCTTTGCCGTCACACCCTGGGCCAACTGTCCTTTCACCCGGACCTCGAACGTCTTAGGCTTGGCCTGAAGGAGCGTTTGCGTGGCCAAAACGTGCTCCACCTCGCTGGTGCCGATCCCAAACGCCAGCGCTCCAAACGCCCCGTGGGTCGCTGTGTGGCTGTCCCCACAAACAATTGTCATCCCCGGTTGTGTCAGTCCCAACTCTGGACCAATGACGTGGACAATTCCCTGATGGATGTCGTGAATGTCATAAAAGCGGATGCCGAATTCTTGACAATTTCGCCGAAGCGTATCAATTTGTTGCTTCGAGATGGGGTCCGCGATGGGGAGTGACCTATCTGTAGTGGGCACATTATGGTCAACGGTGGCCACGGTCCGCTCCGGACGCCGAACTTTCCGCCCGGCCAGCCGTAACCCCTCAAAGGCTTGGGGACTGGTCACCTCGTGAACAAGATGGAGGTCAATATAGAGAAGGGACTGGCCCCCCTCATCGGTGTGAACGACGTGGGCATCCCAAATCTTCTCGAAGAGCGTCTTCGGTCCAGTCGGTGTGTTCGGCATAGTGCGATATCCACATGAAGCCTATGCATCAAGTGACAGTTCGCGAGGTCACAAAGATTGTATATTTTACGCTGACGTGCTCGATTTGGTTAGGTTTCCCCCTAGCGTAGGCCATCAGACCCCTTGAAGGACGTCACCCATGAGCGTACAGGGCAACTGGCCATTGGATCAATTGGCGCTGGGGGGACTAATCGCGGATGAGTGGGGGAGGTCGCTGGTCCACTCAAACGGGGCCGACACTTGCGAAACCTCCAGCTTGGGCTGGGCATCGCTTGGCAGATGACGTCTCCACCACGCGGCGGCCTTTTCGCGATCCCAACCGTCCGCGTCAGCACAGCTCAGGAGGGCATGGTCGAGTTCATCCACGTTTGCGAATCGCCGATCGGGATCCTTTTCCAGACAGCGAAGGACTACCTGGCAGAAATCAGGCGGCAGGTCCGGCACCACTTTCTCCGGCGGCGTGACAGTCTCATAGACATGGGCCAACATGACCTTGATCGGTTTCTCTCCCGAAAACGGTGGCCGACCTGTCAACAAATAGTAGGCCACCGCCCCTAGGGAATAGATATCCGTCCGGGCATCAAGATTGTCTTCCCCTAGAACCTGTTCTGGCGACATATAAAGCGGCGAGCCCGTCACGGCACCATCGAGTGTTAGATCGAGGGACTCACCGCGATGGGAAATCGGTTTCACCAATCCAAAATCCAGGACCTTCACCACATCGGAGACCCCGCCTCGGTGTGCCAAAAAGATGTTGGCAGGTTTGATGTCACGGTGAATAAACCCCAAACTATGAGCCTCGCGAAGGGCATCGCACACCTGCCGCAAGATATAAATAATCCGTGCCGGATGCTGCCGACCGAATTGCGCCACAACTTGTCCAAGATCCAAACCCGGAAGGTACTCCATAACGTAGTAGAAAACCCCTTCCGCACTGATACCGTAGTCGAAAATCTCGACGGTATTCCAGTGGGACAACCGTGCCATCGTCCGCACTTCGCGCTCAAATCGTGCGATGAGTCGGGGATCGCCGGCCTTATCCGGGCGGATAAGTTTGATCACGCATGGCCGCTTGAGGAGCTTATGCTCTGCCAAGTAGACTTCACCCATTCCACCTCTTCCCAGGAGTTGTTTGAGGTAATACTGCCCCAATCGATTGGCCTCAAATGACTGGCGATGCAGGTGATGGATGGTGTCAACTCCGAGGAGGGCCGTGATTCCCGCAACTACGAAAACGAGCGGGATGACAACGGTGTGCTCCGTCGTCATGGCCCGGGCCAATTCGGGATGAAAGAGCCAGCCCACGTACAGCAAGACAATCGGCACAAGGGCAATCGACCCGATGACAATGGCCGATCGCCAGAAAGAGTTCGGAATGAACAACGCGTACGTGTAGATGAGAATAAGCCAAAACCCACCTTCAAACCTCACCTGCCCAATTTCGAGGCATTGTTTTTCCATGGAGTTCCATGATAGGAACCCAAAAAAGACGCCCGTTAGGCCAAAGGCAGCCACTTCCACAAGACGTAGTGTCGTGAAACTCGGCGACTGTCGTGCTAGTGTCAACCACACGGCACAACCTACCAGGACGAGCGTGAGCGAGCCATGGCCTAGAAAGAGGAACCCGCCCGTGCGGGTAGCGATCTCACCGAAGTAATAATGGACCGGTAAGAAGACAGCAAAACCCAAGCCTAAAACCCAAAGGGCAAGTCTCAGTCGCCTCCGCAGGACCGCGTCGATCTCACAGGTCCAATCCTGACCAGAGCCGGTCACAAACTTAACCGGGCCACAGCGGAGCGCTGGTGACTCTTCAGATGGAAGTTGGCTGTCAGCCACCCCAATCGAAGGAGCAAATTCGATAGTGGGGGCATCGCCCGATGACGATTGCGTATTGGCCTCGTTCGACACGTTATGGATTCCCTACTGACGGGGCAAACTTGGAAGTTCATCGTGCCCCAAAACGCCCGCACGGCAAAACCCGTGTCCGAGCAGCTCAAATCACCATATTATACGGTGGCCTGGCGGCGGGACATCTTAAAGCTGCTTCGCCAGCGTCTGACCCCGCGAGGCAAGGCGTCCTTTCACTATGGCCCCGGTTGGCCGGATACGCCCCACCTGTTTTTCCCAGTCTTTCTATCCTTCCTACCCCCAGTACGTGAAGCCGCGGAACGTTCCAAGAGTCTATCTCACAACCTCCCCTCGCCCGTTGGGCGGGAGAGGGAGCAGGGCTGAACGTAGCTCGAATCGGCGGCGTTTTCTCGGTCGACTCCAACGATCGCTTGCCCTCACCCTAACCCTCTCCCAGAGGGAGAGGGAATTTGGGGATAGGCTCTGAGCTCATTCTTGCAAGAGAGACCTAAAAACACTTTAGCCGTTTACCCCTGGGCGTGACACACCTGCTCAATTTCGAACCCCAGGGCGCGAATCATGGTGAAATCCTCTTCCGGGGGTTGACCTCGCGTCGTCAAGTAGTCGCCCACGAAAATGGAATTGGCCACGAATAATCCCAACGACTGAAGTGGCCCCAGGTGGACTTCACGGCCCGCAGCGATGCGAAGATCTGATTGAGGGCTAGCAAATCGCACAAGCGCAAGGACCTTAAGGCAATAAAGGGGCGTTAGCTCGTGCCGATCTTGAACTGGTGTTCCCGGAATGGGGATGAGGAAATTGATCGGGATGGCCTCGGGGCGGAGCTCGGCCAACGTCAAAGCGAAATCCACGACATCGTCAACCGTTTCTCCCATGCCGATAATGCCACCACAGCACAGTTCCAGTCCCACTTCCCGCGCCGCACGTAACGTGCCAAGCCGCTCCTCGTACGTATGGGTTGAGCAAATCTTTGGGTAGAACGATTGGCTGGTATTGAGGTTGTGGTTAATTCGGTCCAGCCCTGCCTCCTTGAGTTGCTCTGCTTGCTCTCGGCTGAGAAAGCCCGGAGACAAGCAAATCCGCAGGGGCAACGTCTCTTTGATGGTTCGGATGACGGCACACAGTCGGTCAAGTTCTGAAGGTGTCGGGGAGCGACCGGAGATGGCAATACAGTAGGTGGAGGCCTTGTTGGCCACTGCGACTTTGGCGCCCTCGAGAATTTCTTGCTCCCCCACCAATGGGTATTTGGGCACGGGAGCCGTCGAAACCCTGGACTGCGAACAATAAGCACAATCTTCACCACACAGGCCGCTCTTGGCATTGATTAAGAAATTGAGCGACATCCGCACGCCGTGGAAATGCCGCCGTACACGATACGCTGCGGCGAGAATTTCTAGAATGTCTGTGTCTGGCGAAGACAGAACCGCCCTCGCATCGTCACGGGTTAACTTATGACCATTGAGAACGCGATCGCTGAAGTCAAGCCAATTTCGTAACACGCTGTTTGGATCCTCCGTTCAGACACTTGCTACCGATACAACGCCCCAACGGACGAGTCTCAATCGGATACAACCGACGCCTCGCCATTAAGAGTCTATCCCCAAAGGTCCCCCTCTCCTTCTGGGAGAGGGTTGGGGTGAGGGCAAGCGACCCTCGCAGTCGATCGAGAAAACCGGCAGCGATTCGAGCCGCCCTCACCCCCGACCCCTCTCCCGCCGAACGTGTGAGGGGAGATTATGGGATAGGTTCAAAGTTGCCACGAAAACC
>Ga0116181_1003227_pt1 | contig 12834 bp, 12 predicted proteins | sample AD_UKC075_MetaG_FD_89752 | JGI IMG/M metagenome (GOLD analysis project Ga0116181, IMG submission 89752) | Active sludge microbial communities of municipal wastewater-treating anaerobic digesters from USA - AD_UKC075_MetaG | ecosystem: Engineered > Bioreactor > Anaerobic > Digestate | place: USA...
AGATTTGAAGGTGTGCTCAGGCGCTGCGGCATTGATTACAGGACCCTGAGGCTGATACTCGGGATCAGGCTGATAATGGATTCGCGAAGAGTGCCCACTGTGCTTGCAAATAACAGGGAGGTCAGGGAAAACAGCAACTATTTCAGGAGAAGCCTGTTTCTATATGCATTCATGGGCCTGTTTGCCGGGCTGATAGTGCTGCTGCCCATGTCCGCCTACCTCAAGTTCAATATGACGACAGGCATTATCATATTTTTGTTGATGTCCACGATGATTTCCGATTTTTCATCAGTACTGCTGGATGTCAGGGAAAAGAACATATTACTTTCGCGGCCTGTTGATCCGAAAACGCTGAATGCGGCAAAAGTCATACACATTATTTATTACCTGTTCCATATCGCAGGAGCGCTGGCCGGTCCCGCACTGTTGATCGGCACCATGAGATATGGTGTCGTGTTCTTCGGCGTATTCCTGCTGGAGCTCATCCTGATATGCGGCTTTGTTGTGTTTTTTACCTCGATACTTTACACATCCATACTTGTTTTCTTTGACGGAGAAAAGCTGAAGGATATGATCAATTATTTTCAGATCGTGCTATCTGTTGCACTTCTTATCTTTTATCAGCTTATAGGCCGTATCTTCAATATCACTGATATCATGCCGACGGTCTCGCCCGCATGGTGGCATTATCTCATGCCCACGGCGTGGTTTGCCGCTCCGTTCAGCCTGTTCCTGGAAGGTGATATGTCAACATACTATTTGAGTCTCAGCATTATTGCCCTGGTAATGCCGGTCATATCGCTGATCCTTTATGTCAGGGTCGTGGCACCCGGCTTTGAGAAGAACCTGCAGAAGCTGAATAACAACAGCGCTGGAAAAGGCAGCTTCAGTTCTCTGAGGAAACGTTTTCAGCAGGGTCTGGCAAAACTGATTTGCCGGACAGACCAGGAGCGTTTATTCTATCTGTTTGCGCAAAACGTGACCGGGAACGAGCGCACGCTGAAGCTCAAGGTGTATCCGTCACTGGCCTTTGCCGCCGTCATGCCTTTCATAATTCTGATCGGAGCGTTCAGTGGCGGCACATCTCCTGCAGATAGCCTCAGGGGCATAAAAGAAGGCTCATATTATTTCGGCCTCTATTTAACGGTAGTCATAATCGGAAGCATGATCCTGATGATCAGCAAAAGTGAAGATTACAAAGGTGCCTGGATTTATAAGGCGCTGCCGCTGGAATCACCTGTGCCTGTTTTCAGAGGTGCAGTCAAGAGTTATCTGATCAGGTTCATCATCCCGGTTTACCTGTTTCCCGGTGTCATTTTCGTATTGATCATGGGAGCAAGAGTGATCCCGGACATAATATTGATATTTTTCAACCTGATAATCGTACTGATGCTCATATTCAGAATGTCAAAAAAAGAGCTTCCATTCTGCAGGGACTTTCAGCACACCCAGGACGGAAACACTGCAGGGATAGTGTTTTTGTCATTCTTCATATCGGCACTGCTTGCCGGGATACATTTTCTTTTGTCACTGGCAACGCCTTTCGGTGTGTATGCAAACATCGCCGTATCAGCTCTTATCAGTACATTATTGTGGAGAAGCAGCTTCAGGATCTCATGGGAGAATGTGGTGGACTGGTAAAAAATATTAACATTAAAACAAGCACATATCAGACGCACCAGTAATACAAGATCCGCGTGTCAGCAAATATCCGGCATGGACCTGTGGTGCATCTGGGCTGATGCACACTTCCCTGATCTCAGTCATGCTTAATGCATTGCTTTTGCGGCAGAAGCATGCCGATATAGTTGGCAAGCTCTTTTGCAGCTTTTTTGTGGGCCAGCCTGCCCGGATGGTATCTCGAGCCCATGGTCTCATTCGTGGTGTCGGGAAGCTGGAATACAGATACCTTCCTGTCTCTGGTACTTCGTCTATGAGCATCTGTTGCGCGGTAAATCGCTGACATCAGAGGAGTGCCGCACATGCCGTAAGCCCATACGATATGCGCGTTTTTATTATGCTTTCTGAGTATTCTTAAGAAACCCTCAGCAGCTTTTTCAAATGCCGCCAGGTCCTCCTCATTGTAAGTACCATCTTCATTCAGTCTCTGCTTATGGCGGACTCCGGATATTTCGTCGACCCACTCAGGTGAATAGAATGCATTTGCGTCATTTGTACCAAGATTGACGACAACGACATCCGGCTGCCACGAGTCAAAGTCATTCAGGCCGAATGCTTCCGGCACTGTGCAGTCCTCTTTCGACAATATCCCGCAGACTTGCTCGTAGTATTTGGGCATATTGCAGTTCGGATTGTTGTCCCAGCTCGTCAGGACGCCCCATCCGCTCTGGGAAATGACCCTGTAGTCCGCATTCAGCGCTGTTGCTGTCATATATGTATAATTGTCCGTCGCACTGAACCACATGGGGATCCAGTCCTGTTCACATTGAGCCCCGACGGTCCCTTCTCCTGAAGTTATACTGTCGCCTATGAACTCGATTTTGTAAGGCCTGTCTTTAACCGGCAGGAATTCACCGTCGAATTTTACTGAATGTATATGTATCAGGCACCCCTTGCCAAAACTCATGGGCTGGACTTCCTTAACTATACGCACATTCTTTGCAATGCCTGCATTCATTCCTCTGAATATGCATATCCAATGCCTTCCCGCCGGCACCATCTGCCTTGCCACAGGATATGAGTCGATGAGTATGCTTATCCAGGGCTCATATACGTCATAGTCAGCCTCGATCTCGATCCACAGTTCCGCACCCCTGGCGTTGAACTCGACACCGCTTCCGGTCCAGAACAGTGTCAGCGGTGAAAGATTCCCGGTCGTACGCCCATGAATCTTCATATTCACGATCTCAGATAATGAATAAGCCTTAAGATCACAGTCTTCTCTCATAAAATCGCCACCTGTTATTATTATATCGCATTCCATTTCAGTGGAGTTCGCAAATGACCTGATCCATTGTCCTCTCTTATGATAGGGCTCACCGTGTATTACCAGATACATGACTTCCTTGAGATATTAAATAAAAAGTCGTACATCATGTTCGACAAATCTATAGATTCTCATATGCCTGACCTCTGTTTCCTATATCGATAACCAGTATTATGAGTTCTTTATCATTCTTAGTAAAAATAACTCTGAAATCTCCAACTCTAAGTCTATAATACTCATAGCCTTTTAACTTCTTTACATCTCCCTTAGGCAATCCATAAATAGCAGATAATATCCTCTTCCTTTGATAAGTATCCTGTTTATTAATAAACTTCAAAGCATTCTTACTTATGTCAATTTTGTAGTTCTGATTCATTAATCCCTAACTCCTTCAGAACTTCTTCCATACTGACAAACTGAAATTTCTCAGGATTATTCTCAAATTCATTAATTATTTCAATTTCCTCTTTATCAGGCTGGACTTCTTGAATGCTCTCCCACTGTTTCCTGGCTTCCTGCTCCTTCTTATTCTTTAAAAAGGCATAATAATTTAAAACTTCTCTAAGAAGTTCTGAGTCATTTTCCTTTGCTAACTTTATAATTAACTCTTTCGATAGCGGACCCACATTATTCACCTGCCTGTCATACATATTACACCAATATTATATCACAAACCCATCTAAATGTTATACCAGGTTATGAGGATAATACTGCCTTTCCTATTTATGATACGGTTCACCGTATATTACTTAATACATGACTATTTATTCTACATGTAAAAAGACCTCCTAAAAGGAGGTTCATCTTAAACTCTTGAGATAGATTAACTGATAGGGTGGCATACCTACATCTATTTAAAGACCATCCTAAATCCGTTTCCGCAACTCTTCATATTCATCAGGAGTTATTTCTATATCTTTCAATATTTTTCTAATAAGACCCCTTCCCAAATCTTCTCCGTGAAATGGAACGACTGTAGTTCTTCCATCGGCGTGCTTATAACTCGTATGACTTCCTTTCTGGCGTATCTCCTTAAATCCAAGGCTTTCCAATATTTTAGCCATATCTTTGGAAGAAATAATAGTCAGTTTACTCATACGACAACCTCGATTTGCTGAACTCCTACAAATTCATTCTGGAAGAACCCATCATCTTCTGTTTCCAGACACAATTCAATTGCCTCTTTTATTCTGGGAAGCAATTCCTCTACTGTTTTAGCCTGAGTATGGCATCCTTTCAACGCTGGAACAGAACCAACATACACTCCATCTTCATCTTTTTCTATCAAAATAGTAAAGTTATACTTTTTCATAAAATCACCACCTGATATTATTATATCATATTCAGAACATATGCTATACCAGGTTATGAGGATAATACTGCCTCTCCTATTTATGATACGGTTCACCATTTATTATTTTAAATACCCGGTATATCTGCTCAAGCAATATAAGACGGGTCAGTTGGTGGGGAAATGTCATGTCAGACAGCGAGAGCCTCAGATTTGCTTTTTTGATAAGCTCCGGGGCCAGCCCCAGAGAGCCGCCTATTACGAAAGTGATATTCGAATTCCCGCTTGTCATGCAGTTTTTCAGCACAGCGGCGAATTCATCGGAACTCTTTTTTACACCTTCAACATCCAGAACGATGAGATAAGTCCCGTCCTTTACTTTGCCAAGCACCCTGGCAGCTTCTTTGCTCCTGACCTGCTCCTCCTGAGCGGCGCTCAGGTTGTCAGGTGCGGGCTCGTCTGCGACCTCTGTGATCCTGAGATCACAGAACCGGGACAGGCGTTTTGAATACTCCGCAATGCCTTCTTTCAGGTAGCGCTCCTTTATTTTTCCTACTGCAATAATGTTTATTTTCATTCTTCACCTTTCCATACCTGGTGACACTGTGGGTACGATACTGATTTTGCAGGTGCGTCCCCGGTTTCGCAGGCATAGGCTGGTTCTGCAGACACAGCACTGGTTCTGCGGACAGATCCCGGTTCGCGCAAATCCAGGGGCTCCTCCAGGATTACTATTTCCCCAGTGATATACGCTTAGCTGGTCAGATCTCGATCACCTTGCTGGTGCGGTCCCTGAGAGCCACGTCGAGCGTGATGTCTGAACCGATGTTGACGCACTTTTCGCACAATACACTGTAGACCGTCTGATAGGCCAGTTCCGGGAAATTGTTTTCCTTGCTGAGATGGCCGAGCAAAAACTTCTTTGTGCCCCGCTCAGCCATATATGCAACGACCTCACCGGCAGCATCATTGGAGAGATGCCCATGCCTGCCCGCGATGCGCTGCTTCAGCGGCCACGGATAGGGCCCCATTTTGAGCATCTCCAGATCGTGATTGGACTCCAGCAGCAAAAGGTCGCTGTCTTCAAAATTGCGTAGCAGATCCATGCTTATATGGCCAATATCAGTGGCTATGGTGACTTTTTTCCCCGCCGAAGAAAAGCTGTAACCCACCGGCTCATTGGCATCATGGGGTATCGGAAACGGAGTTATGGTGATATCCCCTATTTCAAAAGGGGCATAGGATGAAAAAATCCTTTTATTGCACTCGAGGACAGGGCCAATCACGTGCTCCATCGCTTTCCACGTGCCTTCGCTTGCGTATATGGGCAGATCATACCTGCGCGACAGGATGCCTGCTCCCCTGATATGATCCGTGTGTTCATGTGATACTAAAACAGCGCTGATCTCCGACGGTGATTCACCTATCGAGCACAACGCCTCTGCGATTTTCTTGCCGCTCAATCCTGCTTCGACCAGCAGCTTTGTTTTCCCGGTGCCGACAAATATGGCATTTCCGCTGCTGCCGCTGTATAAACTACATAGCCTCATCTTCTACCACCATGACCTGTACCATTATTTATCGACTCTGAAAATATCAGCCCCAAGACGCTGCAGTTTACCGACGAAGTCTTCATAGCCCCGGTCTATGTACTTGACATTACTTACCTCCGTCTTCCCTTCTGCAGCAAGGCCTGCTATAACGACCGCTGCACCGGCCCTCAGATCGATGGCGTTGACCTGGGCGCCTGTCAGGGATGCAGGGCCTTCAATGATCGCCATTCCGCCATTTGCACGTATCCTGGCACCCATCCTTCTCAGCTCGTCCACATACTGGAATCTTTGCGGCCATATGCTTTCCGTTATGGTGCTGTTTCCGTCCGCCAGACAGAGTAGTACCGTGATCGGCGGATGGAGATCCGTTGCAAAGCCGGGGTAAGGGAGCGTTTTTATATTCGCCTTACGGATGGTACCATTGCCGCCCGTCACCCTTATCCAGTCATCGCCCTCTTCGATATTGATGTTCATTTCCTGCAGCTTCGCAGACAGGGACTCCATGTGCTTTGGTATAATATTTTTAACTGTCACATCACCATCGGTGGCAGCGGAGGCTATCATAAATGTCCCCGCCTCGATCATATCCGGTATTATTGAGTGGACCTGGCCACCCTTCAGCTTCTCCACACCTCTTATCTTAATGACATCGGTACCGGCACCCTTTATGTCCGCACCTGCGGCATTGAGGAAATTGGCGGTATCCACTATATGAGGCTCCTTGGCTGCATTTTCGATGACGGTGGTGCCTTCAGCCATGACTGCCGCAAGCATGAGATTTATCGTTGCACCGACGCTGATAACGTCAAGATATATCTGACTGCCTGTCAGCTTGTCAGCAGAGAGCTTGATCATCCCGCCCTCGACGCTTACCTTCGCGCCCAAAGCCTCAAAACCCTTTATGTGCTGATCTATGGGCCTGTGGCCGAAGTTGCAGCCTCCCGGCAATGCTACCTCCGCCTTGCCAAATCGGCCAAGCAGGGCTCCCAAAAGATAATATGAGGCCCTCATGCTTTTGATCATTTCATAGGATGCGATATGGGAATTTACACCGCTTGAATCGATAAGAACTGTGTTTCTGTCTTCGAATATGACCTTTGCTCCGAGTTGGGTGAGTGTGTTTTCCAATATACGAGTGTCTCTTATGTCAGGCAGATTTTCTATCCTGCAACTGCCGTCTATCAGCAGTGCTGCCGGCAGTATAGCCACTGCTGCATTTTTTGCACCGCTTATATATATGTCGCCTTTCAGCGGCTTACGCCCATTTATTATGATTTTCTCCAAGACCCCGCGCACCTGCTTTCTTGTCATTCGTATAAAAGTACAGGCGAAATGTGCCCTGATTTCCTATTACATTATATCACTGTTTTTTATATAATACTACAATGACATTTAAAGAGCAGATGCATGTGTCAGGTGTAAGATACCGGGCCATCTGCCGGATACAGGTGTCAGGTGTCAGATGTCACATGTCATGTGAGCTGATATAGATTGGCTCGGTCCTGCCTTTTATTTTGACGCGCCAGACAGGCAGAAGTTCGACAGACTCCACCTCTTCCATCGATGGTTCCTCCAGCTTGTACCCGCTGTCTATTGAAGTGATGACTATGTCGTTATCCTCTCTGAAATAGGCCAGCAGCGCCTGGTAAGCTTCAAACTGTTCGATGCTTTCATTTGAAAATCCTTTGAACTGGTGCTTCTGATATTCGAGACGGCTTACAGTCCCGCCGCTGACAGTGATGGAAAAGCAATTGTCAAACAGCAGTGTATCGCTGTAGGTCTCTATATAATCCAGAGTCCAGCTTCCGTCATCGTTTTCTGTCGCCTGGTCCAGCACATATTTGCCGTCCAGCAGCACTTTTTCCTTCATAAACCTGAGGGCAGCTTCTTCGGCTTCTTTCAGGCCCACCGGTCCCTGCGTCAGGGCTGTAGTCACGGCTGTATAGACGAATCTGTCCATATCAGAGAAAACTATCTTTCCGTTGGAATCGTAAAATTGAGAACCGTCCCCGGTCACCTCATAATTTTCTCCCAACAGCTTGCCGGCGACAGCCTCCCTGTCCAGTTCACTTTTTATGTAAACAAATCTGTTGTTGCCGCCAGGCTCTGAGGGGATCTCGCATTCAAGCACGACACCCCTTTGCGCCAGTATTATCCTGGTATTTTCCAGAGTCTCTCTGCTGACGCTCTGGCTGTTATGGAATATAAAATTGTTCACGAGCAGGAAAATATTAAAAGCCACCAGCAGGACGACAACCACATTTTTTGCTTTTGATACGTCCATATATCAATCTCCTTCTTCGGCGATCATATCCAGGCAGACTGTGTCCCCTTCCCTCGTGCTTATTATCAGGGCCGGCTCAAGTATCCCATCCTGACTGTTGCGGATATAATAGCCTGTGTCTATTTTCACCATGTTGATGTCACGCAGCAGTATATTATACCTGCCCAGCAGCTCCAGCAGCCTGTCATTGTAGTTGCGTGTCCTCTCTGTTTTGAAGCTCCTGATGAGCCAGTCGCATTCCAGCACCCGCTTGCTGTCCGCAAGTATCCTTATCGCATGATCCAGCTTATTGCCGCTTCCGTCGCTGGTCTCATATTCCATCCTGACCGCCAGGCCTCCCACGCGGTAATCGAAGCAGAATTCATATACTCCGCCGACTTTTTTCTCAACAGATGACAAAACGATATCTGCTTCCGGACCCTGCGGTCCATTTGCCCGGGCAATGAATTTGTATGCATTCATCAGGGCTTCACTGGCTTTCACTCTGCTGGTATCAGCGCTGCCAAGATACCGGTATGTGAGATACCCGTCGGAATAATACCTGTATATGTTGCTCCCGTATGTGTACTGGATCATATCTCCGTTGTATGTATATTTGTTGTATCTGCCTTCCTCTTCCCCGAGTATGGCCCTTGCCAGTGCCTCTTCATTGTCCGCCGCCGGCGGCAGATTTGCCGTCACTATCCTGTAAGGCCAGTACCTGGGCGAAGCGACTACATAGAGGATGTCCGGCTCATCCTCCGGCTTGTTCAGCTTGCTTCCGGACAAGGTCTTGTATCTGCGGTATTTACTCCTGCTGTCTTCCTCCAGCTTGGTTATCACATTCGTCAGGTTGGCAGCCTGTTCATATCTGACATGCCCCGTACTATATACCGTGCCGCCTTCTCCAAGTATGTAAAATGTCCCTGTATCTTCGCGTATTATATCCCTCCGGACCACCAGCTTACTGAAACGGGGTATGTCCTGTACAGGGCTTCCTGTTCCGAGGAACCAACCCAGCAGATCAGGCTCAAATGTGTATCCGAAATCCACCATGAGCCCACGTCTTTTAACGATATCCTCCCATTTTTCATTTGAGACGGTCAGCTCTATATTCCCGGATGTGATTTTACTGAGCCCTGCTATCACTTCGTCATAAAATCTGTCATAGTAATCATGGTTCTCAGGAATTATCCAGTAATCGTTTTCTCCGTTGGAAACGACAAGCTTGTCAGGCACGAAAAGCTTTTCTCTGATGGTTTCATTGCTGACCTGGATATCTTTGCTAAAAAGCGTCGATAAAAAACTAAAAGGAGTCCCCTGGTTCTGATAGCTCCAAAGGATTCCTACCTGCAGCAGCCCTGTTATGATCAAAACGAAAATCAAGACCGTTTTCAGTCGTTCTCTCAATTCACGGCTCATTTAAGCCCCCGTTGTTCAATATGCTATTTGACTGTTCCGCCGAACAGATCGATAAGTGTATTCCTGACTCTGATAAGCATCTGTTCCAGAGTCCTTCTCAGCGCGGTGACCGAAATCGAGTTGTACTGGATCATGGACTCATCTTTCTCAGAGGATCTGTATGATATGATCAGCAGATTGTTTTCGCCGTACTCCAATTCAAGGATCTGTGAAAATGCACCGGCACCTGCGTATATAACATCATCTCCATCGGGAAGCTCGAGGATCTCGTATACACAGGTCTCGCCATTCAGCCTGGCGACTATTATCTCTACATCCGTGTACTCCGTAATACCACTGATTTCGAATTCCCTGCCATAAATGGACATTCTCTCTCCGATGTTTTCCGGCACGGTTATGTTCACAATGGACTGTCCGTTGTCTACTGGCACACCTGCATCGAGCACTTCCTGGATGGCACGCCAGAATGCCGCATCCGGATCCTCTTCAGCGACTGGCTCGCCGACAGTTTCTGATCCCGGAGATGCAGCTTCCCTTTTGGCTTCACCCGTATCTGCGCTCCACTGAGCTGTGACCGGATAAGCCAGGCTGTCGCCATCTTTCTGGATATTGTTGTACACAGGAGCACCTGTATCTCCCGCATTTTCGGTATTATTCGCAGAAGCCGCCGATGCGGCGATGATAAATACCATCAATACTATAAAAATTATCCCCAGCTTTTTGAACATCACATATCTCCCAAACTGCCCTGCCAACTTGTACATTTGGCTGCAGATACATACTTTATTACTAGCTTAATTATACAGAAAATGTGTTACAAAAATATTACATGCCATTTAAGATTAAATTACATAAAAAATCCTCAAAACGCTCAATTTTACAGGCTTGTATGGCTCACAGGAAGCCTGACCGTGACCTCTGTGCCCATCCCTATTTTACTGCTTATGTTAATCGTTCCTTTATGGGCTTCCACGATTTCTTTTGCAATGGAAAGACCCAGGCCAGTGCCTCCCATTTCCCTGGAGCGGGCCTTGTCCACCCTGTAAAATCTTTCGAATATCCTGTCGAGATCTTCCTCCGGTATGCCTATGCCTGTATCTGCGACCTTGAAATATACGTCATTGTAAATTTTCCCGATATATACAGTGATAGTCCCGCCTTCGGGGGTATATTTCACTGCATTGCCTATGATATTGAATGCCACCTGCTCAAGCCTGCCGTAATCCCCTTCTATCTCAGGGATCTCATTTATGACGAAGCATTCTATCTGCTGCTGCCTGGAGTCTACTTCGATCTTCATCCTTTCGACAGTGCTCTTTATCAGATCCACAAGGGACATTTTTTTGAAGCTCCATTTGGTCTGCTGATTGTCCAGCCTCGACAACTGCAGCAGATCCCTTATGAGCCGGGTCATCCTGTCTGCCTCGGTATTGATGACTGTCAGGAAATCCTCCGCAGTCTCCCGGTCCTCCAGCGCGCCATCCAGCAGCGTTTCTGAATAGCTTTTTATCGATGTAAGCGGTGTCCTGAGTTCATGGGAGACATTTGCGACGAATTCCTTGCGCATGTCCTCAAGACGCTGCTGTTCGGTTATATCCTGCAGCACGGCGATGACGCCCTCGGGCCTTTTGCTCTCATCGGTGAATACGGCAAAGTAGACCTTGATGCTCTTGTCTCCCAGGGCCAGATTCATCTCCGTCGTATGTCTCGACTGTAAATACAGGACATCCTCAAGGGAATATTCAAATCCGAAGCGGGTACGGTATTCCTGGAAGGTCATCAGACCATCGGCTCCAAGGATGCGCGCAGATGCGGGGTTGGTGTGTATGACTTCGCCCTTCAGGTTGAACGCTATTATGCCGTCTGTCATGTAGTTGAGGATGGTCTCCATCTTGCTTTTTTCACTGGATATCTCGATGAGAGTGTTTTTCAGATTGGCCGCCATGTAGTTGAAAGTGTCCGCCAGCTTCCCTATCTCATCGCCTGATTTTACCTCCAGCTCCTGGTCAAAGTCACCTTTTGCAATACTCTCAGCCTTGCGCATCAGCTTCGCCAGCGGATATGTGATGGTTCGTGAAAAGAAGTAGCCTGCAGCAAAAGCAATGGCAAAACCGATAAGCAAGCTTGTATATATGATATTGTTAAAATACCTGGTGATCTCGGCCCAGTCGTCCTTGTAATAGCGGAAATAGATAATGTTGCCGCTCACAGGCCTGGCATAATCATAAAAGCTCATGCCGCTTGACGTTTCAAGTATCTTCTTGTTGTTTTCGGTACCAGTGAGAGCCTGGACGAAATTGTCCGAGGCGAGAAGCGACTTGATGGCCAGCTCACGGGGATTGCTGATGAGTTCCTTGTCATTGGTATAATAGATCTCACCGTTCTTGTCGACTATTGTATAGCTTCTGTGCTCAAGATTGAGCAGAAAGACATCCTTGCTGTTTTCCAGAGCCGTCTTAAGCTCCTCGGCGCTGTGAGACCCGTTTCTGACGGACCATTCTTCGAATCCCTTTTCTATCCTCGTTCTGAAGTTGTCATAATATTTGCTCTCTATCCTGCCATTCAGATACAGTCCAATCGGTATGACAAGACAGAATGTGATCAGACAGAAGAAACTGACCAGACGCCACTGTAAACTCCTCGGAAACATATCCACCTCTTGCAAAGGAAACTTCAAACCGCTGAAAAAACCAGCGCCCGGCTTTTTCAGGCCAGACGCTGTTCATCTACTCCTCCGGCTTATCGAAATAATAGCCTACTCCTCGCTTGGTCAAAATATACTCACAATTGGAAGGGTCTCTTTCAAGCTTCTCCCTGACGCGTCTGATGGTCACATCGACGGTCCTCACATCGCCATAATACTCATAGCCCCAGACTTTTTCAAGGAGGTTTTCCCTGGTGAAAATCTGTCCGGGATGCATAGCAAGAAACTTAACCAGCTCAAACTCCCTCAGTGTCAGCTCGATGACCGTCCCGTCCCTCTTTACCTCATATCTGTCACAATCTATCGCAAGGTCTCTTACCTCGATGAGGTTGGTCCTGGTAGCTGCCACCTCTTCCATCGCCGTCCTTCTGATATTTGCCTTTATCCTCGCCATCAGCTCCCTCTGGCTGAATGGCTTTGTGATGTAGTCATCGGCGCCCAGTTCCAGGCCGAGGACCTTGTCCACTTCTTCTTCCTTCGCCGTGAGCATCAGTATGGGCGTGGAAATCGACTGCCGCAGCTTTCTGCAGACTGTGAAGCCATCCATCTTCGGAAGCATCACATCCAGCAGGATCAGGTCCGGTTTCTCGCTGAGCGCGAGTTCCACCGCCTGCTCGCCGTCATAAGCCTCTATCGTGCTGAAGCCTTCCTTTC
>Ga0116181_1003242_pt1 | contig 12783 bp, 13 predicted proteins | sample AD_UKC075_MetaG_FD_89752 | JGI IMG/M metagenome (GOLD analysis project Ga0116181, IMG submission 89752) | Active sludge microbial communities of municipal wastewater-treating anaerobic digesters from USA - AD_UKC075_MetaG | ecosystem: Engineered > Bioreactor > Anaerobic > Digestate | place: USA...
AGCCAACGCTGACACATCGGACATGGTTGCCGCTCGCGACCGCTTCCTGTCCTCCGGTCTGTACAACCCCGTCGCCGCTGCCCTCGTCGATGCCGTACGGGACTCGCGCGCGAGCACCATCGCCGAGGTCGGCGCCGGCACCGCGTGGTACCTCACCCAGGTCCTCGACCGGCTGCCGACCGCCCGGGGAGTCGCCCTCGACGTCTCCGTACAGGCAGCGCGCAAGGCGGCCCGGGCCCACCCGAGAGCTGCATCCGTCGTGGCAGACACGTGGCGCCGAGCCCCCCTGGTGGACCACTCGGTCAACCTTCTGCTCTGCGTCTTCGCGCCCCGCAATCTCCCCGAGTTCCGACGGGTCCTGGCTCCAACCGGGCAGCTGGTCATCATCCACCCGAACCCCGGACATCTGGCGGGGCTAAGGGGTTCGCACGGGCTGCTCGACGTCGACGCCGACAAGGAGTCGCGGCTGGCCCACCAGCTCGAGGGTTTCGAGGTGTCGCGGCAGCGGGTCTCGTACGAGGTTGAGGCGACGGCTGACCAGGTCACCGACCTGGTGGCGATGGGTCCGAACGCGTTCCATGCCTCGCCCCAGCCGTACCCCGCGGCCTCCCTCGACGTTGACGTGACAATCGTCACCGCCGCCGTGGCCTGACCCTGGCCGCCGAGCGCACGCGAAAGGGCCCTGGGGACACGTCCCAGGGCCCCACGCAGACGGGCCGATCAGCCCTTCACGCCACCGGCCAACAGGCCGCGGACGAAGAAGCGCTGCAGAGAGATGAACACCACGAGCGGCACGATCATCGAGATGAACGCACCGGCCGACAGCAGGTGCCAGCTACCACCGAAGCTCCCCTGGAGGCTCGCCACGAACTTCGTGATCGGGCTGTACTCGGCACCGGCGAAGGTGAGCGCGACGAGCAGGTCGTTCCAGACCCAGAGGAACTGGAAGATGCCGAACGACGCGATCGCCGGGACGAGCAGGGGCAACAGCACCTGGAAGAACACGCGGACGTGTCCGGCACCGTCGACCCGGGCAGCCTCGATCAGCGAGGCCGGGATCTCCTTCATGAAGTTGTGCATGAGGAAGATCGCCAGCGGCAGACCGAAGATGGCGTGCGAGAGCCACACGGTCCAGTAGGTGCCAGCCAGACCCCAGTTGACGTACTGCGTCAGCAGTGGGATCAGGGTGACCTGGATCGGCACGACCTGGAGCGCGAACACGCCTGCGAACAGGATGTTGCGACCCTTGAAGTCGATCCACGCGAAGGCGTAGGCCGCGAGCAGCGCCAGCAGGATCGGGATGATCACGCCTGGGATCGTGATGATGAACGAGTTGATGAACGAGTTCACCAGACCGTCGGTCTCGATCGTGTCGAGGTACGTGTCCGGGGTGAAGGTCGGGTTCAGGAACACCGTCCACCAACCCGTCCGCCGTACATCGTTCTCGGGCCGGAAGGAGGTGATCAGCAGGCCCGCCGTCGGCACCGTCCACAGCACCGCGATCACGATCGCGATGAGGGACGCCGCCGGCGAGGTGAGCCGCGTCTTGGAGTCGACCGAGCGCTGCTCGGCCTTGGTCAACTTGCGTGTGGCTCCGCCGCTCATCGCTCCCCCTCCGAGACCCGCATCTGCCGCACGTTGTAGACGATGATCGGCATGATGAAGATGAACAGGATGACTGCCAGGGCGGCGCCGATGTTCGGCTGCCCCTGGTTGAAGCTCTGGGTGTAGAACTCGTTGGCGATGACCGACGAGTCGAACTGGCCGCCCGTCATCACGTACACGATGTCGAACGCCTTCAGGGTGCCCATCGCGATGGTGGTGAGCACGACGACGATCGCGGGTCGTACGGACGGAACGGTCACCCACCAGAACAGGCGCATGCCGGTGACGCCGTCGACCTTGGCGGCCTCGATGATCTCGTCCGGGATGGCCTTGATCGCCGCCGACAACACGGTCATGGCGAAACCGGCCTGGATCCAGATCATGACCACGATCAGCATCAGGGTGTTGAGCACGGGAATGAGCAGGAACTGCTGGGGCTCGAGCCCGAGCCACACCAGAATCTGGTTGAACAGGCCGATCTGGTTGGCACCAGCGGGCTTGTACTCGTACATGAACTTCCAGATGATCGACGCGCCGACCATCGAGATCGCCATCGGCAGGAAGATCAGCATCTTTGCGACCTTCTCGAACCGGGTGCGGTCCACGAGAATCGCGTAGATCAGGCCCACGGCGGTGGCCAAGGTGGGCACGAGCAACACCCACATCAGTGTGTTGCGCAGCACGACCAGGAACTGGGCATCGGTGAAGATGCGGGCATAGTTGGCGAGCCCGACGAACTGGGTCTCTCCTGCGTCCATGAACGAGTTCTTGATCGTCAGGATGCCAGGCCACAGCAGGCCGAAGGTGATCAGTGCGAGCGCCGGGCCGAGGTATCCGGTCACCGGAACCCACTTGGGCAGCTTGGGTCGGTCGACCACTGCAAGGACGAGTCCCATCACCAGGGCGAAGAGCGCGATGGCGAACAGCATCACAAGGATCTTCTCGGGAACGGACTCAGGCTTCATCAGCCAGACCACGGTGTCCTCCTTTCAAAGCGTTCAGAGTGTCAATGTTGTCGAAGGTGTAGACGGTTTCGCTGGCGAACGTCAGCCCGGGCTCAACGTACGCGTGGTACGCCGAGCCCGGGCCGATCGTCAGAACTTTCGTCAGCTCTTGGGCCAGGTCTTCTCGATGTCGTCAGCAACCGCCTGGGTCGGCTTGTCGAGGGCAACCCAGTTGGTCATCTCCTTCCAGAAGGAGCCGGAGCCAACGGCGGCGGGCATCAGGTCGGAGCCGTCGAACCGGAAGACGGTCTTCGGGTCGGTGATGATCTGGTACGACAGCTTGTCCATGGGCATGGTCAAGTTCGCGGGATCGAGCTTCTTGTTGGCCGAGAGCCACCCGCCATTCGGCGTGGACTTGGCCTTCTCGTTGCTCCACTCAGGGCTGGTCAGGTAGGCGAGGAACGCCTGGACCTCGGGACGCTCGGCGAACGCAGTCGCGAACTCGCCGCCGCCCAGGACCGGCTTGACGTCGGCCGTCTTGCCTGGCAGGTAGAACGCCCACACATCGCCGTTCTCGGCGACGTTGGTGCCCTTCGGCCAGTTGGCCTGGTAGAAGGACGCCTGACGGTGCAGGAAGCACTTGCTGTCGAGGATCGGCAGGCCGGCCTCGGTGAACGAGGTGGTGGCGATGGTCTTGACGCCGCCGAGGCCGCCGTTGACGTACTTGTCGTTCTTCAGGATCGTGCCAGCCATGTTGATGGCGCTGACGACCTTCGCATCGTTGAACGGGATCTTGTGGGCGACCCACGCGTCGTAGTCCTCAGGCGTGCCGGTACGGAGCATCATGTCCTCGACCCAGTCGGTGCCAACCCAGCCGGTCGCACCGCCGGACTCGAAGCCTGCGCACCACGGCTTGGCGCTCGGGTTATCGGCCGCGATCTTGTTGGTCAGGGTGATCATCTCGTCCCACGTCGTGGGGATCTTGTAGCCCTTCTCGGCGAACTTCTTGGGCGAGTACCAGACGAACGACTTCGCGTTGGCGCCCACCGGCACGGCGTAGAACTTGCCGTTGACCGAGCCGTACGTCTTCCACTCCTTGGAGTAGTAGGTGTCGACGTTCTTGGACGCGGCTGCACCGGCCTCGAAGACCTTGCCGGGGTTGCCGGTGACGAGGGTGTTGAGCAGGCCGGGCTGCGGGATGTAGGCGACGTCAGGAGCGTTGCCTGCCTTCACGCGCACGGGAAGCTGGGCCTCGAAGTCGCGCGAGCCCTCGTACTTGATGGTGGCGCCGGTGCACTTCTCGAACATCTTGTACGAGTCGGTGTGCGGCTTCGCCTCGGCCGGGCTCGCGATCGAGGTGAAGACCGAGATGGTCTTGCCCTTCAGGTCGCCGTAGGTGGCGTACGCCGAGCACTCGCCGGAGGCCGACGCGCCGCCACCGGCAGCCGAGGAGGCTCCGCCCGGTGCGGGGGTGGTGGTACGGGTGGAGCTGCAGGCTCCCACCGCGAGCAGCGCGACGATCGACGCGCCAGCGGTCAGCAGACGCAGTGAGCGTGCTGGGGTCATGAGTCCTCACTTCTGTGTGACATTCCTCCGCAACGGAGGCTCTGGAGGGACTCTAGGACTTCCTCGCGCCTCACCGCCACCTGGCAACCCCATCGTTACCAAGTCATTATCAAACTGGGTGGAATGTCGACGTTTCACTGCCTTGACCCAAGTCACATCGTTTTAGCACCCGCAGCGGCCGATGGCCCCGTACGGGTCGCTGCGACGGCGGAATGGGGAGGCAAATGAGCAGGCAAGAGATGGCCCGTCAGCCGCCAATCGGCTGGCGGGCGCGACCCACACTAGTGTGTCGCCCAGCTCGTGGGGAGGGAGTCGGCATGGACGACGAGGTGTGCATCGTGGGCGGCGACCCCGTCTTCGTCCTGGAAACCGATCGCTTACCCACGGTCGTCCAGGTCGGAGCGCCCGGCCAGATCCCCTCCGATTGCCACACCGGCACGGGCTGCGCCATCGAGGCCACAGGAGGGCAGGTGCGGGTACGGGTGCTGCCCCCGAATGCGTTCTCGGACGTGCTGGCACTGTATGTGGCGTATCCGACCTTCGAGCCGCTCGACGTGCGCGAACACATCGCCGAGTACGGCGCCTCGTGGGTGGTCAGCCGGAAGGAGGGCTCCTGATGTGGGGAGATGCCCAAAGGTGGGCGGGCTGGTGCGTTCCGAACGCCGAGCGGGCGTGGCGGCTGTTCCTGCCCTTGGTGGCACCCGATGGCGCGGCGCGGCCGTGGCCCGTTGCCGCCGAAGACCTCGATGGCCAGATGTGGTGGCCCGATCTGGCGGAGTACCCCGGCACCGGCGGACCTGCGCTGGATCTCGAACCGGCGGCAGGGATGGTGGAGCCGGGCACTCTCGCGACGCTCGTGTCCGCGCTCACAGCCGTGACCGGGCCTGACGCCCTGTGGAGGCATCTGCAGGACGAGCCCGGCCCGCCCCAGCGTGATGCGCGTGGACCGCTCGCCACCCTGGCGCGGGCGTGGACGACGGGCTTCGCCGGGCGCGCCTGGTGCCTCACCACGGTGATGTCCGTCGCGGCACCTCCCTACGCGGATTCCTTGGTCGTGGCCGGCCCCGCGCGGCTCGGGCAGGAACTGGCCCGCCGGGGGCTGCAGGTCGCACCAGTCGCGCCGAGCGCCGGCCACCGCCTGCACGTCACCTGAGACGCCTCGGCCGGGCGCGGCCGTCGCCGGTGACCCCCGGATCGGTCGGACCCCACGGTCCGCGGCGGCTCCTGAAGCCTCTCCTAACTAAACTATCTCTCTGGATGGCCCACTCCCATCGAACGTGGCCTTCCTCGGTGGGGATTCGGAACGCGCGTGGTCCCTCGAGAGTGCTGATCCGCCCCCAACCGACACCCCAACTCGACCCGGCAGCGCGTCCTACGCGGCCTCGAAGGCTGGCCTGCGGGCGTTCCAGACCTCGGTCCGCGCAGAGCTGTCTCCGTACGGGGTGCGGGTCATGGGCATCTTCCCCAGTGGGGTCGACACGCCGATGCTCCGCTACGAAGCGACGAATGGTGGCACGGCGATCAACTTCCTTACTCCCCCGCAGACACCGAATGGTGTCGCCGACGCGGCCATGCGTGCGCTCCGGACAGGCCGGCTGGAGACCTACCTGCCCTACAACGACAGCCTGACGGCACGCTTCTTCGCCGCCATTCCGTGGTCGATCGAACCCGTGATGCCGCTGTTCTTGAAGCCGGGCGAGGCGGGTCGTCGCACGTACCTCCAAGCGCGAGGGCTGACCGAGGAGAAGCCAGAAACACGCTGATCTCGTTCCCACCTTCCACCGTGGCGAAGGGCCCGAGGGGTTGCCATGAGCGCCAGACGTAGGTGAGTTCCTATGTCAACCACGAGGATGTGAATCATTCACATCCACCGAGCCGCTCGGACGGAGCATTCATGACACCGCTGTCACGACGTCACCTTCTTGCTGCCTCTGCCCTGGCGGGCGGGGCGACACTGCTACCTTCACCCGCGTGGGGAGCCATGCCTGAATCCAACCCGAACCACCCGGATGACGCCGTCAACGGCTGGGTCACTTCGACAATCGCGAGGATGACGCCTGATCAGTTGCTGGGACAGCTGTTCGTCCAGTACGCGTTCGGCCCCACCGCCACCACGGCCGACAAGCGCAACCTGCCGATCTTCGGGGTCGAGTCTGCTGCTGAGGCGATCGGCAAGTACCACCTCGGCGGCATGATCTACTTCGCCTGGTCGGACAACCTGGCCAACCCGCAGCAGATCGCTGCGTTGTCCAATGGACTGCAGGCCGCCGCACCCCGCGTCCAGGGCAACCGCACCATCCCGCTCCAGATTGCCACCGACCAGGAGATGGGCGTCGTCACCCGCGTCGGCCCCCCGGCCACACAGTTCCCGGGCTCCATGGCGCTGGGCGCGTCGCGTGACACCGGCCTGGCTCGCACCGCTGCCGCGATCACCGGAAAGGAACTCCGCGCGATGGGCATCAACGTGAACTTCGCGCCCGACTCCGACGTCAACGTGAACGCCGCCAACCCCGTGATCGGCGTCCGGTCGTTCGGCTCCAAGGCCGACATGGTCGCCGGCATGGTCGCCGCCCAGGTCACCGGCTACCAGACCGACGGTCGCGTGTCGTCATCCACCAAGCATTTCCCAGGCCACGGCGATACCGGCGTCGACTCCCACTACGGCCTGCCGGTGATCACCCACAGCCGCGAGCAGTGGGAGACCATCGACGCTCCGCCGTTCCGCGCTGCCATCGCCGCTGACGTCGACATGGTGATGACTGCTCACCTGGTGATGACCGCGTTCGACAACTCCGGTGACCCTGCCACGCTGAGCAAGCCGATCGTCACCGGTCTGCTCCGCGAGCAGCTCGGCTACAGGGGCGTCGTGATCACCGACAGCCTTGAGATGAAGGGCGTACGGGAGAAGTACGGCGACGGTGAAGTGGCCGTACGGGCTCTCGAGGCTGGCGTCGACCAGCTCCTGATGACCCCGTCGATGGACAAGGCCCTGACCGCGATCAAGGAAGCGCTGGACTCCGGCCGGCTCTCGATCGACCAGATCCGCGACAAGGTCCGGCGGATCCTGACGGTCAAGTACCGCCGCGGCATGGTCGCCGATCCCACCGTTGACGTGGCCGCGATCCCCAGCATCGTGGGCACAGCCGCCCACCAGAAGACCGCCGCGGCCCTGACCGACAAGACCATCACGGTGGCCCGGAACGACGGTGGCGTGCTGCCCCTGAAGCCAGCGGGCAAGACGGTGTTCGTCACCGGGTACGGGGTGACCACCACGGGTCTGGTTGCCTCGGAGCTGACCGCTCGCGGTGCCACCGTCACCACGATCCAGACCGGTACAGCGCCCACGACCGCGCAGATCTCAGCCGGCACCGCCGCCGCAACAGCGGCTGACGTGGTCGTCATCCTCACCAATAAGGCGTGGGCGAACCCGACCCAGACCGACTACGTCAAGGCGTTGCTGGCCACCGGCAAGCCGGTCGTGGCGGTGGCCGTACGGGACCCCTACGACATCAACCGCTTCCCCGAGGCGACCACCTACGTCTGCACCTACTCGTACAGCCCGGTCTCACCCCCAGCTCTCGTGCGGGTGCTGACCGGCGAGGTCAAGGCCACCGCCAAGCTCCCGGTCGACATCCCGACCGGGGCCGACCCGAACCAGGTGCTGTACCCGTACGGCCACTCTGTGTAGATGGCTTACTCACGGCGCTCGTTGCGCCGGTGCCGCTCGCGTCACATCAGCTCTTCGTCGTCGCTCGTGTGATCCAGGTCGAGGGCTGGCGGCCGGACGTCCGGTACGGCGACACCGGCCTGCCGTGGGTCATGCCGAGCCCCAACATGCCGACGCCTGACACAGCGCTGGTCTACCCCGGCACCTGCCTGTTCGAGGGCACCAACCTCTCTGAGGGTCGCGGCACGACCAGGCCGTTCGAGCTGATCGGCGCCCCGTACGTTGACCATCGCTGGGCTGAGCGGCTCAACTCCCGCGGTCTCCCCGGCGTACGGTTCCGCGAGGCCTACTTCACCCGTCATTCGGCAAGCACCAGGGCAAGGTCTGCGGCGGCGTCCAGGTGCACATCACCGACCCGTACGCCCTCGAGGCCTTCTCGCGTCAGCGCGAGCCCTACCTGATCTACAAGGGCAAGCGCTGAGGAGGCCACCATGACTGACCTCACCACGACGCAGTTCGCCCGCCGTACGGCCCTCGGGCTGGCCGGCGCCTCCGGACTCGCGTTCCTGTGGCCCACCGCGGCCTCGGCGCGAGAGTTCGACCGGCCGTACGAGGGCTTCGCCCCGCCGAACACCACCCTCCGTGCGGCCACCGCCGCCTCGGTCGGGCTGAACCAGGCCCGGATCAGGCGACGGCTGCGCTCCCGGCCGGGAGGTCACCGTACGGTGGCAGCACTCCACCGATGCGCTCTACCTGGGGCGTGGCGTCTATGTCGATGACGTGAAGGTCACCGGCGGTGCCCAGTTCGACGCCGAGAAGTCGCCCGACGCATTCAGGGCGAGCTAGCCTCCCAGTTGTGACCGGGGAGGCGACGCTCAGCAGGCTGCGGAGCCTGCGCTCGACGCTGCCGCCTGCCGAGGTGCGGGTCGCTGACCTCGTGCTGTCGGATGCGCGTCGGGTGGCGTCGCTGACGATCACCCAGCTGGCTGCTGAAGCGGCGACGTCCGAGACCTCCGTGCTGCGGTTCGCACGGCGGCTCGGGCTCGCCGGCTACCCAGGTCTCAGGCTGGCGCTCGTCGAAGCAGCGGCTGCCGAGCGGGACCGGGATCGGGACCGGGGAACGCGGCGGCTCACTGACGTATCCGACTCGGACACCCTGGACGACATCGTCGAGAAGGTTGCCCACGCCGGTGCCGCCGCCGTCGAGGACACGGCGCGGCGACTGAGCCGTACGACGCTGGCCGCGGTCGCTGAAGCCTTCACCGCAGCGCGCCGGGTCGACCTCTTCGGCGTCGCGGCCAGCGGTCTGGTGGCGGCCGACCTCCAGCTCAAGCTGCACCAGATCGGCATCGCCACCCACGCCTGGACCGACGCTCACCTGGCCCTGACCAGCGTGTCACTGCTCGGGCCGGGTGACGTGGCGCTGGTCTTCTCACACTCGGGGACCACTGTCGAAGCCGTCGAGGTGCTCGAGGCCGCCAAGGCTGCCGGGGCGACCGCGGTGGCCATCACCAACGCAGAGCGCTCCCCGGTCGCCAAGGCGGCAGACCTGGTCCTGCTGACCTCCGGCAACGAGACGAACCAGCGCTCGGCAGCCACAGCCTCCAGGATCGGCGCGCTGACCGTGGTCGACATCCTGTTCCTGGCCACCGCTCAGCTCAACCTGCCTGCCGCGACGCGAGCAGTCGCGGCCACCAAGCGAGCCGTCGCGGCGCACCACCGCTCCCGCTGAGCGGTTTCCGGAGTCAGTGGACGGGGGCCGGATCCTGGACCGGGCTGATTTCTCGTACCTTCGGGATGGTCATCGCCAAACCTGCCGCGATCAGGCAGAGGATGGCCGCGACGAGCCAGGCGGTGGCGTACGAACCCTGTGACTGGCGCAGAACACCCGCCAGCGTCGCGCCGACTCCAGCCCCGACCATGTGCGAGGCGAACACCCACCCGAACACCACTCCTGAGTCGGTCAGGCCGAAGTGGATGCGGCACAGCGCGACAGTCGGGGGTACGGTCGCCACCCAGTCGAGCCCGTAGAAGATGATGAACGCCCACATCGGGAGCGCGACCGTCGGGCCCAAGAGCGAGTTGAGGGCGAACAGCGACAGCCCACGCAGGCCGTAGTAGGCCAGCAGGAGGTAGCGCGGGTCGACCCGGTCGGTGAGCCAGCCCGACGCCAGCGTGCCGATCACGTCGAACATGCCGATGGTCGCAAGCAGGCCCGCGGCGACCGTGGTGCCCATGCCGTGGTCCTGAGCGGCGTTGATGAAGTGGGTCTGGATCAGCCCGTTGGTTGACCAGCCGCACACCCAGAAAGTCAGCACCAAGGCCCAGAACGACCAGCGCTTCGACGAACCCACCAGGACCACGATGGCCCGCCGGACGGGGTGGTGCAGGGTGGCGGGAGGCTCCACGTAGCCGGTCGGTGCACCGTACGGGAGCAGGCCGGCGTCGGAGGGGCGGTCGAGCAGGAACAGGGCGACGAGGAACGCGGAAGCCAACGCCAGACCCGCGACCACCAGAGCTGCCGTCCGCCAGCCGTGGTTCTCCGCCGACCACGCGATGACGGGCAGGAACACCATCTGGCCGGTTGCATTCGCCGCCGAGAAGATGCCGGTCGCGAGCCCGCGGCGGGCGACGTACCATCGGTTCGCGACGATCGCCCCGAACACCAACGCCATGCAGCCGGTGCCGACGCCGATCACCAGTCCCCACAGCAGCCACAGCTGCCACGACTGCGTCATCAGGGTCGTTGCCCCGCTCGCCAGTCCCACGGCGACAAGGGCAATCGTGACGGTACGGCGAATGCCCCAGCGCTCCATGACGGCGGCCGCGAACGGAGCGACGAGCCCGTACAGCACCAGGTTCAGGGTGACCGCAAACGAGGTGGTCGTCCGGTCCCAGCCAAACTCCCGCTCGATCGGCTCCATCAGCACGCCGGTGGAAGACCTGAACGCGGCTGCGGCGACGAGGGCGCCGAGGGTGACCAGCGCAACGATCCAGGCGCGATGCAGCTTCACCTCAGGTCTGTCGGCGCTGGGCTTCGGCGGTTGCATAGAGGCACACCGCGGCGGCCGTTGACAGGTTGAGGCTCTCGGCCTGGCCCCACATCGGCACGCGAACGACCTCATCGGCCAACGCAGCAACGTCGGCGGGAAGCCCCCAGGCCTCGTTCCCCATCAGCCAGGCAGTAGGCCCGTCGAGGTCGCCAACTCGAGCGAGCACATCGAGCGTTCGCTCCCCCGCACCATCGGCGGCCAGCACCCGGAGGCCCGCTGCCTGAACGCTCGAAACAGCGTCCGCGATGCCGACGCCAGTCACGATCGGAAGGTGAAAGACGCTGCCGACTGAGGCCCGTACGGTCTTGGGGTTCGCCAACTCCACCGACCCGTGGGTCAGGATCACGGCGTCAGCGCCGAACGCGTCAGCGCAGCGGATCACCGTGCCAGCGTTGCCCGGGTCGCGGACCTCCGCACAGATCACGACCAGCCGGGGCGACGCAGCGAGCACGTCGTCGAGGGTGGCGCGGGGCTGGTCACACACGGCCACCATGCCCTGCGGCGTGACGGTGTCGGTCAGTGAGGCCAGCTGCGCCTCGTCAACGAGGAGAACCCTGTCCCCACCGAGCAGATCCTGGTGCCGGTCGGCGGCGGCCTCCGTGACGAACAGCGTACGAATCAGCCCAGCCGTCAGCGCCTCCCGGACGGCCTGTGGCCCTTCGGCGAGCAACTGGGCCGAGTCGTCGCGGCCACGGCGGTTGGACAAACGACGAGCCGACCGGAGTGCTGTGAGCGATGCGACCTCTCGGTCGGCTCGCCCTGCTCCGGTCGGCTCGGCGGACGCCCTTGCGGGCTGCTTCATGCTCAGGCGGCGGTCGCCGGCGCGGCGTCCTTGGCGACCTGCACGAGCGCTGCGAAGGTCGGCGCGTCGTTGACGGCCAGCTCGGCGAGCATCTTGCGGTCGACCTCGACACCAGCGGCCTTCAGGCCAGCGATGAAGCGGTTGTAGGTCATGCCCTCGGCGCGGGCAGCGGCGTTGATCCGCTGGATCCACAGTGCGCGGAAGTCGCCCTTGCGGTCGCGACGATCGCGGTAGGCGTAGGTCATGGAGTGGAGGATCTGCTCCTTGGCCTTGCGGTACAGGCGGGACCGCTGACCGCGGTAGCCGGATGCGAGCTCAAGTACCTCGCGACGCTTCTTCTGCGCGTTGACTGCGCGCTTCACGCGTGCCATGTCGTGCTCCTAGGTTTCGGTGGGTTCGAGAGGGATCAGAGGCCGAGCAGCTTGCGGACCGTACGACGGTCGCCAGCGTTGGTCAGCTCGGCGTCGGGCATGAGCCGACGGGTCTGGCGGCTGGACTTGTGCTCGTTGAGGTGGCGCTTGCCAGCTGAACGGTGCACGAGCTTGCCCGTACCGGTGACCTTGAACCGCTTCTTCGCACCGGAGTGCGTCTTCATCTTCGGCATGTCCTGCTCCTTGTTTCTTTGAAATCTGTGGGACGACCGGGCTCAGCCCAGGTCGACGTCGGGGTCGAGGTTGTCGGCCGGGCCGCGTCGCTTCTTCGGCGCTGCCACGGTGGCGTGGGCGGCGCGTGACTCGGCGAGCGACCGGTTCTCGGCCTCGGTGTTGGCGGCGCGCTCAGCGGCGCGACGGTCCTTCTCTGCCTTCGTCAGCACGATGGCCTCGGACTTCTTGCGGGTGGGCGCGAGCACCATCAGCATGTTGCGGCCGTCCTGCTTCGGGGCTGCCTCGACAGTGCCGTCCTCGGCAACGTCCTCGGCGAGCTTCTTCAGCAGGTTGAACCCCAGCTCCGGGCGGCTCTGCTCGCGGCCACGGAACATGATGGTGATCTTCACCTTGTCGCCAGCCTTGAGGAAGCGGACGACGTGACCCTTCTTGGTCTCGTAGTCATGGCTGTCGATCTTCGGGCGGAGCTTCATCTCCTTGATGACCGTGTTCGTCTGGTTGCGACGGGTCTCACGGGCCTTCTGCGCGTTCTCGTACTTCC
>Ga0116181_1003249_pt1 | contig 12770 bp, 12 predicted proteins | sample AD_UKC075_MetaG_FD_89752 | JGI IMG/M metagenome (GOLD analysis project Ga0116181, IMG submission 89752) | Active sludge microbial communities of municipal wastewater-treating anaerobic digesters from USA - AD_UKC075_MetaG | ecosystem: Engineered > Bioreactor > Anaerobic > Digestate | place: USA...
CTCAAACGCATTTACGAAGCGGTGGGGGATCGAGTAACTGCCGTGTTCATTACGGGCACAGACTTTGGCCAGCAACATGGGCCGTTTATCAGCCTCAAAGCCTACCGATCCCTTTATAAACCGTTCCATAAGCGGGTTAACGACTGGGTACACGAACATACGCCATGGAAAACCTTCATCCACTCATGTGGGTCGGTGGTGGCATTTTTGGACGATTTTATCGAAGCTGGGTTCGATATCTTGAATCCCGTCCAGTGCTCCGCAGCCGGAATGGACCCAGCGACCTTGAAGCAAAAATATGGTGATCGTTTGGTTTTCTGGGGCGGTGGCATCGATACGCAGAAGACCCTCCCGTTTGGGACCCCCGAAGACGTCCGGCGAGAAGTGCGGGAACGGATGGCCATCTTTGGTAAAGGCGGCGGTTTCGTATTCAATAGCGTTCACAATATTCAAGCCCGCGTCCCTGTTGAGAATCTCCTTGCCCTTTTTGAGACTGTCAACGAGTGTCGCGGGCTGCCTTTTCCCGTGCGTTAGTGGACTTGTTGGTGAATATCGGAGAGTGTCCAATCGCTGCCTGCACATGGTCGTTTGGACAGGGTCCTGGTCGTGCAAACGCAGATTCGCGACCTTCGAGGGGCTTGACAAGTTTTCGCGACCGTGGTAGTATTACCATGGTAGTTTTCAACGCCTTCAACCGAGGAATGGAGTATGACAGCACGAACCAGATTCCGGCTGGGTGACCTTCAGCTTAAGATTCTGCGAATCCTTTGGGAAAAGGGGACCGCTTCGGTGGCGGAAGTGCACGCCAGCTTGGGGAAGGAAAAGTTTGCCTACACCACCATCGCCACGATGCTGCGAAAGATGGAGAATCGGGGGCTGGTGTCTCACCAACTGGAGAATCGGAGATTCGTTTATTTCCCCTTGGTCAGTGAATCCCAGGTCGTCCGCTCGGCGGCATCCGACTTTGTTGAGCGGCTGTTTTCTGGCAGTTTGGCCGCGGCTGTTTGCCATCTCCTCGATAGCTGTGATGTTACACCGGAGGAGTTAGAGGAGCTGGAAAAACTGATTGGACAGCGCAAACAGACGCTCCAAGAAGACACAAAGCGAGAAAAACGCAAAGCGAATTAGATTCTATCCCAAAAGTTCTCCCTCTCCCTTTGGGAGAGGGTTGGGGTGAGGGAAAAGGCACCTCGGAATCAATTGAGAAAACCAGCAGCGATCCGAGGCCCCCCATCCCCCACCTCTCTCCGGCCGAGCAGGTGAGGGGAGATTATGAGATAGACCCTTAATGTGGTGCCATTGGTTATGCGTCCCAGGAGCCATCAACGAGATTATCAGCCATGAACAGCGAGTTTTGGTATCCATTGTTGGCGCTGTGTCTCGCAGTGGGGGTACTGGGGGCCATTGCCAAAGTCATAGAATCCGCCTTTACGGCGGCGAGAAACAGACGACTTGTTTGGGTCGCCTGTCTTGCCGGCATGGTCACGGCAACTTTCCTGTTGCTATTGGGCGTGCCGTTTCTTGTGCGCGATTTTTTGGCAAACAGTAGCCCGGTGATTTCCGACGATGTCACCACCGGCGAATTCTGGGAGTTCACAACTTTTAACGGAGAAAGTTACTTTCGAAGCGGGTGTTACTGTCGATCATTGGGCCTCTACTCGGTGGCGCCAGCAACTTCACCAAGGTGTAACGGTCAATTCCGGGGAGAAAAGTGAAAAAGACATCACTAGTCCTGTGTCGAATTCTTCTACCTTCGCCCGGCTCACGCCTATATTCTTGTGCCTTTGGCTATCTGGGATTGGGCTGGGGCTTGGCTGGATTGGCCTCCAAAGATGGTCGATCCGGAAGCTGCTGCGAACTGCCGAACCGATCTCGAATACCTCGCTCCAGAGTTGGTTGACGGTGCAAGCAAAGCGATTAGGTTTTACCCGGCGTCTGCGGGTGATTCGTTGCGGCGGTTTGCAGACTCCGGTGGCGTTTGGCATCGTCCGTCCGACCATTGCTACCCCTAAGACTTTTCGTGTCGAACCATTGGACGTGCGCAGCCAGGCGATTTTGCTGCATGAGTTAAGTCATCTTGCGGGTAGTGATCCCTTTTGGAACTTGTTGGCGGCTTTGGTCAAAGCTCTCCTCTGGTGGCACCCGATGGCCTGGATCGCGGCGAAACGTTTGAAGGAACTGTGCGAAGAAGCGGCGGACGAAGTGACAGTCCTTTTGCCCAATGGCCCACGGGAGTTGGCCGCCGGGCTGCTTGAATGTGCTCGCGGTCGATTTCAAACGCGTATGCCGGTACTTGCAGCACTTCGAACGTCACATGCGCGTTCATTCATTGCCCGACGTATTCACCGGCTTCTTGCCCTGGAGAAAAAAGACGATAAGGCGGCCCGGGTAGGGAGGATCAAGCGAATTCAGCGATTTGTCGTGATAACAACAGCCTTAGCTGTGTTCTTGGCGTCGTTAGGATTTCCTGTTCCAGAGGTTTTGTTGACGAAAGGAGAGGTAGCTATGCGACATCGACACTCTTTATGGCGGCACTCACTGATGGCCGCGGCAATTGCGGCGTTCGCCACGCCGTGGGGCATGCAAACCCTGGCCGCGGAAGGCCCAGGGCCCGATCAGCCGCGGGAAGTTGTCCGCCAAGAGCGGCCGGATGCCCCGCGCGAAAGAGCGGCTGTGGAGGGAGAAAGGGGACCTCGCGAAGGTGACGAGGTGACACGTGCCGAGGGTGAAGGGCGAGAAAGGGCCGAGGGGCGGGGTCCACGTGAAGAAGGCCGAGGACCACGAGGACCAGAGGCAATCGCGGCAAGGCTTGAAGAACTACGACGAGCATTGCGCGAGGCGGAAGAAGCCGGTCAAATGGATCGCGTAGAACAGATTCGCCGCGAGATTCGGTCGCTTGAGGCTCAGCTTGAGCGAACGAGAGAGGTGCGTCGTCCGGAAGGCCCACCGCCTGAAGTCCGAGCATCGATGATGGAACGAATCGAAAGGGCCATGAACGAAACCAGGGAAAAATTGCGAGAGGCCAGAGAAGCGGGACGCGAAGAAGCTGTTCGCGATCTGGAGCGTCGTCTCGAACAGTTGGAGCGCACCATGCGCGATCTGCGTGAAGGACGCCGCCCCGAGTTGCCAGCGGGTCTGGGGCTCGAAACTCCGCCTGCGGTTGCGCGGGAACGGGCGATGGAGCGACTGGAGCGAGCCATGAACGAAGTCCGCGAGCGACTCAAGAAGGCTCGGGAAGAAGTCCGCGAAGGTGAAGTTCGTGAACTCGAGCAACAGTTGGCTAGAATGGAAGGGCAAATGGCCGCACTGCGAGAGGGTCGGCCACTCCTGCCTCCTGGAGCACCTGTTCCCGAACGTATCGAGCGAGCACGCCGCGCAGCAGAATTGTTACGACGGGAAGGTTTTGGGGATATGGCTGAATTGTTGATGCGCTCCTTAGAACGCGAAATGCGGCCATTACCTCCTCGTGAACCCGGTCGGGTAGGTCCTCCGGATATGCCGCTGCCTCCACCTGCTCGGCGGCCTGATCGACCAGATGCTCCGCGACCAGAGCGGTGATGGACGGTCGCTGAACCTTTAGGAGAGTGAGGTTGTTTGTCTCCCACTCAGTGTGAAGCAATGCGAAAGTATGACCTGGGGTGCAGTATGACTACTGCACCCCATTTGTTTTCGCTAGGCTTGTCTGGAAAAGGTTGGGAACATGTATCTCTTGCGGAACTCGCACTGTGTTCCGTTGCTGCCGGGCCGCAACCTTTCGCGGCTTCCTGGCAATTGCAGTGGGGACGAGAGGTGACTTCTGGTGGACCGGTGAACTCCCGGCGTGCAACCGCCGACACCGTGAATATCTTACCGGAAAAGTCCAAGCAAAATGTCTTCAGCAACTTCAAGAAAGGGCGCTGTCCGAGACTTACACAGAGCGTAGTGCGAATATAACCGGGAGAGACTATCGGTTGTGTCGGCGGCTGGCAGTCCAAGCTACCCCGAGCACTGACGGGAGGTATCGCAAGAGGATCTTCAAGGATCAGAGTAGCCCCTGGACCAATAGCAAGCCCATGAAGTTGCAGCACCGCGTTGACCGATTCCACGGTGGTGTCAATATCGGCCCCTTTTCCTGCTTCGCGAGCTGCCACCGTTACGGCGTGCGTGATAGTCTGCTCAATAAGCATGGTGATCGCGAACTGAAAAACGGCGAGCGTCACCAGGATGAGGATAGAAAGCACCAGAACGGCTTCTAGTGTCAGAACGCCGCTACGGTTTAACGCATTTCGTTTTGACTTAACCATGGTTTGGCTCTCTCGGGCACTATTTCAAAGCTTTGCGAAGCCTCTCGACCGCACTCCCACAGAGAACTGGGTGAGCTATCCTTGGTGAGCTCGCTTTATGGCGCAACGCAGATATACTGATCGACCCTCTGCAAACGTGTCCGCTGCTCCTCGCAGGAGTGAATGGCAATGGTCTTAGCGGATACCCGGTATCGTGGCATCCGCAAACCAAAAAGTTTGCAAATGGGGCTGGGAACTGCCACCACGGCTTGAGCCCGCACAGCGTAGTCCCCCCCTGATCCACCACCAAGAATAACGTACGATTGACCGTTATTTTCGGGAGAACTAGCGGGTGGACAAGGTAAGTCGTCAATACCCGATGGATGGACAGGACATGTGGGCTGACAATCGTTCGATGTCTCTTCGTTGTCGATAAATGTCCGCGTTACGGCTGGCAAAGGAACGCCGTTAATCGCAAAGACGACAGTGACCGTTACACCATCGCGGCCAATGCCGTCTCCATCGTCCTGCCCACTTCCTTTAGACACACCGGTGGTTCGTGCACCAAAACGTATGCGATCGCCTGGTTCAAATCCTAGGTCACCTGTGTCAGGATCGGGGAAAAAATCAATTGTCAGAGTACGTGAGTAGCCGGACGTCGGTGTGAAACTAATTTGGGTTGTCGGATTGGTAAAACCTTCCACGTCATAGTGGCAGGGGATGATCGGAGCAGGGCTACTGTCAGAAAGGACGGGGCCACTCGATGTAAAATCAAACCGTCCCGATCCACCACTGGCTTGGAGATCAATGATAACCCGCATGATGGTCAAACCACTTGGCAGGTTTGGAGCGTAACGAAAGACGATTCCCCAAGCGTTATCCTGAGCCAAGTTCCCAGGCCCCTGGGCCGTGGCATCAACGAGCACTGTACCCGGGCTACATCCTGGGGCCTTTCTCGTATCGAATGTGATGGGGCATTGTGCGTTGGGATCTCGGATAATGGTTCCAAACACAAGATTCCCTTCAGAAAGAATCCCACCGAGGGGATCGCCCGGCTGAACACAACACGTCATATTCTCGTTGGGGTTATCCGGACTTGGTGAGGGTTCGTAGTTCAAGCCAATCTGGAGAGGAATACCACGAACATAATTTGCCGCAGCGTAAGCAACACCCACTTGCCGAGCCGGGTAGGTCGTTCCACTGCCGGATTGTGCCCACGTATCAACGGCAGCCCTGGCAGCGGCCTCGAGCGCGTTTTCCAATTCAACGCGTGCGATCCATAGGTGTCCCAACTCTACAACAAATCCAAACAAGATCACGCAAAGAGGAAGCGTCAGGATGAACCATAACGCTGAGATACCTCGGCGGTTCATAGGAGTGTGATGTTTGCTCATTGTGAACCTATTGAACAGTAAATAACCACAGTAGTATGCGTCCTCTGGGAGGAACCAGACGACGCGACTATGGTTCCTTTGAGTACTCGGCAGACAAGGACAAGGACTGGACCTGGCGTTCGTGTTACCCCTCGTGCTTCATAACGTACGAGACAAGTGTTGTACTATCCGGCATAACCAGATTAAGCCCGAGAGTCTTAAGGAGATTTGGCATGACTTCACTCTTGGGCACAATAATGAGCACACGGACATATTGGCCCGGCGGAACCGAGGCCAATTTCGGGGGAGGATCAGCCCCGGGAGGCGTGACCAAACTGACCTGGTGGCGTCCCACGTTGTGTTCGAGGACAATCATCCGGTGCACAATCCCGGCAGCTAGGAGCTGTTGATCGATCGCAGTGACCACGGCAGATGGGACTGGTGCACCCTCGGTTGTGGGTAGATTCGCGGAAATAGCTGCCTCTTCTCCGCCAACGCGGGCAGCAAGGGCCAACTCCTGAACGTTCGCCAGGTACTGGCCAAACTGCACAACCGCAAGGATCATGACGAGCAGCATCGGCAGCACCAGCACAAGCTCGAGCGTAAGAGCTCCCTCACGACGGGCAGGGCCGTTTCGAATGGGCCTAATACCTGGGCTGTTCCGGCGATGCGTCGTGTCAATCATGGGGGTTAGGTCTCACCGCTTCGGAGGTACGCTTGCGTATGTGTAGCGGCTGCACGTGTACCGAAAGCTGTTTATCGATACTGCTGGCGAGCAAAATTGATTCCAATACCAAAGGAATCGTGGACGTACCGACAGGTTAAGAAAAGCAAACGTCAAACGTTCCAAATGGGCAACGTTATCCTTACAACACGTTGCCCTTTGGCAACATATCATGGACCTGGTTGAGTACCCGCCGCAATGGTGCTCGCTGATTGTTACGGTCCGCCTTGCTTGGCGTCACGAATCGCTTGGAGACGCTCTGCCATGGCCTTGGCCTTATCCGGGAGTGACGAGATCAGATTGTTTTGCTCTCCCGGGTCGTTTTCGAGATTGAACAAAAAGCCGTTCGGATCGACACCTAACTCGATATTGGTGTTCTTATTAATTGCAGGTCCCTTTCGCGGTGGGATGTACTTCCAGTTTCCCTGTCGCAGCGCCAATCCGCCGGCTTGTTCGACAAGTTCTTCCCTACCCACTTGGGTTTTACCCAAAAGGGCTGGAAGCACATTCACGCTGTCGATGGCAACATCCTCTGGTAAGGATTGGCCGACAAGGGCCGCAAACGATGCGAGAAAATCGATGTGGCATACCAAGGCATCACTTTTCGTGCCGGCAGCAATTTTGTTGGGCCAACGGACAATCATGGGAACCCGCGTTCCACCCTCAAACGCGCTGTATTTTCCCCCGCGAAAGGGACCACTAGGTCGATGATCTCCCAGATGTTCCACGGCACCATCATGATACCCGTCATCCACTACTGGCCCATTATCACTGGAAAAAATGACCAAGGTGTTGTTAGTCAAAGAGAGACGATCAAGCGTGTCGAGAATCTGGCCAACACACCAATCTAACTCCACGACGGCGTCCCCCCGCAGACCACATTGGCTCTTTCCCACAAACCTGGGATGAGGTAAACGGGGGACATGAATATCGTGCGTGGCGAAATACAAGAAGAATCGCTGATCTTTGTGCGATTCAATAAATGACACGGCCTTTTGTGTGATAACGTCGGCCATGTCTTCATCAACCCAACGAGCACTCTTGCCACCTTTCATAAAACCGATTCGACTGATGCCATTGATAATGGTACCATCGTGTCCGTGGCTGAAACGATACTTGAGAAGCTCCGGATGTTCGCGCCCTGTGGGTTCATCACCGATCTTTTCACCGTAACTGACCTGAATCGGATCGTTGGGATCGAGGCCAACTACGTGATGGTTTTCAACATACACGCAGGGAACACGATCACCAGTAGCCGGAATAATGAATGCATAATCGAAGCCAATCTCCAATGGCCCAGGCGCGATTGTCCCATTCCAATCACAACCATTCCGACCGAGTCCCAGGTGCCATTTGCCCACGACAGCAGTTATGTAACCTGCTCGCTTGAGCATCAGAGGAAGAGTCAACTGGCCAGGTTCGATGATCAGGTCGGCGTTCCCCGGAAGAACACCGGTGCCCGGTTTGCGAAAGGCATATTGTCCGGTCATCAGGGCAAAACGAGATGGCGTGCAGGTTGCGGCAGGCGAATGGGCATCCCGAAAGAGAAGCCCCTCTTTGGCAAGACGATCCAAATTGGGTGTAGGAATCCGCGTGGCCCCATAACAGCCGATGTCGCCGTATCCCAAATCATCGGCATAGATGAAGACGATGTTTGGGGGACTATCTTCCTGTGCCGCTGCGTCTCCCATGTTGATAGATGCCAATCCAACCACCGCCAGGACAAATCGAAGCCATTTCAATCGAACCATAGCGCCTTCCTTTCAAGAAGTCGTGAATTCGAATCGATTGCAGGAATCCACATGTGATAGCTAACAGTACACCGAATGTAATGAGAAAGAGACGACTGTTCAACCTGCCTCGTACTTGGGTCGTCTGTCGTGCGGAGCCCCGCGAGCAAGATGTGGCTGTCTATTTTCACCCGATGAATCTATGACAAGAGTAGCCACTGGTAGGTTGAGCGGTGCGCAATTGTTGCATAGGCAGAAGACCGTACTTAATCGGGTACTCATAACATAATATTAAATCATAACTTACGATTCGACTTGATGTGGTATCTCGTTTGCTACAATGATGCGGGGAAGGGGCTCTGTTGATCAGAAAACACCAAACTGGAAAAGGACTCTGCTATGTCTTTGGACACGACGGCCATGAATCACCCTAAAGAAGTTCACAAGCGCGACCCGCTCTTTCGATTCCAAATGTTTACCTCTCTGTCGCTTCTTGTATTGTTCCTAATCGTTACCCTGTCCGGTGCCATTCTTTATAGTTCCCCCCGTGGACGGGTTGCCAATTGGGGACAGTGGACGGTATTGGGTTGGGACAAGGAGTCTTGGGCGGCCTTCCATATCAATGCAACCATCTGCTTCGTGGTGTTCAGTATTCTTCACCTCCTTTTCAATTGGAAGATGTTACTCGGCTATCTCAAGCGTGGCACTCTCGGGCTCGTTCGTGGTCGTCTTGAACTGTTGGCCGCTCTCGTTTTCGCCGGACTCCTTTATGCGGGTACGCGTTACCATGTGCCGCCTTTTTCTCAGTTTGTGGCCTGGCGAGAGGCGTTCAAGGACTACTGGGAAAGGCGGTCACCGCCCGCACCAATCCCACATTTGGAAGAGTTCACACTTGAGCGAATCTCCCAATTAGCCGGGGCGTCTGAGGAGGAAATCCTCCAGTTCGTACGATCGCTTGGTGTCGAGGATGTGAAAAGTTCAAGCACGCTTGCCCAGATCGCTGCACAAATCGGACAGTCTCCTCGTCAGGTATTCGATGCTATGGCGCAGCGATTTCCCTCACTCCAGGCCATTCAACCTCCCTCGCCGGAACAGAGACGAGGACTCCGTAGGCCTGATGGCAGTGCTCTGGAGGGGCCCGGAGCCTTTGGCCCAGGGTCTGGCCGTGGGGGTGGACGCGGAATGGGGCAGGGCCTCCGCCGTGGTCGAATGAGTGATCCCAACTTTGAGTGACTTCCGGGAACAGCCGTCCTTCTTGTGACCATTGCCCGGCGCAGTGGTACCACTTTGTGAAAGGATTACTTGGATTCCCGCGTGGCTGAAGAGACTATGGCCTCGTAAATGCGCTGACGCAGGTCGTTGACCAACCAATGGCAAATGCACGAGTGAATGCTCTCGACCATTTCCATATCGTTTAGCGGGACGTGAATCCCCTTTTTCTGCATGGCACGCAATCGTCCTCCATCGAACCCCGTCATGCCAAGCGTCATAAGCTCATGGTCGTTTGCCCACTCGACTGCCGCCAAGATGTTGGGGCTATTGCCTGAGCCACTGATCGCAATAAGAACATCACCGGGCTGAGCGTAGTTCGCCAGTTGCTGAACAAAAACTTGCTCATAGCCTAGATCGTTGCCCAACGCAGTGAGCCAACTGATGTTCGCAACGAGACTTATGGCCTTAAACCGTGGCACAGCATACGAGAGTAGATCGGCATCGCGGATCGTGCCTTTGGCAAGGTCTTGTGCCAGGTGACTTGCCGTGGCCGCGGAACCTCCATTCCCGCAGACGAACACCAACCGCCGGTGCAGCCAGGCATCGAACAGCACCTGAGAAAAGTCTTCCAGTTCTCGCAGATTGAGGCGGTTCAGTTCGTCAATAAGTCGCGAAAAATAGTTGCGAATTTCTGAGCTTTTGCCGGACACGTATCGCACTCCTTCTAAGCATCATCTACCGGCCCTTTCGCGGAATCTCCGGTCTCATTGATGGTATATACCCGCCGGCGAGATGCGTATTCTACAAATGATCGTTGAAAAATCTTACCCGAAAAAGCCAGTAAACCCATCTTCGGGCAGTTCTTCGTTTTCTTCATGTTCCCCAGCACGCGCTAAGTCAAACGATTCGGTACCCGTAAAATCTGCCGAAAGGACAAAGACCTTTCCATCACCCATTCGTCCTGTTCGGGCATTGCTGACAATGAGGCGAATGATCTCTTCGGTCCGCAGGTCGTCGACCCAAATTGTGATTTGCACCTTGGGAATGAAGGCCAGGGCATAATCGCCGCCGCGATATTCCTCCAAATAGTTTTTCTGACGACCAAAACCCTTGACTTCCCGGACCGTGCACGCCTCGACCGGCGCGAACTTCAGGGCTTCGAGAATCTTCTCAGCAACGAACGGTCGAACAATTGCGATGACGATTTTCATGCGCTTCTTTCGCTATGGTTCCTAACCAGAGCGACGCGGTCCTACCCGGCCAGACGACTCACCTCATGTATGTCCTTGACGGACCAAAAGCCGCTTGGCCGCGGCCAAAGCATTAAGTTTATCATTTCATCGCCAGACACAATAGCGATCCTAGGGGGCCTACTCTAAGAGTTGACGACCAAAAGACATAATGAACACAGAGGAGAATCGGCAGGTGGTTGGGGTGACGGTGACTTCCCCAAGAATTGCTCACAAAGGATGCCGCGGCGGTTTGACGATAATGGCTAGTATGGATCGTGGCAGTAACGAACTGCAGGTTTGAGACCAGCATTGTTTAAGATGGGAAGCAATATGAGGATGAAGGACAACAAGCCGTCGCGCTCTGCTGTAAATCGTACGCCTTACCAAGAAGGGATCATCCGGCGGTATTACGAGAACCGGGACAATCTGATGATCCAGAAGCTAGGAGATCTGGTTGGCGAACTCTATCTGAGTGAGGGAAAGGCAAGAGCGCGTATCTGGAAGCGGATTACCGCGGCACTTCGAAATCTAAGCGTCCCAGAGGCGAGAATCGAGCACCTGGTGAAGTCCGATAACCCGGAGTTTGTCGCCAAGATTCTGGAGGAACTTCAAACCCGTGGCCAAGTGGATTAAAAGGTTATATCCCCACTTGTGTCGCGGATGCCCAATTCGGACTGCGTAGTCCAGAGAAATGAAGACTCGGGAGTATGTCCGCAAATAATTCCCTTGTTGAACAACTGCGATGGCGAAAGCTGCCCGTGCTGGACGACGGCTTTGTGTGCCTGGTGGATGTCATGGGCGATGACTCAGCGATTGTCCAGGCGGCCCGTGTTAGCTACGGCGCGGGGACCAAGAAAGTTTCCGACGATCGGACGTTGATCCGCTATTTGATGCGTCACCGCCACACGACCCCGTTCGAAATGGCCGAGGTCAAGCTCCTTGTGCGGGTACCTATGGACATTTGGCGTCAGTGGATCCGCCATCGCACGGCCTCTGTGAATGAATACAGCACACGGTATTCGATCGCCATCGATACCGCCCACAGAACGCCTCCGGATAAGTGGCGAAAGCAGTCCACAACCAACCGTCAGGGCAGCGAAGGGTTTTTGGACCTACAAACGGGAGAAGAGCTTAGCCGCGAGGAAAGAGAGTTGCAGGAAAAGGCCCGGCAGGTCTACCAACATCGCCTCGATTTAGGAGTCGCACGGGAACAGGCAAGGAAAGACTTGCCGCTTTCGACCTATACCGAGGCTTACTGGAAGATCGATCTGCACAATCTGCTCCACTTTCTTGAATTGCGGATGGATCGTCACGCGCAATGGGAAATCGCCCAATATGCGCGTGTGATCGGCTACGAAATCGTCGCTCCGCTATTCCCAATGACATGGGAAGCATTTGTGGACTATAGATTGCAAGGGCTGGTGCTATCGCGTCTGGACTGCGAGGTGATTGCTCGCCTGGTCGCTCAAGGCTCTCTTCCAGCGAGTGAGAGAGCCTTTCTCGAAGCTCAGGACCCAGCCTGGCGGGGACTAACACGTTGCCGCGAGCGAGACGAGTGTTGGGAAAAACTCAAACGCCTAGGGATCGTGAAGGATCCATAGCCTATAAACTCGACGAAGAAGTTACAAAAGAGGGTCTCTGATGGCCCTGCTGTGGCATTGCCCCATCCCTGGCACTGCCCGATCACTAGTCCGCAGTAGCGTGATATATTAAATTCTCATCTTTCTCCCGCCATTGGCAGATAATGTAACTTTCCGCCGGAGTTACTCGGCCAACGTATTGCCCCCTGGACCATCTGGAAAGAATTGCCATAATAGTGAAGCTACATGAATGTGGTCCAGTGATAGAGGCCGGGCGCGGTGTTGCCCTGACGTTTGCTGCCTAGTTGGCCGTTCCTCTGTGTGTATCCGAGGAAAACGCTCCCGACCGGTGTGAATTCGTCTCTGATGATCCGATTGTCACAGCAACCACTGGCCGGAACGGAATAATGATCAGAAGGAGTGTTCCGCAATGCGTAGGAGAGCGACAAATCATCACTTACATGGAGCGTTTGTTTTTTGTTTGTTGGGGTGGCTTATGTCGTTAGGCTCGATGGGTATGGCAGTGACAAGGAACGTGGAGGAGGATTCCTCGGGAGAAGGGTTGCCGACTATTGTCAAGCGGCTGGAGTTTCCGGACGCGGTCTCCCTCGTTGAACTCTCGAACGGCTTGACGATCATTGTTCAGGAAAATCATTC
>Ga0116181_1003254_pt1 | contig 12758 bp, 14 predicted proteins | sample AD_UKC075_MetaG_FD_89752 | JGI IMG/M metagenome (GOLD analysis project Ga0116181, IMG submission 89752) | Active sludge microbial communities of municipal wastewater-treating anaerobic digesters from USA - AD_UKC075_MetaG | ecosystem: Engineered > Bioreactor > Anaerobic > Digestate | place: USA...
CTACGCAACCTGGAAACCGCTTTGTCCTGGTATGGCAAGGCGGCCGAACAAGGCTATGCGCCAGCCCAACTTAACCTGGGCGCGATGTACGCTGAGGGATCGGGGGTCGATCAGGATATCGGCGAAGCGCTGAATTGGTATCACAAGGCTGCGGATCAAGGCTACGCCCTAGCCCACTTCAATCTGGGCATGATTTACGCCGAGGGCCAAGAGGAAATCCCACAGGATCTGGTCATGGCCTACGTCTGGTTCTCCCGATCCTCGGTATTAGGCGATCAGGAGGCTCGCAATGCGCTGAAGGCCATCGGCTCGCAGCTAAGCCTCGAGCAAAAGGAACAGGCCCAGATGTTATTGCAAACCTCTGTCGTGGAAGAGCCCTCCGGTCGCAATCGACTCGCGGCCAGAGGCGGATTTTAAAATTTCATATCCTCGAAGAACTTCTTGACTCCATCGAGCCAACTGCCTTGCTGAGGCGTGTGGCGTATTCCGCCGGGCTCCATGGAGTCAGCGAGTTTCTGCAATAACTCTTTCTGCTCACGAGTCAGATTGACCGGTGTCTCGACCACCACCCGACAGAGCAAGTCGCCCGTCGCACCACCACGCACCGGTTTGACACCTTTCCCACGCAGACGGAACACCTTGTTGGTCTGGGTTTCCGGCGGAATCTTCAAAGTCAGGCGTCCATCCAGGGTCGGCACTTCCAGATCGCCGCCCAACGCCGCCGTCGCGAAGCCGATCGGCACCTCGCAATAGAGATTGCTGTCCTCGCGGGTAAAAATCGGATGCGGCTTGACCCGAATCTGCACGTACAAATCGCCCGGCGGTCCGCCATGTTCGCCGGCTTCGCCCTCCCCCGCCAAGCGGATGCGATCGCCATTATCCACCCCGGCCGGCACCTTGACCGACAGGGTTTTCTGCTCCTCGACCCGACCGCTGCCCTGGCAGGTCTCGCAAGGTTCGGGAATGACGGAGCCGCGGCCCTGACAACGCGGACAGGCTTGCTGGATCGAGAAAAAGCCTTGTTGCATCCGCACCTGGCCCATGCCCCGACAGGTGGGACAGGTGGTGGGCTTGGTGCCGGGTTTGGCACCGCTGCCAGCGCAGGTGGCGCAGCTCACCAGAGTCGGCACCCGAATCTTGGTGGTGATGCCGAACACCGCTTCTTCCAGCGTCAAATCCAGGGTGTATTGCAGGTCGGCGCCGCGATAGCTTTGCGCGCCGCCGCGCATGCCACCGCCGAAAATGTCGCGAAACACCCCGCCGAAGATATCGCCGAGATCAGCCGCACCGCCAAAACCGCTACCGCCCGCTGAACCATCGACCGCCGCATGGCCAAACTGGTCGTAGGCCGCCCGCTTGCGTGAATCGTTCAGCACCTCGTAGGCTTCCTTGGCCTCCTTGAACTTCTCCTCGGCCACCTGATCGCCAGGATTACGATCGGGATGGAATTTCATCGCCAGCCGGCGGTACGACTGCTTGATTTCAGCCTCGCTGGCATTGCGGGAGAGATTGAGGACTTCGTAATAATCGCGCTTGGACATGATCTTGCGTTGCGGGCACTCGCCGAGTTGTGGGCACCAAAACCAAAAATCCGGGAACGCGCTTGTCGTTCCCGGATTCACAGTGTATCGCAGCCGGCGCGATTACTTCTTCACTTCCTCGAATTCGGCGTCGACCACGCCGTCATCCGCCGGCTTGTGCGCGCCGCCCGGACCTTGCGGACCGCCGGGGCCGTCTTCCGGCCCAGCGCCGCCGGACTGGGCATACACCCGCTCGGCCAGCTTGCCGGACAGTTCGGCCAAGGTCCGGGTCTTGGCCTCGATCGCGCTCTTGTTGTCGGCCTTGGTCGTGGTCCGCAGGTCGCTGATCGCCGATTCGATCGCTGCCCGCTCGCCGCCTTCCACCTTGTCGCCCAAATCGCGCAGGGTCTTCTCGGTGGCGTGAATCAGGTTCTCGGCCTGATTACGAGCGTTGACCAGCTCATGGAACTTCTTGTCTTCCTCGGCATGGGCCTCGGCATCGCCGACCATGCGCTTGATCTCGTCCTCGGACAGACCGGAGGACGCCTTGATCACGATCCGGTTTTCCTTGCCGGTCGCCTTGTCCTTGGCCGAGACATGCAGGATGCCGTTGGCGTCGATGTCGAAGGTCACCTCGATCTGCGGCACGCCGCGCGGGGCCGGCGGAATGTCCTGCAGGTCGAACTTGCCCAGCGACTTGTTGGCCGAGGCCATCTTGCGCTCGCCCTGCAACACATGCACGGTCACCGCAGTCTGGCTATCGTCGGCGGTCGAGAAAGTCTGGGTCTGCTTGGTCGGGATCGTGGTGTTCTTGTCGATCAGCTTGGTCATCACCCCGCCCAGGGTCTCGATACCCAGACTCAGCGGCGTCACGTCGAGCAACAACACATCCTTGACCTGACCGCCCAGTACGCCGCCCTGGATCGCCGCGCCGACCGCGACCGCCTCATCCGGATTGACGTCCTTGCGCGGCTCCTTGCCGAAGAATTCGCGCACCTTCTCCTGGACCTTGGGCATCCGGGTCTGGCCGCCCACCAAGAGCACGTCGTCGATCTGGCCGACGCCCAGGCCGGCGTCCTTCAACGCGGTCCGGCACGGCGCGATGGTCCGATCGATCAGTTCCTCGACCAGCGACTCCAGCTTGGCACGGGTCAGTTTCAGGTTCAGGTGCTTGGGTCCGCTCTTGTCCGCCGTGATATACGGCAGATTGATCTCGGTCTGCTGGCTGGAGGACAGCTCGATCTTGGCTTTCTCGGCGGCTTCCTTCAGGCGCTGCAAGGCCAGAGGATCGCTGATCAGATTGATGCCAGTTTCCTTCTGGAACTGCTCGATCAGGTAGTCGATGATCCGCTTGTCGAAGTCCTCGCCGCCCAGGAAGGTGTCGCCATTGGTCGAGAGCACCTCGAACTGCTTCTCGCCGTCCACTTCGGCGATCTCGATGATCGAGATGTCGAAAGTGCCGCCGCCCAGGTCGTAGACCGCGATCTTGCGATCCTTGGAGCTGGATTTGTCCATGCCGAAGGCCAGCGCCGCCGCTGTCGGCTCGTTGATGATGCGCTTGACCTCCAGACCAGCGATGCGCCCGGCGTCCTTGGTGGCCTGGCGTTGGCTGTCGTTGAAGTAGGCTGGCACTGTGATCACCGCTTCGGTGATCGGGTGGCCGAGATAGTCCTCGGCGGTCTTCTTCATCTTCATCAGCACCCGCGCCGAAATCTCCGGCGGCGCCATCTTCTTGCCATGCGCCTCGACCCAGGCATCGCCATTGTCGTTCTGGACGATCTTGTAGGGCACCAGATCGATGTCCTTCTGCACTTCCGGTTCGCCAAAACGGCGACCGATCAGGCGCTTGACCGCGAACAGAGTGTTCTGCGGATTGGTCACCGCCTGCCGCTTGGCCGGCTGACCGACGGTCACTTCGCCGTCTTCCATGAAGGCGACGATGGACGGGGTCGTCCGATCGCCTTCGCTATTTTCGATCACCCGGGGCTTGCCGCCTTCCATGATCGCGACACAGGAATTGGTAGTGCCCAGGTCGATACCGATAATGCTGCTGCTACTCATTGGCCACGCTCTCTAAACATTCGTCAATTTGGGGTGCTGGATCTTGTGCTCTAACCGCTGAAATAGGGACGATCCGGTCTTTTTTCAAGGCGTCCCGGCCATCCGCGTCAGCCGGCGGGTTTGGGAACGGCCTGGGCGATGATCACCTTGGCAGGTCGGATCAATCGTTCGTTGAGCACATAGCCCTTCTGGACCACTTGGATCACGGTATTGGGCTCGGCCTCGCCGGTCGGCACCATGGCCATGGCCTCATGCAGGTTGGGATCGAAACGCACACCCAGCGGATTCACCTCGCGCGCGCCGAATTTCTCCATCGCCGCCACCAGCTGCTTCAAGGTCAATTCGACCCCTTCGCGCAATTTGGGCACGTCGATATCGCCACTGGCCGCCGTCAGCCCCATTTCCAGGCTGTCGCGCACCGGCAGCAACTCACTGAAAAAACGCTCCAGGGCGAATTTATGGGCGTTCTGCACCTCGCGCTCGGTGCGCTTGCGCAGGTTCTCCATCTCGGCATGGGCGCCCAGATACAGTTTCCAGTGTTCGTCGGCTTTGGCCAGCGCCTGGTCCAGGTCGCGTTGCAGCGTATCGAGATCTTCCCGGCTGATCTGTATTTCAGCCTCGTCCTCGCTGGCGATCGTGGTTCGGGCTGCGCCGTCGGCTGGGGTCGCTGCGGCCTCTGCCCCGGCGTTTTCGGGCCAGACGCGAGGCTTCACGGTAGGGTCGGTCGAAGTCATTCCTCAGGTTCTCCGTCACTCAAACATTCGGTCGGGCGATCGACATCGCCCCTGTCGTCGGAGAAGTGGGGATGAACGGCGGGAATTCAAGGGCACGCGGCCCACACGGCGATCACGCCTCAATGCGACTTGGCGTTCAGCGCCGCTGCCAGCAGGCGGGCGGTGACATCCACCACCGGAATCACCCGGTCGTAGGCCATGCGGGTAGGCCCGATAACGCCCAGCACGCCCAGCACCTGCCCCTCCACCGAATAGGGCGCAGTCACCACACTGCACCCCTCCAGCACATCGAAGCCGGATTCCTCGCCGATGAAGATCTGTACACCATGGGCGTGCACGCATTGATCGAACAGATGCAACAAGTCGCGCTTCTGGTGGAACACATCGAACAGCTGGCGCAGCTTGTCGAGATCGGACAGATCGGCGTACTGCATCAGGTGGGTCTGGCCGGCGACTACGCAGTCATCGCCGTCCGGCTGGGCTTCGAAGGTCTGCTCGGCCATCTCCACCACCGTCTCCATCAGGTGATCGAGGCTGTCGCGGGCGTCGCGCAGATCCTTCAACAGGGTCTCGCGCACCTGCTGGATGTCCTTGCCGGCGAATTCGGCATTCAGATAGTTGGCGGCCTGCTGCAATTCCATCGCGCTGTAGGGCCGACGGACCTGAATGATGCGGTTCTGCACCTCCTGAGCGTTCAGCACCAGGATCACCAGCACCCGATTTTCCGACAGCGGCAGAAATTCCACATGACGCAGGGTCACCGCATTGCGGCGTGGCAGCATCACCACCCCCACCAGATGGGTGACGCCGGACAACAGGTCGGAAACGGAACGGGCCAGATCGACGCTGCTCTGGGCCGGCTGATCGATGCGTCGGCGCAATACTTCGACCTCCCGGTCGTCCAGCGGTCGCAGATTCAGCAAGGCATCGATGAACAGGCGGTAACCACGCGCCGTGGGCATTCGCCCAGCCGAGGTGTGCGGGGAGCGCAGATAGCCCAGATCCTCCAGGTCCGCCATCACGTTGCGCACGGTGGCCGGACTCAGATCCAGACCGGCGTCGCGCGCCAAGGTGCGCGAACCGACCGGCTGGCCGTCGCGAATGTAACGTTCGACCAGCACCCGAAGAAGATGCTGGGTCCGCTCGTTGAGAGGCGGATGGCTAGTAGGGGTCGATTCCATGCTGGATAGGCCGATGGTGGTCTGCGGTTAGCACTCCCTGGCATAGAGTGCCAGACAACCCTAGCAATTCACCCAAAAGGTGTCAAGCCGTCCGGCACTTGGCGAGGTTTCACCTAAAATGATAACGTGTTTGCATCTACTCTCACCCGGTTCGGAACGATGTCCACCATGGTTTTTCATACCATCGGCTTGATCGGTAAATTCGGCGATCCCAATTTCTCCGACACGCTCGGCCAGATCGCCGATTATCTGCGCCAGCGTCAGTTACGCGTCCTGATCGACGAAAGCTCGGCGCATCTGGTTCCGAACAACAGCCTGGAGATTGCCAGTCGCGCCGCGATCGGCCAGCAGTGCGATCTGGTGATCGTGATGGGCGGCGACGGCACCATGCTCAACGCCGCCCGCTCGCTGGTCGACTACGAAGTACCGATCCTGGGGGTCAACCTGGGCCGGCTGGGCTTCCTGGCCGACGTTTCGCCCAGCGAGATTCCGCACAGTCTGGACGAAGTCCTGGCTGGCCAGTTCCGCGAGGCGCGCCGCTCGCTGCTCAACGCCCAGATCGTGCATGAAGGCCATGTGACCGGCGAGGCCGACGCCCTCAACGACGTGGTGGTGCACAAGCGCGAAGTCGCGCGGATGATCGAAGTCGACGCCTTCGTGGACGGCCGCTTCCTCAACGCCTACCGCGCCGATGGCCTGATCATCTCCACCCCCACCGGCTCGACCGCCTACGCCTTGGCCGGCGGCGGGCCGATCATCTATCCGGGACTGGAAGCGGTGGTACTGGTGCCGATCTGCCCGCACACCCTGACCAACCGGCCGATCGTGGTCAAGGCCGACAGCATGATCGAAGTGGTACTGAACGCGGCCAAGACGACCGACACCCTAGTCACCTGCGACGGCCAGGTCAGCCTGGCCATCGCAGCCGGCGACCGGGTGGTGATCCGCAAGAAAGACCGTAAGATGCGGCTGATCCACCCAATCAGCCACGACTACTTCAAGCTGTTGCGGGCCAAGCTGCGCTGGGGGCTCGGGCCGGAAGTCTCGCCGTTCACCTGAACCGTTCGCCATGCTGACCCATCTGCGCATCCGCGACTTCGCCATCATCGAGGAACTGGATCTGGAACTGGCGGCAGGGATGACCGCTGTCACTGGCGAAACCGGCGCCGGTAAATCCATCCTGGTCGACGCCATCGGTCTGCTGCTGGGCGACCGCGCCGGCAACGGCGCCATCCGCCATGGCGCCGAGCGGACCGACATCAGTGCGACCTTCGATCTGGACACCCTGCCGGCAGCGCGCAACTGGCTAACCGAACGCGATCTCGACAGCGACCGGGAATGTCATCTGCGACGGGTCGTCGCCAGCGCGGGCCGATCCCGCAGCTACATCAACGGCGTGCCGCAACCGACCCAGGCATTGCGGGAGCTGGGCGAGCGCCTGGTGGACATCCACGGCCAGCACGAACATCAATCCCTGCTGCGGCGCGACGCCCAGCGCCAGCTGCTGGACGACTACGCCGGCCATCAGGCGCTGGCGCAGGAAGTGGTCGAGCATTTCCGCCATTGGCATCGACTGGGCCAGGAACTGGGCAAGCTGCACCAAGCCGACAGCGAACGCGACGCCCGACTCGACATCCTGCGCTACCACCTGCGCGAATTGGCGGCACTCAACCTGGCCGAGGGCGAGGTAGCGGAATTGGAAGCCGAACAGCGCCGTCTGGCCAACGCCAGCCAGTTGCTGGAAACCGGCCAGCGCCTGCTGGGCTGGCTGACCGAAAACGATGAAACCGCCATCGTCGATCGCCTTCACCAAAGCCTGCGGGAGCTGGACAGCCTGAGCCGGCTCGACCAGCGCCTGAACCCGTTGGGAGAATTGCTGAACGCGGCCTTGATCCAAGTGCAGGAAGCCGGAGCCGCGTTGCGCAGTTATACCCAGGATCTCGATCTCGATCCCGAACATCTGGCTGGCATCGACCAGCGACTGGCCGCCGCCCATCAGCTGGCCCGCAAACACCGGCTGAGCGCCGAGGAGCTGCCGGCGCTGCGGACGCGGTTCGAAGCCGAGCTGGATGCGCTCGAACACAGCGAGACCCGGCTGGAACAGCTACAACAAGCCACCCAGGAGGCGCTGCAGGCTTATCAGCAACGGGCCGAGCCATTGAGCGCGAGTCGGGCCGGAGCGGCGCAGGAGCTGGGAGAACGGGTTTCGGCGGCGCTGGCCGAGCTGGGCATGCCGGGTGGGCGCTTCGCCATCGTTCTGGAACGGCTGGACCAACCAACGGCCGGCGGGCTGGAAGCGGTGGAATTTCAGGTCAGCGCCAACCCCGGCCAGCCGCTGCGTCCGCTGGCCAAGGTCGCCTCGGGCGGCGAATTGTCGCGCATCAGCCTGGCGATCCAGGTCATCACCGCCCACGCCGTCCGCATTCCGACCCTGATTTTTGACGAGGTGGACACCGGTATCGGCGGTGGGGTAGCCGAAGTGGTCGGCCGGCAATTGCGGACTCTGGGTTGCCAGCGCCAGGTGTTATGCGTCACCCACCTACCGCAGGTCGCGGCCCAAGCCCACCAGCAGTTCAAGGTGGAAAAGCAGACCGACGGCGAAACCACCCACACCCAGGTGGCGCTGCTGGCCGAAGAGGCGCGCATTCAGGAAATCGCCCGGATGCTGGGCGGCTTGGAATTGACCGCCACGACCCTGGCCCATGCCCGAGAAATGATCGCCGGCGCTGCGACGCCGCGTTAGCCGCGCCGCGCCCACCCGTCGCCACCGACCCGCCGGATCAATGATGGCCGCGATCCCCCTGCAGCGGCTCGAGCGCCGCGCCTTCCTTGAGCCGATGGGGACAGTCCGGTCGTTGACAGTGGCCATACAGAATCAGGCAATGCTCGCTCAGCTCGAAACCCAGCCGCTGGGCGATGCTCTTCTGGCGCTGCTCGATCTCCTCGTCGCAGAATTCTTCGATCCGACCACAGTCGAGGCACAGGATATGGTCGTGATGTTCACCGTAATTGAGCTCGAAGACCGACTGGCCGCCCTCGAAATGATGGCGTTTGACCAGACCGGCCGCCTCGAACTGGGTCAGCACGCGATACACGGTTGCCATGCCGATTTCTTCACCAGAAACTGCCAACGCCTGCCAGATCGCTTCGACAGTCAGGTGATTGCTCCCCTGATGCTGTAGCATGTCGAGGATTTTCATGCGCGGCAGCGTGACCTTCAGCCCCGCCTGCTTGAGTTGTTTGGAACCCACGCTGAACTCTCCAGGGATTGCGCTTACCCACGGATTGCCGATGTACGCTATGATGGTGATCAAAGTTCATAAGCAACCCGGACTCTTCCCCCCATGCTTCACATGTCCCTACGCGCTGCCTGTGTACTGCTGTCGGTCTTGACGGCCGGCTGCGAATCCATGTTACCCAGCTTCTATACGGTCCCGGTCCGGCAAGGCAACTATGTCGACCAAACGATGGTCTCCCGCTTGCGCCCTGGTATGACCAAACAACAGGTTCAGCGCATCATGGGCACGCCGCTGATCACCGACCCTTTCCACCAGGACCGCTGGGATTACTACTATCAAAAAAGCAAGGGCACCGAGATTGCCGAGCGCCGTCAAGTGACCCTGTACTTCCAGGGCGACACGCTCGCCCGCGTCGAAAACGCGGAGAACTAATCGCCTTCCGGCCCCAGCGCCCCGCCGCCCTTGCGCATCCGCTTGCCTTCCGCCGCTCGCTGCTTGCGGACAGCCTTGGGATCGGCGAGCAAGGGCCGGTAAATTTCCACCCGGTCGCCGGCGCGTAACACCGCAGACAGTTTGCCGAGTTTGCCGAACACGCCGACCTTGGCGCTTTTGAGCTCGATTTCCGGGAACCGTTCCTGGATGCGCGACGTCAGGATCGCCTGCTCCAGCGTCGCGCCCTCGGGGACTTCGACCGGAACGACCCACTGCTCGTCGGGCAGGGCGTAAGCCACCTCGACCCGGATCATGGCAGACGGCTGGCCGGTCACGGCATTGCCTGGAACATCGCAGCGGCGGGAAAACGGTCAGCGCTTGCCATACAAATCCACCGCGCGTCGGCAAAACGCGTCCACCAGTGAATTGGCGACCTGCTTGAACACCGGTTCGACCGCCACTCGCAGCAACTGGTTGGAAAACTCGAACTCCATATCCAGGGACACCTTGGACGCATCGGCCCGCAACGGTTCGAACCGCCAGTAGCCTTCGAGGCGTCGAAAAGGGCCTTCCAGCAGGCGAATGTCGATCATCTTGTGCTTTTGCATCCGGTTGCAGGTGGTAAAGGATTTGTGCACCCCGCCCTTGACCATTTCGATGGTCGCCCTCACTTCTTCCTCGCCACGGCTGAGGATGCAGGTGGAACGGCACCACGGCAAGAACTGTGGATAGGCTTCGATGTCGTTGACCAGGGCATACATTTCAGCCGCCGAATACAGAACCAGGGCGCTCTTCTTGACAGTCGCCACGACTTGATCTCCGCTACGGCGCTAGGTTATCGATTTGTTATTGGACTCCCGCCCCGCAAGTTTGGTTGAATCTGCGGTTATCCTCAAGCATTGCGTATCGGCTCCCCGCGCCGGTCGCCTACAAGACAACAACATCATGAGCAAGAAACCCACCCCAAACCCGCAGATCGCCAGCAACAAGAAGGCGTTCTACGACTATTTCATCGAAGAGCACTACGAGGCGGGCCTGGCCTTGCAGGGCTGGGAAGTCAAGAGCCTGCGAGCGAGCCGTGCCCACCTCAAGGAAAGCTACGTGCTGCTGCGCGATGGCGAAGCCTTCCTGTTCGGCTGCCACATCGCGCCCCTGACTTCGGCCTCCACCCATGTCCAAGCCGATCCGACCCGCACCCGCAAGCTGTTGCTGCATAAGGAGGAGATCGGCCGCCTGTTCGGCGCGGTCGAGCGCAAGGGCTATACCGTCATTCCGCTGGCGATGTACTGGAAACACAATCGCGCCAAACTGGATATCGGGTTGGCCCGTGGCAAGAAGGACTACGACAAGCGGGCGACCGAGAAGGACCGCGACTGGGAGCGTGACAAGCAACGGCTGATGCGAGACCGGTAGCGCATTTGGAACTTTCCAGCGACCCGGTTATCATAATTTAGCTTAGGGGGCGATCTGGTTTCGACGTGGATTGCAAAACCTGAGGCGCATGTCGAGGATGCAGCTCGCCTCGTTAATCAGGCTGCAAAATATAGTCGCCAACGACGACAACTACGCTCTGGCGGCCTAAAGCCCGCCAGCCTCTGACCGGAACTTGCTTGTGAGGTCCGGAGTCCTTCGGGGCGCTTCAGGGGTCGACCTAACATAAGCTCGCGCCGATCCTGTCCGGGGGTGAGGCTCTAAAACTAACCGGAACCGCCGTTCGCCGCCCTGCCGGTCGGGTTGCGAAAGGTTAAAACAAAGACCAGGCTAAGCATGTAGTGCCGAGGGCAGAGGATTTGCGGACGGGGGTTCGATTCCCCCCGCCTCCACCATTTCAACATCCAGCAGCATCCAGAAACATCAAAAAGCCCGCGTAAGTGCGGGCTTTTTGTTTGGCTTCACATCCATCAACCGGTAGAGGCTTGCAAAGTTGACAGCGAAAGGAGAGCGGTCATGGCCATCGTAGACTGGATCACCGACTTGTTTTGCCGGATTGATGATAAATGCGCGTGCTCTTGTGGTCGTTCTCTGAAATGGCAGGATTCGTCACAATAGACATTGAAGGTGTCGGTCATCGTATCAACGCCTCTTGGGATATTCCGTCAATATCTGGGCTAGTGGGCTACCCTCCGCAACATGAGGGATGATCATGTCAGCGGAAAGCGCGAGCACCAGCTTATTGCGCGCCAGGGCGGTTGCGCGGGTAGTGCGGCGCACTTCAGGACCGCAGGCGGTGATGACTAGCATCTGGCCGGCCGCCAACGGTTCGCGCTCTTCGGGTCGCGGGCGATATTCCGTCATGCCGCGCGCCAGCACCTTGACCACGCGGCCCTTGCGTCGGAGCACCGAACGCAGCACTTGCTGCTCCAGTGGCGAGTGGAAGCCGCTGACGATGACACGCCCGGCCTTGACCCATTCTGGCACGTGGTCGAGGGTTTCGAGCAGGACATGGCCAGGGCATTCGCGGGAAGCGATCAGGCCTATCAGCGGTTCTGCCAGCAGCACTGTCCCGCCAGCGCCGACTATTCGGGCGGCGACTTCAGGGCCGACACGGTGGGCGCAGTGAGGCGGCAAGGTGACGGGCGCGGGTTTCATTCTTCGTCGTCTGGTGCAGCGCCCATGCGAATCTTCAAATCGTAGTTAATGACAAAATCTAGTTCATCTTCATTCAAGCCGTAATGTTCAGCAAGAAGCCTGTCTATCTCGTCAACAATAGGTTTCGACAACCCCCAGTTGAATTCCTGAAATTCGGTTTTCCCTCTGCGGCTGATTACGGAATTTTTTTGGTAGTCGCTCATCAAGCGAGAAAACAACTCTTCGGCCCGATCAAGCGAAGATACCGATGGGTTTCCGACGGGGAACTGGCGAACGTCGTCTAAAGTCAGATTGCGACAATTCCCGAGCGAGAAGAACCAGTAGAAATATAGAGAACTACTGACAACGCAGCCGATGAACGAAGCCTCGCGCTTTCCTACTGCACTAAGCTCACGAATGTGGTGCACTGACCTAGTCGCTGTTGGTGATCGAAAGTACGGCTCAAAATCCATCATCCTGATCCAATAACCTGGCGTCCTATGGAAGAACAAGGGAGATGTACATCTTCCAACAAGCCAAGCTACCGCTCTAGTGCCAGAAGCACTATCCAGCTTTTCAAGGGCGGAACGCGCTACTGGCGATCCACATTTCGGCACAGGATAACTATCTGTTGGAAATGGGAGACGACAGTAAGCTAAAGTGTCGAAGAGATGTGGTCGTTCGCTGACGTACCACTGGTGATACTTTGTAGATAGAACCTTTTCTCTTCTGTCTCCCCCTTTATGCGCCAAGAAAATTGTCAGACGTTGTTCAACGCCCTCGAACAATTTTGCCGGCCGAATCGCATAGCTACTAAACCAAGTTGCCTGATAACCGTTGCGGATAAATTCTCGGACCGAAGCTGTTTCCGATACGCTAATGGCTGCGATAGGTACGATCAACTATAATGGTCCCCGAATTTTGGACAGCTAATTAAGGTAGGACTCTGCACGGGTAGGATCGCATGACGACGTGGAGACGAGCGATGCAGAGGAAAGTATTCAGTGCGGAGTTCAAGGCGAA
>Ga0116181_1003260_pt1 | contig 12750 bp, 10 predicted proteins | sample AD_UKC075_MetaG_FD_89752 | JGI IMG/M metagenome (GOLD analysis project Ga0116181, IMG submission 89752) | Active sludge microbial communities of municipal wastewater-treating anaerobic digesters from USA - AD_UKC075_MetaG | ecosystem: Engineered > Bioreactor > Anaerobic > Digestate | place: USA...
GCGGGCCAGTGCGCCGCACTCGCGCAGCACCGTGAACATGCGCGAAGGCTGCGCTTCCATCAGACCCTTGGCCAGTTCCTGCCAGACGCGCTCGGCAACCAGGTGATCGACCTCGCCGGCGGCGACCATGCCGCGCATCAGTTCGAGGGTTTCGGGGGCCACCGAAAAATCGGCAAAGCGCGCGGCGAAGCGGGCAATGCGCAAAATACGCACCGGGTCTTCGGCGAAGGCCGGGCCGACGTGACGCAGGATTTTGCCCTCCAGATCGCGTCGACCGCAGAAGGGGTCGATCAGCGTGCCGTCGGCGGCCCGCGCCATCGCGTTGATCGTCAGATCACGCCGCGCGAGATCCTGTTCGAGCGTAACGTCTGGCGCCGCGTGAAAGGCGAAGCCGTGATAGCCATGCCCGGTCTTGCGCTCGGTGCGGGCGAGCGCGAATTCGGCATGGGTCTCGGGATGGAGGAAGACCGGAAAATCCTTGCCGACCGGACGGAAGCCCTGATCGAGCATGGCTTGCGGGCTGGCGCCGACAACCACGTAATCGCGGTCGACGACCGGCCGCCCAAGCAATTCGTCGCGCACCGCGCCGCCAACGATGTAGATGTCCATCGGCGGCGGCAGGACTTACCTTCCGGCCCGGTAGCGGAAACGGTCCAGCTTGCCCTTGGGCGTATTGCGCGCAATATACGTCGGTGCAATCGATTCGAGCGCAGTCGGCCGCCAGTCGGCTGGCAGGTTGCACTTGCCGTCGCAAACGCTGTCGACCTGCATGGAGCGCAGGTTGTCCGGCGACATCATCGGCTTCGGCGACAGCCACATCAGGCCAGCCTGCAGATAGGCCCACCCCTCGGAGAGCGGAATCACCCGAGCCGTGCTGCCAACCAGTTCAGCCGTGTAATCGACTAGCTCACGCAGCGTATAGACCTTCGGGCCGACGAGGTCGTAGGCCTGGCCAAAAGCTGCCGGGTTGCCCAAGCTATCGACGAAGGCATCGGCCACATCGGCGACCCAGACGGGCTGAAAACGCGCCTGTCCGAAACCGAGCGGGAAGAACGGCAGTTTCCTCAGCACGCCGGCGAACATCGAGAGGAAGGAATCACCAAGACCGAACATCACCGACGGACGGAAAACGGTCACGTCAAGGTCGCCCTTGGCGGCCATCACGATCGCCTCACCGTCGCCCTTCGAACACAGATACTCGGACGGCCCCTTGGGATCGGCACCCAGCGCGCTCATATGCAGCAGGCGACGCACGCCGGCCTTCTTGCAGGCGGCAACGATCTTCTTCGGCAGTTCGACGTGAGCTTCGGCAAAATCCTTGCTGTATGGCAGCACGACATCGCGGCTGTGCAGGATACCGACCAGGTTGATCACTACGTCCTTGCCCCGCATCAGCTCGACCAGCACTTCTTCCGAGTTGATATTGACTTCCGGCATCTCGACATTGGGCTGGATGATCAGCGCCTTGGTGCGCTCGCGACGGCGCGTCGGGATAGTGACTTCCACGCCACGTTGCGACAACCGATTGGCGATGTAGGTACCGACGAAACCGCTACCCCCCAGCAGCAAGACCTTCTTGATGTCCATGTGGAACCCCGGAAAACTGTTCTAAAAGCGTGATTTTAAGGCAAATCGTTCAGCTTTGGCGTACTTCGGCGGCCTGGGGCGTACGCCGCAGCGCCTGCTCGGCGGCGGCGTTGAACAGCGAGACACCGGAACTGATGCTGGCCCGGCCATCCCTGAGTTGGCCTTCGGCAATCGCCGGATGCAGCAGCACGGCAAAATCCCAGTCCGGATTCGCCAGCAGCAGCTTGCCCGACCCCTTGGCGACATGGCAGATGCGGCCACAAACCGGCGGCTCGTCCGCCAGGCGGAAACTCAGCCAGTCACCGATGCCAAGCGCTGACTGGCGCTGCCGGCTGCCACTCCACGCGCCCGCCAGATCGTAGATACGCAGCCGCTGAACACCGCTGCGCAACTCGCTGAGCGCCGGGGCGCTGGCAGGTGTCGGTCGCGTTGCGGCAAGTACTGACGGGTTCGTAGCGGCAGCCGGTGACTCGCTGTGTGCGCCGCGCATCGCCGCTGTCTGCAATGCGAAGCAGGCGTCGAGAAACTCGGCGCGCGCCGCATCGGGAACGGACACATGCTGCATGCCAGCGGTGATGGTTTTCAACATCTGCGGCAACTCACGAGCCAGCTGCTTGCGCTCTTCAATATCGACCTTGGGCTGCACGCTCCACAGCAGTTGATCGACGACCGCCTTGTTATCCTGCCAGGCAGCGCTTTCTTCGCCTGACTCGAGCCAGACCTGGCGCAGCAAGCGTTGCCAGTGGTCGCGCAAAAAACGCGAGATGGCCGGCGGCACGTCGGCGCGCAGGCAGAAGGTATCGATCACACGTCGGCTCGCCTGTTCCGCCTGGTCACCTTGCTCCAGGCGCTGAACCAACGGCCGATAGCCAGCCGCAGACTGGCCGGCGGCGTTGTCACGACGGGCGATCAGCTTGTCAAGTTCGCCGACGTAGTGCGACAGCACCTGCGTGTCATTGATGAATTCGGCGCGTACGCGTGACGCGATTTGCTGGATGACGGTGCACAGGGGATGTTTCGAGGTGACGTCGACAGGCAGCCCGACCGCCGCCCGTGCCATCTTGTCGAGCAATTGGCGCGCGGGGTGGGCATCGGCGGTGAAGAAATTCCGATCGAGCATCACGGCGCGCAAGGTCGGAATCTGCAAGCTGGAAAGTGCGGTCTTGATCGGATCGGGCAGGGTAGGCGACGCGAAAATAGCTTCGAAGATCATTGCCAGCGCATCGATCGCCGCCGCCTCGGGCGCCCCGGCCGGGAGGCCCAGCTGGATTGAATCGAGCGGGCGCGTCATGGTGGTTTCCACGCCACCGGTCACAGCCGGGGCCGCGCGTTCGAGATCGTCGAGGCGCGCCAGCAGGCGGCCGAACATCGCCTGGGTCAGCAACGAGGCAGCCACTCCGGCCCCCATGGACACGGCATCGCCACCGCCCGGCTGGCCTTGTCCGATCAGACTGTGTTGCAACGCGGCAGCCGGGTCCATGGCCAGGGCGCCCGTCACACCACCAGCTTGCGCTGCGGAGGCAATATCGGATGCCGTGACGATGGTCGGCTGCGCCGCCGACACCTTGCGCGCAATCAGGAAATCGTTGAATCCGGCATACAAGGCGGGCAGGAATTCGGCAAACACATCCTCCAGGCGATCAAGACGCTGTCTGGCAGTGTCCGGATTCTCGGCCAGCACGGCAGTCAGGGCGGCCAGCCCCTTGGCGATCGCTTTCGGACCCACCGGGTTATCGGTCGGCGAGAGATCGGGGCGTCCAAGCAAGGTGACGAAGCGCAGATAGACGCGCCACAGCGCCTTGCCGTTGCTCTCGGTCAGCAGCGCCGAAAATTGACCGAGACGGATGTCCAGTTCGAGGTCACTCTCGCCGAGCAGCGAAATCTTGGACGCCGTCAGGTCGCCCAGTTGGTCAAACGAGGTGCGTCTTTCCGCAGTCGTCTTTTCGTCGAAATAGGCGCCGAGCGCCTGGGCAAAAGCCGCCACAGCATCGTCGGGAACCGGCTCCGCTTCGCGGAGCAGTTGAACGGCCTGTTTCAGAAACCAGGCGCGGCAGTCGCGCAGAATTTCCCACGCATCGTCCGGCGTCTGGAGGGATTCCTTCATGGCGTTGGATAACATCGGCTTTCCTGACTATTACTTTCGTAATATACTGAATTTTACGGCAAATCGGCATCCTTCGGCGCATCCGCGGTGCGCGCACCGACGACACCAAGTCGCGCCTTGAGTGAATCCGGCCGGCCGGTGAACAGTGTCGAGTAGTAGACCGAGTTGCTCATCACCTTCTTGACGTAATCGCGCGTTTCGTTGAATGGGATGGTCTCGGCATAGATGGCACCTTCCAGCGGTTGGTCGGCGCGCCATTTCCTGGCCCGGCCCGGGCCGGCGTTGTAGGCGGCAGAGGTCAACACCGGATGGTTGTCCAGGCTATCCATGACCAAGCGCATATAGCTGGTGCCGAGCAGCACGTTCACGTCGGTATCGGTAACGCGGCCGTGGTTGTAATCCTTGAGGCCAATCTTCTTGGCCACCCACTTGGCGGTCGCCGGCATCAGCTGCATCAGGCCGGAAGCACCGACATTCGACTTGGCGCCGGTGATGAAGCGGCTTTCCTGACGCATCAGGCCATAGACCCAGGCATCGTCGAGCGCCTGATTCTGCGCTGCCGGGCGTACTTGGTCACCATACGGCGCCAGGAAGCGCACCGTAAAATCGTGCTCGGCCTTCGTCCGATCGGCGGTGTTGATGGCGCGGTCCCAGATCTGGTTGCGCTTCGCCAGGTCGGCGGCGGCCAGCAGCTCGCGGTCGTCCATGCCGCGCAGCGCCCAGTTCCATTCCCTGACCGCCTCGGTACGCATGTCGAGTCGGAAAAAGGCCATCGCCCGGCGGATGCCCGGGTTGTCGCGCGCCGCCTTTTGTTCTTCGGCGGTGGGCGCCTTGGCCTTCGGGGGCACGACGATCTTGCGGCCGAGTTCCTCGTCCGCCAGATTGCCGTAAAAACTGGCTTGACCGGCGATCTTCTCGAACAAGGCATCGGCCTCGCTGGTTAGGCCGCCGGCCTTGTAGGCGCGTCCCAGCCAGTAGATCCATTCGGGTTGCGCAGCGAGCGCCGGCGGCATCTCGCTGATCGTTGCCAGCACCACACTCCAGTCGCGGGCGCGCAGGGCGGCACGCACCTTCCACTGATAACCCTCGTCGGACAGTGGCGTCGCGCCGGCCAGGGCAAACCAGGCGAGCGCTTCGGAATAATGCTTTCTCGCACCCTGCAGCGCAATCTGGCTCCACGCCCATTCGCGCTCGGTAGCCTGCATACGGCCCTGCAATTTCTCGAGTTCGCTCGCGGCGGCACGCGGGTCGTTGGCGGCGATACGCTGGATCGCCAGCGCCGCCAGTTCGCGCCCGGCGCGCGTGGCATACCAGTTGCCCGACTGCTTCGCGAGGTAAGCCATCGGGCTGGAAATGACGAGGTCGAGCGCCTTGCTGTCGGGGGTCTGGCTGATCGGCAGCGCCGCCAGCGTGGCCTTCGCGGGGCCGGTGCGATTGGCCTCGAATTGCCGGCGCGCACGCACCCAGACATCGTCCGCCGTTACCCGGTTGGCACGAATCAGCGCCTCGAGCACTGCCCGGCAGGCTTCCGGGGGCTCCAGCTGGGTCAGCCACTGCTTTTGCGCATCGTCTAGTATCGCCTGGTCACCGGCCGCCAGCCGGGCTTGCTGGTAGTAGCAGGTGACATCCGGCTCCGGGGCGAGCATTTTCGGATATTCGACTTCGATTTCGGCCCACATACCGCGCTTGCCCAGCCAGCGGATCCAGTCCGCGCGAAAGCGCTCAGCGACATAGGTGCGCTCGTAGCGTTCGAGAAAGGCACGAACGGCGGTGCTGTCGCCCTGATCGATGTTCATGCGCAACTGGAAATTTTCGACGTACGGGGCCAATTCGTGGTTGCCGATCTGCCCGGCAGCCCGATCCAGCTTGGCACGGTCGCCGGCGCGGAAGGCGTCGCGGGCGGCGAGGAAGGCACTGTCGCGGCTGTCCTGCGCAACGAGCGGCAGGGAAATGAAAAGACCGAGAAGGAACGCGTGAAACTTCATGCTAGATTCTTGGGATGGAAAAGCCTTCCGAGGATAACACGGCATGGCGACGGGCACTGCGCCAGGCGATGGTGGCCCGGCGCGGCGCCCTGTCGACCAGCGAGCACGCGACCTTGTCGGCACGCGTCGTGGCTCAGGCGCTGGGCGCCCTGTCGTTGCCCAGGGTGGCCGCCTTTTGCTGGCCGATCAAGCATGAACCGGATGTTCGCGCCCTGCTGGCAAGCTGGGCGGAGGCCGGCGCCCGCACGGCGCTACCGGTTGTGGTCGGCGAAGGGCAGCCGCTCGCCTTTCGCGAATGGACGCCCGAGACGCCGCTGGCGCCGGATCGCTACGGCATCCCGACGCCGAGCGCCGGGGAATGGCTGAAGCCCGATCTGATCCTGCTGCCGCTGAACGGCTTCGACGCGGCGGGCTACCGGCTCGGTTATGGCGGCGGTTATTTCGACCGCACGCTGGCAGCGCTTACCCCGCGCCCGTTGGCGGTTGGCGTCGGTTTCGAGATTAATCGCATCGACAGCATCCGGCCCGAGGTGCACGACCAGCGACTGGACTGGATCGTGACGGAATGCGGCGCCTTCAGGCCTGGCGCCTGAAAGCGTAGGCCGCAATGGCAATGACCAGCGAGGCGAGGGCGGCAAGAATCGCTTGGCGCACATCATGGAGCCCCGTGCTGACTGCCAGTTCCAGAAGGTAGGCATACTGCAGCGCGAAAAGCAGCGAGGCGATGGCCAGCGCCAACCATGAACGTCTTGCCCACGGGCTTTGCTTCCTGCGCAGGAACAGCCCGGTCGCCACCCCGGTCGCCCAGAACTGTGCAAGCAAGGCCACAATCAACGCCAGCAGGGACAGCACATAGCCGCTCATGCTGCGCGACAGGCAGCGGCGAAGCGCGTCAGCGCCTCATCCAGCGTGCTGCGGGAACAGCCGAAGTTGAGACGCAACCAGCCCGGCGCGCCGAAATCGGCGCCATCGGAAAGCCCTAGGCCGTGCGCCTCGAAATGGGCGGCGGGATTGGCGAGGTCGAGTTCGCGGACGTCGATCCACGCCAGATACGTGGCTTCGACGTGGCTCATTATTGCCCTTTTTTCGGCGTCGACCGCAACAGACACCAAATCGCGGTTACCCGCGAGATAGGCGAGCAGTTCGCGATGCCAGTCGCCGCAGTCGCGGTAGGCCGCTTCGCAGGCGGCGAGGCCGAGCACATTCACATGCGGCACGATGCCGTCCATCGCGCGCAGGAAGCGGCGGCGCAGCGCAGCGTCGGGGATGATCGCGAAGGCACAGCCGAGGCCGGGAATGTTGTAAGTCTTGGACGGCGCCATCAGCGTGATGCTGCGTTTGGCAGCCTCCGGCGACAAACTGGCGAAGGGTATGTGGCGCTTGTCGGCGTCGAGGATCAGGCCGCAGTGGATTTCGTCGGAACAGACGATCAGGTCGTTCTGCTCGGCAAAGGTCGCCAGATCGTTGAGTTCCTCGCGCGACCAGCAGCGGCCGACCGGGTTGTGCGGATGGCAGAGCAGGAATAGCTTGGTGGCCGCGGTCGACGCGTTTTGCAGCGCGATTTTGTCCCACTGCCAGCGGCCATCGACGCAGGCGAGTTCGATGCGATTGAGCGGGCGGCCGGAAAATCGTGGCGCCGAAAGAAAGGGCGGGTAGATCGGCGTCGCCGTCAGCACCTCGCCGTCGACTGCCCGGCAAGCGACATTGAGTCCGGTGACCAGCCCCGGCAGCCAGACGATCCATTCAGCCTCGACGCGCCATCCGTACTCGCCTTCAAGGTGAGCGAGTACTGACTCCTCCAGCGCCGGCCAGGGGTGCCCGTAGCCGAATACGCCGTGCTCGATGCGCCGGTGCAGCGCCTCGAGCACCGCCGGGGGCGCTGCGAAATCCATGTCGGCGACCCACAACGGCAGGATGTCGCGACCGGCGTACTTGCCCCATTTGATGGAATCGGAGTCGCGCCGGTCGATGGGCGTGTCGAAGGCGCTCAAACTTCGAGGTGCTGGTAAAGGGCGGTGGACAGGTAGCGCTCGCCAAAGGAGGGAATCACGACGACGATCAGCTTGCCGGCGTTTTCCGGACGCTTCGCCAGTTCCAGCGCTGCCCAGGTGGCGGCACCGGACGAAATGCCGACCAGCAGGCCTTCCTCGGTCGCCATGCGGCGGGCGACGGCGAAAGCGTCGTCGTTCTTGACGCGGATCACTTCGTCGTAGATCGCCGTGTTCAGCACGCCCGGCACGAATCCGGCACCGATGCCCTGGATTGGGTGCGGCCCTTTGGCGCCGCCGGAAAGCACCGGCGAGGCGTCGGGCTCGACGGCTACTACCTTGACGCCCGGCTTGCGCGCCTTGAGCACTTCGCCAACGCCGGTCACCGTGCCGCCGGTACCGACACCGGCCACGAAGATATCGACCTGGCCGTCGGTATCTTTCCAGATTTCTTCCGCCGTCGTGTTGCGGTGAACCGCCGGGTTGGCCGGATTTTCGAATTGCTGCGGTATGAAATACTTCGGGTCTGCCTCGGCCAGGGCCTTGGCCTTGGCGATGGCGCCGCCCATGCCATCCGGCCCCGGGGTCAGGATCAACTCGGCGCCGTAGGCTTTCAGCAGCAACTTTCGCTCGCGGCTCATCGTTTCCGGCATCGTGAAGGCGCACTTGATACCACGCGCCGCGCAGACCATCGCCAGACCGATGCCAGTGTTGCCAGAGGTCGGCTCCAGTACCACGGTATCGGGGCCGATCTTGCCGGCGGTTTGGGCGGCGTCGAGCATGGCGACGGCGATACGGTCCTTGACGCTGTGACCGGGATTGAAGAATTCGAGCTTGGCAACGACCGTCGCGCCCGCCCCGGCGGTAACACGATTGAGTTTGACCAGCGGCGTGTTGCCGACCAGTTCGGTAACGTTATTGGCGATTTTCATGGCGATACTCCGATGGGGGATGATGAATTGTAGGCGACTCCGACCTTGCTGTGGGTAGGCCGACAATCCGGTTGCGGCGAACCGAATAATTCGCCGAACGCAAGATCGATGCCGGCGGCGCGTGCCTGCGCCAGATCGGCGCCGCTGTCGATGCCGCCAACTTCACTGGCGACCCCGGCCAACTTCGCCAGCGCGACCGCATCGACCGAGCAGCCTGAAAGGCGAACGATTTCGGGTTGCCAGGTCAGCAGCCCTGCAGTGCTGTCGCCGACACACGGCGAATGCAAGGCCAGCCGATAGCCGCGCCGGCGATAATTGTCGAGCGCCGGCAGACAGGCCGTGTCGCCGGGCGCGGGCACATTGATGTCGAACACGATGTCCTGCGGCGCCAGCCCGCAACGCTTGAGGATCGCTTCGTACACCAGCCCGTGCTGGCTCGGTACTGCCAGCACGTGGCGCGGATGAACCGACACCTGCAAATAGCCCCCGGTGTACTTTCGCTGCGCCAGGAAATTCAGCGCATGCAGGGTACGGCACAGGCGGTCGAAGCGCACCACGGCTGAAGCTTCCGCGCACAGCGCGTAAGCGTCGTCGCTGGTGACAATCGCGCCGTCGTCGCGCACCGCGCTCAGGCTTGCCCGGTGGCCGACGATACGTTCCTCGTGCAAGTCGACGATGGGCTGAAACAGTGAGCGCAACCGCAGGCCGTTCCACCATGCTGCCGCACGCTCTCCTTCCGGGTAGAGCATGCTGCCGTCAGCACTGTCGGCCGTGTTGAAGTAGCGGATCAGTTCAGTCAAAGGCATGGCACTTCCTATTTCTTCAAATAAATCTGGTCGAAACTGCCGCCGTCGGCAAAATGCGCCTTTTGCGCCTTCTGCCAGCCGCCGAACGTGTCGTCTATCGTAACCAGCTTGAGTTTCGGAAATTGGTCGGCGTACTTCGCCGCCACCTTGGCGTCGCGCGGCCGGTAATAATGGCGCGCGGCAATGGTCTGGCCTTCCTCGGAATACAGGTAATCGAGATAGGCCTGTGCAGTCAGCCGCGTGCCGCGTTTCTCGACCACCTTGTCGACCACGGCCACCGGCGGCTCGGCGAGGATGGACAGGCTGGGCGCGACAATCTCGAACTTGTCCTTGCCGATCTCGTTGACCGCCAGTTGGGCCTCGTTTTCCCAGGCGATCAGCACGTCGCCGAGGCCGCGTTCGACGAAAGTCGTCGTCGAGCCACGCGCACCCGAGTCGAGTACCGGAACGTTTTTGAAGATCGCCGTGACCAGCTCCTTCGCTTTCTGCTCGTTGCCTCCCGGCTGCTTGAGCGCCCAGGCCCAGGCCGCCAGATAGTTCCAGCGTGCGCCGCCGGAGGTCTTCGGGTTGGGCGTGATAACGGCAACGCCTGGCTTCGCAAGATCGCCCCAGTCCTTGATGCCCTTCGGATTGCCCTTGCGCACCAGGAAAACGATGGTCGAGGTGTAGGGCGATGAATTGTTCGGGAAGCGCTTCTGCCAGTCGGCCGGGATCAGGTTGCGCTCGACCAGCGCGTCAATGTCGTAAGCCAGCGCCAGCGTCACGACATCCGCCTCCAGCCCGTCGCGCACCGCCATGGCCTGCTTGCCCGAACCGCCGTGCGACTGGCGGAAACTGACCACCTGCCCGGTTTTCGCCTGCCAGTGTTTGGCAAAGGCGGCGTTGTAATCCTTGTACAACTCGCGCGTCGGGTCGTAGGAGACGTTGAGCAGCGAAGTCTGGGCGACGGCGCTGCCAATACCGAGGGTAGTGACTAACGTGGAAATTGCGCAAATTCTGCCGAGGATGCTGGACATGGCTAAGCCTTTCTCATCTGGATTGCAATGGGAAAAGCATAGATCGCCAGTTATATATTTACAAAGACTAGATAGTTACCAAAACATAACCAGATCGAATTAACGATGCCTTGTTGTCACCCTGCGGATGGGGCAGGATGGCAAATCATAACCGGGGTGCCCGCAAGAGACGCCCGCCGGGCAGCGATTGCCGCGTCAGATGGCAAGCTTATGTGCAGAGGGACATCGCGGAGGAGAGATGAAAGACATTCACGACCGACCGATTGGCGAGCGCATCGACTGGCTGTTCGATCTTGCGCGCCGCTATGGGGATACCTTCCGTAGCCCGGAGGCATGGCTGGCGCGGCAACGCTATCTGGCCGAACACCCGACCGCGATCGCGGTACTGAAGTGCATGGATGGCCGCATCAACATCGCGGTGGCGACCCGGACGCCGGCCGGGATCCTGATGCCTTTCCGCAATCTTGGCGGCATGTTCGATCTCGGCTGGCCGCACCTCGGGGAGGTACTGATCCACCACATGCTCAAGATGACCGGCGCCGGGCGGCGGGTGCTGGTACTGATCACCTATCACTGGTCGCGCGGCGACCCCAAACGCGGCTGTGCCGGCTTCCGTTTCGACACCGCCGCCGCCATCGCCCACACACAGGCCATCCGTCGACAGATGTCGCAATTGTTCGGTACCGCGCACGACAGCGTTTATCCGCTGGTTTGCGGTTTCGAGACGGATGAGGAATCACTGGCCGTGCACGGCCCGGATGGATCGGTACTCGATCTGGCGACCCTCGCCGCTGCCGACGCCGCGACGCTTGAACCGCGTCTCGCCGCGCTGTTGCCGGACATGCCGGCGCAAATGCGCGCCGATCTTCTGCCGCTGCTTCGCGGCAATCTCGAGCACATGGCGCAGATCCGCCAACAAACGGCGCGCGCCGAGCGGCTGCTCGACATCGAGCATCGTGAATGGGTGATCTGCATCGGGCGCGGCTTCGATTTCCTGCACACACCCAACATGGCCCTGATCATCGGCCCCTACAGTCCGGATCTGGCCGACCCGGTCCGCAAGGCTGCCGGCATCATTCGCGGCAACATGCTGGCTGGGCGGATTCCCGATGACGGCTTCCTGATGCTGGCGTCAGTGCCATTCGACGAAATCGGCGTCGATCGGGCGCGCGCTGAAATGAAGGCCGATTTCCTCGCAAAATTCGCCGCCTCGGTGGTGGCAAAGGAATTACCGGAACTGGCGGCCCGGATGGCGACACGCACCGCCGTACTCGACTGGGGATCGCGCAAGCTGGAACTGATCGCTACCTGAGCGCCTGCTGCGGTCGACGCCAAAAAACCGCCAATTTCGGCGGCCGCCACGCTCAGCCGAGAAAAAGTTTGTAGACCGGGTTGTCGCTCTCGTCCCAGTGAGCGTAGCCGAGATTCTTCAGGAAGGTCTTGAACGCGCCCATGTCGCCCGGCGGCACCTGCATGCCGACCAGCACGCGGCCGTAGTCGGCACCGTGGTTGCGGTAGTGAAAGAGACTGATGTTCCAGCCGGCACTCATCTGCGTCAGGAAGTTCATCAACGCACCCGGCCGCTCCGGGAACTCGAAGCGGTAGATCAGCTCCTTCATTCCCTTCTCGCACACCGCCGGCGCATGACCACCGACCATGTGGCGGACGTGGTTCTTGGCCATCTCGTCCTCGGTCAGATCGAGCGTCGGGTAGCCGTGCTTCTGCAGGCTCTCGGCAAGCTTCAGCGACTCCTTGCGGTCGACCACCTGGATACCGACGAACACATGCGCCTCGCTGGCCGTGTGGTAGCGATAGTTGAATTCCGTGACATTGCGCTTGCCGATCAGGCCGAGGAATTTCTTGTAGGCGCCCGGCTTTTCCGGCAGCGTGACGGCAAACACGGCTTCACGCTGTTCGCCAAACTCGGCGCGCTCGGCGACGAAGCGCAGGCGGTCGAAATTCATGTTGGCGCCGGAGGTGACGGCGATCAGGTTCTTGTCCTTCAGCTTGTACTGCCGCGCATATTCCTTGGCCCCGGCCACCGCCAGCGCGCCAGCCGGTTCGAGAATCGAGCGCGTATCCTCGAAAACATCCTTGATCGCCGCGCAGATGGCGTCGGTATCGACCAGAATCATTTCATCGACGTATTCCTTGCACAGGCGGAAGGTTTCTTCGCCGACCAGCTTGACCGCGGCGCCGTCGGCGAACAGGCCGACCTGATTCAGTCGTACGCGGTGACCCTTGGCCAGCGACTGCGTCATCGCGTCGGCATCCTTGGCCTCGACGCCGATGATCTTGATGTCCGGACGTAGGCGCTTGATGTAAGCCGCCA
>Ga0116181_1003262_pt1 | contig 12743 bp, 6 predicted proteins | sample AD_UKC075_MetaG_FD_89752 | JGI IMG/M metagenome (GOLD analysis project Ga0116181, IMG submission 89752) | Active sludge microbial communities of municipal wastewater-treating anaerobic digesters from USA - AD_UKC075_MetaG | ecosystem: Engineered > Bioreactor > Anaerobic > Digestate | place: USA...
AGATAGAAAATTTTTTTCCTGAAACTACATCTTTTCCTTTGGACACTGCGTTTAAACTTTCTGAAAAGCGGTTTAAATCGAAAGTCTGTTCCTTTTCATTATTGTTTAAAACGACCATTACTTTTTCTTTTTCATTGTAACGAAAATACACATAAACCTTTTCTTTCGGCATATAATGTTTGGTTTTTCCGGTGTGAATCACTTCTTTTCCTTTACGCCAATTCAAGATTTTTTGAGTGAAATCGTAGAATTCTTTTTGTTCCTTTGTTTGAGTTTGTATGTTGAAAGCGTTTTGTTTGTCCTCTTTCCAGCCACCGGGAAAATCTCTGCGGATATCGGCATCACCGCCTTTATTTTTGTCGCCACGCATCCCAATTTCGGAACCATAATAAATCTGCGGAATCCCCCGAACGGTGGAAATTAAAGTTAGTGCCATTTTGTAATACTTTGAATCTCCGTTGAAAATTTCATTGAATCTTTCAGTGTCATGGTTTTCAAAAAAGACAAGAATATTGTTGATGTCGGGATAAAGAAAATCGTTGCCGAAAGAATTGTAAATCTTAATCATGCCTTTGTCCCAACTTTCCTCTTCTTTCAAAGCGTGCGGTAAATCGGTATAAAGCGTAAAATCCATAACCGACGGAAGGTTGGAATTGTAGCCGTCAATTTCGCCGATTTTGGAATTTTTTTGCCAATACGAAATATGAGCGGGAGAATACATCCACGCTTCGCCGACAATATTGAAGTTTGGATACTCATCCGTAATCGCTTTCGCCCATTTCGACATCGCTTCCTTGTCGTTGTAAGGATATGTATCAACACGAAGTCCGCCCAATTCTGCATATTCAATCCACCAAATTGCGTTTTGAGTTAAATATTTTAAAACCAATGGATTGCTTTGATTTAAATCGGGCATTGTTGTATCGAACCAACCGTTTAAGGCTTCCTTTTTATCGATTTCTGCAACATTGGTATCAAATTGCGACGTTGTACGGTAATTGGAACGCTTGAAGCCATATTTTCCTTCACCATCCGAAAATTGATGAATCCAATCTTTGGTCGGCAAATCCTGAATCAGCCAATGCGAGATTCCCCAATGATTTGTCACATAATCCTGAATGAGCAGCATTCCACGTTTTTGTAGTTCGCGCGAAAGTTCAAGATATTCTTCGTTGGTTCCGTAACGACCATCGATTTTGTACAAATCAGTTTGCGCATAACCGTGATAGGAAGTCTGTTTTTCGTTGTCCTCGTTTGCAGGCGTTAACCAAAGTGCGGTAACACCCAAATTTTGTAAATAATCTAAATTTTTGATAATGCCGCGCAAATCTCCGCCGTGTCTTCCACTTGGTAAATTTCGGTTGGCTTTTTCGGTGAGATTGGGTTGAGAATCGTTGCTGTAATCGCCGTTTGCGAATCTGTCGGGCATAATTAAATACATCACATCTTTTGAAGTGAATGAATTTCGGCTTACAGAATTTGGATTTCTTTTCTTCAATTCATAATCGAAAGAATTTACCAATTTTTTTCCGTTCTTCAAATTGATTTTGAATTTAGGAACATTGATTTCATCAGTATTTAACGTAATGAAAACGTAGTTTGGGTTTTCTACTTTTTTTAATTCTTTAATCTGAATTCCGTTGGATAATTCAATGGTTTGATTGGCAATATTTTTCCCATACACCAAAATTTGGAGTTCGGGATTTTTCATTCCTTTCCACCAAAAGGCGGGTTCTACGCGTTGGATTTGAGCGAAGGTGAAAGTTGAAATGAGGATGAAGAGGAGTGTTTTTTTCATAGTTTGGAGGAAACCTTATAAGTTTACCATAGTTCTTCTAATTAATCGGCTTCACAGAAATCGCATAACCACCACTTCTTGCCAATTTCATTGGTAATTTTGAAGTGTTTGTTACTGTTTTTTTATAGATTTTATACGATTGCGGATTTTTGATGTAATCGGCAGTATCGCCATCAGCATAAACGGTGGCTTCGTATTTTTTTCCTTTTGGTAGGAAAGAGAAATCAACTGTGTAATTTCTAGCGTTTTCATCGGTAGTTCCACCGACAAACCATTCATCCTTTCCTTTTGTTTTTCTTGCTGTATGGATATAATCTCCTGGTTCAGCTGCCAAAATTTTGGTGTCATCCCAATCAAGTGCAACATCTTTGATAAATTGGAAAGCATCCATGTGCCGAGCATAATTTTCCGGCAAATCTGCCGCCATTTGAAGCGGAGAATACATCACCACATACAACGCCAACTGCTTTGCCAATGTAGTTTTCACGAATCTGTTGTCACCTGGAAAATAATAATCCAACTTGGTTTGGAAAATTCCAGGAGTGTAATCCATTGGTCCACCCATAAATCTGGTGAAGGGTAAAATTGTTTGATGGTCAGGATTATTACCACCGAATGCTTCGAATTCAGTTCCACGAGCGGCTTCTGCAGCAATCCAGTTTGGATAGGTTCTGTTCAAACCTGTTGGGCGAACAGATTCATGGGAATTCACCATAAGTTTATACTCGTTTGCTTTTTCTGCAATTCTGAGATAATGATTAATGGTCCATTGCGAATAGTGGTGTTCTCCACGAGGAATGATGTTTCCAACGTAACCAGTTTTCACGGAAGGGTAATCATATTTATTCATCAACTGAAAGGCTTTATCTGCCCATCTTTCGTAGTTGGTTGCCGAACCCGAAGTTTCGTGGTGCATCATCAGTTTCATCCCTTTTGAATGCGCATAATCGTTCAATATTTTAATGTCAAAATCCGGATAAGGTGTGATGAAATCAAAAACAAATTCTTTGGAGTGACCGAACCAATCTTCCCAACCGGTATTCCAACCTTCAATGAGAAGTGCGTCGAAACCATTTGCAGAAGCAAAATCAATGTATTCTTTAACTTTAGTATTGTTTGCAGCGTGCTTTCCGTTTGGAGTGAGTTTTGAAAAATCGGTTTTTCCTATATGAACGTTGTTTGCGGTAGAATAGGCCCACTGAGATTTACCGATGATCATTTCCCACCAAACTCCCATATATTTTGTTGGTTTTATGTAGGAAGTATCTTTATACTTCGTTGGTTCGTTCAAGTTGAAAATCATTTTCGAATCCAACACTTCTTCGGCTTTTGGCGAAATAATAATCGTTCTCCACGGCGAAACCATGCTGGTTTGCATATAACCTTTTGCTCCTTGTGCATCTGGAGTTAAGTGAGTTTTTAATTTGAAATTTACGGCATCGACTTCCACATTTGCGGTGGGATAGTTGATGACCGCGGCTTCCGAGATGCTGTAATACAAAGGGTTTTTGCCTTCCCATTTCATGATGGTTGGAATTTGAATTCCGTTTTTGATTAAATTTTGGGAAGCGTTCCCGTCATAAGAAGTTGGCCATTTCGCAGGGATTTCCGAGATTTTGCTTTCTGTATAGAGATATTCCTGAGAATCGTAATCACCTGGAATCCACCAGGTTTTCATATCCGCTGGAAGGTCGATTTCAGTGTCTTCTTCCTTAATGATAAAATAATTTAGATTCTTTTGTTCAGGGAATTCATATCTGAAACCTAATCCGTCATTAAATAACCTGAATTTTACCACTATATATCGGTCATTTTCAGGCTGATTCAGGGTCACAGCGAGTTCGTTGTAATGATTGACGTATGACTTTTTTTCACCCATAATTGGGCTCCAGGATTCATTTTTGGAATCAAATTTTTCAGAAGTTTTCTCAAAACCATTGTTGAGATCTTTTCCTTTTTGGTCTTTTCTTTCAATTTCAGAAGCGAACTGAATATCACCGTCTCGAAGCAATCTCAATCCCAGTTTGGAATCTTCAACCACCGTTCTTCCCTGATATTTTAAATGATAAAAAGGTACACCGGATTTTAATTGAAAGTTCATCTCAAATTTTCCGTCGGGAGATTTTAAGGTTTGTGCATTAATGGCAAAACTTCCCATCAATAGGAAGAGCGCGGATATTTTTAGGTTTTTCATATTCATTTTTTTCAATCTTTAAAAATAAAAAAACTGCTGCTAAAAAGCAACAGTTTTCCTCTTTATTATTGTCAAAAATTACTGTGGCGTAATTTTATAGGTACCTAATTTCACGTTTGCGGTGATTTTATAAGTAGCACCACCACCATTGAATTTGATGTTGTCATTATCTCCTTTTGGACCTAAAAATCCTGAATTCCCCGAAGAATGGATATTCGCCCATTCCAACGGACCCCAAGATTGCTGACCGATGAATTTGAACTCCGCACCGTCTGGAATAGCAATGGTGTATTCAAAAACACCATCCCCAACAAGATCCATGGTAAATGCAGAACCCGCATTCCAGCCGTTGATTGATCCTACCAAGTACAATTCAGCCGGAATTGTTGGAATAGGAGATGCGGTTACCGTAATACTTTTTGTATTCTGGTCAATGGTAATTTTGTACATTCCGGAATCTCCTGTGAATTTAATGTTCTCATCACCGCCACCAATTGTTAAGTTAGAAGACCAAGTTTTGAAAAATTTGTACGCATCTTTAATTCCAGGTGTATTCAAACTGTAATTGATAGGGTTCCAGTCTTGTTGACCTAAGAATCTGAATTCTCCGTTATTTTCAAGATAAGTATATATTTCTGCAAGGTTTTGCGTGTTTTTCAAAAGTTGAGCACCACCTGCATTCCAGCCCACGGCAGTACCACCTCCTACTAAATAGAAATCTTTGTACGCAGGTTGGTATGGGGTAACTTTGAAAGTAACAATATCAGAAACTTTTGTAATGATTCCACCAGGAGATTCAGTTTTAGCTGTTACACGAATGTCTACTTCAGAAGCAACGTTCACAGGCAAGTCTAATTTGGATGCAGCTTCGTTTAATGTAAAATGTGACAATACTAATTCTTTTACATTCTGCACAGATCCCAATTCGCTGAACGCTGCGGATCCTTTTTTAGCAATCTCTACCAAATAATTTACATCAGTTCCATAGTCATAGTCATTCCACTTAATCGTAAGTGCCGTTTCTGTTGGAGTATTTACATTCAGAACAACGGACTGACCAGCCAAAGGATTTGTAATAACGGGTATTGAAACCGGATAAGGTGTTACGCCAAGAGAAATAACGTTTGAAACATTAGTTCCGTTTATTACTCTGATGTAAAGCATGGTTTGTGCGTAAGGCGAATAACCAGCCTGCAATAGCGAAGTATTAAGGTCTTGAATCGTTTTTGTCAAGCTGTTGGTAGCAGAAGTTCCAAATGTGATCGGAGTTTTAAAATCCGCAGTTTTTGAAAACTGCACTGTATAGTTTCCACTCGCTCCTGCAACGGGATCCCAAACAAGTCGGAATACATTATTATCCATTGACGGGTAAAGCGTATTGCTGCTTAAGGTGGTATTATACAGATGGATCGAAGGATCAGGTGAAGTCCAGTTTCGATCTGCTTCGTCTCTACAAGCGTTGATTAAAAGTAATGGTAAGATAAATACCATCAAAATTTTAAATATATTTTTCATTTTTTGAATCTACTAATTGTTATTGAATAGTATAAGTTCCTGCTTTCAGATTGACCGTAATTTTGTTTCCTCCTGCACCTTTGTAAACGATGTTTGAGTTATCACCTTTCGGGCCTAAGAAGCCTGAGTTACCGTTGTTGTCTTTAAGGATATGTCCCCATTCTAATGCGCCATTCCATGATTTTTGTCCAAGGAACTTGAATTCAGCATCAGTAGGAACAGCTGTAGTAATTTCAAATACACCTTCACTAACTTTGGTCATAGTCATTGCGTTGGTATCGCTCCATCCGTTCATTGAACCCACCAAATAAAGGTTGTCATATTTGTATCCAAGCGGAGATGGCGTAGCTTTTAATGTTTGTTTTGTACCATCGGCATCAATTTCAAGCATATAAATTCCTTCAGGATCAGTAAATTTCATGTTTTCATGATCACCGAATATGATATTTGTAGAAGTTTGTTTGAAATATCTGTTGGCTGCATCAGTTCCAGGAGCATCAATACTGTAGTTCGTTGGTCCCCACGCTTGCTGACCGAGGAATCTGAAATTCTCGGGAGTCATGTACGTATAAATCATCGATTTGCTGTCTTTCTTGTATAGCATTTGCGCAGTTCCTGAATTCCAGCCCACGTAACTAGCTGCTCCCACCAAATAGAAAGTAGGGTAGGTTAGTGCATAAGGCGTAACCATAACTGAAGTGACATTTGAAACTGCAGTTAAAACTCCGTTTCCTAAAGAAGATGATACTCTGATATACATTTTTCCGGGTACATCTTTCACCAAACCGATGGTTTGTGCCGCCGTATTTAATTGGTTAACCGTGAAAGTTGCGGTTCTTACAGATTCTGCAACAGTTCCCAAAGTATATGGTGTTTTGAAATCTGCAGCTTTCGCAACTTCAATTTTATAGTTAATTGAAACAGGGGTAGAGTATCCAGCTTGAGTCCAGCTTACGTTTAGTGCGGGGTTATCAGGATAATTTTTGTCGAGGAAAATGTTTTCAGCCGACAAATCCATTACGATGGGCGCAGCGGTATTTTCAACCTGCACCAATTCTCTGTCATCACAAGACGCAAGTCCCAGTACGATCAGTAATGCAAATAATGCTTTGTATATATGATTATTTTTCATTGTATTATGATTCATTTAAAAATTTGAAAATTAATAACCCGGGTTCTGTACCAAATTTGGATTGGCAATAAGATCTTTTGCCGGGATTGGATAAAGATTTCTGTAATCTTCCACAGCTTGTCCCTCTTTCACACCACCTTTCCACGGCCATAAATAAGAAGCGGTTGTAAATTTACCGTAACGGATTAGGTCTGTTCTTCTGGTCATTTCCCAACCAAGTTCTCTACCTCTCTCGTCAAGAATGAAGTTAAGATTGATCGAAGCAACCGGAAGTGCACCTGCTCTAGTTCTTAACTCGTTTACATAACCAAGAGCTGTTCCTGCGTCGCCGCCACCTCCTCTTAAGTGAGCTTCCGCATACATCAAGTAAATATCTGCTAAACGGAATAATGGTATATCAGCATCAACAAAATTTCCTGCAACATCTGAACCTGCAGCACCTGTGCTGGTAACATTTTTAAATTTAATGAATGGGTAACCGTTTGAGAAGTTTCCTATATCATCAATTTCCAAAGTTTGCTTATCGGTATAAAAGTTTCCTCTCACATCGCTGGTTCCTGCACCACCGAAAAGGTTTACATAAGCCTTCGTAGTTCTAAGACCGGACCAACCACCGTTGATTCCGAAATCTGCAGCAGGCATTGTACCACCAACAGCTGCGTGAACCAGGTAAGTTGTTCCACCGTAAGTCTGTGTTTTAAGACCGTCGAAAACAATCGGGAAGATAACTTCAGGGTTGTTTTTTTCGTTGTCAGCAAGGAAAAGATCTTGGTATTTTGATTTCAAACCATAGTTGGCAGTAATTACTTTATTGGCATATTCAATTACTTTCCCATACTGAGTAGTTCCTGTGTAAACACCCGCATTAAGATAAAGTCTTGCCAACACAGACCATGCCGCAGCTTTGTCTGCTCTTCCGTAACCGGCAGCTTTAGGGTTTTTCAAATCATTTGCACAAGCCAAAAGTTCAGCTTCAACAAATTTGTAAAGTTCAGGTCTTGTAATTCTTGGCGGTGGGTTTGTTGATCCAATCGGCATGTTTTCTACGGTTGCAAAAGGAACGTTTCCAAACAAATCCAAGGCATGGTAATATGCAAGAGCTCTCAAGAATCTTGCTTCAGCACGCATGTATTTAGCCTGTACCAAATTTTCACCAGTGATGTTGTATGAGGCTAATTTCTCATCGGTCGTATTTCTAAGGAAGTCGTTACAGAAAGCAATTTCTGTATAAACTCTGTAATAAAATGCACCGATAAACTCGCTTGAGGAATCCCAGTTCATTTTGTGGATATTCTGCAAAGTGCCGTCATTCCAAGCGATTACCGCTTCATCGGTTGGCAAAACCTGCAAAGTGAATAGCTGACGAGTGTACTGCGAGAAGTTCCCGTCGATACCATTAATATCGGGGTTTCCACCACCGCCTTCTTGTCCACCGTGTGCAAAACCTCCGTACAGTTTAGCTAGAGCGTTCGGATAGTTTGCGAAATTCGAGTAAATATTTTCAGCAGTAACATCTACAATTGGAGTCTGTTCCAAATCCTTCATACAAGATGTAACCGAGAAAAGTGCTGCAACAGATGCTGCTGCAATAAGTGTTTTTAATTTTATTTTATATGATTTCATCTTTTCTTAATTAAAAATTAAAGTTAAGTCCTAATGAATAAACTCTTGGCATTTGATAATAACCGTTGTCGATACCGCCAAAAACTTCCGGGTCAACTCCAGTATATTTGGTAATAACCAAAACATTTTGAGCCATACCGTACACTCTCAAGCTTGATCCTGGAGAGAACACATCTCTAAAGTTATAACCAACATTCACATTATCCAATCGGAAGAATGAAGCGTTCTCAACAAAAAGATCGGAGAAATAACGTGGGATTGAAAACTTGTTGTCAACAGCAGTATAATAAACATTCTGCAAATATTCGTTGGTTGAACCTGATTGAAGTGAACTGTTTGAAGCTGCATTGTTATAAACATAATTGCCAATAACTGCTCTTGCGCTTAAACCTGCATCCCAATTTCTGTGCGTGAATTTGGTGTTGAAGCCTAAAATCGCATCCGGTTGAGTTGATTTGTAATAATACTGGTCAGAAGCATTAATTTTACCATCGCCATTTCTGTCAACATAAACACCGTCTAGAGGTTTCCCTGCATTATCATAAACCTGTTGATAAACTAGGAATGCGTAAGGTCTGTTTCCTACAACATGTGCCTGAATTTTGTTCCCTACACCGCCCGAAATATCTCCAACTGCAATGTAATAATTTGCATCGGCTCCATTAACCAGATTAGTGATTTCCGAATTATAATGAGTTGCGTTGAAAGAAAGTTCCCAAGTTGTATTCTCAGCTTTTACTGGAACTAAAGTGATTGAACCTTCAATACCTTTAGAATTCATTGTTCCTGCATTTAGAGCGTTGTGGTTAGAAACGTCTCCGGCAGCGATTGGTGAATCTACCAATAATCCGTCAGCAACTTTCTCAAAAAAATCGATTGAACCAAAAATTCTGTTTTTTGCAAAACCATAATCTAAACCGATGTTTTTGGTTGTAGTCGTTTCCCAGGTTAAGTTCGGGTTGAAAATGTTTGGTCTCAACATTTGGTAAAAAGTGTCGCCCATGTAATATTGTGCACCACCGTTACTCAAGTTATAAGATGAATAGGCTGGATAATCTGCAACATCCCTTAATTCTTGATTACCTGTTTTACCCCAACCAGCTCTTAATTTTAAGGTGTTAATTCCTTTTCCTTTCAAGAAGCTTTCTTCATTGATTTTCCAAGCTAATGAAACTCCTGGGAAAGTTCCCCAAAGATTTTTCTTGTCAACTCCATTCCAAAATCTTGAAGCACCGTCTCTTCTTACTGATGCAGAAACGATATATTTATTTGCAATCGTGAAAATACCTCTACCATAAAACGAGAGTAGAACGTTTCTTACTTCCACATTGTTCCCCATTACTGGTGGTACATTATTGCCGTTAAATGTTGGTGCAAAAGGCTCGAATCTGTAGAAATTTTGATACGCGTAACCACCAACCAAATCTACATTGGTATTAATGGCTTCCACATTTTTGGTATAACTTAAATACGTTTCCAATAATTTGTTTTTCTTTTCTTGCGAATAGCTTCTGTATCTTCCTTTGTCAGCAAAAGCAACTTTATAAAGTCCGTTTTCGGTTTTTGCTCCATCGGATTTTGCGTAGTCGTAACCGGCATTCACATTGAAATGTAAATCAGGAAGGAAATGGAATTTATAATCTAATTGAATATTACCCAAACCTCTCCAAATTGAAGAAACATCTCTTGTCGCAGCCAATCTTGCAAGTGGGTTTGCGTTTGCGTTAACATTCAAACCACCATTCAACAGCCACTCGTAGTAACCACCGTATGCAGAATTTCCTGAATAAACTGGTTGAGTTGGGTCAAAGTAAGTGGCTTCACCAATTACTCCACCTGCAACGAACTGATTATCCGTAAAAGTTCCTTTTGCATTAACTGTAACTGATAAGTGATTGTCTAAAAATTTAGGTGTTAAATTTAAACCAACAGAAGTTCTACGGAAAGAGTTGGTCTTTACAATACCATTTTGCTCATTGTATCCTAAAGACAAACGGTAAGGCAAACCTTTAATTCCTCCTGACAACGCAACGTTATTATCTGTTCCCCATGCTGTTTGGTAAATTAAGTCTTGCCAATTGGTATCAGCATTCCCTAATTTCGCTGCATAGGCTGCAGAAGCATTAGCGTTGATAAAATCACGGAATTCAGCCGCATTTAAGACAGGTGTATTTTTCATCTTGGTGGAAACCGAAGCCAAAGTAGAAAAATTTACTTTTAATTTTCCGGCTGAACCTCTTTTTGTCGTTACCAAGATTACCCCGTTTGAAGCTCTGTTACCATAAATCGCAGTTGCAGAAGCATCTTTCAGGATATCGAAAGTTTCAATATCATTCGGGTTGATCAATGACAATGGATCTGCAGCTCCAGAAATACCGTTGAAATCTTGTGGAACACCATCAATTACGATTAATGGAGATTGCGATCCGTTCAAAGTACCGATACCACGAATTCTAATGGATGAACCTGCACCAGGAGCACCACTATTTCCTGTAATCGAAACTCCGGGAGTTTTACCCTGAATCAATTGCGCCGGTGAAGTTGCCCCACCGTTAAAATCTTTAGAAGAAATAGAAGAGATGGATCCCGTAACATCTGTTTTCTTCTGTTTACCGTAACCAATCAGTACCACCTGCTCAATGTCAGCAGTTTTTAGCGAATCTTTGGTTTGTGCGTGCAACATTGTTCCTGCCAGTAAAAAAGCGGGAGCAATTTTCAAAACTTTAGTATAGTTTCTCACAAAAATAAAATTTAAGGATTAATATTCAATACATAATTACTTCTGTAAAAGAAGCATTGCAATTTAATCAAAAATTCAATGATTATTAATTTTTTGATAAAATTGTTAATTATTAATGAGAATTATCATATATTAAGCGAGTTGAATTTATTTAAAGTATTGATATTCAGTAAAATAAATATTCATTTTCTCATCGGGAGACTATAATATTTTAACAAAAAGTTAAACTAATGTTTAACAAAATATGGCGCGTTACATCGGCTTTTTGTAATTTTCAATTTTAAGTTGTTCATATTTCTGTAATATTTTATTAATTTTTAATTCAAATCCATAACGCTTATCTTTGCAATAAATTCAGAACAAAATATGTCAGATAGAAAGATGATTACGGCGGCATTGCCTTATGCAAACGGTCCGGTTCACATTGGGCATTTGGCGGGAGTGTATGTTCCTGCAGATGTGTATGCACGATTTCAGAGAAGAATGGGGAAAGATGTAGCATTCATTTGTGGTTCCGATGAACACGGAATCCCAATCACCATTCGAGCTAAAAAAGAAGGGGTTACTCCGCAAGATATCGTGGACAAATATCACGAAATCATCAAAAAATCATTCAAAGATTTAGGAATTTCGTTTGACGAGTATTCCAGAACCACATCCCACAAACATTACGAGGTCAGCCAGGATTTTTTCACCACACTATATAATAAGGACAAATTTGTTGAAGAGATTTCCGAACAATACTTTGATGAACAAGCCGGGGAATTTCTTGCAGACCGCTACATCGTAGGGACCTGCCCCAATTGCGGCAACGAAAATGCTTACGGCGACCAATGTGAAAAATGTGGTTCCACCCTTTCACCCGCAGAATTGATCAATCCAAAATCAATGTTGAGCGGAAATGTTCCTGTTTTAAAGGAAACCAAAAATTGGTACCTCCCTCTAAATGAATACGAAAATTTCCTCAACCAATGGATTATCGAAGGTCATAAAGATGATTGGAAACCCAATGTTTACGGCCAGGTAAAATCTTGGTTAAACGACGGCTTGAAACCTCGAGCAATGACGCGAGATTTAAATTGGGGCGTTCCGGTTCCTCTTCCAGATGCAAATGGAAAAGTGCTTTATGTTTGGTTTGATGCACCAATTGGCTATATTTCTTTCACCCAGGAATGGGCAGAGAAAAACGGCAAAAACTGGAAAGACTATTGGCAAAGCGAAAATTCAGATTTAATCCATTTTATCGGAAAAGATAATATCGTTTTCCACTGTATTATTTTCCCGGCGATGATGAAAGCTCACGGTGATTATGTGATGCCGGCCAACGTTCCCGCTTTTGAATTTTTAAATTTAGAAAACGACAAAATTTCAACCTCCAGAAACTGGGCGGTTTGGGCACATGAATATGTAGAAGAATTTCCTGGTCAACAAGATGTTTTGAGATATGCCTTGCTTTCTTCGGCTCCTGAAACCAAAGACAATAATTTCACCTGGAAAGATTTTCAAACCAAAAATAATTCTGAATTGGTGGGAATTTTCGGGAATTTCATTAACCGAGTTGCAGTTCTAATCCACAAATACTATGATGGAATAATTCCAGACGGAAATGAAAATGCCGAAGAACTGAACGAAGTTGCCAAACACGCAAGAGAAATTGAAACATTCCTGGAAAATTTTGAATTCAGAAACGCTCTATCATCATTGATGAATTTAGCGAGATTTGGAAACCAATACCTTCAGA
>Ga0116181_1003263_pt1 | contig 12740 bp, 12 predicted proteins | sample AD_UKC075_MetaG_FD_89752 | JGI IMG/M metagenome (GOLD analysis project Ga0116181, IMG submission 89752) | Active sludge microbial communities of municipal wastewater-treating anaerobic digesters from USA - AD_UKC075_MetaG | ecosystem: Engineered > Bioreactor > Anaerobic > Digestate | place: USA...
ATCATGGACTTCATTCACCATGTCCTGCCGCTCCCTCATCACCGTCACACGCAAGCGTTCGCGCTCGATCCGCGCGTTATGCAACGTCAGTCCCAGCAGTTGACCAATCAGACGCAACATCCCCTCGGTGGCGGGCGAAAGCTGCGAATCTCTCTCGAAAAACAACGTGTAGACGCCCAAGACATCCGTGCCATGGGGAAGCGAAATGGCCAGGACACGACGGCATTGAAGGCCGAAATAGGCGTCCGAGCCCTTCCGGGCACAAGAGCGCACATCGTCAACCCAACCCAGCACATCATTGCTGACGGCAACGCCGCACATGCCACAGTCACGGTCGACCAGCTGCTCGGAAAGCACCACCGGCGGTGGCAGGCCGACCTGCCCCACCAGTCGCATGGACTGCCCATCGTCGGTCAGAACCCGAACGGCACCCGCCTGGGCTCCCGCCATGGCAATGATGGAAATCAGAAATCGCTCAAGCAAGGTTTGCAGGTCGCCGCCCACGGTCAGGTCCCGCGAAAGATCCGCAACGAGACTGCCGACCTCATTGAGTGCCGTCGGACTTGTGGGGTAAACGTGGGGACCAGTCTGCTTCATCATTGGAGTATTTGCGCTGATGCTAATCCATTGCCCCTTGCTGATTTATCGGAAAAACCCGCAGCAAGTCTGAAAACGCCAGAAATGCCCCAAAAAACCTCATAGAAAGACGAGTCGTGGCTGAGTTTTAGAGGCTACCCATTTGGGTTACCCCGGATCACCCGTGGCGGCTATAGACGCAGCGACGTACCCTTGTCTCTAATAGGGTCACTTTGCAATAACCGCCCTGACTGACCGGTCAACGGCTTTTTTCAACTCTGTTGTTGAACCGTCAGCGATAAAAGCGTCTCCTGCATGTCTGCCACACCGCTCCATGATCCAACCGCCGCGCCACTGAGCGACGCCAAAGTCGAGATCCGCAACACCACTTGCTACATGTGCGCCTGCCGGTGCGGCATACGTGTGCATTTGCGGAACGGCGAAGTGCGCTATATCGAGGGAAACCCGGATCACCCCCTGAATCAAGGTGTGATCTGCGCGAAGGGTTCCTCCGGCATCATGAAACAGTATTCGCCGGCACGACTGACCAAACCCCTGCTGCGCAAGGCGGGGAGCGATCGAGGAGAAGGACAGTTCGAAGAAATCGAGTGGGAAGCGGCCTATTCGATGTTGGAGGATCGCCTGCGAAAAATCCGCTCGACCGATCCGAAGAAGTTCGCCCTTTTTACCGGACGCGACCAGATGCAGGCGCTGACCGGGCTTTTTGCCCGCCAGTTCGGCACTCCCAACTATGCCGCGCACGGGGGATTTTGCTCGGTCAACATGGCCGCCGGCATGATCTACACGATTGGCGGCTCATTCTGGGAGTTCGGGGGGCCGGATCTGGACCGGGCCAAACTGTTCGTGATGATCGGCACTGCAGAAGATCACCATTCCAATCCGATGAAGGCAGCGCTGTCCCGGTTCAAACGCGGCGGCGGGCGTTTTGTATCCGTCAATCCGGTGCGGACCGGCTATTCGGCGATCGCCGATGAATGGATTCCAATCAAGCCGGGCACCGACGGTGCCCTCCTGCTCTCACTGATTCATGAACTGATCAGGCTGGGGTTGTACGACCGGGAATTCCTTGCCCGATATACCAACGCGGGGCAACTCGTCAACCAGGATGCGGCCAGCGATGATTTCGGCATGATGCTGCGCAAATCCGACGGCGACATTGTGAATCCGTTGCGCCCGGCAAACTTCTACTGGTGGGACCGCCTGACCGAGCAGGCTGTCTCCGACCACACCGAAGGGGCCGATCCGGCCTTGCTGGGTCACTTCAAGTTGCCCGATGGCACCGCAGCGGTACCGGCCTTCCAACTGCTCGAAGAGCGGGTGAAGGCCTACACCCCGGAATGGGCCGAAGGTATCACCGGCATCCCGGCCGCCACCATCCGCCGCCTGGCCCACGAGATGGGCATCACCGCCCGTGACCAGAAGATCGAGTTGCCGATCGCCTGGACCGATAGCTGGGGCCAGCGCCATGCTTCGGTCAAGGGCAATCCGGTGGCGTTCCATGCGATGCGGGGGCTGGCCGCTCATTCGAACGGTTTCCAGACCATTCGTTCACTGGCGATCCTGATGTCACTGCTGGGCACCATTGACCGACCAGGCGGATTTCGGCACAAGGCGCCCTACCCGCGCGCCGTACCGCCGAACGCCCGTCCGCCCAAGGGTCCCCAGGCCGTCAAGCCGGACACACCGCTGGACGGTGCACCGCTGGGTTGGCCCGAAAGTCCGGATGACTTGTTTGTGGACGATCAGGGCCAGCCGGTGCGTATCGACAAGGGATTTTCCTGGGAGCACCCCCTGTCCGCCCATGGCTTGATGCACAACGTCATCACCAACGCTTGGCGCGGTGATCCCTATCGCATTGACACCTTGCTGATATTCATGGCGAACATGGCGTGGAATTCCACCATGAACACCTCGGAAGTTCGCAAGATGCTCAATGACAAACACACTGAGGGCGAACAGGTTGGTGAGTACAAGATTCCTTTCCTGGTCGTCTGCGATGCCTTCCAGTCGGAGATGACGGCATTCGCCGATCTGATCCTGCCGGACACGACGTATCTTGAACGCCATGACTGCATGTCCATGCTGGATCGGCCGATTTCCGAATTCGACGGCCCTGTTGACGCAGTGCGGATTCCCGTCCTGCCACCGAAAGGTGAATGCAAGCCCTTTCAGGAGGTCCTGGTCGAATTGGCTGGCCGCCTCAAGCTGCCCGCATTCACGCAACCGGATGGGTCGCGCAAGTTCAAGGGCTATACCGACTTCATCGTCAACTACGAAACCGCCCCGGGATCCGGTATTGGTTTTCTGGCCGGCTGGCGCGGCAAGGGTGGCGAGAAATCGATGCGAGGGGAACCCAACCCCAGGCAATGGGAGATGTACGAAAAGAACAACTGCGTCTTTCATCATGAGATGCCGGTGGAATACCAGTACATGCGCAACTGGAACCGTGGTTACATGGAGTGGGCCCAGAAAATGGGTATCCGGCGCGACAAAGACCCGATCGTGATCCACATCTACTCGGAATTCCTGCAGGGTTTCCGGCTGGCGGCGCAAGGCAAGCGTGCCGGAAAACAGCCGCCGGACACCCTGCGCAAGCGGGTGGAGACCTATTTTGATCCCCTGCCTTTTCATTACGTCCCGCTGGAAGAGCAAGGCACCGACACCGCCCGGTACCCTCTCAATGCCATTACGCAGCGACCAATGGCGATGTATCACTCCTGGGATTCACAAAACGCCTGGCTGCGACAGATTCACACCCACAACTATCTTTTCGTCAACCCGAAGACGGCTGGCGCCGAAGGCATTGCCGACGGCGGCTGGATGTGGGTGGAATCCCAATGGGGCAAGGTGCGATGCATGTGCCGATACTCGGAAGCCGTGGAGCCCGGCACGGTCTGGACTTGGAACGCGATCGGCAAGTCAGCTGGCGCCTGGAACCTGACGCCCGACGCCAACGAGTCACAGCGCGGCTTTTTGCTGAACCATCTGATCTCTGAAGAACTGCCAGCGTCTGCCGCCGGCGCGTCGCTTTCCAACTCGGACCCCATTACCGGACAGGCCGCCTGGTATGACGTCAGGGTACGCATCTACAAGGCCGCAGCGGACGAACCCGCACAGAGCTGGCCGCAGTTCAAGCCTGTGCCCTTGCTACCCGGCGTGCAGCCGGCGCCAGCACGCTGGCAGGCCTGGTTTGCGGGGCGAGGAGTTCGCAAATGACCCAGCTTGCCTTGGTCATCGACCTGAACGTATGTGTCGGTTGCCACGCCTGCGTGACCAGCTGCAAGCAGTGGAACACTTCGGGAACTGCGGGTGCGCTGGTCGACTTGAATCCTTACGGCGCGGATCCGAATGGCACTTTCTTCAACCGGGTGCAGACGTTTGAAGTCGGCGAATTCCCCAACACCCAGACGGTTCACTTCCCGAAGTCGTGCCTGCATTGCGAGGACCCGCCGTGCGTTCCGGTCTGCCCAACAGGTGCCAGCTACAAACGTGCCGAAGACGGCATCGTTCTGGTGGACTACGACAAGTGCATTGGCTGCAAGTACTGCACCTGGGCCTGTCCCTACGGCGCGCGCGAATTCGATGAGCAACGCAAGGTCATGACGAAATGCACCTTGTGCGTGGATCGGGTCACCGACAGAACCCTGCCAGAAAGGGAGCGCAAACCGGCCTGCGTGCTGGCCTGTCCGGCCAACGCAAGGCTCTTCGGGGACGTACATGACCCGGAATCTGTCGTATCGATAGCCATCGCAGAACGCGGCGGCTATCAGCTGATGCCGGAATGGGGCACGCGACCCGCCAACCATTACCTGCCGCGGCGCAAGACTGAAATCCGCATTCACCCCGAAGACCTCGAGCGGGTGGACAACCCGCTGAAAATCGACGGAAAACAGCCCGAGGCGGGCTACCGCAGCCCTGGCCGGGAAGACTTCGCCACATAGGACAGCGGCATGAATCCCCCTTTCTCAGCAATATTCCTCACCACGCTCATTGGTGCCGGCCAGGGTCTGTTCCTGGTGCTCTTCGGAACGGAACTTTGGCTTGGCGCCAGCGCGATGGCTTCACGGGCCCATACATTTCTTGGCATCGGAAGCGTCGTTTCACTGGCATTGACGGCTGGTGGGCTGATCGCATCACTCTTTCACTTGGGTCAACCGCAAAGGGCCTGGCGTGGCATGACCATGTGGCGCACTTCCTGGCTTGCGCGCGAAGGCATCGCCCTTCCCCTGTTCATGGCCGGCGTTTTCTTCTATGGCCTCGCGCATCTGATGGAGGCCGAAGCCACCCGGCTCATCGGTTCGGTGACCGCCCTGCTCTGCCTGACTCTGTATGTGTGCACCGGCATGATCTACGTGTGCATTCGTTTTCTCCAGGAATGGGCCAGTCCTCTGACTCTGGTGAACTACCTGTTGCTGGGATGTGCTTCCGGTGCCACGCTGGCCACGGTACTGGCAGCCATTCAGGCGCCTGGCCTGGTAATTCCCTATGCGCAGCTCGCCGCCTTGATCACCTTGCTCGGATTCGTCACGCGCGGTGCCTCGCTGGTTCGGAATGCCCGGCTCAAACCCAAGTCGACGCTGCAAAGTGCCATTGGGATCAAACACCCACGGATTGTCCAAAAAGCCCAGGGGTTCATGGGTGGATCGTTCAACACCCGCGAGTTCTTTCATGGCCGGACTGTGGCGATGCTCCGTTCCGTCAAGTGGGCATTCCTGCTGCTGGTCTTTCCAGTGCCGCTTTTGTGCCTGGCCATGGGTGTCGCCCAGGGATCGACCAGTCTGTTGTTGGCCGCTTTCACTATTCAGTACGTCGGCCTGATCGCCGAACGCTGGTTCTTCTTCGCGCAGGCAAACCACCCGCAAAATCTTTATTACCAGACCATTTCGTAATGAGCGCTTCCTTGAAACTGTTCCTGCCCTGCATCACCCTCGTGGCGGCCCTGAATGCCATCGCCCAAGACGCCCCGTGGCTGACCGATGCACGCAAGGTCGCCACCAGTGTTCCTCCCCGACTGCTGCAGGTGCTCAACGAGGAAATCGCAAAGGGCGGGCCCGAATCCGCGATCGTCGCGTGCTCCGAAAAAGCCCCCCAGATGGCCAAGGCCGCGTCCGAACAGAGTGGCTGGATGGTCCGGCGCGTCAGCCTGCGCAACCGCAATCCGAAGGCCGCGCCCGACGCCTGGGAGCGCGCGGCGCTCGAAGAGTTCGACCGCCGTGCCGCGGCCGGGGAGAATCCAGCGACACTGGAGGCATTTGCCATCGTTGAGAAAAGCGATGGCAAGGAAGCCCGCTACATGAAAGCCCTGCCGGTCCAGCAGGTCTGTCTGGCCTGCCACGGCCCCGCCGACAAGCTCACACCCGAGGTCTCGGCGAAGCTTCGTGCCCTGTACCCGGAAGACAAAGGTGTCGGCTACAACATCGGTCAGATCCGTGGCGCCATGACAATCCGCAAGGCGATGTAAGCCTGCCACTGCCCGATCACCACGGACGATGTTCGCCCCACCCCGACCACCACTGGATGTCCAGGTCCCGCTTTGGGCCTGGCGTCGCCTGGGATTGTTGCTGCTCCTGATTTTTGCACTACCGGCATTCGCCGCCGACAGTGTGGTGCCAGCGAGCACCATGCCCTGGTGGTTCTGGCCACTGGCGTTGTTTGCCACCTGCTTCCTGATCGGCATCGTGGCAGTGCCTGCGGGCATTGGCGGCGGCACGCTCTTTGTCCCCATCATCGGCGGCTTTTTCCCTTTTCACCTGGACTTTGTCCGTGGTGCCGGGCTGATGGTGGCGCTGGCCAGCGCCCTGGCAGCCGGGCCGATGCTTCTCCGAGGGGGTCTCTCCAGTCTGCGCCTGGCGCTGCCTCTGGCCTTGTTGGCCAGCATCAGTTCCATCGGCGGGGCCCTGCTCGGCCTGGCTCTGCCGGCCTCTGTCATCCAGACCGCATTGGGGTTGATTGTGCTGGGCATTGTCACGTTGATGCTCGTATCGAAAAAGTCGGAATTCCCGGTGGTCAGCCAACCCGATCGCCTTTCATCGGCACTCGGCATCCATGGTGTCTTTGTCGACGGTGCTTCCGGGCGCTCGATCGACTGGCAGGTACACCGCACCCCGGTGGGCCTGCTGCTGTTTCTGGCAATTGGCGTCATGGCGGGCATGTTTGGCATCGGTGCGGGTTGGGCCAACGTGCCGGCCTTGAACCTGCTGATGGGGGCGCCGCTCAAGGTTTCCGCTGGCACGTCCGGCCTGGTGCTCTCACTGGTCGATTCCTCGGCGGCATGGGTCTACCTGAACCGAGGCGCCGTTTTGCCTATGGTGGCCGTCCCGTCGGTCGTGGGCATGATGGTGGGCGCACGCATTGGTGCGCGCCTGTTGCATGTGCTCAAGGGTTCCGTGATTCGCAAGATGGTGATCGCCCTGCTGCTTTTTGCTGGCATTCGCGCCCTTCTCAAGGGCCTTGGGCTTTGGGTGTGAGAGCGGACCTCCAATGACCCAGTTGCCATCCTCTCATTCTCAGGACCAGAAGGCGGACGCATTGCGCTACGCCCTTCTGTTGGACTGGGGAACGCGCATCGGACTGATTTCACTGGTGATCAGCTTTGCCGCTTACATGTTCGGCTTATTGGTGCCGCATGTGCCTCTGGATCAACTGCCCATGGTCTGGAACCAGCCGGCCAAGACTTTCCTGCAGCAGACCGGAACCCCCACCGGTTGGGGCTGGGTACGCCTGGCGCACAAAGGTGATCTGTCGAACCTGATCGGCATTGCCCTGCTGGCAGGTTGTTCAATTCCCCCGCTGCTGGGCTTGATCCCGCTTTACCTGAAACGGCGCGACTTTCTCTATGCGGGGATATGCGGTCTGATCACGATTGTCCTGGTGCTGGCCGCATCAGGCCTGCTGACCGGGGGACATTGACCATGGCGCATCTGTTCAACAGGCTGCTACTGGCCACCGAACACAGCGAATTCGACGCCGGGTCCGAAGCCATGGCCTTCGCCCTGGCCCAGCGCTGCCAGTTGCCACTGGCCACGGTGGTTCCACTGGTGAGCAATCCGGAATATGAAGCCCTGGCGCCCCAGATTGCTGCGAAGGCCGAACTGGATGCCTCCGTCAAACTCACCGAACTGAGAGAACGTGCGGGGGCCGTCGGCGTGGCCATTGACTTGCGACTTCGCCGGGGTGAAGAGCCGTACCAGGAAATCGTACAGGAGGCGCGGCAGTTGTGCAGCGACCTGATCATCATCCGTCGACGCGGCAAGCGTGGCTTCCTGGCCAACCTGCTGGTCGGTGAAATGGTGAGCAAGGTTGTGGCACACGCACCCTGCCATGTATTGGTCGTACCCCGGGAAGCCCGCATGTGGACGCAGCGCGTGCTGGCCGCAGCGGAACCGACACCCCAAGGTCGAGACGTCATATTGACGGCCGCTGCGGCCGCTGCGGAATGTGGCCTGCCTTTGCAGGTGGTCAGCGTGGTGCACTCGGATGGCGAACGTCCGCGCGCCGAATCCTTTGTCGCCGAGATGCTGGCCCAAGTCGCGCAACGCGGTGTCGCCGCGAAGGGCGAGGTCCGCGTTGGCATTGCGTTCAAGGAGATACTGGCAGCCCGGGAGGCCAGCAGTGCGGACCTCATCGTGATGGCGAGCCGCACCGACCGGGGAATCGGCCGTGCGCTGGTTGGGGGCGTGGCCCAGAAGGTCATGGGGCTTTCCGAGCAGCCGGTGCTGGTACTGAATCTTCAAACTCCAAGGGACCGGAATCCATGAGTGACGCACTGAACTATCTCATCAAGACACGGCCTGAAACCGTCAGCCATTACTTTGCCTTCCTCAAGGAGACGGGCAAACATCTGGACCCCAAGACGCGAAACCTGATCTCGGTCATCACCAAGGTCTATTCCCAGACGGACCGCGGCTTTCGCCAGTACCTGGGCCGAGCCCTTCGGGAAGGCTGCACCCCCATGGAAGTTCTGGATGCGCTGCTGATGGCGTTCCCGGCGCTGGGGCTGGCCAAGATCACCTGGGCTGTCGACATCATTCTGGACATGGACATTCCCGGCTTTGCACCTGACGTCATCACGCAGAGCGCACCGGAACCAGCGCGATGGCGCGATGTGATGGCCAGCAAGGATGCTTCGGACGGCGAGGTCACCCGCACCGAGTGCGAAGGCCGCGGCCTTTTCATTTATCGCAACAAGCGGATTTTTGAGGTCTTTGACAGCCGCTGCCCGCACCAGAGCACGGACATCCCTGAACTGGCCCTGAATGGGGAAACCTTGATTTGCCCCAAACACCAATGGGAATTCAATGCCCATACTGGGGCCTGTATCAAGAAAGGCAATAGCCCGCTCAAGCGCATCGAATCCAAAGTTGTCAAAGGACGTCTGCTGGCTTTCTGGTGAGTGCCTTGATCACTTTCACCCCGCCCCTGCACCGACGCCCTTTTTCCACCGATCCCCCCCCTGTGAAAACCCCGTGCATTCCCTGCCATAACTATCGGAGATCATCATGAAAGTATCCCGGAAACTCTTTGTCCTGACGCCTTTGTGCGCACTAATGGCCGCCGGTTCGGCGTATGCCACCGATGGCTATTTCCCGATCGGCTACGGCATGAAAGCCAAAGGCATGGGCGGCACGTCCCTGACACAGACCAACAACGCCTTCGCCGGCGCCAACAACCCGGCCATCGCCGCGTTCGCAGGCAATCGGGTTGACGCTGGCCTTGATGTCTTCATGCCCGATCGCGGCATGTCCCGCACGGGCAGCATGTACGGACTTGACGCGAGCGTCGACAGCGGTCATGGCACCTTCTGGGTTCCGGAATTCGGGTACAACGCCGTGATCAACGACAAGATCGGCGCGGGCATCACGGTTTACGGCAACGGCGGCATGAACACCGACTACCCTGGCGGCCAGATCAATTGTGGACAAGGCCCTGCCAACGTGCTGTGCGGATCGGGCAATCTCGGCATCAATATGTCCCAGTTGATCTTTGCTCCGACCATTGCTTACAAGCTGAATCCGGACAATGCCATCGGCCTTTCTTTGCTGTTCGTGTACCAGCAGTTCGGTGCCACCGGACTCCAGGCCTTCGGTCCGGCCTCGCCGCCGGCGGGCAACAACCTGACCAACAACAACACCGACAGCAGCACGGGTTTGGGTGTGCGGCTGGGTTACCTCGGAAAGGTCACCGACAAGATCTCCTTGGGCGCCTCCTATTCGCCCAAGGTTTCCATGAGCAAGTTCGACAAGTACTCCGGACTGTTTGCCGAGAGCGGCAAGTTCGACATTCCCGAGAACTACGCGCTGGGTGCCAGCATCAAGGCCACACCCGACTTGTTGATCGCCGTTGACTATCAGCGCATCAACTACGCCGGCGTCCCCTCCGTGGGCAATTCCAGCTCCAACATCGGCGGCTGCATGATGGGCAACTATGCCAATTGCCTTGGCGGCTCCAGTGGCCCTGGCTTCGGTTGGAAGAACGTCAATGTGTGGAAGGTCGGCGCCGAATGGCAGGCCACGCCGCAATGGACGCTGCGCGCGGGGGTCAATGTCGGGAGCAACCCGGTTCAGTCGGCCGACGTGACCTTCAACATCATTGCGCCGGGGGTTACCACGTCGCACTTCACGCTGGGCGGCACCTACGCGTTCTCCCCGAAGTCGGAGTTGACCTTCGCCTACATGCACGCGCCCAAACAATCCGTGAGCGGCAGTTCCATGTTCAACGCGATGATGGGGCCGGGCGCCGGCGGCACGGAGACCATCTCCATGTCCCAGAACTCGATCGGCGTCCAGTACGCCTGGCGCTGGTAATTCGGTCCGCTGCCCGAATCGGCGATCCGGGCCAACCGATCCCCAGGCTGCCGGGATGACCGTGCAGCCGTGTGATGGCGGGCCCGTCCATGACGCGCCCGCCACTTGAAGGACCATCTTCCCGGGACGGATGCCGGTGCGTCTGCGTCCTGACACTGAAACGAGGAAAGCGACATGCAAGCCAATCTGATCTCGGTCATCAACGTCGCGGCCATTGCCGTGATGCTGGTGTGCCTGTACATGGTGTTCACCCTGCGCAGCAAGATTCCTGGCGGCGTGGTGGGCAAACAGTGGCGCCTCCTGACCGTCCTGGTCACGCTGTTCACCGTGGGCTACTTCGTGACGCCCTTTTTCACGATGTTGCCAGCCAATATCATCAACCTGATCGTGGCGCTGATCTTCTTCTTTGGCGCCATCTACGTGTTGATCACCGTGCGCCTGATCTTTCGCATCATCGAAGAACTCACCAGCTGACGCCTCATGAACGGTGCTGTCATCTACGCCAAGACACGCAAAGGCCTCGAAGAGCTGACGCACCGCACGGCCGCAGTGCCACAGAAGGTGCGGTCCATCCTGATTCTCGTTGACGGAAAGACACGTTGCTCCGAGTTGCTGCAGAAGTGTTCGTTCATTTCCGAATGCAAGGAGCATCTGGAGTGGCTGGAGCGCAATGGTCTGATCGAAGCCGTCGGAACGACGAATGCGCCCGGCGCCGTAGCGTCCGATGCACCACCCATTCCTTCGCAAGCCCCGGTCACCATCTCACCGAAGAAAGCGCTGATCCAACTCGCGCAGGAACTGCTCGGCGCCCATTCAGGCGCCGTGGTGCAACGCCTTCAGGATTCGGGCGATGAGCACGACGCGCTGGTTCAGACGTTGGAGCGCTGCCACAAGCTGATCCGGCTTTCCATCGATGAGAAGAAAGCCGAGCAGTTTCGCCAGCGGGGTTCCGCCTTGCTGGCGCAGGACTGACCCTTGCGACTGGACGGTCTGACGGACATCAGTTGTAACGCCTGGCCATCGCTTCCAGCGGTACCGGCTTGATCTTTGAGGCGTGCCCCGCACAGCCAAACGCCTCAAACCGTGCCTTGACGATGGTGCGGGCCGCATTCTTCGCCGCCGTCAGCGCCTTGCGTGGATCGAACTCGCTGGGCTGTTGCGCAAACACCTGGCGCATGGCGCCGGTCATGGCCAGCCGGATGTCGGTATCGATGTTGATCTTGCGCACGCCACTCTGGATACCGCGCTGGATCTCCTCTACGGGAACGCCATAGGTCTCCTTGATGTCACCACCAAACTGCCGAATGATCGCCAGCCATTCCTGCGGCACGCTGCTCGATCCGTGCATCACGAGATGGGTGCCGGGGATCTGCACATGGATGGCCGCAATGCGGTCGATGGCCAGGATGTCGCCGGTGGGCTTGCGCGTGAACTTGTAGGCGCCGTGGCTGGTGCCGATGGCAATCGCCAGGGCGTCAACACCGGTCTTCGCCACAAAGTCCTTCGCCTGTACCGGGTCGGTCAGCATCTGGTCGTGGCTGAGCTTGCCCTCGGCACCGATGCCGTCTTCTTCACCCGCGTCGCCGGTTTCCAATGAGCCCAGGCAGCCCAGTTCGCCTTCGACCGAAACGCCGACCGCATGCGACATTTCGCAAACCCGGCGCGTGATGTCCACGTTGTACTCGTAGCTGGCAGGCGTCTTGCCGTCGGTCATCAGCGAGCCGTCCATCATCACGCTGGTGAAGCCCGAGCGGATAGACTGCTGGCACACCGCGGCGGAGGTTCCATGGTCCTGGTGCACCACAACGGGAATGTCGGGATGGCTCTCGACCGCCGCCAGCATCATGTGGCGCAGGTAGGCTTCACCGGCGTATTTGCGGGCGCCGGCCGAGGCCTGAAGGATCACCGGACTGTCGGTTTCCTGCGCCGCTTCCATGATGGCGAGAATCTGCTCCAGGTTGTTGACATTGAACGCTGGCACGCCGTAGCCGTGCTCGGCGGCGTGGTCCAGCACCTGGCGAAGGGAAATCAGGGCCATGAGGTGTCTCCAGAGGATAAGAAAAAGAAAATATGAATCAAATTGGCATCATCCCAGCGTCGAATGGTCATGGAATGCTATGACTATTGAAGCACCAGGCGCAGCGCAGTGTTGCGGCTTCGCTTGACTCAGCCCGCCGCGCGCTTCGTGAGAATCTCCAGCGCCGGCAGCGTCTTGCCCTCCAGCACCTCCAGGAAGGCCCCGCCGCCGGTGGAGATGTAGCCCACGTCCTTTTCGATCCCGTACTTGGCAATGGCGGCCAGCGTGTCGCCGCCGCCGGCGATGCTGAAGGCGTCGGATGC
>Ga0116181_1003264_pt1 | contig 12737 bp, 13 predicted proteins | sample AD_UKC075_MetaG_FD_89752 | JGI IMG/M metagenome (GOLD analysis project Ga0116181, IMG submission 89752) | Active sludge microbial communities of municipal wastewater-treating anaerobic digesters from USA - AD_UKC075_MetaG | ecosystem: Engineered > Bioreactor > Anaerobic > Digestate | place: USA...
GAAACGCGTTCGGCTTCCGCAACATCGACAACCAACGCCGCCGCATACGCTGGGCCTGCACTCGTCAACACCGACGAGCCACAGCCAAAACCACCGGGCTGCCCGGTCAAGTTTGAAGAGCCTGCATGGCTCGGGAATGCGCGCGGGCGATGATGGCGACGGTTACCGAGTGGGCGGCTGCCGATGCGGTGTGCCTGCAACAGGCCATGCGAATGACAAACGAGGCGTTTGCCGTGAGGATCGGCATCGCAACGCGGACCGTGGCCAAGTGGCGCGCCAACCCTGGAATGAGGCTGTCGCTCGACGTTCAACAAGCCTTGGACACCTTGATGCGCCAAGCCGACAGCGAAACGGTTGAGCGATTCCGGGCTGTACGGCTCGGTCGGCGGGACGAGGACGCTGAGGCGAGTGAGCGCGCCAAGTGGGCACAGGCCCTAAGGCGGCGCCCGCAGCTGCATGGCGTGATTTCCTGGCTTCAGTCGCAGGATCCGGACGGTGCAGGGCGAGATGTCTTCGACCGCGTGGCTCACACAGCGCTGGAACACTCACGGGGTGGAGGCCATGCCGGTGCCGGCGCAAACGGCATCGACCGCCAGGCTGTCGCCGATGTGCTTGTCGCTCACTATGCCGACGAGCTGTCCGCCGAGTTCGGTCTGGTAGCGCTCTGCGTCGGAGAACGCACTCTGCAGACGAGTCTCGTGGCCGAGCCAGTGTGGCTGACCGTCCGGGACGATCTGCGCGGGGGATGCGAGCGGCATACCTTTGACGACCCTGGAGTAGCTGCGGGGTCGCGGTTGCAGGTGGAGGTCATCGCTGCTGCGGTGGCGCGCCTGGGAACGATCCTCGCCGAGCGGGTCCGGTTCACTGACGCGCCGCTGTACCGGCTCCTTGACGTCTGGCACGACGGTGTCGGGCTACGCATGTCGTTCGGCTTGACGTCCTTCGGTCGGTATGCCGTGACCGCCGACTTGCTCGAAGCCGAAACGCTAGCCGCGGTGGCGACGCGGGCGCGGCGGCTAGTGCTCAGGGAGGCACTGCTGCCGACGATCGCGGCGGTGCGCGACCTGGGCCGTCGGGACTGCGTCGGCGGCCCCCTTGGATTGGTCGCCTTCGCGCGACCAGCGCGACGAGGCCGGTCGAGCGACTACCTGTTGCTTGTGCAGGAGCGCGGCGAGCGAGTGTTGAATGCGGAGGGCAGGCTGTCGGTTATCCCCAAGTGCTTCCACCAGCCGATGGTCGAGGTGCGCGAGGACGTGCACGTCGGGCTCTCTCTGGTTCGCGAGCTCGAGGAGGAGTTGTTTGGCCGAGACGAACTCGAGACCGAGGTGGTTGCTCGGCTTGCGGACCCGATGCACGAGTCCAGGCTGAGTGCGCCGATGCGCTGGCTGCTCGATCGGCCGCAGGCGTGGAGTGCTGAGCAGACCGGCTTTGGCTTCAACCTCGTGTCCGGGAACTTCGAGGTGCCCGCTCTCGTCGCGGTGCACGATGAAGAGTTTTGGGAGAGGTTCGGCGGCGCGGTTCAGGCGAACTGGGAGGCCCAGCGGTTGATCCGGATATCGAGTCTGGACGAAGCAGGACTGGAGCGGCTGCTGGCCAGCGCGGCGTGGTCCGATGAGGGGCTCGTGGCGTTTGGCCTTGGCTTGGAGAGGCTGGCGGCAGTCGGCTCAGACCGGGTCGCTGCGCCCGACGTGCGGGCTAAGGTCGAAGGGTGAAGATCGCCACGGGGAATGCTTTCGATGACGGTGACGAGCACCGCGGCTGGCTGGTCGGCAACTTCATCGAGCCGGGGGGAGTCCTTCACTCTGACGACGTTGAGATCAAGTGGGGAAGACATCGCGCGGGGGAGGAGCGTGCGGAGTGGACCACGCGCGAATCGCGGACCTCGTTCATGGTGTTGATCTCGGGCCACTTCGTACAGCGACTGCCCGACAGGGAAGTCGAGTTGTCGCGCCCTGGCGACTACGTCTCGTGGGGACCGGGCGTGCTGCACGCCTGGCGGGCTCTCACGGACTCGGTGCTGGTGACGGTTCGATGGCCATCGGTTGCGGAGTGATCTCAGCACTGATGGTGGGTGACGGCCTTGGCGTTCGGGATTTGCGTTCTGTTGATGGGCGGATCGACACGGAGTCGTTGGCTTGGGTCGCGGCTTTGGCGGCTCTTTGGAGCTCGGTCGGGGTGACGCCAAGCAGCAGGGCTGCCCTCTCGACACCCGATGTGTGGATGAGCGCTGACTTGGCATCACGCAGGTCGTTGTCAGTTTCGTGGAGTGCCGCCAGAGCCTTGGCGTACCCGGCTTGAGCGGCTTCGACGCCGCGCAGCGCCTTGATCTCGTCAAGTTGGGCAGCCCTCAGGCGCGCCCGTGCGTCTTCGTTGACAGGCAGCTTCGCCATGCGTGGTTCTCCCCTCGCTATGTGCCCGTGAAACGGAGCGCCCGGGGCACCGACCTACACGTTCCGGCGCATCCAGGTGGGTTGGACCGTTGATGTGCGCGACGATCAATCAGTGGCGAGATTCGACTGGTCCTATGACGAAGTCGTGCTTGCGACCGACCTTGTGGCGCTGAGCGACTGGCGGGGCTCAGCCGTTCGGACCGCCGGGCCGTGCAGCTTTCAAACTTGCTTCACGATCGAAGGTAGCGTCAGGCACGTCGAGGTCTTCCAGATTAGCAGCGTGAGAACTTCCATCGTCAGGCAGACCTTGACTCCCACCCCAGCCATCAAAGCGCCGCCCCGACCTACACCCTGATCTGTGATGAGCCCGCAAACACCTGTCCGCATGGGCCAAGGCCGCCGCTGACATCCTCAAGAAGGCCAATCGTAAGAGCACTTAAATACGGACCACTAGTCGGCCGCGACCGCGTCGTGTCCCGGTCGACTCGGAGCGGGAATCCTCCGCCAGTTCGCTACTGACCTGTAGGTGGAGGCAGTACGGAATTTACGGTGGCTAAGTCTCCAGGTGCGACTCCCACTTTAGAGTCATCCCCGGAGCGAGAATTAGCAGTAGCCACACCTATCTGCTTGGCTGCCTCCGCGGCTCCGTTCGCTCCGAGAAGGATCCCCATCCACTGAATGAGAGCCTGTCGCACGGAAGTTTCCATGAGGTTCTGAGCGTCGGGCCACACGGATACGCCTACCAGGAGGACCACGACAGGAGCGGAGGCGGCGGCCCTCATCGAATCGAATTGAGTTATCCCATATGCAAAAGCAGCAATAGCGGTACCTCCCACGCCAATTGCCAATTTGTCTCCGTCCTTCAAGACGAACCCTACCGGCGCCAGGTAGTAGAAGATGAAGTCGGCTACCGAAACCAGGGCGAGGGTAGAAGCCAAGGCGCTCAGATAGTGCTTCTTCTTCGTCTGGTCCCGCTGATTCATGAATGCGACCACCACGGCAGCAAGGCCAAGTATGCTCGCCACGACGAGGGTGAAGCGGCGGGCAGAGTCCGAAATCTCATGGGGACCCGTAGGGAAAACAACGACGCTAATCCAGAAGAGGAGCGCCAGAAAGATGGCGGTGGAGCTCTGCCATAGGCGTGTCCGAATCATTTACGTCTCCTTCTGCTGCTTCAAGCGCATATAGAGAAACCCAGGGGGTTGTCGCGAAGGTGATTATCGCAGAGCGCGACTTGGATGTCGAGTCTGCTGACAACGCCGTGGCCGTGAGTCTTACGTGGCGCCACCAGATGCGGTCTTCCGACTGGGCCAGATAGACTATTTTTCCCTGTGACGTTTACAGGGTCCCGGGTGACGGGTGGCGGTCGCGACAGTGGCCATGGGAAAAGCCTCCCGGCTTGCTGACTCATCGAACCTGTCCAGGCAACTCGGTGATCTCGGCCGTATCCGGCTCAAGTTGGCCGCGCCTGCCGTTCAGCGGTCGGTTCGCAGACTTGATGATGACGTGCTACCCCTCCGAAGCCGCGGGTCGACCGGCACCAGGTGCCAAGCTGACTCGGCCGTCTGGAACTCATCTCGGCACTGGCAGACGTTGCTGACCGACCTTGGGGACCAGGCGGTGACGCGGCTGGCCTGGGACTTGCACTGTCGTCTTCCTGCGCCGTCTGCTCCCGCTCGGCGGCCGGGGCTGCGCTGGTCGACGGGCACGGTTGACGCCCAGACCGGTGAGGTCCTTAAGCACTAGGGGGGCAGTACCGCTCCAGGACCTCTACGACGTCAGCGAGCGTCTCGCTGCTCGTTACAAGGGGTCGGTCATCATCGTCTACCCACAAGCCGAATGGGAGTGACTGGAGCGCCCGTCGATGTTCGGGCCGCAGTGCGTGAAGAGTGCCGGAGCCGACAGAACCATGAGCGCGTCCGAGGTACGCGACGGGATGTCCTCGGTATTCGGACAGGTTCGCTCCGCGCCGAAGGACCCGTTCTTCGTCCGTGGTCAGGGAACGATCTACTTCAACCGACACGGGTGGCTGTTTGGTGAAGGTCGGAGATTGGGGGTTGACGAGATGACCGCCTTCAAACCAAATGAAGCTGTCTCTTATTCCCGATCTTCGTGCGCCAGCGACGAACTCGCCATCGGCAAGGACAGTCAAGGTTCCGATGGGGGACTCGCTGTAAGGCGGTACGTCCAGTAAGAGGCCTACTTGAACATTCGACAAGAAAAGCACTGTCTTCCGCTCCAGCAAGCCCCGCCGACCTCTCACCGTATCGGCGAAGACAACACCAAATGAGCCCCGTTCGGCGTACCGACGGAAAACAGCAGGTCCAAAGCCCTTAAGGGCAGTTCGAGCCTGTCGTTGGGCCTCGGCGGACATGTCAACGATCTGAGCCTGTGCTTGAGCCAAGTCAGCCGCCACGACCGAATTTCGTTGGGCTTCGGCGACTCTGCGTGTCTCATACTCACTCCGGAGTCTGTCGTCCCAAGTCATGTTCTGATTATGGCAGGGGCCGGAGGCCCCCACAACGCTGAATCCCCCGGTATGTCCGGTGACTCGAAACCTTGGGAAGGTTGGAGCGCAGAGTCATGCCATGTAGCACGAGGCGACAATCGGATCGCTTCAATCTCCGACGAAGTCGCGGCCGACCGGCGCTGGTAGTGGAGGGTCAAGCCGCGCTGGACTGGTGATGTTGTGGCTGGGCAAGACGGCCTGGCCTCTTTCGACATCGCGGCGATCTCGGCAAGGGCAGCGACGATCCGGCATGCGGTCCATTCACACCTACGTGCCCAAGGGTCACAGGCCTCGTCGAGCGGGCCACGGTGCCGCGGGCCTTGCCGTTACGGTTCGAGCGCAAGCCGACGGACTCCTTCGGCGACCTCGCCTCGCTGCTCGCTCGGAACCCGAAGGTAGGCCGCCCACGCCCGATCGAGCTCGGTCGCACCACGCCGCCCGCGTTCGATCCACCGACTTAGTCGGCGAAGCTCGCTGGCGGAAAGCTCGGTTGCCAGCGTAACGGCGGCCGATGGGTCCAACGGCGCGGAGGCGCTGCCGGACCGGCACCGCTTGCACTCGGTCACCAGCTCTTTGCGGAGACCGTCTCGGCCCATGACGTCGCGGGCTGAGACTCCGAGCACCGCAGTCATGATGGGGTCGTCGGGGTACGGCTCCCCGCCTGCGATGCCGCAGAGCGTGCACGCGTACCCGTCCCGGCGGAGCACAGTCTGGCGCTCCCTTGCAGTGATCCCCTTGCCGGGTGCATTGGCGCGGCGGGACTTTGAGTCCCAGACGGGAACGCCCATCCGGACGAAGCGCTGATCCTCGCGAAGCAAGCTCGCGTCCTCAGCGCTGGAGTAGACGACCCATCCGTAGTCACGCAGGTCTCGGATACGGCGGTCCGCCTGGGCGACCCCAGGGAATGCTTCGCGGAGCTCGTTCTTGGTGAAGGTGTTTCCCTCGCCGACCACCTGAAGCAGCCAAAGGGCCCCGCGGACCATCACCCCACCAGTCTCAGGATCCGACCATGACGGCTGCACCATCCGACGTACTCCTTCCTCGCGCGGCTGATCCCAGATTAGGGCCTTCCTTCGTCTGTCACCCTGCTCTGCAAGGATGTGAGCCACGCGCAGTCACATATGAGACGAGCAAGAGGAGCACGACATGGCGGATTTCGGTATGCCTCCTACGGGAGATGAGATTAAGGAGGTTATTGGTCGTCGGCTGCGCCAGGCCATCAGGGACGAGAGTGCTAAAGTCACTATCGACTGGCGTGGCGAACAGAAGCACCTCCACGTGATCTCGATGCCCGTGGACATGCTCTATTACAATCCGGACACCCACCGAATCCGTGCCCAGCGGGCGCTGGACCCCGAGCGAGACAGGGCGATCCAGGAGCAGCCCTGGGGGCAGATGGCCCAGGATTACTTGCACGACCTCCTAAAGCGGCGGCCGGCGAATCCGGACCAGGTCGATCCGGAGTTCGTGTCGCTCATGGAGGAGCTTGACGACTCCGGCCAGCGAGAACCGGGAATCGTGAGCCCGCAGGGCATCCTGGTCGATGGCAACACACGAGCCGCGGCGCTGAGGGACCTCGGCGTGCAGAACATCAGGGTGGCCGTCTTGCCCGACGACACGGTTCGCCAGGATATCAACGACGTCGAGCTGTCTCTCCAACTGCGCAAGGACCGCCGACGCGACTACTCGTACATCAACCGCCTCATCGCCGTCGACGAGGAACTGGCCCGCGGACGCACCGAGACGGATGTCGCCAAGGACTTCAACATCAAGCTCGCGACGCTCCAACGAGACCGATGGGTCTACGCGACGATCCTCAACGCCATCGAGCGGAGCAAGACCCGCGACGGCGCCGCCATGCGTCTGATCGACTTCGAACAGCACCAGGAGAAGCTGCGCGAGCTCCACCGGGACCACACCAAGCTCGCCTCCACGGACCCCGACGCGGCCCAGCGCCTTCTCCAATCGCGCCTGGCGATGGTTCTCCTGGACTATCCAAAGACCTCTTTGCGCCTTGCAGAGGCCGACTTCTACTCGCGCTATCTGAGCAGCCGCCTGCCGGAGGATCTGAAGTCTGAGGGCGAGGCGCCTTCACCCTTGACCGTCCCTGGACTGCCGGGCGTGACCTTGCCTAGCCAGAGCGGCGACGCAATCGCTGCCGAGGCGCTCACGGACCGGCTGCTGCGGGCCAAGGCGGTGATCTCGGACGGCAGGGGGGCCTTGCCCAAGGACCTTGAGGACGCGACGGGGCTCATCACCAAGGCTAAGGCGGCCTTCGGCACCGCCATCAAAATGGCCGGGCAGAACGCTGAGTTGGTGAAGCGCCAGACCCAGGTACCAGAGCGTCTGACGGACGCCGCTGAGTACGTCACGCAGTGCGCAAACGAGTTTGCCGAGGCGAGGGCGAAGAGGGCGCTCGACGAGGAGGCATTCGACGACGCCCTTCTCGTGCTCCGTGAAAGTCTGGAGAAGCTTGCCCGACTAGCGGGACGCGCGTTCACGTCGCCCGGCGACGGCGTGGCGTGGCTGATCGACTCGGCCCGGGGCAGGCAATGACCGCGATCCCGAGCCTGACCATCGGGATGGCTACCGAGGTCACGCGAGCGCGGCTGATCGCACGGGAGGGCCTGGCGGCCGACCTGCGGAGGATGGCCGTGAACTTTCGGACGAGCGTCCAACGGTCTCCCGGCGTCGTGGAAGTCGAGATCGAGGAACTGCTGACGCACCTCGCGGCCCTGTCCGCCTGGCCTCATCAGGCGGAGGGCGACGTTGTTTGGGAACCCCTGATGCGGGCTCTGGTCATCGATTCCGTAAACGATGCCCAGACAGTCTCGGCCATGCTCGAATCTCCAGACTCCCCATCCGCGGTGACCAGCGACGAGGTCGCGAGCTTGTTGGGACCAAACTGGCTCGGTCCGCTGACGGACTTCCAGCGACGAGACGTCGCCAAGTTGCTCTCACTCAGGCACGGGGCCAACTTCTCGGTACCCGGCGCGGGCAAGACCAGGGTGGGGCTGGCCGTTTTCCAAGCGATGCGGCGCCGCGACGGCATCCAGCGCCTACTTGTAGTGGCGCCAAAGTCTGCGTTCGAGTCGTGGCGGTTCGAGAACAACGAGTGCTTGCGCGAGCCGATGTCGATGCAGGTCGCTGACGGTGGAATGCCGGGGAGTTCTGACGCCATCGTCGTCAACTACGAGCGCCTAGTGGGCATGGTGCCTGCACTCGGCCGATGGCTGGCCGAGAAGCCGTCGATGCTTGTGCTTGACGAAGCCCACCGGATGAAGCTCGGCGCCGAAGGAGCCTACGGGGCAGCGTGCCTCGCACTGGGTCCGCGGGCCCGGCGACGGCTCATCCTTACGGGCACACCGGCGCCGAACGGCGTCAAGGACCTGGAGAACCTCTTCGGGTTCGTCTGGCCAGGCACAGGCAGGCGGAGCGTCACTCGCGCCGTCGCGGGAGGCAACCTGGCCGCTGCTAGTCGTGCACTGAATCCCCTCTTCACGCGCACGACGAAGGGCGAACTAGAACTCCCGCCTGTTGACCTGTCGATCCGCTACCTGGAGCTGCCCTCTCTCCACGCTGAGGTCTACCGGGCGCTTGTGGGCCGCTTCTCGGCGCGAGCCGACGGGGCCGAGGCAGACTTCCAGGCACTCGGCCGGATCATCGTCTACATGCTCATGGCCGCCACGAGTCCCGCTCTCCTGACGGTCGGAACGAGCAAGTATGACCCGCTGGAGTACCAAGTTCCGCCTCTGGCTGTTCCCCCGGGATCCACGTTATTCGAGCTCATGCGTGACCTGCCGAGCTACGAGATGTCGCCTAAGTACCAGGAGGTCTGTTCGATCGTGCGGGATAACGCCGCTCTCGGTCGGAAGACTCTCGTCTGGTCCACCTTCATCCGCAGCCTCAACACGATGGAGAGGCTGCTGGGTCGGTATCACCCGGCCATGGTTCACGGAGGCACGGCCGACCGCGAGCGCCAGATCGCGAGGTTCCGCGAAGACCCCTCGTGCATGGTCCTCTTTTCCAACCCGGCGACGCTCGGCGAGGGCATCAGCCTGCACAGGGAGTGCCACGACGCCGTCTACATCGACCGAGACTTTGCGGCGGGCCGGTTCCTCCAGAGCCTCGATCGAATCCACCGCCTCGGCCTGCCGGCGGATGTGCGCACACGAATCACCGTGTTGGGGTCCGAGGGAACAATCGACGAAGTCGTCGCGGCCCGTCTTGCCGTCAAACTCGACTTCATGGGCAGCATCCTCAACGACCCCGCCGTCCAGGCACTCGCGGACCTTGACGAAGAGCCACCGACGGCTGGTGGCCTGAGCAGCGAAGACATCCAGGCGCTGATGGGACATCTGCATGCGCCCTCCCCCTGAACCTCTTCTCATGGCTGCCCTCCGCTGGCTGGACATCCTTCCGTCGAGCGGCGGTGTTCCGCGTGCCCAGTCGCTCCTAACCACCCACCCCGGGTACAGCGACTTGACCCCAACCCAATACGCCACTGCACTCAGTTGGCTGCGCGACATCGGGCTGATGGACGTCGAGGCCTCGTCTGCGCCATCGGCGATGAGGCTCTTGGCGGCTATCTTCGAGAAGGCGCCACCCCCCTGGGTACAGGACGCCGACGACCGGGTCAGGTCGTCCGACGAGTTGCCCTCGGACATCGTCTCGGCCGGGGAGGCCATAGGTCTGCACCCGGAGGCTGTGTACCAGCAACTGGTGTCCAGCTGGGGGAAAGTCGACGCAGCCTTGCGCGCTGAGGTGGGCACCGCGGGCGAACTGGCCCTCGTGGAGCTTCTGCGGGCAAACCCCAGCGCACGCGTGGACCATGTGGCCTCCTGGTCCGACGGCTTCGGCTATGACATCGACTTTCACCTCGCGGGATGCCGAGCTCACTTAGAGGTGAAGAGCAGCATTCGCTCTGGTCGATTCATTGCCTACCTGTCGCGCCACGAGTACACCGTGATGATGCGCGACAGCGCGTGGGTGCTGGTCACTGTGCGATTGACCGCGGATCACAGGGTTTCGGGTGTCGGCTCGGTGCCCCGCGAGTGGATTACAGCGAATGCGCCTGCCGACATGGGGCGCTTCGGCACCTGGGCCACACTGAAGCTAGAGATCCCCGCCGAGGTCGTCATCGACGGTATCCCTGAGCTTGGGCAAGTGGACGGCATGGCCCTGCCAGTTTGGGGAGCCACGACGGCTGCGCCCTAAGCTCAGAGCTCCACACGTCTGGCACTTCGCTTCGCTCTGTGATCGTCTGGTGCCCCACCGGGCTCGTGTAACAGCCGTGACGATGTCAATCCGGCGACTGACCTTAGGGGCCGGCTACCGGTATCTGATGTCGTCGGTGGCTCGGATGGACGAGGCCACCCGAGCCAGCGGGCTCACTGCCTACTACGCCGCCAAAGGGACGCCGCCTGGTCGGTTCCTAGGCAAGGGGCTAGGCGGACTGGATAACAGACGAGGCGTCGCTCCGGGTGCGGAGGTCTCCGAGGACCACCTGTGGCGGCTGATCGGCATGCTCCAGGACCCCATCACTGGCGAGGCCCTCGGTCGCGCGCCGGCTCCTGTCCGACCGGCGTTCATTGACGAGAACGGCCGCCTGCATAGCGCATCTCGCCCGGTCGCGGGCTTCGACCTGACGTTCTCGGCGCCCAAGTCGGTGTCGGTGGCTTGGGCATTGGCGGACGAGGTCACTCGCGCGCGGATCCATGCCGCGCATCGCCGGGCGCTGGAGGTGGTGATTAGGTATGCCGAGCGGCGCGTCTTCGCGACGAGGACAGGTGCCGCGGGAGCCGTCTCCGAGGACATCAACGGTGTGGTCGCGGCCGCCTTCGACCACTGGGACTCCCGCTCCGGTGACCCCCAGTTGCATACCCATGTGGTGGTCGTGAACCGGGTCCAGGCGGTGGGTGACTTGCGCTGGCGGACCCTGGACTCCAAGGCGTTGTTCCGATCCGCAGTGGGGCTTTCGGAGCTCTACAACGGGGTCCTGGCCGACCTCCTGACCGCCGACCTGGGGTGGGGTTGGGCCTCCGAAAAGCGTCGTCGGTCGCCCGAGCCGAAGTGGGAAGTCGCCGGGGTCAACGTGGCACTCCGGGAGGAGTTCTCCAAGCGATCGGCGATGATCGAGGACGCCAAGGAAGACCTTGTGACTGCCTTCGTGGCCACACGAGGGCGGCAGCCGACGGCGACGGAGATCCTTCGGATGCGCCAACAGGCGACCCTGGTCACCCGCCCGACCAAGGAGCATCGGTCGCTCAACGAGGTGGTGATCGACTGGCGTGCGCGGGCCGCGGCATACCTCCCGGATCAGTCCGAGCCACTTGCGCAAGCGACTCCCCACGAGCCCATTGGGGTGTCGTTCGTGGCTGGTCTGGCGAACCGGAACGACTTGCCGGTGCTGCGCTCCGACGACATCGTCGACGGGATGCTAAAGGACACGGCGCGATCAGTGCTGGCCACCGTATCGGACAAACGGGCGACCTTCACTAGCGCAAACCTTTTCGCCGAGTCGGTGCGCCAGCTGCACGGGATCCGGTTCGCCACCCCTGGCGACCGGATCAGCGTTGCGGAACGGACGACGACGTTCGCAACCGACTATGCGGTCCGGTTGACCCCGCCCGACCCTCTTGCGCTGCCCGAGGAACTGCGCCGCGACGACGGCACCAGTCGGCTCCGCCCGCGCAACTCGGCGGTCTACTCCACCCGCGACATCATTGACGCTGAGGAGCGCCTCCTGCTCGCCAGCCGCGCGATGAATGCGTCCTCAGTGCCTGCCCCTAGCGCGCATGCACTGGTCGCCGCGAGCTCTGGCGAGGGCCCTCAGTTGTCGGCTGACCAAGCGGCGGCGGTCGCGGCCATCGTCTCCTCTGGGCGGCGGCTTGACGTGCTGGTGGGGGCCGCGGGGACAGGAAAGTCGACGACGATGGCGGGGCTGCGGGCGGTGTGGGAGGCGGCATACGGGCCTGGGTCTGATGTAGGTCTCGCCCCATCCGCCTCCGCCGCAGAGGTGCTGGGGGAGGCGGTCGGCATACCCACGGAGAACACTGCCAAGTGGCTGCTGGAAGCGTCCGCCAACCCGCAGCGGGAAGCCGAGTTGGACGGTCTACTGGAGAGGCTGAGGCGAGCGAGTCCCTCGGTGTCGACCCGCGCGATGAAGGCGCAAGCGCAACGGGTGCATGACGAGTTGACACGCTGGCGGCTGCGGGAGGGGCAGCTACTGATCGTCGATGAGGCCTCGATCGCGGGGACTCGAGAGCTGGACCAGATTGTCGCGCTGGCGGGTCGGGCGAGGACCAAGGTGCTGCTAGTGGGGGACTGGGCACAGTTATCGGCGGTCTCTGCAGGTGGGGCCTTCCGGCTCGTCGCGACCGACCGGTCCGACGCGCCGCAACTGCACGACGTGCGTCGGTTCCGGCACGACTGGGAGGGGGCGGCGACGCTGAGGGTGCGTGCCGGAGAGGCGGCTGTGGTCGGGGAGTACGTGGACCGGGGGAGGGTCGCGTCAGGGGATCGCGAGGCCATGCTCGACGCCCTGTTTGCCGCCTGGCGCGACGATGTCGGTGCAGGTCAACGCTCGCTGATGGTCGCGGTCGAGGGCGGCACCGTGCGGGAGCTGAACAAGCGCGTGCGGGCTGATCGGATGGCGGCCGGGAGGGTGTCTGGCGACGGGGTTGAGATCGCGGATGGTCTGGTCGCAGGGGTGGGTGACCAGGTGGTCACGCGGCTCAACCAGCGTGATCTGACGGCGGGGTCGACGTGGGTTAAGAACGGTGACGTATGGACGGTGACTGGCCTCGATCGGGACGGATCGCTCGTTGTGGCCGCTC
>Ga0116181_1003266_pt1 | contig 12736 bp, 13 predicted proteins | sample AD_UKC075_MetaG_FD_89752 | JGI IMG/M metagenome (GOLD analysis project Ga0116181, IMG submission 89752) | Active sludge microbial communities of municipal wastewater-treating anaerobic digesters from USA - AD_UKC075_MetaG | ecosystem: Engineered > Bioreactor > Anaerobic > Digestate | place: USA...
CCGTCCTTTCTCGTATAAACCGCCCTTGGCCACCTGGGCGGTGCCTGTTTTACCTGCCACCTCTACGAGGGACGAGTTCGCCCTCGCGCCTGTTCCCTTGAGCACCACATTACGGAGCGCTCCTTGCATCCAACTCGCCGTGCTCGGCGACAAGACGCGCGCGAGGACTTCCCTCTTGCCCTCATGAACCAAACGTCCCCTGGCGTCGAAGGCACGCTCTACGAAATAAGGACGCAAAAGCAGTCCCCCATTTGCGATGGCAGAAAAAGCCCTCACTAACTGTAAAGGCGTTATGGCGACTCCTTGGCCGATAGCTATGTTGGCCGGCGTCACACCCCGCCACGTTTCGGGCGGGTTGATCAACCCGCTTTCCTCCCCCCCAAGTTCTATGCCAGTAGGAATGCCAAAACCCCACTCTTTCAGGCAAGAATATGTCTCTCTGGATGGAAGTATAATGCCGACCTGGGCCATGCCGACGTTGCAAGATTTCACTATGATGTCCAACGGGGTTACTTTACCATGCCCACCCCTGTGAATGTCGCGTATCTTGCCGTCAGCCACTTTGATCTCTCCTCGGCAGTCAAACTCCCTCTTCGGCGACACGTGTCCCTGCTCCAAGGCTAAGCTCATCACAACCGGTTTGAACGTCGAGCCGGGTTCATACACCCTGTTGATGGCATTATTGCGGGTCAGTTCAGGGAAAGCCAATTCATTTCGATTATTTGGATCGAAAGTGGGCCAACTGGCCATAGCCAATACAGCTCCATCACGCGGATCCATACATATGACCGTTCCCCATTGGGCTTTGTGGCGCTCCGCCCCTCTGGCCAGATGCTTTGAAACTATATATTGGATCCTGGCATCTATGGTCAACTGCACGCTACCCCTCCCATGCGACATCAAATGGGACGGCAGCACGTCCAAAAGATTGCCAGCAGCATTGCGCAACAGGATCTTGGCCTGGGGCGGAGAGTAAAGTACACGATCCCACTCATATTCTATACCGGCCAACCCTCTATCATCAATGTCCACGAAACCTATCACATGTGCTGCCAATTCGCCGCCTGAATATGTACGTTTCATCTCTTTTATTGCAAAAACCCCCGGAAGAGAAAGGCGCATAATTTTATCGGCCCTTTCTGGCTCCAATTTGCGGGCGAGCCACCGGAAGCGCCCCTCCAAAGGCCTTGAAATCTCTCTTATTTCTTCTGGCGTCAAAAGCGGTGAAAGCTCCTTCGCCCTGCTCGGGTTCCAATATAGAGGATCTATAAAAAGACTAATTGACGGAGACGAAAGGGCCAGCGGAAAGCCATTTCGGTCTTCGATGGCTCCACGTCCAGTGCTTATCGCCACCTGCGCCCAGTACTGTTGGCCGGCCTGAGCCACCACTCTGGGGTCTGGCAAGAGTTGCACGTCCACGATACGCCAGCAAATGAGGACAAAAAATAGGCCAATCAATAGCCAAGGCAGCCTCTCCCTCACATCTTCATACCTCCGCTGGGGTCTTCAATCCTCGGCGTTGGCCATCGCCGTAAAACCGCTGGCGCTTTTACCTTCGCCCTTTGCGAGAATAGAGGTTTCATCCTTCGGGAGTGGTTGTATGATGCTCGGCACGACAACTACATAGAGAGAGTTCGCATGCGCCATCTTGAGCTTTTCGCAGGCGTAGCGATGGATGCGATCGGGAGACATTAGGTAAACCAATTCATTCGCCAGTTTGAGGTCCTCCCTCGAGAGGAGATCTATCTCCCTCTCCAAGGAGACGAGCTGAAACTCCAGGTGCATGGCGTAGAGTCGCAATCCCCCCAAGCCCAAGAGCAGCGCAGCGTATAAAAAGACCAATGCCGCTACTCCCAATTTGACCTTACGCAGATCCCAGCGAGTTCTTCTTTCCTCAGAACTGACAGAGCTTCCCATTTTTCTTCTCTCCTCCAGCTAAGGATCTGAAGCTAATTGAAATGCCCTGAGCTTCGCACTCCTCGCTCTGCGATTCCTCTTTATTTCCTCAGCGCTGGGCGTTAACGGGCCTTTGAAAATGACTTTGCCCAGGCTTTCGTGCTGCCACATTAAAAAATGTCTCTTTACAATGCGATCTTCCAAGGAATGGTAACTCACTACTATGATGACTCCATTTGGGTATAGCACACTGCAAGAGCTTTCCAACATAGTTTTCAACGCCTCGAGCTCGTCATTTACCGCGATGCGCAACGCCTGAAAAACGCGACGAGCGGGATGCCGTCCGAGTTTGCGCTGCAACGGTGCAGGAAGAGAAGACCTAATAACCTCCACCAAGGCCTTGGTGGAGGTTATTGGACCCTTGCTGCTCCTCCAGCGTACTATGGCCCGAGCCATCCTCTTTCCAAATCTTTCCTCTCCGTACTCGATGAAAATTCTGGCGAGTTCATCTTCGGATAGTTCGTTGATAAGTTGAGCTGCAGTAGTGGTGTTCTCAGAGGGGGACATGCGCATGTCCAAAGGACCTTCTCTGTCGAATGAAAAGCCGCGCTCTGGACGATCGAGCTGCAGCGAAGAAACGCCCAAATCCGCCACTATGGCATCGGCCTTGTCCCACCCCTTAGCCTTTAAGTGCGAAGCGATCTCAGCGAAATCGCCTTGCACGAGGCAGAAACGGCCCTCGAAGCAGGAAAGCTTATCTTTAGCTATAGAAAGGGCTTCTTCGTCTCGATCTATTCCCAAAAGAAAGATTTCGGGAAAACGAGAGAGTATGGCCTCGGCATAGCCACCCAACCCCACCGTAGCGTCTACCACACGCTTGGGGTGTGGATGTTTTGAGAGAAGACTTACGACTTCTTCCAACAGCACCGGAATGTGGTCGGTCAATACCCGCCCACCTCCTCAACTATCCTCGGGAAGTCGCTCAGCGCACGAGATCTATACTCTTCCCACAGGTCGTAATCCCATATCTCAAGATGATCGCCAACCCCAGTTATGCAAACCCTATTTTTCAAAGAAGCATGATCCCTGAGCGGCTGCGGTATCAGAACCCTACCCGTGGGATCTACCGATATCTCGTGGGCCATCGCCAGAAAAAGCCGCAAAAAAGCCCTGCTTCGCTCTTTCGAATACGACAGCGATTTGAGCTTTTCGAAAAGTTCAGACCAGCGATCCAAGGAATATACGGCTATGCAATGCTCTACGCCGATAGAAGCCACGAGATTATCGCCCAGGTCTTCGCGAAAGCGAGCTGGCAAAACAAGACGACCCTTGCTTTCCAGGCGATGTTCATAAGATCCTATCAGCATAACCATATTATGCCACTTTCTTCCACAATATTCCACCAAATCCCAAAGATGGGCAAAAAAAGGGTCCAGAGACCTATTTATCTCTGGACAAGTGAGGACTTTAGACCTATATAGCGAAACGAGAGCACCCCATAAGCCGGGTTCTGTATTGCGCGATCATTTATCTAAGGACGAACTTGCGCTCGTCCTCAAGCGGCCTTACCCGGAGGTCAGCGGGCAGCCTCAACCCTCCCTACTTGGCCTTGCTCCGGACGGGGTTTGCCTAGCCCGCGGGTCGCCCCGCGGCTGGTGGGCTCTTATCCCACCTTTTCACCCTTACCTTCTTTCAAAGAAGGCGGTATGTCTCTGTGGCACTCTCCTGGACTTGCGTCCACTGGATGTTATCCAGCGTCCTGCCCTGTGGAGCCCGGACTTTCCTCTCCTTGGAAAGGAGCGATCGCATGGGATACTCCTACTGCAAAATTATATATCATCAAAAGTCAATTTTCCAGGTAGAATAGAACAAGCGGGGTCAAAGAGCGTGGCACAAGGGAGGAAAGACAAAAGACATGAGGGAAGAAAGGCCTTATCCAGCCCCCCCGGAGTATGATATATTTAAGCGGCGCGTTCGCGAGTTGACGGGTCTTGACCTTGACGCCTATAAATACCAAATCCATCGTAGGGTACATATGCTAATGCAACGATGGAACATGCATTCGTACGATCAATTCTACGATTATATTTCCAAAGACCCGGAAAAACTAAGAGAATTCCTCGATTATTTGACGATCAACGTCTCGGAGTTCTTTCGAAATCCTGTGCGGTGGTGGCACCTCAAGGATGCCGTAATACCTGAGCTTGTAGATCTTAGAAAGAGCAAAAAACTAAGGTTTTTAAGCGCTGGGGCAGCTACTGGCGAAGAGCCCTACTCCCTCGCGATGTTGGCCAATGAAACAAATCTCGACGATTCCCAAACCATCGACGCCTGGGACATAGACGTAAACGCCCTCAAGAAAGCGATGGACGGTGTTTACCATCAGCGTCAGTTGGTCAATGTGCCAAAGGAATGGTTGCCGCGATACTTTGAACCTAAAGGAAAGGAACTGTACCAGATAAAAGACATGCTCAAAAGGCGCGTGCGTTTTTCCGTGAAAGACCTGATAAAAGATCCTTTCCCTGAAGAGTGGTATGACCTGATCCTGTGCCGCAATGTAGTAATTTATTTTTCACCAGAAGCGAAGTCCAAACTTTACCGCAAATTCTATACCGCCTTACGACCTGGCGGATACTTAATGGCGGGGACAACAGAACATATATTCGAGTATAAAGAAATTGGCTTTATCTCTCCAGGGGCGTTTCTTTACAGGAGGCCCATGTAGCGCTTTGCCAGATCCAAATATGAGCTGGCAAAGGTGAAGATCGTCTTCATGTCGTCAGCGCTTAAGCTGCGCACCACCTTCGCAGGGGTTCCCATGATCAAACTGCGCGGCGGATATTCTTTATCCTCGGTGACGAGGCTTCCGGCTGCCACTATCGATTCTTCGCCTATGCGAGAACCGTCGAGTATGGTTGACCTCATCCCCACGAGGCATCTGCTTTCTATAGTGCATCCATGAAGGATAGCTCCATGGCCGATCGTAACCCCTTCTCCTACGCTCACACCCCGTTCATGGGTGACGTGTATTATGCATCCATCCTGGACATTAGTGCCCTTGCCAATACAAATGCCGTTTAAGTCGCCACGGATGACCGCCTGAAACCAGACGCTCGATTCCTCTTCCAGCGTCACGTTCCCCACGATCACCGCGGAAGGTGCCACGAATACACTCTTTGCTATATTGGGCATTACACCATCATACGAAATTATAGTGTGGCGAGCTTCATCACTCATGGCTTTTAATGAGCTCTAACTATCTCTTTTATAACCATGAGGCGGCTCAAGTTAGAGCGCTCCATCTCGTCGAGCTTCATCGTTATCTCTTTAATCGCGTCCTCAAAGGACGGTATCAACACGTGCTCAAGGGCATTAACGCGCCTTCTGGTGCGCTCTATCTCCTTAGCCATAAAACGAAGGGCCTTTTCTTCTGCAGCAAGATCGACTAACTTTGGCAACAGAGCAGTAAACCGTTCAAGCGCTACGTCCAAGCTGCCCGAAGTCATGGCAAGGCCGTAATTGAGCCTGCCACCCTCTTGTGTAACTTCGTAGCGAGGAACTGACACGCTCATTACATTGCGAAAAGACCTCCGTATCTCGCACTGCCCAGTAGCGAAGAGCAGAGCCTGTTCAAGCATCACAGGCAACATTTGCGCCCGGGCCATTAAAAAGCTTTGATAGCAACTCGCCAACTCACCCTCAAGTTCGCCTCTTTTTTCGCGCGTCGCTTTGGCCTTAGCAAGAAACTCTTTGATGAGAGCATCTTGCTTGTCCTTGAGGAGTTTGTGCCCGCGCTTCGCCGCGGCTAGCCTCTTTTTCAGTCGTGAAAGCTCCATACGATTGGGGTTTACTTTAAGCTTACTGACCATACTGCCTCTCTCCCTTAAGCGTTCTGCGCGACCGCCTCTTTGACTTCTCCTTCGTTGTCCTGTTTTATTTTCGGTTTTAAATATTTTTCGATATAGGCATCCCGTACTCGCTTGAGCTCCCTCGTCGGGATCAAGGTCAAAAGTTCCCAACCCAAGTCAAGCGTCTCCTCTATGCTGCGGTTTTCGTATTCTCCCTGACGCACATACCTATCCTCGAAGGCGTCAGAAAATGCCGCAAAGGCCTTGTCTTCTTCCGTCAAAGCTCCCTCTCCGAGGATCGTGGCGAGCTCCTTCGCTTCCTTCCCCCTGGCGTAAGCGGCGAACAGCTGGTTTAAGAGATCTGCATGATCTTCTCGAGTTTTGCCGGCACCTATGCCTTTATCCTTTAAGCGCGAAAGCGATGGCAACACGTCAACGGGGGGGTATATCCCCTTTCTGTGAAGGCTACGGCTCAGAATTATCTGCCCCTCTGTTATATACCCGGTGAGGTCTGGTATGGGGTGAGTCTTGTCGTCTTCAGGCATGGAGAGGATCGGGATCTGCGTTATGGAGCCGCTTTTGCCCTTGAGCCTGCCAGCCCTTTCGTACATAGTCGCCAAGTCGGTGTATAGATAACCTGGGTACCCCCTTCTTCCAGGGACTTCCTTGCGGGCGGCGGATATCTCTCTCAAAGCCTCGCAATAGTTCGTCATGTCCGTCAAGATGACCAGAACGTGCATGTCGAGGTCAAAGGCCAGATATTCTGCACAGGTGAGGGCAAGCCGCGGCGTCATGATGCGCTCAATTGCCGGGTCATCCGCAAGATTCAAGAACATAACCGTCCTCTCTATCGCTCCAGTGCGTCTAAAGTCCTCCATAAAGAAGGAGGCCTCCTCGAAAGTGATTCCCATGGCGGCGAAGACCACGGCGAACGTCTCCTGTCCGCTCAGCACCGTAGATTGACGGGCTATCTGTGCAGCGATGTTGTTGTGTGGCATTCCGCTGCCGGAAAATACGGGCAGCTTTTGCCCTCTCACCAAAGGATTCATGCCATCTATCGTCGAAATCCCTGTCTGGATGAATTCTGACGGATAATCGCGGGAGTATGGGTTCATGGGGTAACCGTTTACGTCGAGGCGCTTCTCGGGGAGTATGGGAACTCCTCCGTCTATAGGGTCTCCTCTTCCATTGAAAGCTCTACCCAATATATCCCTGCTCACCGGCAATGTGAGGACTTTCCCGAGGAAGGTCACTTTAGTGGTCTTCACGTCTATGCCGGTTGTGCCCTCGAACACCTGCACTAAGGCCATATCGGAGGTCACCTCGAGAACCCGTCCCCTCCTCTTCTCTCCGCTCGATAGCTCTATCTCGACCAATTCGTCATATCTCACGTCTGTGACCTTTTCAACCATCATAAGCGGACCGGAGAGGCTATTTATAGTTCGATACTCCTTAGGCAACATAGATATCATCCTCCGCAGGTACAAGCTGGCCTACTTGTGCCTTAATCTCTTCTTCCAAAGCATCGAGCGTTTCCAGCTCTTTCTCGTCTATATAGCGCATCCTGGTTATTTTGTCTCTGACCTCGAGCTCTGTCACGTCTTTTAGCTGCGCTCCTCTCTTTAACGCTTCCATGGCCACGTGGTGGAAGGTGAGGATGTTGCGCAACATGCGGAATTGCTTGTCCATGGAAGCGTAAGTATCGATCTCGTGAAAGGCGTTTTGATGGAGAAAATCTTCCCTGAGCGACTTGGCAGTCTCAAGGAGCAGTCTCTCTTCCTTGGAGAGAGCGTCTATGCCCACCAAGCGGACGATCTCCCTCAATCTATCCTCGTCTTCCAAGATTGACATGGCTTCCGTGCGCAGCGCACTCCACTCGCCGTCATATCGCTCATCCCAATATTCTCCCAAGCGATCGACGTAGAGGGAATAACTGTCGAGCCAATTGATGGCCGGAAAGTGCCGCTGGTAGGCCAGATTGGCGTCTAATCCCCAGAATGCCTTGGTCACGCGCAGCGTATTTTGGCTCACCGGCTCAGAAAGGTCTCCTCCTGGAGGAGAGACCGCCCCGATAACCGTTATAGATCCTTCCCTTTGGTCCTTTCCCAAGCATATAGCCCTGCCGGCTCTTTCGTAAAAGGAGGCCAAGCGCGTCCCCAAGTACGCCGGGTATCCTTCCTCTCCGGGCATCTCCTCGAGCCTGCCGGAGATCTCCCTGAGCGCTTCTGCCCAACGGGAGGTCGAATCGGCCATGAGAGCCACGGAGTAGCCCATATCGCGATAATACTCGGCCAACGTTATACCTGTATATACGCTGGCTTCCCTTGCAGCCACAGGCATATTCGAGGTGTTGGCTATGAGGATTGTCCTCTTCATGAGCGGTTCTCCCGTTCTCGGGTCCTCGAGCTCTGGGAACTCTAAGAGCACGTCGGTCATTTCGTTGCCACGCTCGCCACATCCTATGTAGACCACTATTTCCGCATCTGCCCACTTGGCGAGCTGATGCTGGATGACAGTCTTGCCAGAGCCGAAAGGACCAGGCACGCATGCCGTTCCGCCTCTGGCTATAGGGAAAAACGTATCGATGACGCGCTGTCCGGTGAGAAGCGGAACAACCGGCGGAAGCCTCCTCGCCACGGGGCGCGGTTGCCTCACGGGCCAGCGCTGTAACATCCTTACCTCATGAGCGCGGTCGTCGCCCTCGATTACGGCTATGACGTCTTCCACGGTAAAAGTGCCGGATTTTATATCCTTCACTTTACCGCTAATCCCGGGAGGGAGGATTACGCGATGCTCGACGAGAACGGTCTCTCGAATCACGCCGAGGATAGCGCCAGGCTCCACATCTTCGCCCGCTTTTACGCGCGGCTCGAAATCCCATTTTTTCTCTCGATCAAGGGCAGGCAAAGTGATGCCTCGAGGGATGTAAGGGCTTTGGGTCTCGCTTTCGATTATGTTGAGAGGCCTCTGAATGCCGTCGTATATCTGTTCAATCAAACCTGGTCCAAGTTCGATGCTTAGAGGGGCCCCAGTGCCTACGACGGGCTCTCCCGGTTTTAATCCGGACGTTTCCTCATAAACCTGGATCGAAGCCGTATCTCCTTTCAGTTCGATTACCTCTCCGACGAGGCCGAGCTCTCCTACGCGGACAACCTCATACATGGATGTGCCTGACATGCCGCTCGCCACGACGAGAGGGCCTGATATCCGCGATATGACTCCTACGATATTAGCCAATATTGTCACCTCCAAAAGGGCATAGCATGGATAAGAAGATAAAGAAGATTATTTTTCATGAGAATATGTCCATGCCTACTGCTTGTTCCACCCACTGCCTAAGCAACTCTGCGCCAATTCCTCGCGAACCTTTGACGTTCGGTATGGGGATAGCGCTGATCTCGCTATTGCTGACAAATTCATCTATCAGATGAGCGTATCGCTCGAACAGCCATTCGACTACAAAGACCACCGCACATTGGCCATCCATAAGGCGACGCAGCAATTTGCCGACCTCCGCCTCGGATATGTCTTCTTTGACGACGAAAGGCTGTATGCCCACAGCTTGAAGTGGCAGCACGCTCTCATAATCGCCCAGCGCAGCCATATAAAGCCCTTTAGGGGACATATCGCAGCAACCCCCTTATAACATTTCCGCTGACGCCGCTCGTTTTTCCCACAAGAACGATCCTCAAATTCTTTATCTCCGTCTCCTTGAGATGGATGTGGCGCAATATCTGCTCCGGAGAGAAGGCATCATAGCGACACTTGTCCAAAATTTTTGTAAGAAAGTCATCTAAGACCCTTTCCAATTGCACTAACATCTCGGCTTCTTGATGAACCTCCTGTAAGGACTCTAAAGCGCTCACGGCGTCGCCAAACGATAGGATCCTTTGCCATCCCTCCAAAGGTTCGTCGATCAGGCGCATTAACAGATCTGCCGTGTAAGTGCCCCCTTCGTGGAAAAAACCAGATATCTCATTTGCATCGATATTCGCCCGCTTTAGCCTAAGTGCCGTCCGGATATTTTCGGCATCTATCTTGTTTTTCACATAATGGTCAATGCCGTCATAGGGCAACTTTTTAGACAGAGCGATGAGGCTGTTAAAAAGATGAGCATCCAAGATGCGCTCGATCTCCAGCATATCGCGTGACTGCTCCCAGAAGGAGAGGCATTGCGGCAAAAGGGCATTGAGTCCATAAGGAAGAAGACCAAAATCTTCGGTTTCGATGGCCAAAATGAGATCATCCGTGGAGATGGAGCCAAGGGGGGTCAAAAGATCCCAGCGCTTCTCTCCGCCCAGTCGTTGCGATATGAAGCTCTTTAAAACCACTTTGACGTTGTGATAATCGTAAGGTAAGCGAAAGAGCAAAATGAGAGAACTATCGGGCACAAATTTCTCCACTTCGTCATAAAAACCTTGCAACTCTAAGTCCAATACCTTATCAAACGAAATGTCCGCCTCGGAAGAGGAAAACCACTTCGCGTAGCTGGTCTCGCCAAGAACCTTAAGGGTTGTTTGAGCATCTTCGCTCTCGATCATGCGCTGAAATATACCACGATCGAGAAAGCGATTTTCCATCGCCTTAAGCCTGGCTATTGCGTAAACGAACGTCTCATTCCTCGTCATATCGCTCACGCCTATCTAACAAGGAAGCGATGCACTACCTCGGGTTCCAAATCATCGCGGACGAAGTCAACCAACTTCTCAAAAGTGCAATTCACTTCCACCCTTTCAATTCTCAGTAGAAAACCACCAGACGCACTGAGCCTTTCCTTTGCAATGGCAAGATCGGTGCCATGTTCTTCGTTAAAGCGCTTGATCCATCCCTCATCGAGAACCTTCTCTTTCTTGCATAACAATACTTCGCCACGCTTATCCTCAACACTTTGAATGGCTTCTTCGAGGAGGGCGTTCATCCAGCTTGTATATCCTTCGCTGTCAAGTTGCTGCAGCTTGTTGATGCTTTCGGCGAAAGCCTCTTCGATCAATTCCCTCTGCGCTGCAAGGCGCAGTTTCCTGGCATCCAAATGGGCCACAATTTCTCGCCGTTTAAATATTTCATCCTTTTCTCTCTGGTATCTCTTGCGCCATTCCTCTTCTATTTCATGGGCCTCTTTTTCGGCCTCGGAGAGGATCGTCTTTGCCTGTTGTTGAGCCTTCTCAATGATTTCCTTTGCCTGTTGACGGGCATCTGATTCTATCTTAGTTACAATATCCTGTAAGGCCATAATTGTCTCCCCTACAGGCTATATTTGTATGCCATTCAAGAGAATTATGCTCATCAAGAGCGCCAATACTGCGTACGTCTCAACCATGGCCGGCAAAATGATGGCTTTGCCTATCTCTCCAGGTCTCTTGGCGATCATCTGAATGCACGAAGCTGATGTCTTCCCTTGAGCAATGGCAGAAAGATACCCACCTATAGCTATGGGCACGCAGGCGAACATGATCCCCAATCCTTGCCATACGGTCAAGCTCGCAGGAGCTCCACCCAAAAGCCCAACCTTCATTATCGCAAAAAATGCCGTGAGCAGACCGTAAATGCCCTGAGTCCCTGGCAGCGCCTGAAGGAGGAGCACCAAACCAAACTTGCCGGGATCTTCGGTGAGCACACCAGCTCCAGACTCACCCGCAATGCCTACCCCGATAGCCGATCCTATGCCAGCAAGACCTGTAGCCAAAGCAGCACCCAAGATTGTAAATACCATACCCAATTCCATTAAAACCGTCACACTCCCTTCTTCTACTTTATTTCCTCATCAACTAAAGATATATAACGCATTTCGTAACACAGTGGACGAAAGGGTCGTCCGCTGGCCGAATAAAATTTGCTAAAAAATTCCACGTATTGAAGACGCAAGGAGTGTACAAAAGCTCCTAAGGCGTTTACTGCCAAGCTAAAAATGTGCCCCATGATGAAGAGACAAACGCCCAAGATGGGTCCAACTAAAGGAATGCCAGAGAGTAGACCCGAAAGGGTGTTTATGATCATTCCGACGACTGCGCTGGCCATGCCCAAAGCGAGCAAACGGCTATAACTCAATGTATCCCCCAAATAGGATGTTATGTTGTAGAGGCTGATCAGTCCGACCAATGTTTTCACAAGGGGGTTCTTTCTCGTTCTGCCTTGCGTGGCCACTATCGTGATCGCACCAGCAATCGCCAACAGCTTTCCTGCGATTCCCAAAGCGCCGCCCAGATAGCCCATCGCCTCTCCTCCCCAAAGGAGGAGTCCCACTATCAGAACAATCCAACTCCCCTTATCGCCCACCGCTCCTAAGGGATCACCCTTTCTCCAAGCGTCCACGAAGGCCAAGGATAGGCCGTAAAGGATCTGCACAATACCCAAAGCAAGGGCAACCGCCAAGAAAGAAAGCGGGTCACTCGTCGGGTCACCTATCATCACAGCATCCTTGAGCGGCTTTAGGGGTCTCAAAATACTGAACGCATCGATCGCGTTTCCAGCCCAGGATCCGGTGAGCGCTCCTATCACTACCGAAGACAGGCCGCACAGCAAAAAGAGCGTTAAAAAACGCTTTAGGCCACCCTTAACGTCATATCGCAAAAGTGCATAGGTAGAAAGCAAAGCCAAAGCGATCCCGTAGACCCCATCGCCCAGACAAAAACCGAAGAAGAGACAGAAGTAGGGCGACATATGAGGTGTAGGATCAACCCCCCCATATGCTGGCAAACCGTATAGCGCGGTCAGCGGCTCAAATGATTGAACAAGTCGAGGGTTTGTTAGAATGATCGGTGGTTCCTCATCAGGCAGCGGATCATAGATCCCCATCTCCATCATGTCGCTCCACCGTGCCAACTTCTGCTTGAAAAGATCTATACAGGGCAGTGGAACCCAGAAGCTCAAGAAAGATGTCTGATCACTATGCCTACCCTCGCTTAGAGCCTGGTATCGATCTTTGAGGGTGGTGTAATAATCGTGAAGCTCTCTAACTGCTGGAATATAACGTTCTGCCGCATTTTGAATCTCCA
>Ga0116181_1003270_pt1 | contig 12713 bp, 12 predicted proteins | sample AD_UKC075_MetaG_FD_89752 | JGI IMG/M metagenome (GOLD analysis project Ga0116181, IMG submission 89752) | Active sludge microbial communities of municipal wastewater-treating anaerobic digesters from USA - AD_UKC075_MetaG | ecosystem: Engineered > Bioreactor > Anaerobic > Digestate | place: USA...
CGATGGAGATCCCGATGTGCCCGGCGCCGCCGCCGAGGCCACCGGCGTTGGACCACACGACGACCGCGCCGGGTGGGGGATTCCAGTCGCCGGGGTGGCGGATGGACGCCGGGGCGCTGGTCCGCACCTGGTAGGCGTACAGATAACCGGCGGTGTAGCCGTAGGCCAGCGTCACGAACCGCAGGCAGTGCCCGGACTGCGGCGTGTTGGTGGCGTCGGGCAGCACGGTGGCCCCGAGCAGGTCCTGGGCCCAGGCGATGGCTTGGGTGGCGGTGCGCGGGTTGCGCCGACCGTCGGGCATGAGCTGGTCGACTTCGTCGGCGCTGATCGCGGTGGTGGGCACGCAGTCGTCGACCGGCACCGCCGGGGTCGTGGCGCCGTCGCCGGTCAGGGAGACATGCACGTGGTCCATGTGGTTGTCGGTGGGGTTGCCCCGGTCGGGCATGGCCCGCCAGCCTTCGTCGTCGCGGGCGATGTTCCAGATCCGCTGGCGCCACACGACATACTGCACACCGAGTTCGGCGTGGTGGGCTTTGGCGTAGGCGGCCAGCGCGTCGCCGGTGGCTTTGCCGGCCGGAATGTCGTTGATCATGAAGTCCAGCGCCAGCCCGGCGGTGTGCCCGTAGGGGTCGGTGTCCCCGCCGCGGTACCCGCCGACGGTTGTGATGTCGAACATCCGCCCGAGGGTGTTGGCCACCACCGCGGTCTGCGGCCGCACATCGCCCAGGCCGTAGGAGCTCGCAGCCGGCTGCGGTGGGCTGTCAGTGTTGTTGATGCTGTTGGTGCTGCTGAGGGCGGCCACGATTGTCACGGCCGGTTTCCAAAACGGGGTGTAGTAGTACGGGTCGGCGTTGGCCTGTACTTGGTGGGCGACGATCGTGGGCTGCAGCGACGCCCGCCCGCCGATCCTGGCCAGGGCGGTGAAGAAGTTCGTGGCGGAGGTGTAGGGGTCCATCCGGTCGGCCAGGCTGCCCCAGGCGCCGTTGTCGCGCTGCTGGAACAGCCCGCGGCTGTCCGGGCCGGCCGCGTCGCCGTGCTCGAGGACCCGCAAAGTGCTTTCCCCGATGGCGGTCATCACTCCGATCCGCTGGTCGCGCAGGCTCAATCCCAGGTCGGCGGCGGCTTTCATGATCCAGGCGGCGTTGACCAGCTGGTCGTGGTCGAACCCGGCGATCGGGCCGTCGGGCACGGCGTCGGGGTTGGCGGCTGCACCGTCGGGTGCGCAGGTGGCCGCCGTGCTGACCAGGGTGATCCCGACCAGTAACCCGGCGATCAGCACCGGGGCCATCAGCGCTGCGGTCGAGGTCAGCAGCCCCTGGCGTGACGTCGTCACCGGGACACGGCCTCGGGGGCCATGATGCGTTCCACGACCCACCGTTGGCCGCCGCTGGGGGTGAGCAGCAGCAGGTAGCCGCCGGTGGTAGTCGGGACCGTGACCCGGGCCAGCGCGGGCAGGCTGGCCGGGGTCACGGTTGCCGGGCCGGTGAGACGGGCGGCACCGATGGTCGCCGGATCGGTGCCTGCGTAGTCCCGCCGGGCATTGGCGCTCAGATGAGGTTGGAGGGCTGCCCACCAGGCGTGGGGGCGGCGGCGGGTGTGCAGGTAGTCGCGCATAGCGGCGGTGGCTGCCCGCCGTGCTGCGAGCCGGTCTGACGGCAGCAGTGTTAGGTCCGATGACGCTGATGGCGGTGCGGCCGTACCGACAGGGGCCGGTTCTGGCGATGGGGGAGTGCAGCCGGTGAGCAGGATCATGGCTGCGGCGAGTGCGTGTGGGACAGGTTTCCCCCGGCGGACATGGCGTCGCGCAGATCGTCGCGAAGGATGAACCAGGTGTCGCCGAGCTTGTAGGCCGGCAGCACGCCGGTGTTGATCCACCTCAGAACTCCCGGGCTGGTCTTGCCCAGCAGCCGCGCGACTTGCGACACGCGCAGCAGGTTGGGCAGCTCGCTGAACATCTCGTCGAACCGACTCATCGTGTGGTTACCTTATCCCCAAACATCACCAAACTGCATCAAACGGCTATAAACATACTCAAAGATAGAGATGCAGCGGCAGTCATTCACAGCGATGGGGAGAACCGTGCAGACGACCGGGCAGGCAGCCAGGTGACCGACCAGGTGGATATCGGCTGGCAGGACGGGCTTCCTGGACAGCTCGAGGCGCCGTGCCCTGCCACCGGCCCGGAAAGCCCGCTTCCGATGCTCACCGCCGACCCGGTCCTCCCGGTCGCGGCGACACAGCAGTCGGCGGTCTTGTGGGTGGTGGGCGCCCACGGCGGGGCGGGGGAGTCGACCCTGGCCGGACTGCGCCCGGGCTGGGCTGCGGCCGAACATTGCTGGCCCCGCACCCCCGAACCAACGTGGTGCGTCCTGGCGGCACGCACCTCGGCCGGCGGGCTGCTCGCCGCGCAGGCCGCGCTACGGCAGTGGGCCGCCGGGGCCACCGGTGTGCGTCTGGCCGGGCTGGTGCTGCTGGCCGACGCCCCCGGCAAACTGCCCCCACCGCTGCACGATCTGGCGCAGCTGATCGCCGCAGGGGCGCCTCGCTGCTGGCTGCTGCCGTGGATCGAACGCTGGCGCTACGGCGAGCTCCACGTCACCCGCGGCGCCGGTCGACTTATCCGCGAGCTGACAGCCATCACCAACACCACAAGGAGATCCCTATGACCCACTGCCTGCACATCTTGGACCTGCTGGCCGCCGTCCCCAACCCCGGCGACGGTGCGGCCCCGCCCGGGTTCGGGAAGTTCAACGACATCATGGGCTGGGCCAAATGGATCGCTCTGGGCATCCTGGTCGTCGCGCTGATGGCCGCCGGGGTGCGCCTGGCGATCGCCGGGCGTACCGGTGACGGCGGGGAACACGTCAGCCACATCGGCCGGGCTCTGGGTGGAGTGATCGTGGTCAGCGCCGCGTTCGCCCTCGTCTCGTTCCTGGTGAGCTGATGGACCGGCGACGCTGGTGGCCGGCAGTGGGAATCGTCGGGGTGATCGTGACGCTGGGACTGATCCTGTCTGTGCTCGGCATCGTCGGCGACAGGCACGAGCCACTACCGGCTGCAGCAGCGCCTGCCGCCGCCACCGACGCGGCCCAGCAGCCCAGTGTGTGCGGCCTTCCCGACGTGGAACTGTCGGGCACCGTCGATAAGCCGCCGGTCGCGCAGTGGGCCCTGGTCGGCACCATCGCCGCCCCGACCGTCGAGGGCCAAGGCCCGGGGCGGATCGAGGATGACGGGTTCCGGTCCTGCTTCGCCCACACCCCCACGGGTGCTGTGGTGGCCGCGGCCAACCTGGCCGCGATGGGCAGCTACGCCCCGCTGCGCCCGCGGTTCAACCGGGAAGCCCTCGCCCCAGGCCCAGGCCGCGACGCGGTCCTCGCCCGGGTCACTTCGCAGGACACAGCCGGCGGCGTCCGAGCGCAACTCGTTGGCTTTCAACTTCTGCGCTACACAGGCGCGCAGGCCGACCTCGACCTAGCTCTGATGACTTCCAGCGGCCAGTCCTTTGGCTTCACGGTCTATCTGCAATGGGGTGAAGGTGACTGGAAGGTTCGCGTTGCTGACGACGGCTCCGACCTGTCATCGGTAAGCCCGGTGAGCAGTCTCGCTGGCTATGTCGCATGGGGGCCCGGCAGTGGCTGACGAGTGCGAGGTGTTCTATCCGTTCTGCAAGCTCAAGGAATGGGCGTCGTCGACGATCGGTGACGCGATCGGCAACTTGGCTGACGGGGTGATGGAGGCGTTCGGGAAGGCGATCGCGTCGTTGGGGACGATCTGGGTGAAGATCGGCACCCCGAACCTGACCGGCGGCGCCAGCGTGGTGCCGGCCGGTGACCCGCCGGGCACCACGGGGATCGACACGGTGCTGGGCTACGCCACCTGGATCGCCTTCGGTATCGCGGTGCTGGGGCTGATCGCGGCCGGGGTGCGGCTGGCCCTGTCCCGGTCCGGACAGACCCAGCAGGCCGTGGAGCGGATCGGGATCGTGCTGATCGCGGTGATCCTGGTGTCGGCCTCGGTGGGCATCGTCACCGCCCTGCTCACCCCGGGCCGACGCGGCAGCCCCACGGTCAGTTTCCTGCAGAACTCGCTGTGGTACTACACGCTGGCCGTCGCGGTCCTCGGCGTGATCGTCGCTGGGGCGCGGATGGCGTGGGAGCAGCGCGCCGACCCCGGCCGGCAGCTGGTCCAGGGCCTGCTCACCCTGGTGGTGGTGGCAGGCGCTGGGCTGACCGTGGTCGGGCTGCTGACCACCGCCGCAGACGCGTTCAGCATCTGGATCTTAAACAACTCCCTGGACTGCAACCTCGCGGCCGGGGACAGCACCTGCTTCGGGGAAAGCATGCTGAAACTGCTGGCACTCAGCACCAGCTCCACCGGCGGGCTGGGTGCGGTGCTGGCGATCATCCTCGGGGTGTGCGCGGTGTTCGCAGCACTTGCCCAGATCGTGCTGATGGTCGTGCGGGCAGGTGCCCTGGTGGTGCTGGCCGGGATGCTGCCGATCGCCGCGGCGGCTAGCCTGGCCGACCCGCAGCGCACCATGTTTCGCAAGACCACCGCGTGGCTGCTCGGGTTCATCCTCTACAAGCCGGCCGCCGCGATCGTGTACGCGACGGCGTTCCGGCTGGCCGGCAGCGACTTGTTCGGCAAGGACGGGCTGATCAGCGTGCTGACCGGTCTGGCGCTGATGGTGCTGGCGTTGGTGGCTCTGCCGGCGCTGATGCGCCTGATCGTGCCGGCGGTGTCGGCGGTGTCCACCGGCGGCGCCATGGCCGGGCTGGGCATGGCCGGCGCGGCCGCCCTCCTTCCTACGGGTGCGGCGGCCGCGGGCACCCTGCGCGGGGGCAGTGGGCCGGCGGCTGCCGGTCCGACCGGCGCAGCCAACTCTGGGGCGGGTGCGGCCGGGGCAGGTGCTGGAGCGGCGGCCGCGGCGGCACCGCCACTGGCAGCAGCGGGCGCGGCATTGACCGCGGTCACGGCAGCCGCGCAAAGCGCACGGGCGGTGGGCGAATCGGCGACGGGAGGACCTGATGGCAGCAAGTAGCGACCTGTCCACGGCGCCGCGCACGTACGGCAACTGGCGCCGCCCGCAGTCCGCCGGGCTGTTCGGGCTGGGTGCGCTGGGCACCGGGATCATGATGGGCGGGCTGGTCCTGGTCGTGCTGGTGACCATGCTCGCCGGGTTCCTGCGCGGCCTGGTCCTGTTCCTGGTGCTGGCCGGGCTGCTGGCAGGTGTCGCGGCCAAGGACAAGCACGGCCGCAGCCTACTGGAGCGGACCCGCACCCGCATGGTGTGGGCCACAGCCCGGCGCCGCGGGGCCCATCTGTACCGGTCCGGGCCGCTGGGGTTCACCGCCTGGGGCACCCACCAGCTGCCCGGGATCGCCGCGTCGCTGCGGCTATCGGAGCACTTCGATGCCTATGGCCGGCCGTTCGCGCTGCTGCACGCTCCGGCCACCAACACCTACACGGTGCCGCTGGCCGCCTCCCCGGACGGCGCGTCGCTGGTGGACCGCGAGCAGGTCGACGTGTGGGTGTCGGACTGGGGGCACTGGCTGGCCAATCTGGCCGACGAACCGGGTCTGGTGGCCTGCTCGGTGACGGTGGAGACCGCGCCCGATTCCGGGCATGAGCTGCGCCGCAGCGTGCAGGCCGCCGTAGACCCGCACGCCCCGGAATTCGCCGCGCAGATGCTGCGCGAAGTGGTCGACGCCTACCCGGTGGGGTCCAGCGTGACCCGCGCCTGGGTGGCCCTGACCCTGGCCGCGGTGTCCCCTACAGGGGACAAACGCGGGCCGCAGGCGATGGGCCGTGACATCGGCACCCGGCTGCCCGGGCTGGTCGACACCCTGCGCGCCACCGGCGCCGGGGCGGTCCGGCCGCTGTCCGCCCGCGAGCTGTGCGAGCTGGTGCGGGTGGCCTACGACCCAGGCTCTGCCGCGGTGATCGATGAGGCGCACTCCCAGGGGCAGTCCACCGGGCTGTCGTGGGCCGAGGTCGGCCCGGCAGCTGCGGTCGCGGAGTGGGACGGCTACCGCCACGACTCCGGCTACTCGGTGACCTGGGCGATGAGCACCGCCCCGCGCGGCAACGTACAGTCCTCGGTGCTCGACCGGCTGCTGGCACCGCACCCGGACATCGACCGGAAACGGGTCACCCTGGTCTACCGGCCGATCGACCCCGCCCGGGCCGCGGCGATCGTGGAATCCGACCTGCGCGCCGCCGAGTTCGTCGCCTCTGCATCCAAGAAGCCCACCGCCCGCTCAGTGACCGCTGCCCGGGCGGCCGCGGCCACCGCCGCCGAGGAGGCCGGCGGCGCGGGGCTGGTGAACTTCGCGATCCTGGTGACCGCCACCGTCACCGACCCGCAGCGGGCACCGCAGGCACGGGCTGCGGTGGACACCCTGGCGGCCACCGCCCGGCTACGGTTACGCGCGGTGCACGGCGGGCAGCCGGCCGCGTTCGCCGCCGCCCTGCCGATCGGTCTGATCCTTCCCAAGCACCTGTCGCGTGCCGAAGCCCTCCAGGGGCAACTATGAAAACCCGCAAGAGGGATACCACGGCAGAGGTCAGGCCGCTGCGGCCCGGGCCGCGGGGCTGGCTGGGCCGCGGCCGCGGCCATGACACCCTGCTGGAAGCCCCGATCGAGTACCGGGGCACCACCGTGCAGGTGTGCGGGCTGTGGCCGTGGGCGGTCGGCGCCGGCACCCCTAACGTCGGGGTGCCGTTCGGCCGGCACCTGCACACCGGCGCAACGTTGTGCTGCGACCCGATCAGCTGGTACCAGCAGGCCGGGCTGATCAGCAACCCAAGCGTGTTCATCCTCGGCCTGCCAGGCCTCGGGAAAACCTCGGCCGTGATGCACATGTGTGTTGGGCTGGCCGGGTTCGGGGTGCTGCCCCTGGTGCTCGGCGACACCCGCCCGGACTACCTGGCCATGATCCAAGCCCTCGACGGCCAGGTGATCCCGCTGGGTCGCGGCCGCGGCGCGATCAACGTCCTGGACCCCGGCCAGGCACCGGCCGCCGCGCGACGGCTGCGCGCCGCCGGGCGGGACAGGCAAGCCGCTGAGCTGCTCGCTGACACCCACGGCCTGAGGCTGAACATGCTGTCCTCACTGATCACGATCCTGCGCAAATCCCCACCGGACGTCCGCGAGGAGACGATCCTGGCCCGGGCCCTGACCTGGCTGGACACCCACCACGACGGCCCCGCCACTCTGGTCGACCTGCTGGCAGTGGTCCGGCAGGCTCCGGACGAGTTGCGCGAGGTCGCCCTGGACCGCGGCAGCAACGCCCGCTACCAGGAAGTCACCGAACACCTCGAGGCCTCCCTGGTCGCGCTGTGCCCGGGGGGACGGTTCGGCGACATATTCGCCCGGCACACCACCGCCCCCATGCGCACCGACCGGCCAGTCGTCTTCGACATCTCCGCGATCCCGCACTCGGAATCCGACCTGCGCGCCGCGACGCTGCTGGCCTCCTGGACCGCCGGGTTCGCCACCATCGGCATCGCCCAAACGCTGGCCGACGCGGGGCTAGAACCGCGCCGGCACTACCTGGTGGTGCTCGACGAACTGCACCAGGCACTACGCGCCGGGCCCGGGCTGGTCGACCGGGTCGACTACCTGACCCGGCTGAACCGCACTGTTGGGGTCGGCCTGGCGATGATCACCCACACCATGAAAGACCTCGCCGCGCTGCCACTGCCGGAGGACCGCAGCAAAGCCCTGGGGTTCGTGGAACGCTCCGGGATCGTGATTTGCGGCGGCCTGCCGCTGGCCGAACTCGGCGACGACCCCGGCCAGCTCGGCTCGGTGGTGCCGATGAGCGACGCCGAACGGGCCCTGCTCGCAGGCTGGCAGTCCCCACCGTCCTGGGACGCCCACCCCGACGACCAGCCCCCACCGGGCCGCGGCAAATTCCTGGTCAAGGTCGGTGGCCGGCCCGGCATCCCGGTGGAGGTGGTGCTCACCGAGGCCGAACGGTCCCTGTCGATGAGCAGCACCCGCTGGGCGGCCGCCTCCCGGATCGGGCAGGCACCGTGAGCAGGGGTGCGCACCGGCGGTCCCAGCCGGTGCGGCTGAGCCCCGACGCGCTGCTGCTGTACATCGGGCTGGGTGTGCTGGCCGGCGGCTGCGCCGCGGTGTACGCCGCCACTCATATCGGCGCCTGGCTGGCCGGTCAGGACGCCCCACCGGCCGATCCGTGGACCACCCTGTTCGGCGTCCTCGACGGCACAGTGGCCTGGAACTCGCAGGCCACCGCCGTTCTCGCCGTTTTGACAGCTGCCTGCCTCGCTGCAGCACTGGCGGTGCACACCGCGTGGCGGCGGTCCCGCCACGGCCGCTCCCGGGTCGATGACACCGCCCGCTGGCTGGGCCGCGCCCACGAAATCACACCCATCAGCACCCGCCACGCCACCACCACCGCCACCCGCCTCGGCGTCGACACCCCCGGCATCCGGATCGGCACCGCCGTGGCCACCGGCCAACCGGTGTGGGGCACCTGGGAAGACATGCACATCGACGTGTGGGGGCCCCGCACCGGCAAAACCACCTCCCGCGCCATCCCGGCGATCCTGGACGCCCCCGGCGCAGTGCTGGTCACCAGCAACAAACGCGACGTCGTCGACGCCACCCGCGCACCCCGCGCCGACAAGGGTGCGGTGTGGGTGTTCGACCCGCAAGCTCTGGTTGACGAAACACCGGGCTGGTGGTGGAACCCGTTGTCGTATGTCACCAACGAAGTCAAGGCCGCCCGGCTGGCCGAACACTTCGCCAGCGGATCCCGACCTCCCGGGGCACGTACAGACGCGTTCTTCGACCCCGCCGGCCGAGACGTCCTCGCCGCGCTGCTGCTGGCCGCCGCCTGCGACAACCGGCCGATCACCGAGGTATATCGGTGGCTGTCCCGGCCCACTGACGACACTGCCGTCGATATCCTGCGCGACTCCGGCTACCCGCTGACCGCAGAACAGCTCGCCGGGCACATTGCCGCGCCCGACCGGCAGCGTGGCGGGGTGTTCGGCACCGCCCAACAGATGGCCACCTGCCTGACCAACCGGCAAGCTGCCCAATGGGTCACACCCACTGGCGCTGACGATCAGCGCCTCCAGTTCGAGCCGCACACGTTCGTCGCCGGTACCGAGACCTTGTACTTGCTGTCCAAAGAGGGGCGCGGCTCCACCGGACCGCTGACCACCGCCCTGACCGTCGCCGTGATCGAGGCGGCCGAAGACCGCGCCCGGATCTCACCCGGTGGGCGGCTACCCACCCCGCTCCTAGCGGTGCTGGATGAGGCCGCGAACGTGTGTCGGTGGCGTGACCTCCCCGAGCTGTACTCCCACTTCGGATCCCGCGGCATCGTGCTCATGACGATCCTGCAGAGCTGGGCACAAGGCATCGACGTGTGGGGGGAATCCGGGATGCGCAAACTATGGTCCGCGGCCAACATCGCCGTCTACGGCGGCGGCGTCAAAGACGCCGAATTCCTAGACATGCTTTCCAAACTGATCGGCGACTACGACAAATCCACCCGCTCGGTGTCCAGCGGCCGTGGCCACCGCTCCGTGACTGAACAGCTTTCCCGAGAACGGATCATGGACCCCGCCGACCTCGCTGCCCTCCCGACAGGACGAGCAGTCGTCCTGGCCTCCGGGGCCCGACCCACACTTGTTAAGACCGAACCCTGGATGACCGGCCCGCACGCCGACGCCGTCCGACGGTCCCTGGCCGTCCACGACCCAGCCGCGGCCCGATGACCCTTGGGGAATGGGACGACCACCCGGTCACCGCTGGGACCGCGTCAACCGCCGGTGCCGCGCCACTTGTCGTACAGATCGTCACCACCACCGTCATCGACCGCCTTGCCGAACTACTCGAGCCGGTCGTCGACCAACAGCTGGCAAGACTGCTCAACGACCAGAGTGCGGTCGACCAGGTACAAGCCGGCGCCCGAGCTGCAGTCGCTGGGCTATTGGCGGCCCCAACAGCCCCGCCGGGACTTCACTACCGCAGCGTCGACGAGTTCGTCCGCGGCCTGGTCGTACCAGTCTTCCGGCGCAACGTCGGGCCGCGAGCCGAAGCCCGCTGGTCAGCACGCTGGTGGGAATCCGCCGAAGCAATCATGCGCCTTGAAGCGATGTGGAGAGCCTGGGAGGCGCTACGCCACGACCCAGCCACCGGAGTCTCCGACTGGCTCAGAGACCACGCCGACCACCACCTCGCCGTGCTCCTGTCTCCAGCAGGGCCGTTCGCCCGCTCCCAGGACGAAGCCAAGGCCACCGACCCTCTGCCCTACGAGAGACCCCCGAATGGGCTATTCCCGCCAGCCTGAAGGCAGGCCGGCATGGTCCGAGCCAACGATCAACCTCTTCTAGGCCGCGGGGCGGCGGAATCCCTAGTGGAGTGCGGAAGCGGATTTGCCTCAGGCGGACAGAAATAGATCCGGAGTCCGGGCTCGAGAAGCCGGGTCCCGAATCGATCAGAGGTAATGCATCAGCCAACTAGGCATGCTCGGGTCGTCCACTGCCCAGGACTCCTCGAACGTCTCGTCCTCGATCCAATTGTTCTCGTCGCCATCAAAGAACTTCTGCCTGTGGCACTTGTATTTGACGACTGTGTCTCCTTCGAGTCTGTACTCGTTCCAGTAGTAGTTCTGCTTTCCGTAGCCTTCCCACTCCTGGGTTCTGTAGATCGTTGTCATGGGGCCTGAGCATAGACAGGGGACAGAAACGTTTAGCGCCCTCGCGAACGCACACGGGTGCGAAACGTATAGCCGTTCGAGAACGCGACCATGTCACATTTCGTGCGAACCTAGCCGGGAGTTGGCGGTATCTCGGCTACGTCGCTTGAATCGCTTGTCTCTCTACTGTCTTCCATCTCCTCCAGCGTCCAGTTGCGAACCTTAGTGAGGGTTTGGCTGTCAAGGGGGCGTTCCGGATGTGCAAAATCCTCGCTGAGTCGCAGGGCCGTCACTCGCCAGGTCGCAGCAGTTACGAGCGGGATTTCGTCACTCTCGAAGCCCTCGAAGCGTAGTTGCCAGCGCGCCAGTGACATCTCTGCCCAAGTGAGTGTGGCCACGCAAGCGGCGCGCTCGCTTGGAAGCGGAAAGGGTTGCATCAGCAGTGGATCGGGTTCCTCGTCGCTGCCGGTCCGAGCCCATCGACGCTGCTCCGGGGTGAGCAGCATTGGGACGTTTATGTCAGCGATACGCCAAATCAACGCTTGTTGCGCCGCTGCGCGGAGCTGCTGTTGCGCCATGGTGGGGTTGGCCAAAGCGACTTCCTCACGGACAATCCTCCGGTTCGCGGAGCCGACGTGACGGGTAGCCTCAGTGGCGACATCCGCGACCCATTCACCTGGATCATCCCCGGGCGGTTCAGCCCCCGCTTCCGCGGTGAACCATGCTCGCCGAAAACCTGACAGCTGTAGATCCAAGAGGAACAACGCAGCGTTACGGATCGCGCCCGAGGACATGTCAAAGCCCGCGTCGAAGAGCTTGAGGGCTGAGTACTGCCACGGTCTGCCCTGCGCCGAGACAACCGCCAGAATCCTGCATGCGTCCATCACTTCGGGTTCATGGTCCAGAACAGTTGAGCCGCCAAAAGTAGGGCGAACAACATGCGCGCGGGGAATCAATCCGAAATGTCGCCACCGCTCAAGCTTTGTGGGGGTAACTCTTAGGCCCTCCTCCGCGAGGCGAGTGATCAAGTTTTGGTCAGCGGCGCTAGGGGCCGTGCGCACTTTTTGACTCTCCCGTTCTGCATGGCGTACCTGGCCCGATGATGGCAGTGTCGTGTTGTGGCCGCGCAGCCTGTTCTCCGGCCTGTGCACTGTCGAGCGAGTCACGACTGCAACTACTGGGCCCGGGAGCCCAGACGATCTCTAAAGGATCGCGAACATTCAGACTGGGTTCATGCTGAGCGGGATGCCTGCCTGACTCAGTTGTGGGCATGGATCGACGCAACAATAGTGGCGATTCGGCGCCAGGCATCACTCGCAACTGTGGGGTTGCCGAATCCGTGGAACCCGGATACCAGTCTTCCTGTCGGCATGGTGGATCCAAGCACAGTGCTGATCGTCTTGGCCATCGCCCAACGGTTTGGGCAGGAAGCCGCCGGCATATACGTCGGCGTCGTGGGACAGGACCCCAACTGCATGTGGCGCGGTTTGACTGGGTTCTTCGTGCCCTGGTGCCCCGGCTGCGACAAGGATGGGGATCAAACGCTGCGATACCTTGAGCGAACCCTGCAAAAACGTGGGGTGGTGATGGCGTCGGTGTGGGATCTACCGGTGGCCATTCAGCCGCAAGAGGGCTGGTTCGACGGAGACCGACTCATGCTCGGTGGCCGAGTCCACATTCTGCATGGAGTTGCAGACTACTGGCGCCGAGTAGATGCGGAGCTTCGGGAACCAGCGCTGGTGGCCACCGGACCGGTGGCCACTTCCCTGTCAAACCTCGTCCTTCTTGACGCCGACCCACTGCTCCTGGCCGACTTCAGACCGCACCCAACGCGCTGGACAATCCGGCAGGGCGAAGCCGCCCCTCTGTCTGCTCTAGCAGGCATCTCGTCCCTGCCCGCGCAACTTCATCGCGGGCAGCGGCCACCCAGCCGCCTGCCAACCGCGTGGGGCTCCTTCTGTGACCACTCGGGGATCTGGCATGGACCCTTCCCCAACCTGCGTCGAGCAGCCAGCACTTGGGCGGCCTCCC
>Ga0116181_1003271_pt1 | contig 12711 bp, 10 predicted proteins | sample AD_UKC075_MetaG_FD_89752 | JGI IMG/M metagenome (GOLD analysis project Ga0116181, IMG submission 89752) | Active sludge microbial communities of municipal wastewater-treating anaerobic digesters from USA - AD_UKC075_MetaG | ecosystem: Engineered > Bioreactor > Anaerobic > Digestate | place: USA...
TGGTGTCTATTCTACATATAGTAAGTGGATTAATATAGAAATAGACCTTGCGAAAAATGGTTTTTATACTCCAAAACGGATTATTGCAATTGAGCCTTGGGGCTCTGAACGAACTTCACAAGTTGTTAAAAATGCAGCTGATGAAATTGTTAAGTGGAATACAAGTTCAATTGTTGGAGCTATACGCAAATAATTGTATAAAAAAGAGACCAGTCACTACAAGCAATTACGCTTGAACATGACTGGTCTTTTTTGCCACGCTTGAAGCTGTTCATTTAAGTTTTCTTCAATCCCTAAGTGAACGCTTCTTTTTTGGCTATCTTTTCTTTGGTATAGAGGAGTAATGAAAGTTTATAAAATAATCTGGAAAAATTAACAGGAAAAATGAGTCAGGAATTTGCTTCCTGACTCATTTCAACAAGGTGTTTCCAATATCTTTTTGGGAGGAACCGTTTTTGAAGTTTAGGATTAATTCTTTCCTTAATGCAAATACTTTTGAAAAACTCCTTAAACAGAGTTTCATACTCATCTGTTTTAACCATTGGCTGCCCGCTAATTTCTCCCAGTAAATCTGTAATTATACAATTGTTTTTGTTGTACACAGCTGCAATATTTCTTTTTATATCATGTATTATCCAGTTTTGATTTGAAAGCCTTTTGGAAAAATGTGAAACCAAAAGGGAAGTTATATTGTGGTCAGGTTCATAAGAGGCATAGTATAAATCCTCATGGAGGCATTTAAACCTCAATATACCCAATATTAGATGCCTTTCCATTTGGACCGATTTAGCTGCTTTATGTACAGCAAGGACGTTTTCGTCTGTTAAGTGATAATCCACTTCTTTACCTAACTTAAAACCAAGTTTTAAGTATTTGAATATGTTCTGGCTGATACCTTCAATTTCTGAAAGGTATGCATGGTACACATTTTTTAAAGCATCATAGGAAATTTTTTTATATATTGCATCATATACCTTTGATGCCTTTTCCTCTGAAGTTTCAATTTTTACATTTGTTGAAAACAACTGCATTTGAATATTCTTTTCTTCAGGCATAATAGTCGGAGATTCCCTCCTGTAGTATGCTTCATATATAGCTGTCAAAAGCCCTTCAAAACTTCCGTCATAATAGTAAAATATCATTATATCTCACCTGTTATGCTCATAAAATTATCATTTGCCGTAGGGACTTTATCAATCATGGAAAAAAGGGAAATCTGCTCCCACTTAATATTGTCGTCATTGATTTTAACATTGTCTGTAAGGGCATACCTTATAAGTCCGCTGTCTATGTCTATTCCTCCGCTGTATCTGCCGTTACATGTGATAAAAAATTTAGCCCGCTTTAAAACTATACCCAGTTTTTTCAGGTCATCATAATTTAGTGCTTTAACCTTCCGTGCCCTTAAGATTTTATAGGCAGAGCGTATGCCTATACCCGGCACACGGAGAAGCATTTCTAAGTCAGCTTTGTTTACCTCCACAGGAAAATAATTTAAATTATTAAGAGCCCAATTGGCTTTTGGATCCAGCTCTACATCAAAGTTTGGGGTTTTTTCATCTAAAAGTTCGTCAGCATTAAACCCGTAAAACCTTAAAAGCCAATCTGCCTGATAAAGCCTGTGTTCCCTCAATAGCGGGGGTGTGTTTATCGCAGGAAGATTGGGGTTTGATGAATTAACAGGCACATATGCAGAGTAGTATACCCTTTTTAATTTATAGTGCTGATACAGTTTTTCAGAAAGACGTATAATGCTTAAATCATTTTCAGGACTTGCCCCTATAATCATTTGAGTGCTTTGACCGGCAGGAACAAAGCCGGGGGCTTTTTTTAAATGTCTTCTTTCATCTTTTTTTTCAAGTATTTTTGATGTAATAAAAGACATGGGTTTTAGTATTGATTGCTTTTCTTTCTGGGGCGCTAAAATTTTAAGGCTGCTGCTGGAAGGAAGCTCGATGTTTACACTCATTCTGTCCACCAAGAGTCCTGTTGCTTCAATAAGCCTAAGATCAGCACCCGGAATGGCTTTTATATGTATATAGCCGTTAAAACGGTATTCTTCCCTTAAAAGCCGGACAGACTCATACAGAAGTTCCATGGTGTAGTTTGGGTTTTTTATAATGGAAGAGCTTAAAAAAAGCCCCTCTATGTAATTTCTTTTATAAAAATTAATGGTAAGGTCCGCAACTTCTTTCGGGGTAAAGCTTGCCCTTGGAACGTCATTTGATATTCTGTTTACACAATAGGCACAGTCATAAACACAGTAATTTGTAAGAAGGATTTTTAAAAGGGAAATACACCTTCCGTCATCAGCCCAGCTGTGGCAAATACCGCAGTATGCACCGTTTCCGATTCCGCCTTTAGTATTTTGCCTGGAACTTCCACTGGAAGAACAGGACACATCATATTTTGCAGCAGCTGATAAAATTTTAAGCTTTTGTTGAAGCTCCATAAAAACCCTCATCTCCAAACCAGGTTAGTTGTTGGTGTAATTTATAAATAAATTATACTACAAAAAACAGAACAAATCAAACATATGTTCGAAAAAATTCAAAAGAAACAGCACCCTCTTTTAGATGGTGCTGTTTCTTTTAAGTATTTATTATCAAGTTTATATAATTATTCTACAGTAGGATTAAAGAAGTATGCCCGGTCAGTGTTATCTGCACCGGTAATTTGAATTCCGTTTGCTGCAAAGCCTATTTTTTTAACTCCTGTTATATCAATATCTTCAACTTTATTTATTTCACCAGCCATGACAGTTATAGATGCTAATTTTTCTCCATTATCAATATTATAGATAATGATTTCATAAGGTCGTTTGCCAAAATTATCTTCGTGGGTAGCAACATATGCATCAAAAGATAGGTTAGTATAACCTCCCCCAATATTAGCTTGATATGCCCTGTCAACATTAGCAGAAGAGGTTCCGTTCCAGATTCTAAAGCTTACTCCGTCATTATACACGACATCTGTTCCATCGTCTCCTTTAACTGTAAGGGAAGCTTTGTCAGTTACTTTGCTGCTGTAATCAGATGTTTTTCCTTCAAAGCTTAATACACTTTTCGGAGGCTTTTTCTCAGTTCCAAGGATAACGGTTTTTGTACTTGCATCCCAATCAACGGGTATGCCCATCATATCGCTGATAGCACGGACAGGAAGGTATGTAGTACCGTTATAGACGATAGGATATACAGGATTGCCTGAGCCGTCTTTCATCTCTTGAACTTCACCGTAATACTTGATTGTAAATTCCTGGGTTAGTATTGCCTTAATCTCAGTGGTAAGAGAAGATGCAAAAGCAACTATACCTGCACATAAAACAATAACACTAGTTAAGACAATAAGTTTTGTTAGATTCTCTTTTTTCAAAATTTTCAGCTCCTTAAGTATTTTATTTTTTAAACCATGATTACTAATTGTATTATAAAAATTATGTTAATGCAAATATCGGTAAGTTTTTAATAAGACGCAATGGCTAAAAAAAGGCAATAAATTATAAAAGATAAAACTTGAACTTATAAAAAACACTTCCATAATAAGTTATTATGTTATCTAATAAGGTGCAAATAATTTCATAGTGCCTTAAAAGGAAAATGAGTAAGTAGAATATGAAGCTTTAAGAAAAAGGCTGAAAAAGGTTGTTTAAAAAAGTACGAAAGCTTAAGCCTTCGTACTTTTTTAAAATTTTACTTTTCTTTCGGAAATGTTGTAATTATCTCAAGGAGATATCTGCTAAAAAGTGAACAGTCAACGGTATCAACTACTCCATCCCCATTTAAATCTGCTGCAAGGAGCTGGTTTTCTGAAAGGGTGGACACTTCTAAAACATGTCTTGTCACTAAAGAATAATCTATTGTATTGATTATCCCGTCTTCATTTATATCACCAAGGGTAAAGTCAGGCGGTTCTATAATAGCACCTTCTGGAGGGTATACTTCAAATGTGTAGAGTGAGTTACCCCACTGGGTTGCACGCTGCATACAGTAAAGCCTTACATACCTGCCGGTTGCCTCAACTTCAATTTCTTCAATACCGCCTTTGCCGTTGTACTCAACATGGATGTCCGTCCAATTTTCTGCATCATTGGAAACTTGAATTTTGTATTGAGCTGCATATGCATCTTCCCACTCAATGTAAATTTTGCCTATTTCGTACACATCTTCAAGATCCACATATAAGTATTGAGGGTCATAATAATCAGAAGACCACCTTGTAGTTACATCCCCATCCACTGCATGTTCAGGAATGTTGCCCAAACCAGGTTCTGTTGAAGAGACAAAAACAGGTTTGTTGCGTGATAAACTGCCTGGCGGAAGTGAAAGGTCAGGTGGTGGAACATTAGATGGCTCAAGCATTGAAGCCGGGCGTACTGCAATATTTTTTATACTGTATTCATGGGTTACACAAACTTCCAAACCCCATCCATGTAAAGATTCATATGTACCATCGGTTGTCATATCAAGAAAAGTCTGAGGATTGTTTCCAGGCCCCCATGACCATGGCATGTATCCAATTTCATTTAAATAGCACTGTTCCATTATTGTCTTATAAGGAATAGCACCTTGTTCAGTTTCTTCCCAGGCATTTCCAAACTCACCGACGATAAGGGGAAGCCCCATTTCAACAGACTCTCTTATTTCATTAATAACTCTCTGCTCATCATTTCCCCACATGTATGGCCACCACATATGTACTGAAAACATAAGATTTTTATCTGGGTCAGCCTCTATCAGATAAGGTCCTGTTGCTTGCAAAATATCTATATTTTGACCCCAGTTGCAGGCGTCAATTATAAGGGGAACGTGAATTCCCGCCTCTCTCATTCTTTTTACAGCTGTTTCATAGCCTTCTTTAAAATCGCTTTCAGAAACTTCTGCACCTACTTCATTGCCAATGTTAATGAGAAGGTATTCCTGGTGTTTTTTAATAACCTCTACAATCTCAGGACTTGTCCAGTAGTCCACAAGTTGGGGGAGCTTGTGCCATTCACCTGTTGCATCATGAAGTTCAACCATTGGTATCATATTGTTTTTGCGGCAGTTGTATATTGCCAGGTCAAGATTTCTGGCAGAGCCGGTAGTAAGCCAGACTATTCTGATGGCATTTGCCCCTGTTTTTGCAATTTCGGCAAAAGTTTTTTCACCGCTTATCTCGCCCCATATGGTCATTATATTTGGACCATAGAGGATGACTTTTTCCCCTCTGTTGTCATAAAGGTGTCTTCCTATTACCCTGAATCCCGGGTATATGTCTTCTTCTGCAAATGTTATGTTTGGAAGGCAGGCAGCAAGAAGAATTATCACCACCATAAAAAAACTAAACTTTCTCATATATAAAACCTCCTTTAAAATAATAAATCAATAGGACGAATCCTTTTACAATAAAATTCGATAAATTTAGCAGTTTTAATGGATATTTGGTTTTAGACAAACATAGTTATTAATATAGAGTTGTTAATATAAGTTTCTAATATAGTTACTGATATAGCTATTAATGCAGTTATTAATAATGTATCTGGTTTTTAAAAACCACTAAAAAAGATTTAAAAATTACTAAAATAAAAGGAATATTAAGTATGAAAAAATTTGTTGATTACGTTTTTTTAATGACAATGGTTATAGTGCTTTTACCATTAATAATAGTGCGGGGATGCAGCACCGTTGCTGAAGAACTTATACCTATAGACGACGGCGGGTTTTTGCCGCCTGAAGAAGATGCCGGAAAAGAAGAGGGTGAAGAGGAAGTGCTTTATCTGGATGTTTATATAGCATCTGAGGATGAAGTAAAAAAAATGTCCCTTGAAGAGTATCTTTTAGGAGTGGTGGCAGCGGAGATGGCGGCAAATTTTGAAATTGAGGCTTTGAAGGCTCAGGCAGTAGCTGCAAGAACATATGCGTATGGGAGAATGAAAAAGATGTATGCAGCCAACGGTGCAGATGTTCACAAAGGGGGAGATATCTGCACTGATCCCGGACATTGCCAGGCTTGGATTAGTAAAGATGATGCCCTTAAAAAATGGGGTGAAAGCAACGGGCAAAAAAACTGGGATAAAATTAAAAGAGCTGTTGATGAGACCAAAGACATAGTCATTTTGTATGAAAATAAAGTTATTAATCCTCTTTACCATGCAAATAGCGGTGGTGCAACTGAAAATTCTGAGAATGTGTGGGAAGGGGTGGAAGTGCCCTATTTAAAAAGCGTAAAAAGTGAAGGGGAGGACGCTTGTTCAGATTATGAAGTGGTGACAGCATTTAAACAGGAGGACTTTATAAGTGCAATTAAAAGTGAAATTCCTGATTTAAAAATTGAAGGTGAAAACATTATAGATGAAATTGAAATACTTAACAGGACAGATAGTGAAAGGGTGGATAAAATTAAAGTGGGGGATGTTACTTTAAAGGGTACTGATTTTAGAAGGATTTTAGATTTAAGGTCTACAAATTTCAGCATAGAAGAAGGGGAAGACGGGGAAATAAATATAATCACCATAGGACATGGCCACGGGGTTGGGATGAGCCAGTGGGGAGCTAACCACCTTGCTAAAAACGGAAAAGACTTTGAAGAAATTATAAAATATTATTATAAGGGTGTTACTTTAGAACATATACAAAATTTAGAAAAAAACTAGAAAATTTTTAAAAAATCTTTACCTCCATGTATATTGTTCCCATTTGCGGAAACAATAATTTATGGAGGTGGAAAAAGTGAATTTCAAAAAATTATTTCCGGACAAGAAAATTACGCAAAAGAAAGTGCTGGACTTTTTTGACAAGAAAGGATTTTTTATTGTTTTAGGTTTATGTTTGATAATTATAGGTGTGACGGGTTATTTAGTGGCATTTGACAATGACGGGGAAGAAATAATTACTCCTGATATGATGGGAAATATGGACCAAAGCACTGCTTATTTTGAAAGGGATAAGGAGGTGATTGCCCAAAATCAGGATGAAGGAGATATTTCTGTAAGCGACAATGAAATATTTGAGGAGGACTATAAGGGAGACAGGGGAGAAACAGAAGGGCAGGCTTCTATTGAAGAACAGGGAGATGAGGCTTTAGACGGGAAAGCTTTAGAAGAGAAGAGTTTAGAAGAGGGGAATGAAAAAGTTTCTTTGGAAGGGAGTGCAGAAACTGCTTTAGAAGACGCAGTTGAGACATTTGGGACAGCCGGGATAGTTGAGGCAGAAGAAACAATTGCACAAGACCAGGAAGATGTTCTTGAAACGGCTGGTACCCCTAAATTTATCATGCCTGTTCACGGGGAGATAATACTGGAATTTGCTGTAGACAAGCTTGTTTTCTCAAAAACTTTAAATGAGTGGAGAGCCCATACAGGAGTTGGGATAAGTTCAGAAAGGGGAACACCTGTAAAAGCTGTGGCAGATGGTGTCGTAACCAGTATTAAAAATGATCCGAGGTTGGGCGTAACAATTATTGTAGAGCATTCAAAGGACTTAAAAACAGTATATGCAAATCTTGCAAGTGATGATATGGTTACTCCTAATCAAAAAGTAAAGCAGGGAGAGGTAATAGGATGTGTTGGAGATACAGCAGCTTTTAAAGCAGCAGACCCTTCACATCTTCACTTTGAAGTATTGAAAGACAACCAACCTGTAAATCCGGTAGAGTACTTACCAATTGACTAATGCTTTATTGACTAATGCCTTTTAGAAAACGGGTCAGACTTAAGTAAATTTACTTGTATATATGTGCAGGTAAATTATTTAAGCCTGACCCTATTTATATATCATAAGTGTATCTGATGCAGCATATATATTACTGTAGTTATTGAAATTTGGGGGGCATACCATTGAAAGGATACATAGAAGAAAGAGCTATAGAGCTTGCTGGATTTATAATTGAAAACAATGCTACAGTGAGGGCTGCAGCTAAAAAATTCGGGATAAGTAAAAGTACGGTACATAAAGATGTCACAGAAAGGTTGGCAAAAATAAACACTGTGCTGGCTGAAGAGACTAAAAAGGTTTTAGAAAAAAATAAAGCTGAAAGACATATCAGAGGCGGGATGGCAACTAAAGCTAAATATAAGCAAAGAAGCGAAGCTATGCTTAAAAAGAAGCGAGAAAATGATAAATATAAACATGGGTAAAAGGCAGTATAAATATGTTTATTAAAATGATAATTTTATAAAAGTTGATGGTAACTGAAGGCTTTGAGTGAATTTTTATACACTTAAAGTCTTTTCTTTATAATTGCAAAAAATAATTGTAAAAATAATAACAAAAAAACCAAAAACTTAGTCAACAAAAATCTTGCAATATTAGTATAGTGTGATAATATTAATATGGTATAAATAATTCGGGGTAATTTTTTTTTTTCTATCTTGAATTTCGAAAGGAAGATGCGTTTTGTTTGGAATTGGGCAGGATATAGGAATAGATTTGGGAACAGCTACAATACTTGTATACATAAAGGGAAAAGGTGTTGTGCTGAGTGAGCCTTCAGTTGTGGCATTGGATCGAAACAACAACAAGCTTTTGGCTGTAGGGGAAGAAGCCAGGAGGATGTTGGGAAGGACGCCGGGTAACATAGTTGCAATACGCCCTTTAAAGGACGGTGTAATTTCAGACTACAATATAACCGAGAGAATGTTAAAGTACTTCATTAATAAAGTCACAGGAAACAGGATATTCAAATTTTTCAAGCCAAGAATTATTGTATGTGTCCCAAGCGGTGTAACGGAAGTTGAGAAAAGGGCTGTAAGGGAGGCAGCCAACCAGGCAGGTGCAAGAAGAACGCACCTTATTGAAGAGCCTATAGCAGCAGCTATCGGGGCAGGGATAGACATTTCAAAAGCCTGTGGAAGCATGGTTATAGATATTGGCGGGGGGACTACTGATATAGCGGTTATATCTCTGGGCGGGACTGTTGTGAGCACTTCCATAAAAGTAGCTGGAGACAAATTTGATGAAGCCATTGTAAGGTACATGAGAAAGAAGCATAACATAATGATAGGTGAACGTACTTCTGAGGAATTGAAGATAAATATCGGAACTGTATATCCCAGGGTTCAGGAAGTTACAATGGATATCAGGGGAAGAAATCTTATATCCGGACTGCCTAAAACCATTACCGTTTCGTCAACAGAGATTATGGAAGCATTAGAAGAGCCTGTTTCCAGTATTGTTGAAGCTGTCCATTCAGTACTTGAAAGAACTCCGCCGGAACTGGCATCAGACATCAGTGACAGGGGTATTGTTATGACAGGCGGTGGGAGTCTTATATATGGTTTTGACAAGCTGATTCAGGAAAAGACAGGTATAGATGTGGTTGTTGCAGATGACCCTGTATCATGTGTTGCTTTAGGTACAGGAAAAATTCTTGAAAACATTGAAATTGTAGAAAAAACTGAAGAAGCAGAACAGATGAGTCGGAGATAATGCAAAAAAAGCAATAGCAGACAATAAAAAACTTGAAAAGAAAAGGGAACAGTTTAAAGAGAAAAGGGAAAAGCTGAATTTAGAATGCTTTTTCCTTTTTTGTTTTTAAATGTTCAAGTCTTGCATATGTTTATAAAAAACACCTACTTACTTAACTCTAAAGGGGAATACTCTGCATCTTATTTTCTTATAAAGGATTTTACCCTTTGATAAAGAATTATATATATATGCAATATAATATATACAATATATACAAACAAACACAAACAAAATATACAAATAAGCAACAAACAAATAAAACATGGAGGGAATATGAATATGATACTTAATCTAAACGGTATCTGGAAAATGAAATGCACGGATGAGAATAATTGGTACAAAGCAAATGTACCGGGGACTGTATTTAATGATTTATTAAATAATGGTGTTATTGACGACCCCTTTTACAGGGATAATGAAATAAAGGCTTTGGAAATAGCAGCAAAGGATTATGAATACAAACGGGAATTTTATATAGATAAAGAATTACTAAATCATAAAAGGCTTGTTTTGTGCTGCAAGGGGCTGGACACATTGGCTGAAATAAGAATAAATGACAAGCCGGTGGGAAGGACCAAAAATATGCACAGAACATATGAATTTGACATTAAGGAGTATGTTCACGAGGGGGAAAACACAATACACATTATTTTTGAATCCTCCTTAGAGTATGTGCGGAAAAAGAATGAAGAAAACCCTCTGTGGGGCGCAGAGGACGCAGTTAAAGGCTTCCCCCACATAAGGAAGGGGCATTGTACCTTTGGGTGGGACTGGGGACCCCAGATACCTGATTTGGGCATATGGAGGGATATATTTATAAGGGGCTATAGTTTTGGAAAGCTGGATGATGTGTATATTACACAAAAACATGAAGAGGGCAAAGTGGGGCTTCTTATAAAAGCTGATATTGAAAATTTTTGTGGAGAGCTTTTAGACCTAGAGGTTACTGTTACTTCACCGGATGGGGAAGTGATTGCTTCCAAAACAAAAACAAAAGATAATAAAAACCATATTTACCTGGATATTGAAAACCCAAAACTTTGGTGGCCAAATGGCTACGGGGAACAGCCCCTTTATACTGTGGAAGTTAAACTAAAAAATAAGGATGTGGAATTAGACAGCAAAAAATTCAGAATAGGGCTTAGAACCATAAAAATCAACAGGCAGAGGGATGAGTGGGGCGAAAGCTTTGAGTTTGTCGTAAATGGTAAAGATATATTTGCAATGGGTGCAAACTACATCCCGGAAGACAGCATACTGGCAAGGTGCAGCAGGGAAAGAACCGAATACCTTATAAAAAGCTGTGTAGAGGCTAATTTTAACACGATTAGGGTATGGGGCGGGGGAATTTATCCTGAGGACTACTTTTTTGATTTGTGTGATGAATACGGGTTAATTGTGTGGCAGGATTTTATGTTTGCATGTGCTATATATGAGGTTACGGATGAGTTCATTGAAAATGTGGAAGAGGAAGCTATAGATAATATAAAGAGAATAAGACATCATGCATGTCTTGGACTTTGGTGCGGAAACAATGAAATAGAGAGCGGTTGGTTTTATTGGGATTTTGAAAGAAAAGCAAGGCATAAGACAGGGTATATAAAACTTTTTGAAATTGTTCTTCCTGAGTTGGTGAAAAAATACGACCCTAACAATTTTTACTGGCCTTCATCCCCTAGTTCCGGCGGAGGTTTTGAGAACCCTGACGATGAAAATACAGGGGATGTTCACTATTGGGATGTGTGGCACGGGCTGAAGCCTTTTACCTACTACAGAAATTTCAAGTTCAGGTTTGTAAGTGAATTTGGATTTCAATCATTTCCTTCTGAGAAAACCATTGAGTCCTTTACCCTGCCTGAGGATAGAAATATATTTTCATATGTTATGGAAAGGCATCAGAAAAATGGTGCTGCCAATGGAAAAATACTTTACTACCTGTCTGAAACATTTAAATACCCAAAGGATTTCAGCTCCTTAATATATGTCTCCCAACTTCTGCAGGCTGAGGCAATAAAATATGGTGTGGAGCACTGGAGACGGAACAGGGGAAGGTGTATGGGTGCTATTTACTGGCAGCTTAATGACTGCTGGCCTGTTGCTTCCTGGTCTTCTATAGACTACTACGGCAGGTGGAAAGCCCTTCATTATTTTGCAAGAAAGTTTTTTGCCCCTGTTTTACTATCGGTAAATGATGAGGGTACACAGGTGGAATTTCACGTGACAAATGAAACTATGGAGAATGTAAAGGGAAGTGTAGTGTGGAAGCTGAGAAATGTAAAGGAAGAAATTTTAAAAGAGGGAAAGGTGAGTTTTGAAATTGCCCCTCTTATGGCAAAAAAGCTTAAAACATTAGACTTTAAAGATGTTCTGTCTTCATATAATGATAAAATGGAAACCTATTTAGAGTACCGGCTTTACACAGAAAAAGGGATAGAATCTGAAGGTACGCTTCTTTTTGTTAAGCCAAAGCACTTTTTATTAAAAGACCCGGAAATAAAAGCAGAAATAACGGAAAAAGAGGACAGGTATTTAATATCCTTGACCTCAAAGGCATTAGCTAAATATGTGGAGCTAAATATAGAAGGGGAAGATATCATCTTCATGGACAATTATTTTGATTTAGTTCCCGGAAATGAAAAGGTAATTGAAATTGAAAAAGATATTTTTACAAGTGTAAAAGATATAGAAAGTTTAAAAGATAATTTAAAAATCAGAAGTCTTTTTGATACGGTGGAACAAATGTGATTTTGAATTTCCAGGAAAAATATCACCTCCGGGGGTTATTTTAACCGTTAAAATACCGATAAATAATATAGTGGTAAATTTATATGCTTTAAAATTTATAAGTTTTATATGAAAAATTTTAACATAGAGCAATTTTAATACTAAGAACTCCAACGTATTAGCATTTATGGATTAATAACCCTTATAACAGGAGGAAGCACCATGAAAAAGCACACAAAGCCAATAATATTTTTGGTAGTATTGATTTTACTGGCATTTGCTATTGTTGGTTGTGGCTCTAAGACAGGTATTAATAATGATGTTGATAATAAGGCTGATGCTAAATCCGGTGAAGAAAGAGATGAGGAAGATGAAAATTTAAATATTAATAAGGAAGATATAAGGGATAAATATGAGGCTAGGAGGAAGGACTATAAAAATTTCAAGCTGGTGGCCTGTAGTGCCGGACAGCAATATGAAAAAACCGGATCCTACAGTCTACTCAGAAGATATAGCAAAGTACGAAAACATTAAAAGAATTGAA
>Ga0116181_1003280_pt1 | contig 12705 bp, 12 predicted proteins | sample AD_UKC075_MetaG_FD_89752 | JGI IMG/M metagenome (GOLD analysis project Ga0116181, IMG submission 89752) | Active sludge microbial communities of municipal wastewater-treating anaerobic digesters from USA - AD_UKC075_MetaG | ecosystem: Engineered > Bioreactor > Anaerobic > Digestate | place: USA...
AGAAAAACTTGCCGCTTCCCGGGGGTTTTCCACTCCCCGTCGAAAGAAAAGAAATACTGCCAGTGATTGGGCTCTACCTTCTCCTCAATTATTAAAAGTTTATCCTCCTCGAGGGGAAGAGAAGACCAGGAAAGAAATAATGGAAGAAGTGGATAAACTGGAGCAAACTCTGGCAGAGTTTAATGTGCTGGGGAAAGTGGTGAATGTGCAAGTAGGCCCTACTATTACTCGCTTTGATTTTCAGCCTGCTCCGGGAGTTAAGGTGCAGAAGATTATCAGTCTTTCCAATGATTTAGCTCTGGCTTTTGCCGTTGCCGCAGTAAGAATTGAGGCACCTATTCCTGGAAGGTCAGCGGTGGGAATCGAAGTTCCCAATCGTCATAAGGAAATTGTTTCTTTGCGAGAGTTGGTGGAGAATGAAGAGTTTCAAAAAAGTGGATCCCCCCTTACCGTGGCTTTGGGTAGAGATGTGAGTGGTAGACCTATTATCTGGGATTTACGAGAAGCACCTCACCTTCTCATTGCTGGAGCTACGGGTTCGGGTAAAAGTGTGTGTATTAATTCCATTTTGGCCAGCTTGCTTTACCGAGCTACTCCTAATGATTTGAGGATTGGATTGATAGATCCCAAAAGGGTAGAGCTTTCTCTATATGCTGGCCTTCCTCATCTATGTGCTCCGGTGATTTCTGATATTCGCTGGGTGGTGAGGTTTCTCAAATGGCTATGTCGGGAAATGGACACTCGTTATGAACTTCTTTCTGAAGTTTCTGCCCGAAATGTGGAAGAATATAACCAAGCGGTGGAGGAAGAAGAAAAGCTTCCTTATGTGGTGATAGTGATAGATGAGCTGGCTGATTTGATGATGACTGCTCCGGGGGAGGTGGAAAGTTGCTTATGCCGCCTGGCACAGATAGCTCGGGCAGTGGGAATGCACCTGGTAGTAGCTACCCAAAGGCCCTCGGTAGATGTTATTACCGGGTTGATCAAAGCTAATTTTCCCTCTCGTCTGGCCTTTGCTGTGTCTTCTCAGGTAGATTCTCGGACTATTCTAGACAGTCCGGGGGCAGAAAAACTTTTAGGCAATGGAGATTTGCTCTTTGCTCCTCTGGGAGTGAGCAAACCCATTCGAGGGCAGGGAGCGTTTATTAGTACCTCAGAAACTAAAAATCTGGTAGAATATTGGCTAAGTCAAAAGGGAGAAATTTACTATCCCCTGGAATATATTCCTCGAGAAGAAAAAGGAGAAGAAGAAGGAGACGATGAGCTCTATCAGGAAGCAGTTAGACTGGTGATAGAGAGTGGGAAAGCTTCTGCTTCTCTTTTGCAAAGAAGATTAAGGGTGGGGTTTAATCGGGCGGCTCGGTTGATTGAACAAATGGAGAGGGAAGGAATTGTAGGGCCTTATGAAGGTAGTAAGCCTCGAAAAGTAATTGTTTCCAGAGGAGAGGAAATGAAATAATGGAAGAACAGCTTAAATTGGGGGAAATATTGCGGAAAAAGAGAGAAGAGAGAAATCTCACTCAAGATGAAGTGAGTGAAGCAACGTTTATTTCATCTCGATATATTAAGGCTCTGGAAGAAGAAGATTGGGACAAGTTGCCAGAAAGAGCTTACGCTCTGGGATATTTGAGAATCTACAGCCGTTTTTTAGAGTTAGATGAAGAAGAGATGCTTTCTCTCTTTAATCGGGTTTATTCGGCAGAACCTCCCGATTTAAAAGCTCTGGATTGGAAAAAAGGCGAGGAAACCCGGTTTCGGGGAACTAGAAAAGAAGAAAGCGAGAGGGCTACTGTATTCAAGAAGGTTTTGGCTGTTTTGATTTCTTTGACAATATTTTTTGCCCTCCTTTTTGTTTTTTTGATTTTTCGTCCTGTGCCCGAGGAAGAAGGGATGATAGTAAACCCCCCGGTTGCAGCGATCGAGCCAGAGGAGATTCCTCCTCCTTCTGAGGAAGTTGTGCCTCAGTTTTCTCTCACTGTTACTCTTTTTCCTGAAAGAGCAGCCTGGGCAGAGATATGGTCAGCAGGAAATGAAGCTTTCTCTGGAATTCTGGTTCCTGATAAAAAATATGTGATAAAAAGCAACTACCCTGTAGAGGTGTGGGTAAGGGGAGGAGATGGGGTTAGGGCGGTAGTGAACGGAGAAGATCGAGGCTATCTTAGTGAGGGAGAGGAAAAGACCCGGCAAATATTTGAGCCATGAATAAAATTGCTTTTATCACTTTGGGTTGTGATAAAAACTTAGTAGATGCGGAAGTGGCTTTGGGAAAGTTGCTTTCCGGAGGATATAATTTTTTTTCTTCCCCAGAAGAAGCGGAAATATTGATACTTAATACCTGTGCTTTTATTGAAGAGGCTTGTCAGGAAACTGAGGACTGGATAAAGAAATTATCTCTTCTTAAGCAGGCTTATCCCCCTAAAAAACTGCTGGTTATGGGATGTTACGCTCAACGGTGGGGGAAGGAAAAGCACTCCCTATATCCCGCTGTAGACTACTGGGTGGGGGTGAACGATTTTCCTTTTGTGGTTTCGATTTTAGAGGGTGATTTTCCCGGAAAGTTCTTTCTGGACTCCCCTTTCTTTCTTTACGACCACAGGACAGAGAGAATGCTATCTACCCCCCCTCACTATGCCTATCTCAAAGTAGCTGAAGGCTGTAACCATCAATGCAGTTTTTGTTTGATACCTTCTATCCGGGGTCCTCTGCGTAGCAGGACCATGGAATCAATAGAAAAAGAAGCTCTCAATTTGGTATCGCAGGGAGTAAAAGAAATAATATTGGTAGCTCAAGATCTGTCTTCTTATGGCTTAGACCTCTACCACCGGAGAATGATATCATCTCTTCTTCGCCGGTTGGATGAAATTTTGCCCCCCGGGATATGGTTAAGATTGTTGTACTTTTCTCCCCAGGGGTTAGATGATGAATTTATAGAGACCATGGGGGAGTCTTCTCATGTGGTGAAATACCTGGATGTTCCTCTTCAGCATGTAGAACCAGCCATTCTTCGCCGAATGAGGCGTTCCTCATCGATAGAGCAAATAAGGGGGAAGCTGGAGACCTTGAGAAAAAACATTCCCGGTGTATTTTTGCGGACCACTTTTCTGGTGGGTTTTCCAGGAGAAGATGAAAAAGCTTTTCAGCACCTGGTTGATTTTGTAGAAGACTTTTGCTTTGAGAGGATGGGAGTTTTTATCTATTCTGAACCTCCTGATGCACCTTCTGCTTCTCTTTATCCCAAGGTGGAAGAGGAGGTAAAAAGAGAGCGTTATCAGAGACTTATGAAGGCACAAAAAAGAGTTATGAGAGATTTTCATAACTCTTTGATAGGTGAAGAGCTGGAGGTAATAGTAGAAGGAGCTCAAAGAAGAAGAGGCATCACTCACTGCTGGGGGAGAACTTATGGAGATGCTCCGGAAGTAGACGGAAAAGTAAAGTTTGAGTCCCGGGAAGGGGAGGTAGACAAAGGAGATATAGTGAAAATTAGAGTTACTCAAGCTCACGATTATGAATTGAAAGGAGAAAAAATTTGAAAGCGGCTATTCTTGGTGTGGGGACAGAGTTGTTAACCGGACTGATTAGGGATTATAACGCTTATTTTTTAGCCCAAAGGCTGGTGGAGAGAGGAGTATTGCCCCAGTTTATTATTTTTGCTCCTGACCAGATAGAAAAAATAGTGAGTGCTTTGCAGTTCATTATGCAGGAAGAAGAGATAAAGCTGGTTATTGTGTCAGGGGGGCTGGGTCCTACCGAAGATGACCTGACCCGAGAGGCAGTAGCCAGAGCTTTCAATAGAAATTTAGTTTTTAACTCAGAAGCATGGAATAAAATCCAGTTTTTTTATCGCCAGTTAAGAAACGTTGAACCTCCTGAGAATAATAAAAAGCAGGCTTTTATTCCCCAAGGAGGAGAAATACTCTATAACGAGCGGGGGACTGCTCCTGGTTTTAAACTTCAGGTGGAAGATAAAAACATTTTTGTCATACCCGGTGTTCCTCGAGAGGCGGAGTTTTTCTGGAGCTTGATAGAAAAAGAACTTCCTCAGGAAGAGGAAAATTTTTATCGTTCTCCTGTCTTCAAGTTTTGTGGTATTGGAGAATCTAATTTAGCCGAAGAGGTAAGGCCATTTTTGGCTTATTTGCCTTCTTCTTTCAATATAGCTTTTCTCCCTAATTATGGAGAAGTATGGCTTTATGTTTATAGCTCAAATTATTCTTTAGAACAAAAAGAATTGGCCCTTCTCTTTTTAGACAAAGTAGCTCACTATTTAGATCGATTTTTCTTCACCCCCTATGGTGATACTTTAGAAGAAGCAGTGGGAAATATGATGAAAGAAAAAGGACTGAAATTGGGGGTAGCAGAGTCATGCACTGGAGGGTTGGTGGCCAATCGGATAACCGATGTAGCAGGTAGTTCTCAATATTTTGAGCGAGGATATGTGGTTTATAGCAACGAGGCTAAAAAAGAGGATTTAGAGGTTCCAGAGGAGATTTTAAAAGAAAAAGGAGCAGTGAGTGAAGAGGTGGCTCGGTTTTTAGCTCAAAGTGTGCGCAGGAAGGGAAAAGTCGACTTAGGCCTTGGAATTACCGGTATCGCTGGACCGGGAGGGGGGAGCGAAGGAAAACCGGTGGGGCTGGTCTATATTGCTCTGGCCAGTGAAGATGATATTATAGTACAGAAATTCCATTTTTCGGGAGATAGATTGATGAATAAAAGATTTGCTTCTCAATCTGCTCTGACCATGGTTTTTCAGTGTTTAAAGGAGAAGTTTGACTTATGAGTACTACTATCAGGAGCTTTGTGGCTTTAGACCTCCCCTGTGAGGCTCAAGATTTTCTGGAAGATTTAATTGCAAGGGGGAAAAAAACTTATCCTCGAGCTAAGTGGGTTAAAAGAGAGCAGCTTCATCTGACGCTCCACTTTTTTTCTGCTTTTCCTGTTACCCAGGTAGAAGAAATGAATAAACTGTTGGAAGAAGTTAGTGGGCGGTTTTCTGTCTTTCCTGTGACTTTGGAAAAATGGGGAGCTTTTCCTTCTCTTCGTCGCGCTCGAGTGATGTGGGTGGGGATAGATCAGAGGGGGGAGGAAAGGATAACCATGATAAGAGAAGAAGTGGAGGAAAGAATAGCTAAAAAGGGATGGGAGAGGGAGGAAAGAGAGTTTTCTCCTCATATTACCCTGGCTCGTTTTCGCTCTCCTTTTGCTCTTACTTCTTTAGAAGGGGAGAATATCAGTTTTCCTACTGAGGTTAGGAAAATGGTTTTTTATCAGAGCACTTTAACCCCTCAAGGCTCAGTCTATCAAGAGCTGGGTTCTTTTAATTTGAAAGAGGTGAAGAAAAATGGGTGAGGAAAAAAGCTCTAAAGATTTAAGAGAAAGTATGATTGAACAAGCTATAAATTCTATAGAAAAAAAGTATGGTAAGGGGTCCATTATGTATTTATCTCAAGATGCCCTGGCTACTGACGTAGAGGTGATAAAAAGTGGCTCAATCCTTCTCGATATTGCGTTAGGGGTAGGAGGGTTCCCCCGGGGAAGGGTGGTCGAGATTTTTGGTCCTGAAGCCTCGGGTAAAACCACTATTGCTTTACATGCCATTGCTGAAGCTCAAAGGCAAGGAGGAATGGCAGCCTTTATAGATACCGAGCATGCTCTGGACCCTAACTATGCCAGTAGAATCGGAGTGCAGATTGATAAGTTATTGATTTCTCAACCCGGAAGTGCCGAGGAAGCGCTGGATATAGTGGATGCTTTAGTGCGTACCGGGGGAATTGATGTAGTAGTGCTGGATTCTGTGGCTGCTCTGGTTCCTCAGATGGAGCTGGAGGGAGGGATGTCCGATTCTTATATCGGCTTGCAGGCTCGCCTGATGTCTCAAGCTCTGAGAAGACTGGCTGGTTACATCAGTAAGACTAAAACTGTGGCTATTTTTGTCAATCAACTCCGGGAAAAGATTGCCATGAGTTACGGACCTTCGGAAACTACTCCCGGAGGTAGAGCACTCAAGTTTTACGCCAGTGTAAGACTGGATGTGAGAAGAAGAGATTATCTGAGGTCAGGAGAAGAAATAATAGGGGCTCAGACCCGAATTAAAGTAGTTAAAAACAAAGTAGCTTCTCCATTTAAAGAAGCAGAACTGGAGTTGATTTATGGGGAAGGAATATCCCGGGAGGGGGAGATATTAAGTCTGGGAGAAACCTCCGGGGTAATCAAAAGGGCAGGTAGCTGGTTTTCTTTCGAAGAATATCGCCTGGGTCAGGGTAAAGAAAATGCTCGGCAGTTCTTGAAGGAAAACCCGGAAGTGGCGCAAGAAATTTTGGTAGCGGCTCTCTCTCAAATGGGAATTGATCCTGCAATAGCTTATAGTTCATGAAAGATATAATCCAGCAAAGTTTTCGCTACCTCAATCGGAGGATGTATACCCGGCGAGAGCTTTTGCAGAAATTAGCTCGGGATGGCTTTCTAGCAGAAGAGATAGAAGAGGCTCTCCAATTTTTAGAAGAGCGTGGTTACTTGAATGATGAAGAGTTTGTAAAGATTTACATAGAAGAGAGAAGAAATTTGCGTCCTCGAGGGTTACAAGTTATAAGGGATGAGTTGTACCGGAGAGGTATTCCCTTTTCTCTTCTGGATTCTCTTCGGGAGTTTTTTCCCCGGGAGGAAGAAGTGAAAGACGCTCAAAAGTTGATACAGGGATGGTTAAAGGAAGGGAAAGAAGAAGAAAACATCAATAATCGCCTTCTCCGCCGGGGTTTTTCCTGGGAAGTAATAGAAGAGGCCTGGCAGAAGGGAGGAGGATCTTGACTCGATTTTGAGTCGCCATTAAAATAATCTCTACTCATGTGAGTCGCACATTGAAAAGTGAATAAGGGGTGAATCCAATAGATGGAGTTTATATATATTTTGCTAGGAATAGCGATAGGGTTGATAGGGGGGCTTAGTTTTTTAAATTTCCAGCTGCAGAAGGAAAGAAAAAATGCCCAGGAAGAGATAGAGAGAGCGTGGGAAGAATCTCTCCGCCAGGTGGAAGCTTCTAAAAAAGAAGCGCTGATTTTAGCCAAGGAAGAAGTTTTAGAAGACAGAAAAGCTTTGGAAGAAGAAGTTCAGCGGAAGAGAAAGGAGCTGCAGAGTTTTGAGTCTCGACTTTTACGTCGGGAAGAAATGCTGGAGCGGAAGTTAGAGCAAATAGAGAAAACGGAAAGTCTTTTGCGCAAGCGACAAGAAGAAATAGAGCAACAGAGAGAAACAGTAGAGGTTTTGAAATCACGACAGATACAGGAATTATCCCGGATTGCTAGTCTTTCTGTGGAGGAAGCTCGCCAGGAGTTGCTGGAACGAGTAGAAAAAACTCTGGATTACGAGATAGGGATGAAAATAAAAGAAGCAGAAGAACGAGCTAAAAGAGAAGCAGGAAAAGTAGCTCAAAAAGTTGTAGTCCAAGCCATTCAGCGTTACGCTGCCGATTTCACAGTGGAAAATACGGTATCAGTGGTTAACTTACCCAGTGATGAAATGAAGGGAAGAATTATAGGGAGAGAAGGTCGCAATATTAGAACTTTTGAAATAATTACTGGAGTGGATTTAATTATTGATGACACTCCTGAGGCAGTAGTTATTTCTTCTTTCGATCCCATCCGAAGAGAGGTGGCTCGTCTGGCTCTGGAAAAATTGATTGTGGATGGTCGTATTCACCCGGCTAGGATAGAAGAAGTGGTGGAGAAATCTAAGTCTGAGGTAGAGGAGAAAATAATCCAGGAAGGGGAACAAGCTCTTTTTGATGTGGGAGTGAAAGGGATTAACGAGGAGCTGATAAAACTTCTGGGGAAACTATACTTTAGAACTAGCTACGGGCAAAATGTTTTGCAGCATTCCAAAGAAGTAGCTTATTTTGCTGGTTTAATGGCCAGCGAGCTGGGAGTTGATACCACTTTGGCTAAAAGAGCTGGTCTTTTACACGATATAGGCAAAGCTGTAGACCACGAAGTAGAGGGGCCTCATGCTAAAATTGGGGCAGAGTTGGCCTCTCGGTATGGAGAGAAAGAGGAAGTGGTTCATGCTATTGAGGCTCACCATGGAGAGGTAGAGGCGAAAACCTTGGAAGCAACTTTGGTGCAGGCAGCTGATGCCATATCAGCTTCCCGGCCTGGGGCAAGAAGAGAGAGCCTGGAATCGTACATTAAGCGCTTGGAAAAGTTAGAAAAAATAGCTGACGGTTTCGAAGGAGTGGAGAAATCTTACGCTATTCAGGCAGGTAGAGAGGCCAGAATCATAGTAAAGCCGGATAAGATTGATGATGCTCAAGCGGCAAAGTTAGCTTATGATATAGCTCAAAAAATAGAAAAAGAACTGGAGTATCCCGGACAGATCAAAGTAACCGTGATTCGGGAAACCAGGGTAGTAGAATATGCTAAGTAGTGGAGGAGTAAAGCTTTGCGATTTTTAATGGTAGGAGATGTAGTAGGTAAACCCGGTCGGAAGATATTGGCTGATAAATTGAAAATCATCAAAGAGGAATTTGATATTGAAGGGGTAGTTGTTAATGGAGAGAATGCCGCTGGGGGGTTGGGCATTATGCCTGAGGTTTGCGAAGAGATTCTGAGCTATGGAGTAGATGTGATTACCACCGGTAATCACATCTGGGATAAAAAAGAAATTGTAGATTATATTGACTACCAGCCGCGGCTCATCCGTCCCCTCAACTACCCCCCAAGCGTTCCGGGTAGAGGTTGGGCAGTAGTAGAAAAGCGAGGTAAAAAATGGATCGTGGCCAACGTAAATGGCCGGGTTTTTATGCCTTCTTTGGATTGCCCATTTCAGCGAATGGAGGAAGAGCTGGAGAGTTTTAAAAAAATAACCAATATAATTTTGGTTGACTTTCACGCTGAGGCTTCTTCAGAAAAGATAGCCATGGGGTGGTTTTTAGACGGTAGAGTATCCTGTATTTTTGGTACTCATACTCATGTGGCTACTGCCGATGAGCGTATTCTTCCTCAGGGTACAGCTTATATCACCGACATCGGTATGACAGGAGCTCATAATTCGGTTATCGGGGTGAGAAAGGAGGATATCTTAAACAGATTTTTAACTCAAATGCCTGTTAGATATCGGGTGGCTAAAGAAAATGTTCAACTTAACGGTATTGTAGTAGAGGTAGATGAGATTACGGGAAGAGCTACTGGAATCTCTCGCTTATCTATATCTTGAATTGCAAAAAGGTAAAAAAAGGAGGAATTGCCATGGATGTCCTAAAAGTTTCTTCTAAGTCTAATCCTAATGCTGTAGCTGGTGCTCTGGCCGGAGCTATCCGAGAAAAAGGCATAGCTGAGGTGCAAGCAGTGGGAGCAGGAGCAGTTAATCAAGCTATCAAAGCTATTGCTATAGCTCGGGGATATGTTGCTCCTAGCGGTATTGACCTGGTTTGTATACCGGCTTTCACCGATATTAACATTGATGGAGAGGAGAGAACAGCTATTAGATTGGTGGTGAAACCCCGAAGCGCTTAGGCGTTTTATTGAATAGTAAAGTGAACGATAAAAGAAAACCGGGTTTTCTGGCACCAGAAGTGGCGCTGGCTACTTTTGGAGTGAGAACTTTTGGTTGTCAGATGAATAAAAGCCGCTCTGAGCACTTAGCTTATCGATTGAGAGAGCTGGGCTTTTCTCAGGCTGAGAAATTGGAAAACGCGGATGTGGTGATATTTAATACCTGTGCGGTGCGAGAACATGCTGCTCAGAGAGCCATGGGTATAATAGGCCAATTTGCCCGGGAGCACAAAGAGCGAAATCCTCATTCTCTCCTTGTGGTGTGTGGATGCTTAGGACAACTACAGAGGGAAAAGCTCCTCGAAAAATGTAAAGAAATAGATGTTCTGGCGGGTACTCACAACTGGGAAGATTTGCCTTTTCTAATTCAACGGGCCTGGTGGGAGAAAGAAAAAATAGTAGCTTTCAGGGAAACACCTCCTTCTCTCTATGAAGAAAAAGGGTACTGGCATTCTAATAGAATTTCTGCTTATTTGCCCATTACCTTTGGTTGCGACAACTTCTGTAGTTATTGCGTAGTTCCTTATACTACCGGAAGGCAGAGGAGTAAACCCGTAGAGATAATAGAGGAAGAGGTGAAAAACCTGGCAGACAATGGTTTCCGAGAAATTACTCTTCTCGGGCAAAATGTCAACAGCTATGGTCGGGATTGGGGTAGAGAAGAAGCTTTTGAGGATCTACTTTCGGATATAGAAAAATGGTTGCGAGGTAAAAAAATCTGGCTTCGCTTTCTTACTTCTCACCCCCGAGACCTGCGAAGAGGAATAGTGGAGGTAGTAAAATATAGCGACTGTATTTGTCCTTATTTTCATCTTCCTTTACAAGCTGGTTCTAATAAGATTTTGCACCTTATGAACCGGGGCTACACCCGAGAAAATTACCTGGATAAAGTCAATCTCATTCGTCAATCTATTTCCGGTGCTAGAGTGGGGACAGATATTATTGTTGGCTTTCCCGGAGAAACGGATTCCGATTTCCAGGAAACTTTAGAAGTGGTCAAAGAAGCTCAATTTGATGTGGCTTATACCTACATTTATTCCCCTCGACCGGGGACTGGAGCCTCCCTTTTAAAAGACGATATTCCTCTTGAGGTAAAAAAAGAGCGCCTTCATATTTTAAATGACATTTTGCGCGGTATCTATCAGAAAAAATTGCCCCGATTAGAGGGAAAAATAGTAGAAGTATTGATTGACCAAAAAGAAGGGGATTTGGTTTCGGGAAGAACAGCCAATAATTTGCGAGTATACCTGCGGGAAGCACATGCTCTCGAGATAGGAGAGTGGGTAGAGGTGCTTTTAACCCCCGGAGAGGAAAATAAAGTTTATGGTTCAGTTGAAAGGTAAAAAGCTTCCCGCCATCGTAGGTCCTACTGCCACCGGGAAAACCGATCTCTCTGTGGCTCTGGCTGAGAAAATAGGGAAAGTGGAATTGATTTACGCCGATTCCTTGGCTGTCTACAAATACTTAGATATAGGAACAGATAAGCCCCCTCTCAGTTTCCGAGAAAGGGTTCCTCATCATCTGGTAGATTTTCTGGATCCCGGCGAGCGGTGGAGTGCTTTTCAGTTTAGAAAAGAGGCCATTTATCTCCACAGAGAGGTTTTAGAAAGAGAAAGTCTCCCTGTAGTAGTGGGGGGAACTGCTTTTTATCTTTGGGCGCTTTATCGATCTTTTCTCTTTGAGGGAGCTCCTGCTGAAAGCAACATCCGTCTTATTCTGGAACGCTTATCCACTGAAAAGCTTTATGCTCTTTTGCGAAGTATTGACCCTCGAAGAGCGCAAAAGATAGGGAAATATGATCGAAAAAGGCTAATCAGAGCTCTGGAAATATTTTGGAAGACGGGTCAGCTTCCCTCCCTTCTTTCTCCCCGCCCGTCTCCTTTTTTACCTTTGATGATTGGCATTTACTGGAGTAGAGAGAAATTGAAGGAAAGGATTCGCCATCGAGCGAAAGAGATGTTTGACGAAGGCCTAGTAGAAGAAGTGGAAATGCTTTTTGCTCAGGGATATTCTCCAGATATTCCTGCTCTTCTTAATTTTACTTACCGTCCGGTAGTGCGACTTCTTCAGGGAAAGGTTTCTCGGGAAGAGGCTCAAGAAGAAATAGTACGGGGCACTTTTCGATTTTTGAAGACCCAAATAAACTGGTTCAAGAAAGCCCCTGTAATATGGATAGAAGGAGAGGGAAAATCTCTTTCTATTTTGGTAGAGGAAACTTATGAGATTCTCAAAAGCAATTTAGAATAGGAGGATTCAAGATGAATGAAGAAAAAATAATAAAACCTGCTAAGACCAGAGATTTGGGAGTTTATTTTTTAGGCCTTCTCTCGGCTAAAGCCTGGCAGTATTTGGGGCTGGTGGTACACACTGAGACTGGAGAGATATTAGTAGACTTAGAAGAGGCACGTAAATTTATTGATCTTTATTCTGTGATTCTGAAAGAGATTAGAAAAGACCTGGAAGGAGACGAATTACGAGAGTTAGAAGCCCGGCTTTCTCAACTCCAGCTAAATTTTGTAGAAAAATCTAAGGAAAGCAGGACGTCTGAAGCACCTCAAGAGCCTCAGGAATCTGAGGAGCAAGAAAAATCTGAGGAAACATAACAGTCAGAATTCCTCATACAGGGAACTCATTTTACTTCTTTTCCTTAGGAGAAGCTCGATTGAGAACATGGATAAATTAAACTACCGATATCTTAATCAGTTCAGCACCAAAACTTTTTAATCGAATTTGTTGTCTTGGTAATACTTTGTTAATCATCAATCATTGTGGATTAGAGAAATATTCCTGCTGATAGAGGATAGTAATTGCTATTTCTCGATATATGTATTTTAGAGTTCTCCTTTTCTCATTGTGAGATTTTCTCTGGGCATCTAAAATTAATTCGCTTCCTATTATCACTGACATCCCTGGGAAAATTCGTAAAAGGAAACCTCCTCCTGGGGATGGGGAAAGAGAAAGTCGTATCTATGTTTGTTTAGACCGATTGAAATTTCCCAGAGAGGAATAACTTCTCTCTAAAGTTAAAGCAGAATCTGGTGGATAATAAGGAGTAAAATAGAAAAAGACATGATATATTATATATGTAAATACTTAGCCATTTTTTTATTAAAAGTGTTTTGTTCTTTTCAAGTAAAAGGGGTGGATAATATTCCCCTGGAGGGGC
>Ga0116181_1003288_pt1 | contig 12681 bp, 14 predicted proteins | sample AD_UKC075_MetaG_FD_89752 | JGI IMG/M metagenome (GOLD analysis project Ga0116181, IMG submission 89752) | Active sludge microbial communities of municipal wastewater-treating anaerobic digesters from USA - AD_UKC075_MetaG | ecosystem: Engineered > Bioreactor > Anaerobic > Digestate | place: USA...
GCCGCCCTCTGGGCCAGGTTCTCCGTAGCTTCCCTTTTCCCAGGCAGGATCCAGCATGATGGCCCAGCGCCCTAGCTCCCCTAAAGCGATCTGCTGGGCTGTGGCCACAGGCCCTGTGGCAATGGCAGCAAGCCCCCCTACAAATTCAGGATAGGTAACTGCCCACTCCAAAGCCTGCATGCCGCCTAAAGAGCCGCCGATGACCAAAGCCAGCTTTTTTATTCCCAGCTTCTGGCAGAGCAGGTACTGTGCCCTTACCATATCCCGAATTGTGAGAATGTGAAAATCAAGCCCCCAGGCTTTACCTGTCTGGGGGTTGACAGAACTCGGCCCTGTGGACCCATAGCAGCCGCCCAAAACGTTGCTGCAGACCACAAAGAACCTTCTGGTGTCCAATGGCCTCCCTTCGCCCACAAGGCCTTCCCACCAGCCAGGGAGATCGTCCTGGCTGTGGCTTGCCACGTGGGCATCCCCTGTGAGGGCATGGCAGACGAGGACTGCGTTGTCGCCTCGAGCATTAAGGCTGCCGTAGGTTTCGTAAGCCAGTTCCACGTCCGCAAGTTGCCCTCCCAGTTCCAGGGGGAATGGACCTTCTTCTGTTATCCTTATTATCTTTCGGTAGTTAGCCCTCATGGGCCAAGGGCCTCCTTCAGATCAGCGATCAAATCTTCTGCAGCCTCCAGCCCTACAGACAGGCGGATCATCTCAGGCCGGACACCGCTCGCCCGTTTTTCTTCCTCTGACTGTTGCTGGTGGGTGGTGGACGCAGGGTGGATCACTAGGGATTTGGTGTCGCCGATATTTGCCAGCAGCAAAAAAAGCTTCAGCTTGTCTATCACTTCCCTGGCCCGGGCAGCTCCGCCGTGCACCCCGAAAGTGAGGACTGCACCGCATCCAGAGGGAAGGTATTTTTGGGCAAGGTGATAATAAGGGCTTTGGGGCAGGAGGGGATAATTCACCCAGCTTACCTCCTTCTGCTCAGAAAGCCACTTTGCAAGCTCCAAAGCATTGTCGCTGTGCCGCTGCATTCTGAGAGCTAGGGTTTCAAGGCCCTGCAGAAAGAGGAAGGCGTTGAAGGGGCTCAGAGCTGGACCCATATCCCTCAAAAGCTGAACCCTGGCCTTTAGAATGAAGGCTGCAGGGCCTGCTGCCTCCACGTAAGAGAGGCCGTGGTAGCTGGGATCGGGATCGCACAGCTCGGGGAATTTGCCGTTGTCACAAGGGAAAGTCCCTCCGTCTACAATCACCCCGCCGATGCTTGTACCGTGGCCGCCGATGAACTTTGTTGCTGAATGGATTACCACATCTGCTCCCCACTGGAGGGGCCTGCAGAGGTATGGGGTGGCAATGGTGTTGTCCACGAAAAACGGGATGCCTGCCTCGTGGGCGATCTTCCCTATGGCCTCCAAATCCAGCACGTCGATGGCTGGGTTGCCGAGGGTTTCGCCGTAAAGGAGCCTGGTTTTCTCGTTGATTGCCTTTTTGAAGTTTTCAGGTGAAGAAGGATCTACAAAATGGGTTTTAATGCCAAACCTGCCTAAAGTGTGAGTGAGCAGGTTTAGTGTGCCACCGTATAAATTGGATGATGCCACAATTTCATCCCCAGGTGAGCAGATGTTGAGCACAGCAAGGGTGATGGCTGCCTGCCCTGAGGCTGTGGCAAGCGCCCCCACGCCTCCTTCCAGGGCTGCAATGCGCTCTTCGAAAGCTGCCACAGTGGGGTTGCCGATCCGGCTGTAGATGTTTCCCACCTTCCGCAGGGCAAAGAGATCTTCAGCGTGCTCTGTGTTTTCAAAGACAAAAGATGAGGACTGATAAATAGGCATGGTGCTGGCACCTGTGGTTGGATCCGGCTGTACGCCGCTGTGGAGTGCCAGAGTTTCAAAACCGTACTTTTTCATTGCAAAACCTCCTCTGCAGAAATTCATACTAAAACAGTATGTTTAGTATGTTTTAAGTATTCTACCATCCAACCGGCTGCTGGTCAAGGGGGAAATATTTTTTCTTTTCCTCTTTTTTTGGGGACGAGGTGTTTCTTGTGATAGCAAATAAGTTATGTTATACTCAAGGTGGTGCTGCTTCAATTAGAAAAATCCTGGAGGTTTTACAGTGCAGACACGAGAATTTAAGTCTGGCCAAAGCCGCATCAATTGTGCTGTGATCATCCCAGCCTTGAACCCTGGCCCGAACCTGCCTGCCTTTGTGCAAGCTCTTTTAGACCGCGGCATCCCGCAGGTTATCGTAGTCAACGACGGCAGCGACAGGTTCCACGCTGAAGTTTTCAGCGAAATTGAACAATCAGCCAATTGTGCAGTTTTAGTGCACCAGGAGAATCAGGGCAAAGGGCAGGCCTTGAAAACAGCTTTTTCTTATTTCCTCGAAAATTTTGCTCACTTGGACGGGGTTGTCACAGCTGATGCTGACGGGCAGCATGCAGTAGAGGATATTTATAAAATTGGCCAGCAACTGTCCGCGGAACAAGACAAGCTGATTTTGGGAGTCCGCAATTTCCAAAAAGAGGGCGTCCCCAAAAGGAGTCTTTTTGGCAACACGCTGACCAGCCGCCTTTTTCAGCTCCTTTACGGCGTGTACCTTCGGGATACCCAGACGGGACTGCGGGGCATTCCTACAGGAGAGCTGTCCTGGATGCTGGATCTGCCTGGCCAAAGATATGATTATGAAATCAACATGCTCATCGAAGCGCGAAAACGCGGAGTGCCTTTTGCAACTACCCCTATCCAAACCCTCTACTTCGACAACAACGCAGGCTCCCATTACAACACAATCGCAGATTCCGCCAGGATTTTCGTGAGCCTTCTTGCAGGCAGGCTGAAAGAAATTTGCTCGGCAGTCACCTCTGTATTGGTCGACCTTTTCGGTTTTTATCTGCTGAATCAAATCTTTGCTGATCTCTCCCAGCCCCTGCGGCTCTTTTTCAGCACATTCCTGGCCCGGGGGATTTCTTCCCTTTACAGTTTCATTCTGAACCGCAGACTGATCTTTATCTATACCGGCAGGATGGCTGGTTCCCACAGCCAATATTTCAAAGCTTCTTTTTTCCTGACATTCGCCTCGTTCTGCTTGGTCTGGCTGGCAAGCGCACTGTGGGGAAGCAGTGAGATCCTTTGGAAGTTTTTGGTGGACCTGGTCCTAGCCCTGATCACCTGCAGTTATTTTCGGGCCGCCTTATTTTGCGGCAGTCTTTTCAGAGCTCAATTCTAAATCAGTTGGAGGAAGAGATGACTGATAATTTTATTGTGGCGCTGTTTCGCTGTGTTCGCTTTTTTATCCGCTGCGTTACACATCGCTATCGGACAGAGGAAAACCAAGCGAAAGAGCCTGCAGTTTTCGTGGTTCATCACCAAAATTTGCGCGGTCCCCTCACCAGCTTGGTCTGGTACGATAAAATCCTGCGGCCCTGGGTTTTAAGCGTCTTCTGCAGCTTTAAAGAATGCTTCCGCCAATACTACGGCTACACTTTTACCAAACGCTTCGGGATGCCGAAAATAATCGCTTGCATCCTAGCCGTGCCGGCAGCTGTGATTGTAGTCGGGACTATGAAGCTGATTCGGGCTATTCCAGTCTACCGCGGCTCCAGGGAGATTATACAGACTTTTAAAGAAAGCATCAAGGCACTCACCTCGGGCCAGAGCATCCTCATCTGCCCTGATGTGAACTACACAGACGCCAGCTCCCAGATGGGGGAAATGTACTCAGGGTTTCTGAACCTGGAAAGACTGTACCGCAGGCAGACTGGAGAGCATCTGCCCTTCATCCCCATTTACATCAGCCAAAACAACCGCCGTATTTATACAGGACAAGCTGTCTGTTTTACCACAGATGATTTCAAACAGGAAAAAGAGGAAGTGTACCATCGCCTACAGCAGGAATTTTCCCGGCTGGAAAAAAAAGGCCGCAAGCTTTGAACTTGCGGCCTTCTTTTACTTCTCCTCAAGCCCCCTCGGGCATAATTAGCCCCAAGTACTCGTATATATTAACAAGGATTATGAATAGGGGGCTATTAGATGAACAAATGGCTCAGTGGCCAGAAACGCAAGGCCTATTTCACAGCTGCAGTAGCTGCTGCCTTCACAGTCGCCATGGTACTATACCCAGAGCAGGCTTTCCGTTCGTCCCTGTCAGGACTTAAAGTCTGGTGGGAAATCGTCTTTCCGGCCCTGCTCCCTTTTTTTATTGCAGCGGAGCTTTTGATGGGGCTGGGTGTTGTCCACGCCATGGGCGCTCTGTTAGAGCCGCTCATGAGACCCCTCTTTGGTGTGCCAGGGGTGGGAGCTTTTGCCCTGGCCATGGGGCTTGCCAGCGGCTATCCCATCGGCGCTAAAATAAGCGGCAGGCTGAGGAAGGAAAACCTCTGCACCAAAGTTGAAGGGGAGCGACTAGTCGCCTTTACCAACACCGCAGATCCCTTGTTTCTCATCGGTGCTGTGGCTGTAGGGATGTTCCACTCACCTGCTTTAGGAGGGGCCATCGCAGGGGCGCACTATCTTTCTGCAATATTGGTGGGGCTCATGCTGCGCTTCTACGGCAGAGGTGAACCCTCGTTCACAAAGGAAGAGAATAAGGAAAACCTCTTCCGTAAGGCAGCCCGGGAACTGTATAGAGCGAGGCTGGCAGACGGCAGGCCTTTTGGGCAGCTTTTCGGCGATGCAGTCCGGGAATCAATAAATTCCCTCTTGTTTGTGGGCGGCTGCATCATGATGTTTTCTGTGGTGATCGAGGTCCTCACCTTATCAGGCTTCATCGGGTGGGCAAGCAGAGGTTTTGGGGCGGTCTTAAGTCTGTTTGGTTTGGAGCCGGGGATTGTAGAGCCCCTCATCAGCGGCCTTTTTGAAATCACAATTGGGTGCGAAGTTGCATCCAAGGCCAATATTCCCCTTTTCCAGCAGGTAATGGCTGTCAATGCCATTATCGCCTGGAGCGGGCTTTCTGTCCTCTCCCAAGTTGCCACAATGGTCAACGATACAGACTTGAGCCTGCTTCCCTATATTGGTACCAGGATCGTGCAAGCGGTTCTGGCAGCTCTGCTTACCTTTGTCTTTTTGGATCCAGCTCAAACTGTTACCGCTCCTGTCCAGGTGCAGTCTTCTGTTTCGCTGATGGCAAAGCTGGGCCAGGCAAGTCTGTTGCTCTTGTTTGTGGTGCTCCTCCTTTTGCTGGGAGGAATTCTTCTCGGGTTTTTCGGCAGGAAAATAGTTTTCTTCTCTGTGCGGAAAGACGCAAAGCCTTAAGGCAAAGAAAAGGTGGTCTGCGAAGACCACCTTTTTATTTACTTGCTTTGTCTCTCTAATTCTTCCTGGCCACGCCGCACTGTATTTAGGGTTTTCTCCAGCTGCTCTCCCAAAGACTCCAAGACCTGTTTGGCGTAGCTGGCTGCACCATCTGATAGTTCCTGTGCGCTCTTTTTGGCATCTTCCAGCACTGCAGCTGCTTGCTCTTTCGCCTGGCGGAGGATCTCGCTTTCGTCGATCATCTTTTGGATGTAGTCCTTGGCCTGATCGATCATTTTCTGCGCTTCCGCTTTGCTTTCCTCCAGCAGCCGCTCTTTTTCCTTAGCCACCCATTCTGCCCGCTTTACCTCCTCTGGCAGCGATACCCGAAGCTGGCCCACGAGATCGTACAGCTCTTCTACGGGTACAAGGCTTTTCCCTGTCAGGGGTAACCTAGGACTGTTCTCCACCAGCTCTTCGATTTTGTCTAGAAGCTGCATCAGGTTTGCCTTTTTCACTTATTAGCCCTCCCTAGTTCTGAAAACTTCTTTTTCAGCTGCTCTTCAACAATAGGTGGCACAAGATCTCTTATACAGCCGCCGAAGCTGGCTGCCTCTTTGATGGCGCTGGAACTGAGAAAAGAATATTTTGTGTTGGTCATCATGAAAACAGCCTCTACCTCAGGGTGCAGTTTGTGGTTCATGGCTGCCAGCTGAAATTCAAATTCAAAATCTGAAATAGCCCGCAGGCCCCGGACCAAAACGCCGGCTCCTTTCTGCCTGGCATACTCTACAGTCAGGCCGTGGAAGGAATCCACCTGGACGTTGGGGATATCCTTAATGCTTTCCTTGATCATCCACTTCCGCTCTTCCACTGTAAAGAGCGGTTTTTTTGTGGGATTCTCGAGCACAGCCACGATCAGTTGGTCGAAAAGAGCTGCAGCCCTGCGGATGATGTCCATATGGCCGTTGGTGATTGGATCGAAACTTCCTGGATAAACTGCTAACATGCTTTTATTCCTCCGGAAAATAAAAATGCAAAGCCGTCTGACCATACTCTGCCTTTCGCGTGTGAAGCAGCATTTTAATCTTCGGAGGAAGGTCTTCCCCTTTCATTGTTTCTGCAACTACGCAGCCTCCCCTAGAGAGGAGGTCTGCTTCCAGCAAAAGCTCGATGGTCTTGGGCACGAAATTTTGCCCGTATGGTGGATCTAAGAAAACGATCTCGAACTGCTCACGGCGCCCAGCAAGGAGCTTTATTGCTTTCTCTGCGGGCACAGGTATTATTTCAGCCCGCTCTTGGAGGCTTGTCCGCTTCAGATTATCGCTGATCACAGCCTGCGCTTGCCTGCTTTTCTCAACAAAAACAGCCCTGTCCGCCCCTCTGCTTAAAGCTTCCAGCCCTACAGCGCCGCTGCCAGCGAAAAGGTCCAGGAACCTTGCGCCGGGCAATGCAGGGCTCAAAATCGAAAACAAAGCTTCCCTTACCCGATCTGAAGTGGGCCTTGTTGCCAGGCCCTTGGGGGCTTTTAATCTCAACCCCTTCGCGCTGCCTGCGATAATCCGCAAAGAGTGCTACCTCCCAAAATCTTCCATTGCTTTTTTTGTATAACCAGTTTTTTTCTGGGCATCCTAGGAACATGAATCCGAGGGAGGTGAGAGGCCACACAAATCCTGAGGATTGAAATCCCTAGTATCCTGCTGTTTCCAAGTTTGGAGGGAAGAACCCACTTGGGAAAAAAATACCCTCCCCCAGTGGCTCTTCCTCCAGTTTCTCCTCTCCCACAGAAGTGGCGGCCAGGTGCCGCCACTCTCTACATTGGGCAGTAAATGACAGCTACCGTACCTGGCCCCACATGGGTGCCGATGACAGGGCCTATGTATTCAATAATCATCTCTACATTGTCAAAGCGAGTTTGGATCTCTGCTGCCACCTTTTCCGCTTCCTCGCGGGAGTCTGCATGGCTGATGGCTACCAAAAGCCGGTCCCATTTTTCGCCGGCTTCTTCTCTTTTTGTCAGATCTTCTTCCATGATCTCGAACATCCTGCCTACAGCCCGCTTCTTTCCCCGCACCCGCTCATAGGGACAGACAATTCCATCGATGAGAGTTAAAAGCGGCTTCACGTTCAGCATGGTGCCCAGGAAAGCCTGGGCCTTTCCGATCCTGCCGTTGCGCTGCAGGTATTCTAAGGTGTCAACTACAAAATAAACGCCTTCTTTGGTTTTTGCAGCTTCGGCTGCAGCAAGGACTTCCTCTTTTGTGCCGCCGCGGGCGGCAACTTCTGCTGCGGCTATTGCCTGGACAGCTGTGCCCACTGAAGCTGACTGCCCATCGATCACTTCGATGTCCAGATCTGGCAGTGATGCAGCAGCCACTTTGGCAGATTGATAAGTGCCGCTTAATTTCGCAGACAGATGAATGGAAACGATGGTTTCCGCCCCTTCGTCTGCGATTTTTTTGTACAATTCCATAAACTCCCCTGGAGAGGGCTGTGATGTGCGGGGTAAGATTTTAGCGGTTCTCAGCTTTTCATAAAACTGCTCAGGAGACAAATCCACCTGATCTTTATATAGTTCGTCACCGAAGTGGACGTTGAGGGGGATCATCTCGAGCCCATACTTCTCTCTGAGGGGGTTGGAGAGATCCGCTGTGGAATCTGTCACTATCCTCACACGTTGCTGTGCCATTTCTGCCTCCTTATTCCACTGAGATGATGTAATAGTAAAGCGGTTGTCCGCCGTAATGAATCTCTATATCATAGTCCGGGTACTGCTTTTCCAGCTGGTTGACCAGCTCGTCGACCTCGCCCTGCTCTACATCCTGACCCCAGTATAACGTGATCAGCCCCGCATCTTCGCTGGCCATGGCAGTGATCAGATCTAGAGTTACTGCAGTGCGAGCTTTCCCCACCACTTTGATTTCGCCGTCAGCAAGCCCTAGAATGTCGTTTTCGTCGATTTCAAGGCCGTTAATCCGGGAATTGCGCACAGCGTAGGTAACCTCGCCGGTCTGCACTCCCCGGAGGGCTGCCTCCATTTTGCTGACGTTTTCCTCCAAAGATTCTTCCTGGTTAAAGGCCAGCATCGCAGCCAGTCCCTGGGGAATGGTTTTCGTCGGCACCACGGCAACTTCCTTGTCTGTCAGCTCTGCAGCCTGCTGGGCAGTGAGGATCACGTTTTTGTTGTTGGGCAGCACAATGACCTTAGAGGCAGGAGCCTGCTGGATGGCAGCAACCAGATCCTCAGTTGAGGGGTTCATGCTCTGGCCCCCCTCAATGACAGCTGACACACCCAAGCTCTTGAAAATAGAGCTGAGGCCATCGCCTGTGGCCACGCTGACCGCAGCCAGCTTCTGCTGGGGCACTTCCTCTAGAGCAGCTTCCTCCTTTGAAGGGAAATCCTTATGCTGTTCCCGCATATTGTCGATATGGATTTCCTTGAGGCTCCCGCGGCGCAGGCACGCTTCCAGCACCTGTCCCGGATGGTCTGAATGGACGTGGACTTTGGTCAGCTCCGGCGTCCCCACAACCAACAGGCTGTCTCCCAGCTCTGAAAGCTCTGCCCGCAATTCGTCCAGAGAAAAGTCGCCATTGCCCATAAGAATTAGTTCTGTGCAGTAGGTAAAGTTAATGGGGCCGTCATCCACAACCCGGGCGGCAAAATCTGCAGCTTGGGCAGGCTGCTCTTCATCTGCAGGCAGCTCGCCTTTTAACGCTAAAATTCCGCCCTCAATGATTAAGACCAAACCCTGTCCGCCTGCGTCAACTACACCAGCATCTTTCAGCACAGATAAAAGCTCTGGAGTACGGGCTAGGGATTCTCTCGCTCCTTTCAGCCACGCTTCCAAGACTTCCAGCACATCTGCACCAGCTGTTGCTGCCTGTACACAATGGCGGGCACCTTCTCTCGCTACTGTGAGGATGGTGCCCTCAGTTGGCTTCATCACCGCCTGATATGCTGTGCGCGCAGCGAGCTCTATGGCTTTGGACAATTCCACAGGTCCGACCTGGTCTTTGCCTGCAAGGCCTAAACTGAGGCCGCGAAAAATTTGTGATAAAATTACCCCTGAATTTCCCCTAGCACCCATTAAAGAACCGAAGGCAAAAGCTTCAGCCACTTCCCCCAAAGCTTCTGCCTGGTTCTTATCCATTTCTTTGACTGCAGCTCCGATGGTTAGGGCCATATTGATCCCTGTATCACCATCTGGAACAGGGAAAACGTTTAGGGCATTTACCATTTCCTTGCTCTGTTCCAGACGTCTGGCTGCCCCCTTGGCTAAAAGACGGAAATCCTGGGCAGTCAGCCATTCCTTATTCACGCCCTTACTACCTCCTAAACTACTACTCTCTTTTTGCTTTCCTGCTCCTTCTGTTTGGGTACAACCCGCACTCCCTGGACCACGATGTTAATTTTGTTGATATGCAGGCCTACCATGCTATCGAGGGTGTAGCGCACCCGCTCCATCACATTGTGCGCCACTTCCGAGATCTTAACTCCATACTGTACTATTATGTAGAGGGTGATGTTTACACCATCTTCGCCAATTGAAACCTCAACACCCCGATTGAGGTTGTCTTGGCCCAACAGCTGGGCGATCCCATCCTGGAGCCGCCTGGATGCCATTCCCACAAGCCCATAGCACTCGCTTGCAGCCTTTCCTGCAATGATCCCGATTACCTCATCTGCGATGTTGATCTGTCCTAACTCATTTAACATTTCCTTACTCATCACACCACCCCCATCTGGCAACTATCCTTCTTATTCTTCAAGGGCATTCAAGTCGGCAAGCAAAGCATCCACATCGATTCCATGCATCCTTGCACCTGCTTCGATGCTCTCCATGGTCGCCCCCATACAGCCAATGCAGCCCAACCCGTGGCGCATAAAAACCTCTCTTGCCTGAGGATGAGCCTGAAGAGCTTCCATAATAGACATCTCTTTTGTAAATTTCATTGTCATCCACCCTTTCTTCTGCGAGCTTATTCTTAGTATTTCTTCCTTTAGGGAGCAAAATCCTGCTTAAAGGAAGTTTTTCCGAAGAGTTGTCAAAAACTTTTTGTTGTGGTAAAATAGAGCTTGTTAAAAACTTGGAAAGGGGCTGAGCCCATGTCACGGAAATGTGCCGTTTGCGGCAAAGGACCCCAGAGCGGCAACCTTGTCAGCCACTCCAACATTAAAACCCGGCGGCGTTGGCTTCCCAACCTGCAGCGTGTAAGAATACTGGTAGGCAAAGCTCCTAAACGGGCCTATGTTTGTACTGGTTGCCTGCGCTCGGGGAAAGTGAAAAGGGCATTCTAAGATTGCCCTTTTTTCTTTTTAAAATTAGAAGAGCCCTCACGGGCTCTTTTGGGGGAAATTAGTGGGGGAAACTTTTATAACTCGGCTATAGGTTCAGCAAAACTATGAAAGCCGAGATGATACCACCTATAATGAAAACACAGCAGAGTCTAGAAACCTTACGGAATTGCAACATTTCCCGATAGCTGATAATCTGGAAGTTATCCTTTTTCCTCTTTAACCTCCTCCAGTAGAGGAACAAAATAACCAGCGACAATGCCTCAACTGCAATCAAAATTTCCCAAAAAAACTTCATAGAAAGCTTACACCTCAAAAAAAAGATCCGCCACCGAAGAAGGGCGAACCTTCCCTGTGTGGCAACTGGCTGTCATGGCCTTACGGCTTTAGACCCTATAGCTTTGCGTCCCCAGCTTTCGCTGAGTTTGCCCTTTTCACGCTGGAATTTTTTTCAACTGTCACCTATACCATTCTCTGCCGTGCTTTATTTTTCCTGCTCCTAGCCGAAAATTGAGCCTTTTGGCCTAGTCACCTCAAGCACCCTGCCTAGTCCAGGGCAAGCTCTGCCAGGGTTTTGCCGTCAGCCAGAGCTATGACCTTAAGCATTCCCTCTTCTAAGACGGCTGCGGAAGCTGGCCCCCCTTTGGGCAGGGCTGCGCTGCCTGGATTGAGGAGGATGATTCCGTCCTTTTTCTCCAATTTCGCCTGGTGAGTATGGCCCGAGACCACAAGGTCGGCATCGAAACTCTCCGCCCACCTGAGGAGCTGCTCTTCTCCTGCGTGGCCGTGGGAAAGGAGAATCTTCAGCCCGGACAAGGTCACTAAAGCGTATGGCTCGTTCACAGGCCATTTTAAAAGATCGAGATCAATTTCTGCGTCGCAGTTGCCCTTTGCCAACACTACAGGCCAAGGTGATGCGTTCATGAGCTCAACAAGCTTCATCGGTCCGTGCCCTTCCGGCAGGGGGTTTCTCGGGCCGTGGTAGAGGACATCGCCAGCGTGCAGGATCATTTCTGCTCCCTGAAAGAACCTGCTTGCCTGTTCCCAGCTTTGAGCTGAACCGTGGGTGTCGCTGATAAAACCTATCTTCAATATCTCTCTCCCCTTCCTTCTTGCTTCGCTCTTTTTACTTCGCCAGCTGCGGCCATTTTCCTCCCTAGCGCCGCCAGCTGTTGAACCTTGCTGCGAAATCCGTTATAATTATTTTAACAGGTTTTTTTATCTTCACCCTAAGGAGGCAGCTGTGAACAGAAAAATATGGCTTCCCCTGGCTTTAGCTTGTGGCATCTTTTTTCTCTTGCTGTACGGAGCCTTTGAGAAAGAACTGCCTGCCCAATCTTTTCAGGAGGAAAAGGAAGAAATAGTAAGCATCGTGGAAGCTTTCGGTTCCAAACTGCAGATGGTTTCGCTCTCTGCTCCCCCTGATCTCCTCCGAAAAAGCATCCAGGAAAATTACAGCCCTCTCATTTTCCCTGACCTTCTGCGCAGGTGGCTAGAAGGGACAGGCGAGGTCCCCGGCAGGCTCTCTTCCAGTCCGTGGCCGGATCGGATAGAAATTTTTAGCGTCGAGAAAAAATTTCCTGATGCATATGAGGTCCTGGGGAAAATCGTGGAAATCTCCAGCACAGAGAAGGAAGGCGGGGCTGCAGCAACCCGTCCTATTACCCTCATGGTTAAGAAGCTCGAAGGCAAATGGCGCATCGCTGAAGTTGCCCTGGCCCCTTATGAAGCCGCTGATCCAATCACCTACCGCAACACTGAATACGGCTTCACCTTTACTCTGCCCAAAAGCTGGCAGGGATACACCACCATCACTGATAAATGGAACGGTTTTACTGATGCAGACTCTCCTGTTTCAGGTCCCTTGCTGCTGATCAGGCATCCGGACTGGACAGCAGAAAAGCCCAGGCAGGATATTCCCATCATGATTTTCACCAAGGAGCTTTGGGATTCCCTTCAGGAAGGAAAGCTTCGCATTGGCGCAGCGCCAATCCCGCCGCGGGAGCTGGGGCGCAACAGCAAATATGTCTTTGCCCTTCCTGCCCGTTACAACTATGCCTTCCCAGCCGGTTACCAAGAAGTGGAGGCTATCCTGGAAAGAGAACCCCTCAAGCCTTGCGAGATCTGAGCTTTTCCTTTGAGGAAAAACCCTAAAAA
>Ga0116181_1003289_pt1 | contig 12681 bp, 7 predicted proteins | sample AD_UKC075_MetaG_FD_89752 | JGI IMG/M metagenome (GOLD analysis project Ga0116181, IMG submission 89752) | Active sludge microbial communities of municipal wastewater-treating anaerobic digesters from USA - AD_UKC075_MetaG | ecosystem: Engineered > Bioreactor > Anaerobic > Digestate | place: USA...
AGAAATTCTGCTCCTTCTATAGAATCGTGTTCTCCTGCTTCCCACCGAGAACGGTAAAAAAGACGGGCCAAAGATCGATATAGAACTTCATCCATCAGGGTGCTTTTTCCCGAGCCAGAGACCCCGGTGATTCCTACCAGAAGTCCCAAAGGAATTTCTACGGTGATATTTTTCAAATTATGAGCCCGTGCTCCTCTGACCACTAACCACTCTTCTCCTGGTTTTTTTCTCTCCCGGGGTAAAGGCACTTCCTTCTTTCCACTTAAATACAGGCCGGTTAAGCTGTGAGGGTTGTTCATTATCTCCAGAACTGACCCTTGAGCTATCACTTCTCCTCCTCTCTCTCCTGCTCCTGGCCCCATATCTACAATAAAATCAGCACTTTTTATGGTATCAGCATCGTGCTCCACCACTAAAACTGTGTTGCCCAAATCCCGCAGATTTTTTAAGGTAGAGAGTAGTTTTTCATTATCCCGGGGGTGTAAACCAATGGTGGGCTCATCTAACACATAAAGAACCCCTACTAACCCCGAGCCAATTTGAGTAGCCAGGCGAATTCGCTGTGCTTCTCCCCCCGAAAGAGTGGAAGCGGGACGATGGAGAGTAAGATAATCCAGGCCTACCTCTTCCAAAAACTTCAACCGGGAAAGAATTTCCCGCATTATGGGCTGGGCGATGACCAGCTCACTTCCGGAAAATTCCAGGTGAGAAAAAAAGGAGCGCAGCTCAGCGATAGTCAAGCGAGAAAGTTCTCCAATGGAGAAGTTCTGGATTTTCACCGACAAGCTCTCTTTCCGCAGCCGGTCTCCCCGACAGGCAGAACAGGTTTTATTAGAAAGATAAGGAGATATTTCTGCTTCTTCCCACCATCCTGTAGCAGAACTCAGTTTTCTCTCCAGATAGTTAATGACTCCTTCAAACTCCCCATCACCATAAAAAATTAAGTTTCTTTCTTCTTCTTGCAATTCCCGAAACGGTTTATCTAAGCTTATTCCTCGAGACTTCAAAAACTTCTTGATCCTCGCTCCCTTATAGCTATCAGAGTCCAACTCTCCCCAGGGTTTCACTGCCCCTTCGGCGATAGTTTTTGACTCATCGGGAACCACCAGAGTAGGATCAACAAAACTCAAAAATCCCAGCCCGCTACAGTCCGGACAGGCCCCATAGGGATTGTTAAAAGAAAACATCCGGGGAGTAATTTCAGGAAAACTAACTCCACAGTCCACACAGGCAAATTGTTCACTGAAGAGGATATCTCTATCTTCTCCCCCCTCTTGAATTCTCACTTTTATTACTCCCTTACCGTAGCGGAGAGCTATTTCTACCGAATCGCTTATCCTCCTTGCCCCATCTTCTTCTACCACTATTCGGTCTACTACCAAATCAATTTCGTGTTTTTTATTCCGGTCTAATTCCACATTTTCCCAATCTTCTAATTCCACCATTTCCCCATTGATGATTACCCGGGCAAAACCATTTTTTAGCATATCCCCTAATAGTTTGCGATATTCCCCTTTCCTTCCCCGCACTAAAGGTGCTAAAATCATCACCCGGGTGCCAGAGGGCAAAGAGAGGATCTCATCGGTTATCTGGGGAATAGTCTGGCGAGCAATGGGTTTTCCACACTCCGGGCAAAAAGCTTTTCCACAGCGGGCAAATAACACTCGCATGTAATCATAAATCTCAGTTACTGTCCCCACTGTAGAGCGAGGGTTGTGAGAAGCAGCTTTCTGGTTTATGGCAATTGCCGGAGATAGGCCTTCAATATAATCGACATCCGGCTTTTCCATTCTTTCTAAAAACTGTCGAGCATAAGAGGAAAGGGATTCCAGATATCTTCTCTGCCCCTCAGCATAGATAGTGTCAAAAGCTAAAGAAGACTTCCCCGACCCCGATAAACCGGTAATAACTACAAAGCGATTGCGGGGGATTTCCACATCCACATTTTTAAGATTATGTTCTCGTGCCCCTTTAACTACAATTCTTCCGTTAGAATTCATACTCTATTCCCAGCCTTCAATTTTTTCATTGTTTCTTTAATTACTCGATTACCAGATTTAATTTTAAGAATTTCGTCTCTCAAAATAGCCGCCTTTTCAAACTCAAGGTCCTGCGCTGCTTTTAACATCTCTTGAGTTAACCTTTCCACCCACTTCTCTTTAGTTTCTCCTTTTTCTTCCAGCCCCTCCACCAATTCCACCACTTCTTCTGCTTCCTTAGATATTCCTTCTTCCTCAGGAAGAAGAGTGCGTACCTCTTTAACTATACTCTGGGGTATTATTCCGTGTTCCTGGTTATACTCCTCCTGGACCTCTCGTCGACGCCTGGTTTCCTTTACCGCTCTTTCTATAGAGCCGGTAATTTCATCGGCATAAAGAATAACTCTACCTTCCACATTGCGAGCTGCCCGACCCATAGTTTGAATAAGAGACACTTCCGAGCGTAAAAAACCTTCTTTATCAGCATCCAGCACCGCTACCAGTGCCACTTCAGGTAAATCCAGACCTTCCCGCAGTAAATTGACTCCCACCAAAACATCGAACTCTCCTCTTCTTAAATCTCTAACAATTTTGGCTCTCTCCAGAGTATCAATTTCGGAGTGGAGATAGCGCACTTTAACTCCCATCCCATAAAGAAAATCGCACAGGTCCTCAGCACTCTTTTTGGTAAGAGTGGTTACCAGAACTCTCTGGTTTTTATCTACCACCTTCCGGATTTCTCCTAATAAGTCTTCTACCTGCCCTCGTGCTTTTCTTATCTCCACTTGAGGGTCTAAAAGACCAGTGGGCCTGATAAGTTGCTCTACTATCTGGTCACTGTGCTGGAGCTCAAAAGGACCGGGAGTAGCAGAGACAAAAATACACCTTTTCACTTTGCTTTCGAATTCCTCAAAAGTAAGAGGCCGATTATCAAAAGCGGAAGGAAGGCGGAAACCAAAATTCACCAGAGATTCCTTCCGCGAGCGGTCCCCTTCCTGCATTCCCCGCAACTGCGGAATGGTAACGTGAGACTCATCAATGATAACCAAATAATCAGGAGGAAAATAATCAAGCAAAGTATAGGGAGGTTCTCCCGGACTTCTGCCATCCAGATGACGGGAGTAGTTTTCTATTCCCGGGCAATAACCAGTCTCTCGCAAAAGCTCCAGGTCATATTTTGTCCTCCTTCTCAATCTCTCTGCTTCCACCAGGCGCCCCTGAGAGAGAAAAAAGTTCACTCTCTCTTCCATTTCTCTTTCAATTCCCCGGAGAGCTCGCTCAAACTCTCCTTCATCTACCAGATAATGCTTGGCAGGATAGATGAATATCTCCTCTCGTCGCTCCACAGTTTTACCACTCACTGGCTCAAATACTTTTATACTCTCCAGCTCCGGACCAAAAAACTCCAGACGCACAGCCATTTCGCTATAAGCGGGATATATCTCCACTGTATCGCCTTTCATCCGGAAATACCCGGGGCTAAATTCAATCTCGTTTCTCTCATAAAGCAGGTCCACAAAGCGCCTGACTAATGCTTCTCTTTTCCACTCCTGCCCTACCTGTAAGTGCAAAATTCTCTTTTCATATTCCCGGGGAGAACCAATACCATAAATACAAGAAACCGAAGCTACTATCACCACATCTCTTCTTTCCATAAGAGAAGAGGTAGCTTTTAACCGCAGGCGATCCAGTTGTTGGTTGATAGAGGCATCTTTTTCGATATAGAGGTCATACTCCGAGACATAAGCCTCCGGTTGATAATAGTCGTAATAGCTAACAAAGTATTCTACCGCATTATCAGGGAAAAAAGCTCTCATCTCGCTGTAGAGCTGAGCAGCCAGAGTTTTATTGTGAGAAATAATAATAGTGGGAAGACCACTTTGAGCGATGACATTGGCCATAGTAAAGGTCTTACCTGACCCGGTAACTCCCAGTAAAGTCTGGTACCGATATCCTTTTTGTAAACCTTCTACCAACTGCCCAATAGCCTGGGGTTGATCCCCACAGGGTTCATAAAGAGAAGAAAGGTGAAAATTATTTTTTTCCATTGGCCTTATTGTTCCTTGTTATTTTCCTACAATAAAAACCCATTAGAAGATTTTCTATTTCAACTCATCCAGCCAATCTTCTATTATTTCTTCCAGCTCCCCCACAGAACCCTCGTTCTTTAAAATAAAATCTGCTCTTCTTCTCAAGCAGTTCAAAAATCTTTGTGATCGCAGACGCTCCTTTATCTCTCTTTTTTTTAATCTTTTGGTTCTCCGTAGCCTTTTTTCTCTTATTTCCTCACCCGCTTCTACAAATATCAACTTATCCCAGAGAGGTTCAAAGCCAGCCTCAAAAAGAACCGCTCCCTCAATTGCTACTATTTGAGAAGGAGGAAGTGAAGCTAACTTTTTCCGTACTTCCTGAAGAAGAACAGGGTGAGTAGCGCTGTTGAGCTTAAAAAGGTTTTCCCAGTTTCGGAAAACCAGTTTTCCCAACTTAGCACGGTCCAGCTCTCCAGTGGGAGTTAAAAAATGAGGACCAAAAACTCTCACTATGTTTTTCCACAGAGGTCCTCCTTTCCGGGAGAGCTCCCGACTCAACCTATCCAGTTCCCAAACCTCTATTCCTTTCTCCCGGAGGATGGAGGCCACCGTGCTTTTTCCCGCAGCAACTCCTCCTCCTATAGCCCACACTACAGGCATAAACTCCCTCCTACCTTTCTTGGTAAATTTCTAAATACCGGGGAATAGAATTTTCCCAGGAAAAATCAGACTGCATGGCATTAGCCACCATCGTGTCCCACAGCTCGCGGTTTTCCAAGTAAGTGTCCAAAGCTCGAGTAACAGCTTTAGATAAATCAGAGAAGGAAAAGCTCTCAAATTGAAAACCAGTGCTTAAATAAGGATTGAAGGGATAATCAATCACTGTATCAATTAACCCTCCCACCCGGCGTACCACAGGTAGCGCTCCATAATTCATGGCAATCATCTGGCTTATGCCACAGGGCTCAAATCGAGAAGGAAGAAGTAACAAATCAGAAGCAGCATACACTAAATGGGACAATTCTTCATCAAACCGGATTGCCGCTACCACTTGAGGGTATTTCTCTTCCATATCTTTTAGAGCTTTCTCATAAACCTCCTCACCCGTTCCCAGAAAAAACCAATACACTGGTAAGTTGAAAAAGAAACCGGGATCGTGCAGAATGAGGTCCACTCCTTTTTGCTCCACCAGACGGGAAACAAAAGAGATTACCGGCCAAGAGAAGTCTTGAGCTCCCGGGAAAAACTTCTTGATCAGATTTTTTTTGTTGATTTCTTTTTTTTCCGGGGAAGAAAGGTCGTAATTTGCCGGCAGGAGAGGATCAGTAGCCGGGTTAAAAACCTCTTTATCTATACCATTAACAATGCCTACTATTTTCTTTTTTTGAGCAATAGCTCGCAATACCCCATCTAATCCTTCTCCAAACTCCGGAGAACATATCTCTCGAGCATAAGTGGGGCTAACCGTGGTTATAACATCAGAAAATATCAGCCCCGCTTTCATCAAATTCAAATTACCATAAAACTCCAGATATTCATGAGTAAAAAGCTGACCGGGGAGGTTGATTAAACGGAAAAGATCTCCTCGACCAATACCCTGATAAGCTAAATTATGAATGGTGAACACTATCTTTTCTGGTCGGGGGCGGTAAGAAGGCCAATATTTTACTATATAGGCGCACAGAAGAGCGCTTTGCCAATCATGAGCATGGACTAAAAAGCTTCCCTCCTGCCATCTTACCAGATACTCAAAGACCGCCCGGGAAAAGAATATAAATCTTTCTAAATCATCAGAATATCCATACATTCTCTCCCGACGGAAGAAATCTTTTCCCTGTACCGCTATAATTTTTCGTTTCTCTTCCTCCATGATGAAAAACTGAGCAACAACTTCTGTATCACCAAAGTAAAACCCTACTTCTCGCTCGGGAGAAAAGGAGTAGTTATCCAGCATTTCCTGATAGGCAGGAAGAAAAAGAGTAACTGGTAAACCGTAATCGGGCAAATACTTAAAAAGCGCTCCAATTACATCTCCCATTCCCCCACTTTTAGCATAAGGATGGGCTTCAGCAGCAACCAATACTACTTCTTCCATACTCATCCTCCCTTAAAATTAATATATCACTCTTTCCCTTCGCTGGAGGGAGAAAAAAGAGAGCGGTTATTTACTCGATTCTTCAAAAGACGTTCTTTAACTTTCCGGAACTCTAAGATTTCCAGCTTTTTAAACAATTTATTTTTATCCACTTTTTGCCATTCCCAGGCTTCTATTTCCAAATCTAAGGGAAGGTGTTCTGCAAGAGCAATCAACTTTCTATTTTCCTCTACCTGGTCTTGATGGCTTTCAATGGCTTCCCGGGTGCGGGGAGGTAAAAGAGAGAGATTCTTTACAATTCCCTCCCAGCTGCCGAATTGCCTGACCAACTTCACTGCTGTTTTTTCTCCTATCCCCGGTACACCAGAAATGTTATCGGAAGGGTCTCCGCTTAAAGCTAAAACATCAACCCACTGCTGGGGAGAAATTCCCCATTCTCTTTCAAATTCTTCCAGGTCTATTCTTTTTAAATTGGTGACTCCCCGCTGGGGTTGAAGGAGCACCGTCCTCTCATCCAGAAGCTGCAGCATATCCAGATCGGAAGTGACCAGAAAAACCTGAAAGTCAGATTTTGCTTTTTCTTTAACAGTTCCCATCAAGTCATCGCCCTCCCAACCGGGCATTTCCAGGACGATAAACCCCATAAGCTCTAAGAGTTCTTTAACCGTCTCTATCTGGGGCTTTAGCTCATCAGGCATAGCCTCCCGTTGAGCTTTGTAGCTCTCTCGAAGCTCGTGGCGAAAAGTCTTTTGGGGATGGTCAAAAACCACCACTACATTAAAAGGGCGATAATCATCAAGAAGCTTCAAAACCATATTCAAAAACCCCAGCACCGCCCCGGTGGGTAAACCAGAAGAGGTAACCAAACGGGGCAAAGCGTAAAAAGCACGGTAAATCAGGGAACTTCCATCTATTACCACTAATTTTTTATCTTCCATTTTCCAACCTCAATCGATTGACAAAGAGGAAATTTCCTCTATAATCTTTTAAGAAAGCCGAAGTGGCGGAACCGGCAGACGCACTAGACTCAAAATCTAGCGAGCTCTGCGCTCGTGCGGGTTCGACTCCCGCCTTCGGCACCACCCTATTTTATTCTCCGAGGTAAAACCCTGTATCAGGATGGAGTAGCGCATCTTCTTCTCCCCGGGTAGCACTAACTTTCACTTCTCTTCCTTCTACCTGTAACTCCACTGTGCTCACACCTCCCGTTTTTTCCGGAGACTCACCAATCTGCTGAGCAAAGATTTTCTCATACAGAGTGGAGAGCTTTTCCTGGAAATTCTCATCCTCTCCGAAACGGGATTCACATTCTTTAATAAACTGATAAACCAATTCCGGATCTTCCCCTTCGGGGTTGAGAATTAAATTATCCAGAGCTCGTTCATACCCTCTTCGCTCATAAGAGTAAAAAAGAGAGCTCAAGTTTCTTCCTCCCCATCTCATTATTCGAGCTCCCAGGTAAGGAGAAATAAAATCTTTCCTCTCCAGAAGCAGAAAAGCTTGAGGCATTAGCTCCCTCCAGGCTTCCTCTTCGCTGAAGGAAGGATTGCCATCTTCCAAAAATATACTTTTTAACCTTCTTATGTCATCTTCTCGAAGCTGGACATAAGAAGGAGCGTAGTAGCGCCACTTCTGGAATACATCCCGGTTATCAGGCTGGACCATTAAAATCATCGTCCACTCCTCCAGGGCTTCCTTTATTTTACCTAACTGCTCCTGGGTTTTCCCCAGCCAATAACGAGCCTCCCAAAAATGAGGATCTATCTCTACTGCTTTCCTGTACCACTCCTCCGCTTGTTCATACTTACCTTGAGAGAAGTAAATATAGGCAGTTTGATAACATTCTTCCCGAGTTTGAGCAAAAATCCCGGGAGCCACTCCCACAATTAGCCACCCTATGATAATCAATTTTCCAATTTTGTTTTTCATCCCGCCAGCCAGATTTCTCCCTCCTCCAGAGCGTCTTTAATCGCCCTTTCTATTTCTTCACTCCAGTCAATACAAAACGATTCTCCCAGTTCCACCGCCCAGCTTTCCTTTTCTCCCTGAACGTGAAGCACCACCGGGAAAGAACCGGGAAAGCGGTGCAGGTAATCTTTCAAAAAGTAAATGGTTTTCAGAGTTTTCTCTCTCTCAGGAATTTCAATATGCACCACCGAAGAGCTTTTTCCTTCCTCCTCTATGTCTATCAGTTCTTCGGCAATTATTTTCCGCTCTCCGTTATCCAGTAAATCTATTTTTCCTACCACCCAAATTATTTGCTTTCGAGAAAGATAGTCCTCCAGCTGGGAAGCTAATTGAGGGAAGAACACTACCTCAACACTACCACTTTCGTCTTCCAGAGTCACAAAATACATATTACCCCCGTTTTTAGTAGTGATTTTTTTGCTTTTGCTTACTATCCCCCGCACTCTCACTTTTACTTCTTGTTTTAAGTTAGAAATCTGCCCCAGAGGAACAGCAGCCCAGGAAGAAGTGCTATCTTCCACCTTCAGAGGATGGTCGCTGATATATAGACCCAGCATTTCTTTTTCCATTCTCAATAGCTCTTCCCGGGGGAGCTCTTCTACTTCTCGAAGAGAAAAGTTCTCTCCCTCATCATTTCCTTCTCCAAAAAGAGATTTTTGCCTTTTTTTACTTTTTTTCTTACGGGAGAGAATAGAGATATCCTCCAGAGAAGCCAAAAGCTGGGCTCGATGGGGGTGAAGCTCATCAAATGCTCCTGCTTGCACCAGACTTTCCAGAACTCTTTTATTTACGGCCCGAGCATCTACTCGCTCCACAAAATCAAAAATGTTCAAGAATTTCCCCTCTCGGCGCCGAGTTAAAATCTCCTCCACCGCACTGTCACCCACATTTTTGATGGCTGCCAGACCAAATCGGATTTTATTTTCGCCCACCACCGTGAAGTTAGCCAGACTCTCATTTATATCGGGCAATAAAACCTGGATACCCAACCTTTTACATTCTCCGATAAATTTAGCCACTTTTTCATTATCACTGGCCACGCTGGTGAGACAGGCCGCCAGATATTCAGTGGGGTAGTGAGCCTTCAAGTATGCCGTTTGATAAGCAATTAAAGCGTAAGCGGCGCTGTGAGATTTGTTGAATCCATAACCGGCAAAATATTCGATGAGGTCAAATATCTCTTCTGCTTTCTGCTTGCTGCATCCTTTCTGTAGCGCTCCTTCTACGAATTTAGCTCTCTGTTCTTTCATAACCTCGGGCTGCTTTTTACCCATCGCCCGACGCAAAATATCTGCTTCTCCCAGAGTAAAACCAGCCAGCTCAGCGGCAATTCTCATAACTTGTTCTTGATATACTATAACTCCGTAAGTTTCTCGTAAAATAGGCTCCAGCACCGGATGAGGGTAGTCTATCTTTACTTTACCATGTTTGCGATTAATAAAATCCTCGATCATCCCGCTGCCCAAGGGGCCAGGACGATAAAGAGCCAAAATGGCTATCAGGTCTTCAATGTTGGAAGGATTTAACCTCCTCAGTAATTCCTTCATACCGCTGCTTTCCAGCTGAAAAACTCCCGTAGTTTCTCCCCGGCGAAGCAGGGAAAAAGTCTCCTCATCATCCAGGGGAATCTTCTCCAAGTCTATTTCTTGGTGTTGGGTATTCTTAATGATCTGCAATGCCTTTTCTATCACCGTTAAAGTCCGCAACCCCAGAAAATCCATCTTCAGCAGTCCCAGCTCCTGCAAAGCATCCATTTCAAACTGGGTAATTATTTCTCCCTCGTTCATCCTCTGCAGAGGAACATAATCAGTAAGGGGCTGATTAGATATCACCACTCCTGCAGCATGCACAGAGGCATGGCGGCACATCCCCTCTATCCGAGAAGCTACCTCCAGAAGATGTTGCAATTCTTTATTCTGCCTGGATAGCTCCCGGAGCTGAGAGTTAGATTCCAGTGCTTTCTTCAGGGTAACTCCCGGGCCTCCAGGAATGAGTTTAGCAATTTTATCTACTTCTCCATAGCTCCAGCCCAGAGCTCTTCCTACGTCTCTTACTGCCTGACGAGCCATCATCCTTCCAAAAGTGATGATTTGCGCTACATTGGTTTTCCCGTATTTTTCCGCTACGTACTCAATAACTTCTCCTCGTCGCTCAAAGCAAAAATCGATATCGATATCAGGCATGCTCACCCGCTCGGGGTTTAAAAAACGCTCAAACAGTAACCCATACTGGAGAGGATCAATGCTCGTAATCCCCAGAGTATAAGCTACGATGCTACCAGCCGCTGAACCTCTTCCCGGTCCTACCATGATACCCTTCTGCCGGGCAAAATTCACAAAGTCCCACACAATCAGGAAGTAGGTAGAATAACCCATGTCCTCGATCACTTTTAACTCGTATTCCAATTGTTCCCGGGCACGCTCCGGAGGAGGCTCTCCATACCTTTTAGCTAAACCCTCCCAGCACAAACTACGAAGGTATCCCGGGGCATCAAATCCTGCAGGAACAGGAAAATCAGGGAGATTGACTTGCCCCAATTCCAAAGTCACCTGACATCGCTCGGCTATCCAGGAAGCATTCTCCAAAGCCTGCGGGCAGTAGGAAAAATCTCTTTCCATCTCCTCCGGTGACTTAAAATAAAACTCAGCAGTAGGAAAACGAAGCCTCTTGGGGTCATCCAGAGTGGTAGCAGTCTGAATAGCTAAAAGCACATCATGCACTGAGGCATCTTCGGCCTCCAAATAGTGGCAATCATTGGTGGCCACTATTTTAATATCATATTTGTTCCCCATCTCCAGGAGTGCCTGGTTAACTATTTTCTGCTCGGGAATTTTATTTTCCTGGATTTCCAGGAAAAAATTATCCTTTCCCAGAATTTCCGCATACTCTAAAGCCACTTGTTCTGCTTTTTCTCTCTCTCCGCTCAAGATTAAGGAGGGAATCTCTCCCGCCAGACACGCCGAAAGGCCAATCAAGCCCCTCGAGTGTTCTCGAAGGAGAGCTTTATCGATGCGAGGCTTATAGTAAAAGCCCTCCAAAAAAGCCTTACTCACTAACTGCACTAAATTCCTGTATCCTTCCTGGTTTTCAGCTAAAAGAACCAAATGGTAAGCGGATTCAGTTCCTCGCACCACTGTTTTTTCAAACCGACTTCCCGGGGCTACATAAACCTCGCAGCCAATGATGGGTTTAATCCCTGCTCTGTGAGCCTGAGCGTAAAAATCCACTACTCAATACATTACCCCGTGATCAGTGATGGCTACCGCTTCCATCCCTTCAGATTTTACTTTATTTATCAAATCTTCAATCCGAATAGCCCCATCTAAAAGGCTATATTCGGTATGAAGATGCAAATGGGTAAAACTCATTTTCACTCCTCACTGGAAAGTACTTTAATCAAAATGTTTCTGGTCAACTCCGGGTCTGCCTGACCTCGGGTCTCTTTCATTACCTGGCCAATTAAAAACTGAAGAGCCTTTTCCTTACCACTCAGGTAATCAGCTACGCTCTGGGGGTTTTTTTCAATGACTTCCCTTACTATATTCTCCAGCTCTTTTTCATCGTTTATGAGTGCCATCCCCCGTCGAGCAACAATTTCCCGCGCTCGAGCTCCACTGGTAAACATCTCTTCTAAAACGCTTTTCGCCATGGTACCGCTAATTTCTTTTCTATCTACCATCTTAAGTAACTCAGCCAAATGGGAAGGAGTAATTTTAGCCCGAGAGATAGTTGTTCCCAGTTCCTTCAAATTCCTGAAAACTTCCGTCACTATCCAATTGCAAACCATGCGGGGTTTATTAAAATTCCGCAGGGTATCTTCAAAAAAATCGGCTATTTCTCGATCTTGCACCAATATTTCTGCTTCTCCCTGAGAAAGTTCATACTGAGTCATAAATCTCTCTTCTTTTTCTAAGGGTAACTCCAAAAGCCCCGACTTTATTTCCTCAATCATTTCCGTTTTCAGAGAAAAAGGTAGCAAATCCGGATCAGGAAAATAGCGGTAATCTTCTGCCTCTTCTTTCCCTCGGGCCGAAACGGTCACCCCCTTTATCTCGTCCCAGTGGCGAGTTTCCTGAAAAACGGGTTTCCCCTCTTCTAAGAGCTTTCTCTGTCTCTCCACTTCGTAGCTCAGGGCCCGGTAAACCGAACGAAAAGAATTCATATTCTTAACTTCTACTTTAACTCCAGTAAGCGAAGAAGAAGAAAGAGAAATATTAGCGTCACAACGCAAAGATCCTTCTTCCATATTACCATCACTCACTTCCAGATAGCAAACTATGTTACGCAACATCATTAAGCAGTCTCGAGCTTCTTCAGGAGAAGACAGATCGGGCTCGGTAACTATCTCCACTAAAGGAATCCCGCACCTATTACAATCCACGCCTGATGTTCCAGGGGGGAGAAATGCTCCCTCGTGAACCAATTTGCCGGCGTCTTCTTCTATGTGTATTCTTCTGATTCTCGCCTTCTTTCTTACCCCCTGACTGTAGAATTCTAAAAAACCATCTCTTCCTATTGGTAATTCGTACTGAGAGATTTGATATCCCTTAGGTAAAGCGGGATAAAAATAGGCTTTACGATGAAACAGTGCCTGAGGGAGAAGCTGACA
>Ga0116181_1003290_pt1 | contig 12680 bp, 9 predicted proteins | sample AD_UKC075_MetaG_FD_89752 | JGI IMG/M metagenome (GOLD analysis project Ga0116181, IMG submission 89752) | Active sludge microbial communities of municipal wastewater-treating anaerobic digesters from USA - AD_UKC075_MetaG | ecosystem: Engineered > Bioreactor > Anaerobic > Digestate | place: USA...
CCGTCCGAGGTGCCGCGCAGCAGCCGCACGGTGAGCCCCGCCTCGCTGAACTCCTGGCCGTCGTAGACGAGCTGGAGGTCGTCGGTCAGGATCTCCAGCCCGCCGCCGGGAAGCGGCGCGACGGTGAAGGGCGGAACGGGGAAGTCGCGCGACACGACGAGCTGGGTGGGCCGGTCGACGAACTCACCCTTCTCGTTCCACTCCATCCGGATCAGCCGCGGGGTGAGCACGGTGAACCGGTAGGTGTCGCCGACGACGACGGCGTCGGGATTGGCGGGCGCGGCGCGTCCGTCGGACAGGGAGATCATGTGCGTTCCTCGGTGGGCGGGATGAAGGCTAAATTCGGATCTTGCCGCACCTATTTCTCGGATCTAGCCGAGAGGTTGGCCCGGCGAGCCAGCGGATCAAGCGAGGCGGAGGACGCGGGACTCCCAGGGGGCCAGCACCGACGGGTCCGGGTCCGCGTGCGTGCCGAGGACCAGCTCGGCGTCGGCATGGGCCGGGAGGCCCCCGCCGGGGATCTCCGCGGGGGTCGAGGAGCAGTTGGCAAGGACCAGCAAGCGCGAGTCTCCCAGCGTCCGGGTGAACGCCCAGATCTGCTCGTGGTCCGGGAGGAGGAGCTCGAAGCGGCCCTCGCGGACCGTCTCGTCGTTGTGGCGCAGCCGGATCAGCCTCTGGAAGTGCGCGAACACCGAGCCGGGGTCGGCGACGGCGGCGCGCGCGTTGATCTCGACGCGGTTCGGGTTGGCCGGCAGCCACGGGGTCCCGGTGGTGAACCCGGCGTGCTCGGTGTCGTCCCAGTGGACGGGGGTGCGGGCGTGGTCGCGGCTCTTCGCGGCCAGCGAGGCCAGGATGTCGTCCTCCGGGATGCCGCGGGCGGTGGCGAGCCGGTGGTAGTTCAGGGTCTCTACGTCCTGGTAGTGGCCGATCTGCGTGAACGGCGAGTTCGTCATGCCGAACTCCTCGCCCTGGTACACGTAGGGGGTCCCCTTGTGCAGGTGCAGGACGGTCGCCAGCGTCTTCGCGGAGTTGATCCGGTGCTCGGCGGAGTCGTCGCCGAACCGGGAGACGGCGCGCGGCTGGTCGTGGTTGTCCCAGTACAGGGAGTTCCAGCCGGCCTCGGCCAGGCCGTACTGCCAGTCGGCGAGGTTGCCCTTCAGCGCGGGGAGGGAGAGGGGTGCGAGGTCCCACTTCGATGCCCCGGGGACCTGGTCGATGCCCATGTGCTCGAAGGTGAACACCATGTTCAGCTCGCGCCGGGCGGGGTCGGTGATGCGCTGAGCGACCTCGATCGTCGCGCCCGGGGTCTCGCCGACGGTGATCAGGTTGCGCTCGTCGAGGCCGACCTCGCGGTTCATCTCGGCGAGGAACTCGTCCAGCCGGGGGCCGTTGGCGATCTCGCCGAAGCTGGCCGAGTTGGGGTCGATGACGTCCTCCGAGACGAGCTCGGCGGGCTTGGAGATCAGGTTGATCACGTCCATCCGGAACCCGTCGACGCCGCGGTCCACCCACCAGCGCATCATCTCGTACACGGCCTGCCGGACGTCCTCGTTCTCCCAGTTCAGGTCCGGCTGAGCCGGGCTGAAGATGCCGAGGTAGTACTGGCCGCTCGCCGGGTCGTAGGTCCAGGCCGACGGCGCGAAGGCCGCGGGCTTGTCGTCGGGCTCCGCACCCGGGGTGCCCGGCTCCGCACCGGGCCGGGCGGGCCGCCAGTAGTACCAGTCACGCCTGGGCGAACCGGGGTCGCGGGACTCCTGGAACCACGCGTGCTGGTCCGAGGTGTGATTCACGACCAGGTCCATCACCAGCTTCATCCCCCGCGCGTGCGCCTGGGCGATCAGCTCGTCCAAGTCCTCGAGTGTCCCGAACAAGGGATCGATGTCCTGGTAGTCGGAGATGTCGTAGCCGTTGTCGATCTGGGGGGATCGGTACACCGGCGACAACCACAGGACGTCGACGCCGAGCTCGACCAGGTAGTCGAGCCGCGACGTGATGCCCGGGATGTCGCCGATCCCGTCGCCGTTCGAGTCCTGGAACGAGCGCGGGTAGACCTGGTACACGACCGCGGACCGCCACCAGCCGTCGGGCCGATTGTTCGTCGTCTGGGTGCGGTCTGCGGTCATGAGTTTTCCTTTCGTTGTTCTCCTTGTGGGTTAGCCCTTGACGGCGCCCTGAGTCACGCCCTCCATCACCCATCGCTGAGTGAAGAGGTAGGCGACGATGGCCGGCGCCATCGCCATCAGGTACGACGCGAAGCTGACGTTGTAGTTGTTGCTGAACTGGTTCTGGAACAGGTTCTGCCGCACCGGGAGGGTCTGCAGGGCCGGGTCCGAGATGATCAGCGACGGCATCATGAAGTCGTTCCACGCGTAGAGGAAGGCGAAGATGCCCACGGTCGCGCTCATCGGCGCGAGCAGCGGGAAGATCAGCTTCCAGAACGTCTGCCACGTCGTCGCCCCGTCGACGCGGGCCGACTCCTCCAGCTCCAGCGGGATCGAGCGCAGGAACGCGGTGAACAGCAGCACGCTGAAGCTGAGCTGGAACATCGTCGCCAGCAGGACGACGCCGACGGGGTTGTCCAGCCCGAACCGGCCCGTGAGCTGGATCTGGGGCAGCGCGACCACGGGGAACGGGATGAACATCGCGGCCAGCAGGTAGAAGAACGACCAGCGGAACAGCCGACGATCCCAGTTGCGGATGATCGCGTAGGACGCGAACGCGGCGAGGAAGATCGTGAGCACCACCGTGCCGGCGGTGACGAACAGCGAGACACCCGCGCCGACCGGGAACTTGGTGAGGTTCCAGGCCTCGACGAAGCCGTCGACCGAGATCGGCGACGGGAACGAGAAGGCGTTGCCGTCGACGGCCTGCGAGGTCGTCTTGAACGCCATCGAGATGGTCACGTACAGCGGGAGCAGCACCGTGACCGCGCACAGGATCAGGATGATGGTGCCGGACCAGTTGACCCGCTCCATCTTGACCTTGAGCGGACGGGCGGGCGCCTTGGTGGTGGGAAGAGCCTGAGTCGACATCAGAATGCGTTCCTTCCGCGCGTCAGCGACAGCTGGAGGATGGAGATGAGGATGGCCACGACGAAGAAGATCGTCGCGTTCGCCATCTGGTAGGCGTAGTCGCCGCCGTTGAAGCCCGCGATGATCGTCATCGCGACGCTGCGGGTGGCGGTACCCGGGCCGCCGTTGGTGAGGCCGACGATGATGTCGTAGGCGTTCAGGAAGCCCTTGAAGCCCAGGATGATGTTGATCACCACGTACCCGGCCACCAGGGGGACGGTGATGCGGGTGAGCTGCTGGAACTTCGTCGCGCCGTCGATGTCCGCCGCCTCGTACACGTCGCCGGGCACCGAGAGCAGGCCGGCGATGTAGATCAGCAGCGTGCCGGGGATCGCCTGCCAGGCGGTCACGGCGACGATGGCGACCCACGCCAGGTCGGGGTTGGCGAGCAGGCTGGTCTCCAGCGCCTCGATCCCGAGCGCCGTCCCCAGGGCGGGGAGCGAGTTGGAGAACAGGAAGTTGAAGACGTAGGCGATGATGATGCCCGAGATGACCATCGGGATCACGAAGATCGTCCGCAGGCCCGTCTTGAACCGGATGCGCGACACCAGGCCGACCGCCAGCATGAACGCGATGGCGTTCACGACGAGGACCGTGGCGATCGAGAACCCGAACGTGAACAGGTAGCTCTGCAGGATGGCCGGGTCGCTGAAGGCGGCGACGTAGTTGGTCAGCCCGATGAAGCTCCAGTCGCCGATGCCGATCGAGTCGGTGAAGCTGAAGAAGATGCCGATGATGCCGGGGATCGTGATCGCGAGCGTGAACAGGATCAGGCTGGGCAGGAGGAACAGGTAGTAGATCGGCTCGACGCGGCGCTTGGTGCGGCGCACCTTCTGGCCGCCGACGACCTCGGTAGTGGTCGTGCTCATGTCAGGACTCCTTCTTCGCCGGGGCGCGGAACGCGAGGCGGGCCCAGTCGGCGTCCATCGTCGCGAGGTACTGGCCGGCGTCGCCGCCGAGCGCGATGGCCTGCGCGTAGTTGAACACCGGGATCGTCTTGGGGACGAGCACCGACGGGCCCTGGTAGATCTCGCCGGCGTCGATGAAGGGGATCATCCCCTCGATGCGCGGGTCGTCGTGCGCGGCCGCGGTGCTGGTGGGGGTGAAGCCGAGCTGAGAGGCGTTGTACGCCTCGATGTTCTCGGGCTGGAACAGGTACTCGAGGAAGTCGCGCGCGGCCTCCTTGTGGTTCGAGCCCTCGGGGATCATCGCGGCGAGGTCGAGGTTGACGCGCACGGAGCGGTCGGCCGGGTCGTCGGTCATCGGCAGCGGGAACGTGCCGAGCGCGAGGTCGGGCGACGTCTTCGCGATCTCGCTGAACGCCCACGGGCCCTGCAGGTACATGGCCGCCTCGCCCTTGGCGAAGGCCAGGTTGCCGTCGTTGTAGCCGCGGCTGGGGGCGTCCTTGTTGATGTAGTCGTCGAGCAGCTGCTGCATCTTGTCCATCGGCTCGGCGAAGTCCTTGGAGAACGACGTCTCCGAGTCCGGGCCGACGTCGGCGCCCTGGGCGGAGAGCCGGTCGAAGAAGTCGATCACGTCGATCGAGCCGCCAACGGTGTAGTCGTACCAGCCCTGGCCGACCGTCCAGTCGTCCTTGAGCGTGGCGTAGAACGGGGTGACGCCCGCCGCCACCAGCTTCTCGCAGACGTCGATCAGCTCGTCCCACGTCGTCGGGACCTGGAGGTTGTTGGCCTCGAAGATCTCCTTGTTGTAGATCACGGACGCGGCCATGACGGAGAACGGAAGCGCGCTCTGGCGCCCCTCGCAGACCCCGTACTGGTCGAGGAGCGGCTGGTACGACTCCTTCATCTGCGACGCCGCGGTCGTGTCGCTGAGGTCGCTCAGCGTGCAGCGCTCGACGAAGCGGGCGACCTCCATGTTGTAGTTCGCCAGCATGAGGTCGGGCGGGTTCCCCCGAACGAAGCTGGCGGAGACGACGTCGACACCCGAGGTGTCGATGTTGACCTGGACCTTGTCCTGCGAGGCGTTGTACTTCGCGACCACGTCGGTCATGAACTCGATGGCCTCGCGCTTGCTGAACGTGAACCGGACGGGCTCACGCCCGTCGGCCACGGAGCATCCCGCGAGGCCGACGCTGACGAGAGTCAGCGCAAGGGAGCCCGCGACGGCGCGCGCCACCTTCTGTGGATTGAAAGACACCGGTGTCCCTCCATTGATAAATATGCCCACTAAATTGAGCGACCAGAAGAAGTCTGGCTGGTCTATAGTGCCTGGGGCCGGCATAGGAGTCAAGGGGGCGTCGAGATGGCGAGTTACGCCGACGGATACCTGCGACACCGGGCGAGCACGGCGGCGGTGCTGGAGTTCGCCTGGGACGCGGGCGCCTTCCGCGCGGACCACGTCATCTCGGCCGTCGGGCTCACCAGGTCGACGGCGCTCTCCGCCCTGGACTCGCTGATCGACATCGGCCTCATCCAGGAGCTTCCGAACGCGGGCGCGGAGGACGGATACCGGATGGGGCGGCCCGCGCGCCGGTTCCAGCTGCGCGCCGAGGCCGGCGTCGTGATCGGCGTCGACGCGGGCGACTACCGCATCACCGCCATCGCCTCCGACCTGGCCGGTCAGGTGCTCGCCGAGGAGCACCTGGGCGTGCTCGGCTTCTACGCGGGCGGGCAGCACGAGGATCGGCAGGGGGCCGTGTTCCGGGTCATCGACGCCGCGCTGGCGTCTGCCGGGCGCTCGCGGGCCGACGTCATCGGCGTCGCGGTCGGCGTCCCCGCCCCGGTCGACGGCGACGGCAGGTCCCCGTCCCACACCCTCGGCTTCTGGCAGCAGATGAACGCGGGCCTGCAGGACGCCCTCGGGCGCGAGTTCCCCGCCGTGCGCGTGGAGAATGACGCCGCGCTGGCCGCCGTCGCGGAGAGCAGCCTCGGCGAGGCGCGCGGATGCGACGACTTCGTCGCGATGATGATCGGGCGCCGACTCGGCGCCGGCGTCTTCCTCGGCGGACAGCTCGTGCGGGGCGGCCACGGCGCCGTCGGCGAACTCGAGGCCTTCGTCTACGTCTCCGGGGTCGGCGGCGCGCAGGGCTTCGGGCTGCGCGCGGAGCGCTGGCTGGAGCGCGCCCTCGAGGAGGGGCGGGTCCCCGACGGGCACCCCTGGGCGCGGCTGGCCGGCGCCGAGCTGAAGGCAGAGGACGTGCTCGGCGCCGCCACCCTCGACGACCCGGTCACCAAGCCGATGCTGGACGAGCTCGGCGAGACGCTCGGCCGCGTCTGCGGCGTCGTCGCCCGGTTCTACGACCCGACGAGGATCATCGTCTGCGGCGCGATGGCGGGAGCCCTCGGCGATGTGCTCGAACTCGCGCGCGGGTGGACCCGGGCGGAACCCGGGCTGCTGCCCGTGGAGATCGTCGCCTCTGGCCTCGGCGGCGACGTCGTCTCGCTCGGCGCCGCGTCCGCCGCCCGGGAGGCGGCCCGCGACGTCGTCCTGCCGCTTCTCACCGCCCGCCGCGCCGCCACCAACTGACCTCCCCCTGGCGCCGCCGAGCGGCTGTGGCCCCGGAACATGCTCAAAGTCTGGTGGGGGTCAGGCTCGGGTGAGGCGGACGAGGACCGCGTGCTCGGGCATGAGATCCGGGAACCGGAGGCCGACGCCGCTCAGGATCCGCCCGGGGAGGGTGACCCCCTCCTGCCACCAGGCCCAGGACTCGGGGAACCGCGGGTCGTACTCGACGGGGGATCGGACCCCGTCGGGGAGCAGCTCCTCGAGGCGGTAGTCGGCGTCGGCGTCGAGGCCGGGGAGCGCGATCGCCGGCCCGGGGCGCACGGGCGACGTCGCCACGCGCATGAGGCTGAACACGGCGTCGTCCTTGTCCGCGGAGACCACGCCGTGGACGCTCCAACCCGCGTCGGGATGGTCGACGTGGACCACGCGCCCGGTGTGCAGCAGGTGGCGAAGCTCCTTGTGGAGGGCGATCCACGCGGCGAGGTCGGCGCGCTCCTCGGCGGACGCCTCCAGCAGGTTCCACTCGACGCCCATGTGGCCGAACATCGCGGTGGACGCGCGGACGGTGAGCCCCAGGGTGCGGCCCGTGGTGTGCGACGTCGTGGAGGCGACGTGGGAACCCATCAGCTCGGGCGGAAGGAGGAGCGCGGTCCCCGCCTCGATCTGCTGGCGCTCGAGCGGGTCGATGCAGTCCGAGGCCCAGACGCGTACCGCCATCTCCATGATGCCGAGGTCGATGCGGCCGCCGCCCCCCGCGCACGACTCGATCTCCAGGCCGGGGTGCTCCGCGAGCACGGTCCCCATCAGCCGGTAGGTGGCCAGGGTCTGCGCGTGGTAGGCGGGGCGGCCGGTCAGCGGGGAGACCGCCTCGTAGAGGTCGCGGTTGAAGTCCCACTTGATGAAGTCGATCCTCGTGTCGGCGAGGACCGTCCGCATCTGGCCGAGCACGTGCGCGAAGGCCTCCGGGTTGGTCAGGTCGAGGACGTGCTGGCCGCGCGCCTGCTGCGGGCGGTGGGTTCGGGGCGAGAGGACCCACTCGGGGTGCGCGCGGGCCGCGTCGGAGTCGAGGTTGACCATCTCGGGCTCGAACCACAGGCCGAACTCCATGCCGCGCGCGTGCACCGCGTCGGCGAGGGGGGCGAGGCCGTTCGGCCACACCTCGCCGGAGACCACCCAGTCGCCGAGGCCCGAGGTGTCGTCGCGGCGCGAGCCGAACCAGCCGTCGTCCAGCACGAAGCGCTCCGCGCCGGCCTCGGCAGCGACGTCGACGAGCCGGAGCAGCCGGTCGAGCGAGTGGTCGAAGTAGACGGCCTCCCAGGCGTTGAAGGTGACGGGGCGGGGCGTCGTCGGGTGGTGCGGCCGGGCGCGCAGGTACTCGTGGACGCGCGCGGAGGCGTCGTCCAGCCCCTCGCCCCAGGTGGCGTAGAGCCACGGCGTCGCGTAGGACTCCCCGCGCGCGAGGACGACCTCGCCGGGCAGCAGCAGCTCGCCGCCGATCAGCGCGTTCTGGCCGACGACGTTGCGCTCGGCGACGGTGCGGGTGTTGCCCGACCATGCCACGTGGACGTAGTGGACCAGCCCGCGGTTCCAGCCCGTGCCTGGCGCGCAGGTGCCGTGGACGACGGACGCGGCGTGGCCGCGCGCCACCCGCACGGCCTGCTCGTGGGCGCCGATCGTGAACTCGTGGAACGCGATGGCGCGCTCGCGCAGGTGGTGCCCGGACTGGTCGACGACCTGGGTCTCGGCCGCGGGGACGGGGAGCGCGAGCAGCAGCGAGTCGACGGCGTAGCCGTCCTCGCCGCGGTTGGCGAGCTCGGCGCGGGCGCGCAGCAGGCCGGACGCGGCGAGGCGCAGCTCGATCGTCAGGTCGAGGTCGGCCTCGTCGTCGTGGGCCGCGATCCGCACCTCGGTCGGCGCGCCGTCGGTGCCGTCGGTGGCGAGGACCTCGACCGCGACGGGGCGGAACGCCGAGAACTGGCCGAGGCCGGCGCGCGAGCCGACGAGGCCCGGCGTCCCGAGCCACCCGTCGGCCTGGGTGGGGACGAGGGGGAGGCGGGGCGCGACGTCGGCGCACCCGGAGACGACGCCGACCCGCGCGTCCGCCCAGACGGCCAGGGCCTCCGGCGCGAGCGGGCCGAGGTCGGCGCCCCAGTACAGGACCTCCGCCGGCGACGAGGCGGGGCAGTCGATCACGACCGACGTCCCGCCGGCGCGCAGGTGGAGCTGCGCGGGAAGCGCGGCGGTCGTGAGGACGGGGTTCGCGGGGGCGAGGTCTGTCATGGCGTCTTCTTCTTGTCGGGCCACCGGATCGGGCCGCCGAAAGCGGGTAGGACAAGCCTACACACTTACCTCTACCTTGAAGCTAAATCCGTGGGGCGGGCGCGCTGCTGCCATAATCGGGGGATGCTCCTTTCCCAGTTCGACGCGTCGTCGCGCAGGATCGTCGAGGCGGTGCTGAGGCACGGGCCGTTGTCGCGGGCCGACATGGTCGAGCGTCTCGGGCTCAGCTCGGGCTCGCTCACGCGCCTGACGGGGCCGCTGCTCGCGGCGGGGATCCTCCGCGAGGGGGAGCCTCGGGCGGCGGCGATCGGACGGCCGCGCCAACCGCTCGAGGTGGTCGACGACGCCGCGCGCTTCCTCGGCGTGAAGGTCGTGTCCGGGCGGATCTACGCGACGCTCGTGGGGCTGGCCGGCGTCGTGCACGCCGCGGCCGAGGCGCCCGCAGACACGGGCTCCGCGGAGTCGACGGCCGACGCGATCGCCGCCCTCCTCGAGCGGCATTCCCCGGAGTGGGCGCCCGAGGCGGTCGGCGTCTCGCTCGCGGCCGCGGTGGATGCGGAGGGCAACGCGCGGGCGGCGGGCTTCCTCGGCTGGGAGGGCGGCAACATCGTCCGCGCCGTCGAGGCCTCCGCGGGGCTCTCCTGCGCGGCGATCAAGGACGTCGACGCCCTCACGCTGGCCGAGCACTGGTTCGGCCACGGCCGCGGCACCCGCGACTTCGTCGTCCTGACCGTCGGCGAGGGCGTGGGGTCCGGCGCCGTCGTCGACGACACCCTGCTCGGCGGCCACCTGGGCTTCGCCGCGCTGCTCGGCCGCGCCTGGCTGAGCGACGGGCGCAACGCCGGCGAGGTGCTGTCCACCGCGCCGCTGCTGGCCCGCGCCGGCGCCGCGGCGGGGCGGACGCTCGACGCGGCCGACCTCCTGGCCGACGACCCCGCCGTCGGCGCCGTCCTGGACGACGCCGCCGACGCCCTCGGCGAGCTGGTCGCGCTCGCGATGATCGCCTACGGCCCCGAGCGGGTCCTGATCGCCGGCGAGGGCGTCTCCCCGTTCGTCGCCCGCGAGGCCGCGATCCGGCGCGGCATCGTCCGCCACGCCTACGAGGGCGACCGCCTCCCCGAGCTGGCGCTCGGCGAGGACCTCGACTTCTTCGACTGGGCCCGCGGCGGCGCGGCCCTGGCCATCCGGCACGTGCTGCGCTGACGCCCCGTGAGTCGGCTACTTGATGGAGCCGCGCGTGACGCCGGAGATGACCCAGCGCTGGGCGAGGACGTAGACGATCAGCAGCGGGGCCATCGCCATCAGGTAGGAGGCGAACGACACCGTGTGGTCGATGTTGAACTGGCCCTGGAAGATCGACTGCCCGAGGACGAGCGTGCGGTCGGCGGGGTCGGTGAGCAGCACCAACGGCATGATGAAGTCGTTCCACGCCCAGACGCAGGTCAGGATGCCCACCGTCGCGTTCATCGGGGCGAGCAGCGGGAAGATGACCTTCCAGAACACGCCCCACGTCGACGCGCCGTCGACCCGCGCGGCCTCCTCCAGTTCGATGGGGATCGAACGAACGTAGGCGGTGTAGATGAAGACGTTCATCGAGATGCCGAACACCGTGTACAGGATGACAAGGCCCCACTTGTTGTCCAGGCCCAGCATCGCCGTCTGCTGCACGAGCGGCAGCATGATGATCGGGAACGGGATGAACATCGCGGAGAGGAAGTACAGGAACGCACCCTTGAAGAAGGGCTTGTGCATGTTGCGCGCGATGGCCCACGACACGATCGAGCTCGTCAGGAGGGTGAGGATCACCGTCAGGACCGTGATGATCCCCGTGTTGGCCAGCGCCCTCGGGAACTGGGCCGCGGTCCACGCGTCGGAGAAGTTCGCCAACCGCACCTCGGTGGGCCACTCGAAGCCGCTGGAGTTCAGCAGCTGCTCGGGCGTCTTCAGGGCGACGACGACCGCGAGGTAGAGCGGGACGAGGACGGTGAGGGCAGCCACGGCGATGAACGCCGTCGCCCACCAGTTGATGCGTTCGGGGCCGAGCCGACGGCGTCGCCTCGGGCCGTTGGCCGCGGCCGCGACGGCGGTGGACGGGGCCAGCTGTGCGGTGCTCATCAGGAGTCCGCCTCTCCCGTGCCCAGGCCCTTGAACTGGATCAGCGACACGATGGTGATGACGATGAAGAAGATGACGGCGTTGGCCGTCTGGTAGGCGAACTCGCCGCCGCTGAGGCCGCCGCGCTGGATGAGCATGGTGACGGACTCGGTGGCGGTGCCCGGCCCGCCGTTGGTCAGCGCGACGCTGGCGTCGTACACCTGCAGGAAGCCCTTGACGCTCAGCACCATGTTGATGGTGAAGTACGCCCAGATCATCGGGAAGGTGATGGTGCGGAACTGCTGCCAGGGCGTGGCGCCGTCGAGCGACGCCGCCTCGTACAGCTCGACGGGGATGGTCTGCAGGCCCGCCAGGTACAGGATGATCGCGAACGCGCAGGCCTGCCAGACCGAGAGGGCGACGATGGCCGTCCAGGCCCAGGTGGCGTTGGTCAGGATGTTGTCCGCGAACAGCGGGATCCCGGCGAGCAGCCGCGGGGCGGAGGTGCCGAAGAGGAACTTGAACACGTAGCCGACGATCAGCATCGCGAGCACGTAGGGGACGAAGAACACCCCGCGGAAGAAGTTCCGGGCGGCGATCTTCGCGTTCAGCGCGAGCGCGATCACGAGCGAGATCACGTTGGTGAGGATGGTCGCCGTGATCGCGAACAGGAACGAGAACCCGTAGGCGCCCAGCACGCGGTCGTCCCGGAACAGGTTGGCGTAGTTCGACAGCCCGATGAACTTCCAGTCGCCGAAGCCCGCGTAGTTCGTGAAGCTGTAGAACACGCCGGTCAGCACCGGGAAGGTGTGGAAGAAGGCGAAGAGCAGGACCATCGGCGCGACGATCCAGTAGTAGGTGCGCATGCGCACGCCGGAGCGGGGCGCGCCCGGCGCCGCCGCGGGGGATGTGGAGGTGGACATCGCTCTCGCTTCCCTTACTTGATCGTCCGAGCGGCGACCTTCGCCCACTCGTTGTCGAGCCGCACGAGGGCGGCCTGGGGGTCGTTCTCCATCAGGCCGCGGGCCACCAGCGCATCGAGCGGGATGCCCGCGGGGACCTGGTGGTCGATGAAGCCCGCGATTCGACCATCGTCGAAGAACGGCTTCACGTCCTGGAGCGCGGGTTCGTCGCTCCACTTCGCGCCGATCACCGACGGGATCATGTTCTGGGACTGGGCGAACCGCTCGATGATCTCGGGGCGGAACATGAACTCGACGAACCTCTTGGCCTCCTCCAGGTGGGGCGTGCCGCGCCCGATCATGACCGCGACGTCGACGCCGCTGACGAGCAGGCGGTCGTCCGCGCTGTCGGTCATGGGGTAGGGGAAGATGCCCGCCTCGATGTCGGGGTTGGCCTGCTTGATGGGGTTCATGGCCCAGACGCCCTGCATGTACATGGCGGTCTCGCCGCGGGCGAACGCGCCGTTGCCGTCGTCGTAGGTCCGGCCGCGGAAGCCCTCCTGGGCGTAGGAGTAGAGCTTCGCCTGGCGCTCGCCGGTCTCGGCGAAGTCCTTCTGGAAGGAGGCGGCGGAGTCCGGGCCGACGGCGGCGCCGAGCTCGCGCATCTGGTCGAAGAAGCCGTCGCGCGCGGGGTAGGCGCCCATGCCGTTGAACGACGGGAGCACCGTCCAGGAGTCGGCGAGCGTGCCGTAGAACGGCGTGATCCCGGCGGCCGAGAGCTTCTCGCACACCTCGATCAGCTCGTCCCAGGTCTCGGGGACCTCGAGCCCCTGCTCGCGGAAGATCGCCTTGTTGTAGATGATCC
>Ga0116181_1003299_pt1 | contig 12662 bp, 9 predicted proteins | sample AD_UKC075_MetaG_FD_89752 | JGI IMG/M metagenome (GOLD analysis project Ga0116181, IMG submission 89752) | Active sludge microbial communities of municipal wastewater-treating anaerobic digesters from USA - AD_UKC075_MetaG | ecosystem: Engineered > Bioreactor > Anaerobic > Digestate | place: USA...
ACAGACCCAGTTGCAGGACACCTTTGGCATCAACATGGTGGCGCTGGTCAACGGCCAGCCCAAACTGTGCAACCTGAAGGATCTGGTGCAGGTGTTCCTGCAACACCGCCGCGAAGTGGTCACCCGTCGTACGGTATTCAACCTGCGTAAGGCACGCGACCGTGGCCATGTGCTCGAAGGTCTGGCCGTGGCACTGGCCAATATCGACGAATTCATCGCGCTTATCCGCAACGCCCCCACTCCCCCTGTGGCCAAGGCCGCCCTGATGGAGCGCACCTGGGACAGCAAGCTGGTGCGCGAAATGCTCACCCGCACCCGCTCCGACGGAGGCGTGGTGAATGCCGACGACTACCGCCCTGAAGGCCTGGAGCGTGAATTCGGCCTGGGCAGCGACGGCATGTACCGCCTGTCCGACACGCAAGCCCAGGAAATCCTGCAAATGCGCCTGCAACGCCTGACCGGGCTGGAGCAGGACAAGATCGTGGCCGAGTACAAGGAAGTGATGGCCGAAATCGACGACCTGCTCGACATCCTGGCCAGGCCCGAACGGGTATCCACCATCATTGGGGAAGAGCTCACCGCCATCAAGCAGGAGTTCGGTCAGACCAAGATCGGCGTGCGCCGCAGCCAGGTCGAACACAGCTCCTTCGACCTCTCCACCGAAGACCTGATCACCCCCACCGACATGGTGGTCACACTCAGCCACAGCGGCTATATCAAGAGCCAGCCACTGTCTGAATACCGCGCCCAGAAACGCGGTGGGCGCGGCAAGCAGGCCACGGCGACGAAGGAAGACGACTGGATCGACCAGCTCTTCATCGCCAACACCCACGACTACATCCTGTGCTTCTCCAACCGTGGCCGCCTGTACTGGCTCAAGGTCTGGGAAGTGCCCGCCGGCTCGCGCGGCTCGCGCGGCCGCCCCATCGTCAACATGTTCCCGCTGCAAGATGGCGAGAAGATCAACGTCGTGCTGCCGCTCACCGGCGACATGCGCAGCTTCCCGGCCGACCGCTATGTGTTCATGGGAACCAGCATGGGCACGGTCAAGAAGACAGCGCTCGACGAATTCAGCCACCCGCGCAAGGGCGGCATCATTGCCGTCAACCTCGATGACGGAGACTACCTGATCGGCGCCGCTCTCACCGACGGCCAGCACGACGTGATGCTGTTCAGCGACGGCGGCAAGGCCGTGCGCTTCGACGAGAACGACGTGCGCCCGCTGGGCCGCCAGGCCCGCGGCGTGCGCGGCATGACGCTGGAAGACGGCCAGAGCGTGATTGCCATGCTGGTGGCCGAAGATGAAACGCAGAGCGTACTGACCGCCACCGAAAACGGCTACGGCAAGCGCACCTCGATCACCGAATACACCCGCCACGGCCGTGGCACCAAGGGCATGATCGCGATCCAGCAAAGCGAGCGCAACGGCAAGGTCGTGGCCGCCACCCTGGTGCATGCGGACGACGAAATCATGCTGATCACCGACAAGGGTGTACTGGTGCGCACCCGCGTGGCAGAGATCCGCGAACTCGGCCGCGCCACCCAAGGTGTCACCCTGATCGCACTGGATGAAGGCGCACAGCTCAGCGGGCTGCAGCGTATCGTGGAAAATGATGCCCGCTTGGCTGCTGGGGATGAGGATACGGGCGAAGGCAACACCGACACACCGTCTGCACCTGACGCCTGACACGCCCAATCGCTATATTTTGTATAGCTTCATGCCCGCATAAAAAGTGCGCATGAAGCGTATTTCATTGAAATTTCAGCATGCAACGTCCCTACAACTTCTCCGCAGGCCCCGCCGCCATTTCGCCAGAGGTACTGTCCCTGGCTGCCAGCGAAATGCTGGATTGGCATGGCAGCGGCATGGGCGTGATGGAGATGAGCCACCGCGGCAAGGAATTCATCTCCATTTACGAAGCCGCAGAAGCAGACCTGCGCGAGCTGCTGGCCGTGCCGCCCCAGTTCAAGATCCTGTTCATGCAGGGCGGCGGCCTGGCCGAAAATGCCATCGTGCCGCTGAACCTCTCACGCGCCGCCACCGCCGACTACGTGGTCACCGGCAGCTGGAGTGACAAGTCGCAAAAAGAAGCCCGCAAATACTGCGAAGTGAACCTCGCCGCCAGCAACGCTGCCAGCCAGCACACCCAGCTGCCCGACCCGGCCAGCTGGCAGCTGAGCCGTGGCGCAAGTTACGTGCACCTGTGCTCCAACGAAACCATCCACGGTGTCGAGTTCCACACCCTGCCCGACCTGGCGGCGCTGGGCAGCGACGCCCCGCTGGTGATCGACTTCTCCTCGCATGTGGCTTCGCGCACGGTGGACTGGTCCAAGGTGGGTGTGGCCTTCGGCGGCGCCCAGAAGAACCTGGGCCCTGCCGGTGTCACCCTGGTGGTGGTGCGCGAAGACCTGCTGGGCCATGCGCTGCCGATCTGCCCCAGCGCCTTCAACTACAAGACCGTGGCCGACAACGAGTCGATGTACAACACCCCGCCCACCTACGCGATCTACATCGCCGGGCTGGTGTTCCAATGGCTCAAGCGCCAGACCGAAGGTGGCCTCACCGGCATCGCGGCCATGGAGGCGCGCAACATCGCCAAGGCCGAGCTGCTCTACAACGCCATCGACAACTCGCAGTTCTATGTAAACAAGGTCGCGGCCAACTGCCGCTCGCGCATGAACGTGCCCTTCTTGCTACGTGACGAATCGCGCAACGACGCCTTCCTGGCCGGTGCCAAGGCCCGTGGCCTGCTGCAGCTCAAGGGCCACAAGTCGGTGGGCGGCATGCGTGCCAGCATCTACAACGCCATGCCGCTGGCCGGCGTGCAGGCACTGGTGGACTACATGCAAGAATTCGAGAAGCAGCACGCCTGAACGCCTCACCCATTTCGCCATGAGCTCGCACACCCCTCTTCCCCCGAACGTCACCCTCGGTGATCTGCGCAACCAGATCGACGCCCTCGACAGCCAGTTGCTCACCCTGCTGAACCAGCGCGCCCGCGTGGCTGAGCAGGTCGGCGAAATCAAGAAGCGCGAAGGCACCCCCTTCTTCCGCCCGGACCGCGTGGCCCAGGTGATCGAGAAGATCCAGAACGCCAACCAGGGCCCACTCAAGGGCGAACATGTGGCCGCCGTCTGGCGCGAGATCATGTCCGCCTGCCTGGCGCTGGAGTCGCCCCAGCGCGTGGCCGTGCTGGGCCCCGCCGGCACCTTCTGTGAGCAGGCCGCCATCGAATTCTTCGGGGGCGCTGCCGACCTCGTCTACTGCGCCAACTTCGACGAAGTCTTCCATGCCACCGCTGGCGGCAGCGCCCAGTACGGCGTGGTGGGCGTCGAGAACTCGGTCGAAGGCGTGGTCACCCGCTCGCTCGACCTGTTCCTGCACACCCCCACCCACGTGGTGGGCGAGGTGAGCCTGCTGGTGCGCCACAACCTGCTGCGCACCAGCAACTCGCTGGAGGGCATCGAGGTGGTGCTGGCCCATCCGCAGGCCCTGGCCCAGTGCCAGGCGTGGCTGTCCAAGCACCTGCCCAACGCCGAGCGCCGCCCGGTATCGAGCAATGCCGAAGGCGCCCGCCTGGCCACCACCAACCCGGCCTGGGCTGGCCTGGCCAGTGAGCGCGCCGCCACCCAGTTCGGCCTGCACATCGTGGCCCATGCCATCCAGGACGACGCCTACAACCGCACCCGCTTCGCCATCATCTGCCTGCCGCAGACGCTGGGCACCCCGCCACCGTCGGGCAAGGACTGCACAAGCCTCATCGTGTCCGTGCCCAACCGCCCGGGCGCGGTGCACGATCTGCTGGTGCCGCTGAAGGCCAACGGTGTGTCCATGACGCGCTTCGAATCCCGCCCCGCCCGCACCGGCCAGTGGGAATACTATTTCTACATCGACATCGACGGCCATCCCGCCCAGCCCCATGTGGCCCGCGCGCTAGAAGAGCTGCGCGGCCTGTGCGCCTTCTACAAGGTGCTGGGTACCTATCCGGTGTCCGCCTGACCATGGCCCCCACGCTTATCACTATCGTGTATTCGCTGCCCCCCAAGGGGGCGCAAGCCTCCCTTGGGGCGGCCCGGCGGGAGGCTTGATGTTCGAGCAACTTGGTCTTATCGGTTGCGGCCTGATGGGCGGCTCGTTCGCCCTGGCGCTCAAGCGCGCCGGGCTGGTCAAGCGGGTGGTGGGCTACAGCAAGTCGCCCTCCACCACCCAGAAGGCCAAACAGATGGGGGTGATCGACATCGAGGCCCCGTCTGCGTTGCTGGCCGTGTCGGGCTCCGACATCGTGCTGGTGGCCGTGCCAGTGGCCGCCACCGAAGCCACCTTCAAGGCCATCCGGCACCTGGTCACCAAACAGATGCTGGTGATGGATGTGGGCTCTACCAAGAGCGACGTGGTCGAGGCCGCCCGCCGTGCGTTGCGCGAACAGGTGGGCTCCTTCGTGCCGGCCCACCCCATCGCCGGCAAGGAAGTGGCGGGCGTCGAACATGCCGATGCCGACCTCTACAAAGGCAAACAGCTGATCCTGACCCCCATCGAGCGCACCCTCACCGTGCAGCTGCGCCGCGCCCAGGAAGTCTGGACGGCCCTGGGCTGCCGCGTGGTGCAGATGTCGCCCGAAGCGCATGACGCCACCTTTGCCGCCGTCAGCCACCTGCCCCATCTGCTGGGCTTCGCGCTGATGAACAGCATCGCCGCACAGCCCTCCGGCAAGGAATTCCTGGGATTGGCCGGCACCGGCTTTCGTGACTTCTCGCGCATCGCCGCCAGCGACCCCAAGGTGTGGCGCGACATCCTGCTGTCCAACCAGCAGGAGGTGCTGCAGCAGTCGCGCCTGTTCCGCCATGCACTCGAGGCCTTGGAGCAGATGGTGGCCAGCGGCAATGCCAGCGCGCTGGAGCAAGCCATCACCGAAGCCAGCACGCTGCGTGCGAACTGGCACATGACCTCCACCACCAAGCCGCCGGCCCGCTAGTCTCCTCACCTGACATGTTCCGCACCGCCTTCCTGGACATTCCCCCACTCGCCGGTGCCGCCGGCACCGTCATCCTGCCCGGCTCCAAGAGCATCTCGAACCGGGTGCTGCTGCTGGCCGCGCTGAGCCAGGGCACCACCACCGTCCACGACCTGCTGGATTCGGACGACACCCGCGTGATGCTGGCCGCACTGCGCGCCCTGGGCTGCGGCGTGCGGCAGCAGGGCCACACGGTCGAGATCGACGGGCTGGACGGCCGCCTGGGCGTGCCCGGCGCCGACCTGTTCATGGGCAACGCCGGCACCGCCATCCGCCCGCTGACGGCCACGCTGGCCGTGCTGGGCGGCGACTTCACGCTGCACGGCGTACCGCGTATGCACGAACGCCCCATCGGCGACCTGGTGGACGCCCTGCGCCAGATCGGCTGCCAGATCGAATGCACCGGCAACGAGGGTTACCCGCCGCTGCGCATCACCCAGCCCACGCTGCGGCTGGACCAGCCGGTGCGGGTGCGCGGCGACGTGTCGAGCCAGTTCCTCACTGCGCTGCTGATGGCGCTGCCACTGGTATCCCGCAACGATGTGGTGATTGAAGTCATCGGCGAACTGATCTCCAAGCCCTATATCGAAATCACCCTGAACCTGCTGGCGCGTTTCGGCATCCAGGTGCACCGCGACGGCTGGGAGCGTTTCACCATTCCAGCCGGCAGCCGCTACCAGTCGCCCGGCAGCATCCATGTCGAGGCCGACGCCTCTTCTGCTAGCTATTTCATAGCATTAGGCACCCTTACCACCTCCGCATACGGCCAAAATGGCATCAAAATCGAAGGCGTGGGTGCCGACTCGATCCAGGGCGACATCCGCTTCGTCGAGGCTGCCGCCCTGATGGGCGCCCAGGTCACCAGCGGCCCCAACTGGCTGCAGGTGCAGCGCGGTGTCTGGCCTTTGCGCGCCATCACGCTGGACTGCAACCACATCCCCGACGCCGCCATGACCCTGGCCGTGATGGCGCTGTATGCCGACGGCCCCACAACCCTGACCAACATCGCCAGCTGGCGCGTGAAGGAAACCGACCGCATTGCCGCCATGGCCACCGAGCTGCGCAAGCTGGGGGCGGCTGTCGAAGAGGGCGCGGATTTCATCCGTATCACGCCCCCCAGCACCTGGGCAGCAGCCAGCATCCACACCTACGATGACCACCGGGTGGCCATGTGTTTCTCGCTGGCCGCCTTCAACCCGGCCAGCCTGCCCGTGCGCATCGAAGACCCGCAGTGTGTGGCCAAGACCTTTCCGGACTATTTCGAGACCCTGTTCTCGGTGGCGCAGACGCCCGTGGCGCAGATTCCCGTGCTCTGCCTGGATGGCCCCACTGCCTCCGGCAAGGGTACGGTCGCCGCCGCCGTGGCCGAGAAGCTGGGGTACCACTTCCTCGACTCGGGTGCCATGTACCGCATCTCGGCTCTGGCCGCCATCCGCGCCGGGCTGGAAATCTCCCCCGCCCATGAATCCGCCATCGCCACCCTGGCCCGCACCCTGCCCGTGCGCTTTGCCGACGGCCGGGTCTGGCTGGGTGAGGACGATGTGTCGGACGCCATCCGCACCGAAGAGGCCGGCATGAACGCGTCGCGCGTGTCGGCCCTGCCCCAGGTGCGCGAGGCGCTGGTGGACCTGCAGCACAGCTTCCGGCGCCTGCCGGGGCTGGTGGCCGACGGCCGCGACATGGGCACCGTGATCTTCCCCGATGCCCCGCTCAAGGTGTTTTTGACGGCCAGCGCCGCCTGCCGCGCAGAACGCCGCTATAAGCAGTTGATTTCAAAGGGGATTTCGACTAATATCGACAGTCTTCGCGCCGACTTGGAAGCCCGCGACGCCCGGGACTCGTCCCGCAGCGTGGCGCCTTTGAGGCCAGCGCAAGACGCCCTGCTGCTCGACAACTCCGGGATGACGGTGGAAACATCGGTCAACCAGGTCTTGGCATGGTGGCAGGGCAAGCAGCCCTTCAGAGCAGTCTGAAGGCACAAGGCCCACACGGCCCTCACCGCGCAGCACGCGCACAGCTTGTGTGGTTTTTTAACGTAACCCGCGGTACTCCCGCAACCCGCCGTCACTAACAGCTCTAAAAATGGTAGCAATCCCGCTGCCAAAATCCTGTTGTGCGGACAAGGAAATTGAATGTCTGAATCTTTTGCAGAGATGTTTGCCGAAAGCGTGCAGAACGCTGATACCCGCGTTGGCGAAGTCGTCATCGCTGAAGTCGTGCGCCTCGAACACGGTTTTGTCGTGGTCAACGCCGGCCTGAAGTCTGAAGCGTATGTGCCCATCGCCGAATTCAAGAGCGATACCGGCGAACTCGAAGTGCAAGTGGGTGAATTTGTTTCCGTGGCCATCGTCGCCATGGAAAACGGCTACGGCGACACCATCGTCAGCCGCGACACCGCCAAGCGTCTGGCTTCGTGGATGTCCCTCGAAAAGTCCCTGGAATCCGGCGAATTCGTCACCGGCACCACCAGCGGCAAGGTCAAGGGCGGCCTGACCGTCCTCGTCAACGGCATCCGCGCATTCCTGCCCGGTTCGCTGATCGACACCCGCCCCATCAAGGACTTGTCTCCCTACGAGAACAAGACCATGGAATTCAAGGTCATCAAGCTGGACCGCAAGCGCAACAACGTGGTGCTGAGCCGCCGCGCCGTGGTGGAAGCCTCCATGGGCGAAGAACGCGCCAAGCTGATGGAAACCCTGAAGGAAGGCTCCATCGTGCAGGGCGTGGTCAAGAACATCACCGAATACGGTGCGTTCGTCGACCTGGGCGGCATCGACGGCCTGCTGCACATCACCGACATGGCATGGCGCCGCGTGCGTCACCCCTCTGAGGTGGTGACCGCTGGCCAGGAAATCACCGCCAAGATCCTGAAGTTCGACACCGAGAAGAACCGCGTGTCCCTGGGTCTGAAGCAAATGGGTGATGACCCCTGGATGGGCGTGAACCGCCGCTACCCCCAAGGTACCCGCCTGTTCGGCAAGATCACGAACATCGCCGACTACGGCGCGTTTGTCGAACTCGAACCCGGCATCGAAGGCCTGGTGCACGTCTCCGAAATGGACTGGACCAACAAGAACATCGCCCCCTCCAAGCTGGTCTCGCTGGGTGACGAAGTCGAAGTCATGGTCCTCGAAATCGACGAAGACAAGCGCCGCATCAGCCTGGGCATGAAGCAGTGCAAGGCCAACCCCTGGCAAGAATTCGCGCAGAACACCAAGCGCGGCGACCGCGTCAAGGGCCCGATCAAGTCGATCACCGACTTCGGCGTGTTCGTGGGTCTGGCTGCCGGTATCGACGGCCTGGTGCACCTGTCTGACCTCTCGTGGAACGAAACCGGCGAAGCCGCCGTGCGCAACTACAAGAAGGGCCAGGAAGTCGAAGCCATCGTGCTGGCCGTGGACGTGGACCGCGAGCGCATCTCCCTGGGCATCAAGCAGCTCGATAGCGACCCTTTCACCACGTTCACCACCGTGAACGACAAGGGCCAGATCGTGACCGGCAAGGTCAAGACCGTGGACGCCCGTGGCGCTGAAATCGACCTGGGCGAAGACATCATCGGCTACTTGCGCGCCAGCGAAATCTCCCGCGACCGCGTGGAAGATGCCCGCAACGTGCTGAAGGAAGGCGATGAAGTGACGGCCGTGGTGGTGAACGTGGATCGCAAGACCCGCAACATCCAGCTGTCGATCAAAGCCAAGGACGCCGCCGACCAGCAAGAGGCGATGGCTTCCCTGTCGCAACAGTCCGCCCGTGAAAACGCCGGCACCACCAGCCTGGGTGCCCTGCTGCGCGCCAAGCTGGACAACAACAACTAAAGTCTGTTGACCAAGGCGGCCATACGCCCCGGCGTATGGCCGCCTTTTCACTTGTACCTCCTGTTAGAACCTGACGCTCCATGACCCGATCCGACCTGGTGGAAGAACTGGCAGCCCGTTTTGGCCAACTCACGCACCGAGATGCGGAATCTGCGGTCAAAAACATCCTGGAAGCCGTGGGTGACGCGCTGGTGCGCGGCCACCGCATCGAAATCCGGGGCTTTGGCAGCTTCTCCGTCAACCACCGCCCGCCCCGCATGGGTCGCAACCCCCGCAGCGGGGAGAGTGTGGCCATTCCGGAAAAACGGGTGCCCCACTTCAAACCGGGCAAGGCCCTGCGCGAAGCCGTGGACAAACGAACCGAAGAGCTGGAAAAACGCCCGGGTACCGGGGCCTAGGCAATAAGCTCTGTCGCTAGAATCACCTCGTCACAGAGGCGATGCATGAAATACCTGCTGTGGCTGCTCAAGGCAGCCATTTTTTTTACGCTGTTTGCGTTTGCGCTGAACAACCAGCAGGACGCAACCGTCAACTTCTTCTTCGGCACCCGCTGGCAGGCGCCGATGGTGTTGGTAGTGCTGGCCGCCTTTGCCGGCGGCGTTGCCATTGGGGTGCTCGGTATGGTGCCCCGCTGGTGGCAGCACCGCAGCGCCGCCAAAAAGGCCCGCGAGCAGGCCCCCGTGGCCACTACCGACGCGCAAACACCCGCGGCAGCCCACAACACCTCCGCACTGACACAGATCCCGCATGGACTTTGACCTGAGCTGGCTCCTGCTGGGGCTACCCATCACCTTCGTGCTGGGATGGTTTGCCTCCCGCCTTGACCTGCGCCAGCTGCGCTTCGAGAACCGCCAGGCACCCAAGGCCTATTTCAGGGGCCTGAACTACCTGCTCAACGAACAGCAGGATCAGGCCATCGACGCCTTCATCGAAGCCGTGCAGAACGACCCCGACACCTCGGAGCTGCACTTCGCCCTGGGCAATCTGTTCCGCCGCCGCGGTGAATACGAACGCGCCGTGCGGGTGCACGAGCACCTGCTCTCGCGCGGCGACCTCAGCCGCACCGACCGCGAGCGGGCCCAGCACGCACTGGCCCTCGACTTCCTCAAGGCCGGCCTGCTGGACCGCGCCGAGCAGGCCCTGCAGCGCCTGGAAAACACCCCCTTCGAAGCAGAGGCCCGCATGGCCCTGCTGGCCATCTACGAACGCTCCAGCGACTGGCCCCAGGCCGCCGCCATCGCCGACAAGATGGACCGCGCCGCCCAAGGGGACTTCAGCATCCGGCAAGCCCACTACCTGTGTGAGCAGGCGGCCGCACAGGTTGCGGCGGGCCAGACCGACGAAGCCTGCCTCCTGCTGGAAAAAGCCATCACCACCGCCCCGGCTGCCGCCCGCGCCCGCATCGAGCTGGCGGCCCTGCAGCAAACCGCCGGCGACCAGGCCGCCGCCTTCCAGACCCTGCGCCAGATAGCCGATGCCGCCCCCGCCGCCATGCCGCTGGCGGCCGCCCGGCTGGCCCAGACAGCCACCGCCAGCGGGCAGGTGGATACCGCCCTGGCCCTGCTGGACCACAGCTACGACAACGCACCGTCCCTCGACGTGCTGGAAGCCATGGTCACCCTGCAGGAAGGCAGCCAGGGCGTTCAGGCGCGCGAAGCCTACGTGCGCCACCTGGAACGCGAGCCTTCGCTGGTGGCCGCCGCCAAATGGCTGGCCGGCGAACGCCTGGAACACGAGCAGTTCCACCCCCAGGTGCAGCGGGCACTCGACCACGCCGTCAAACCGCTCACCCGCTACCGCTGCGCCGCCTGCGGTTTCGAGGCCAAGCAGCACTTCTGGCAATGCCCGGGCTGCCAGACCTGGGACAGCTACCCCGCCCGCCGCGTGGAAGAGCTATGAAGCTGCGGCGCTGCGCCCTTGCGCTGGCCGGGTGCCTCGTCGCACCCTGTTTTGCGCTGGACGCCAACACCGCCACCGAAGCCGAACTCGACAGCGTGCGCGGCATCGGCCCGCCCACCACGCGCCGCATCCTCGCCGAGCGCGACAAAGCCCCGTTCACCGGCTGGGCCGACTTCATGCAGCGCGTCAAAGGCATCCGTGCGCCCACCGCCAGCCGCTATGCCGCACAGGGGTTCACCGTGAACGGGCAGGCGTTTGAAACACCGCCACCCGCCCCCGCCAAGGCCAACAGCAGGCCCACCCCGTAATTTCCGCGCGGTTTCAAGGAGATTCCCAGCAGCGGCGCGGGCATGCTTCTATAAAATCAGGAGTGCATGCCCCTTGTCACCCTGATCCTCCTCCCCTTTCTTGGTAGCGTCATCGCGGCGCTCATGCCCGCGAACGCGCGCAATTCCGAATCCACGCTGGCCGGCGTCATCGCCCTGGTCTGCACCACCCAGGCCGCGCTGTATTTTCCTGAGATCGCGGACGGCCAGGTACTACGCCAGGAGATTGCGTGGCTGCCGTCGCTGGGGCTGAACTTCACGGTACGCATGGATGGGTTTGCGTGGATGTTCTCCATGCTGGTGCTGGGCATTGGCGCGCTGGTGGTGCTGTATGCGCGCTACTACATGTCGCCGCAGGACCCGGTGCCACGCTTCTTTGCCTTCTTTCTGGCGTTCATGGGGGCCATGACCGGGGTGGTGCTCTCGGGCAACACGATCCAGCTGGTGTTCTTCTGGGAGTTGACCAGCCTGTTCTCTTTTCTGCTGATCGGCTACTGGCACCACCGCAAGGATGCACGCCGTGGCGCGCGCATGGCCCTCACCGTCACCGGCACCGGTGGACTGTGCCTGCTGGCTGGGGTGCTGGTGCTGGGCCATATCGTCGGCAGCTACGACCTGGACGTGCTGCTGGCCTCGGGGGATCTGGTGCGGGCCCATCCGCTCTACCTCACCGCCCTGGTGCTGGTGCTGCTGGGTGCCCTGACCAAAAGCGCCCAGTTCCCCTTCCACTTCTGGCTGCCGCACGCCATGGCGGCGCCCACGCCGGTATCCAGCTACCTGCATTCGGCCACCATGGTCAAGGCCGGCGTCTTCCTGATGGCGCGGCTGTGGCCCGCGCTCAGCGGCACGCCCGAGTGGTTCTGGATCGTCGGCGGCGCCGGCGCCGCCACCATGCTGCTGGGCGGCTACATCGCCATGTTCCAGCACGATCTCAAGGGCCTGCTCGCGTACTCGACGATCTCGCACCTGGGCCTGATCACGCTGCTGCTGGGCCTGAACAGCCCGCTGGCCGCGGTGGCCGCGGTGTTCCACATCATGAACCACGCCACCTTCAAGGCCTCGCTGTTCATGGCCGCCGGCATCGTGGACCACGAGTCGGGCACGCGCGACATCCGGCGCCTGTCGGGGCTGCGCACCATGATGCCCATCACCGCCACGCTGGCCATGGTGGCCAGCGCGGCCATGGCGGGCGTGCCACTGCTCAACGGTTTCCTGTCCAAGGAAATGTTCTTTGCCGAGACGGTGTACGTGAACACCACACCGTTGCTCGAATGGCTGCTGCCGGTGGCCGCCACGGTGGCCGGCATGTTCAGCGTGGCGTATTCGCTGCGCTTCACGGTGGATGTGTTCTTCGGCCCGCGCGCTACGGACCTGCCGCGTCATCCCCACGAGCCCCCGCACTGGATGCGGGTGCCGGTGGAACTGCTGGTGCTGGCCTGCCTGGTGGTGGGCACGCTGCCCGCGTGGTCGGTGGGGGCCTTCCTGGCCGCTGCCGCACGGCCCGTGGTGGGTGGCGAGCTGCCCACCTACAGCCTGGCGGTCTGGCATGGCTTCAACACACCCTTTGTGATGAGCCTGGTCGCTTTGGGCGGGGGGATTGCGCTCTACGC